>Ga0209240_1000588_pt1 | contig 15169 bp, 16 predicted proteins | sample GraSoi_2013_80cm_FD_185828 | JGI IMG/M metagenome (GOLD analysis project Ga0209240, IMG submission 185828) | Grasslands soil microbial communities from the Angelo Coastal Reserve, California, USA - Sample 9_17_2013_80cm (SPAdes) (version 2) | ecosystem: Environmental > Terrestrial > Soil >...
TGCAGCAGTAATCAGTAATCAGTGGTTTGCTGAGGCTGCTAGCGCTTTGGGCGCGCATTTTGATCTTCCCGAGGAGCAATCTCCCCAGTAGGAATTCGAACGGTAGAGCATGTCCAAACTGTTAAGGTCGCGTTAGCGAACACGCGTAGTTAACTGCTGTCGGCGATCGTGATCGACCACTGTCTTACTGATTACTGACTCACTGATTACTGATTACTTTCCGAAAAGCCGGGAATATTTCATCGCTACCCCAGTCTAATTCGTCAGGAGGGCGCAAATGTCCTCTGAATAACATAGTGGGCGGGAAAGCGGCCGAAAAGGCCGCTTTACCGTCGTATTCTTTTTTATCAACCAAACAAGCTCGATCAGGCATCGAGAGGAGGGAGGAATGGAGTTCTCCTGATCCGCAGGTGGTGTCTCGATCAGTCATCCAGCAAGATAAAATGCAAGATCAAACCAGGTGCCGGCGCGGTAGCGCCGAATCAGCCCGGGATTTAGGCGGAATGGCGACCGCTGTAGAGTACTGCGACGAACTCTTTGCAAAAAAAGTTCCTCGTCTGGCGTGCGTTACTGTAGCTCTGGTAGCGTTCGGGTTTGTATCGTTGGATCGAGCTCGAGCCGACGATTCGAAGACTCAGATCGTTCCGGTTCAAGCGAGCACAATTCCAGCCAATGGCGACCTTAATCCGTACGGGGTAGCTTTTGTCCCCGCTGGGTTCCCGACAGGCGGCGCAACCAGCGCTGGAGATGTCCTCGTCTCCAATTTTAACGCCAGCAGCAACGTCCAAGGGACGGGCACAACGATTGTCAGTGTGACGCCGAACGGTACCCGGTCCCTTTTCTTTAAAGGAACGACTACTCCTCTGGGTTTGACGACGGCACTGGGCGCACTGTCGAAGGGCTTTGTGATTGTTGGTAACCTGCCCACCGATCAACACGGAGCTCCGCTGCAGGGCTCGTTAATCATCTTGGATAAAAACGGGAGTATCGTTACGACGCTGACTAATTCTAGTCTGCTCGATGGTCCCTGGGACTTGACCGTTTTTGAGGCCGGCGACTTAGCTCAAGTCTTCGTTTCTTGCGTGCTCAACGGAACCGTCACCCGCCTCGATCTAATCGTTTCGAATAGTGGGGTGACCGTGCACGATATGGTCGAGATTGCCTCCGGGTATAAGTTCGGGCTTAACAGCGCTGCTTTAGTGGTTGGTCCAACTGGGGTGGCGTATGACCCGCTGAGCGATATCCTTTATGTGGCCTCAACCCAGGACAATAAGATCTACGGCGTTTCGCATGCCGGTTCCAAAACCTCCTCGAGCGGTACGGGCGCTGTGGTCTATCAGGATAACAACCATCTCCATGGGCCTCTGGGTTTGGTCATCGCGCCGAACGGGCACCTGATCAGTAGCCAAGGAGACGCAATTAACCCCAGCACGGATCCAGCGCAGCAAAGCGAAATTGTAGAGTTCACCAAGAACGGGAAGTTTGTTGGCCAGTTCTCACTTGATTCAGCGACGGGCGCCGCGTTTGGGATCGCCATACAAAACGCCGATAACGGTGTGGTTGATTTCGCTGCGGTCAACGATGCAACGAACGCCTTATCGATATTCGAGTTTACCGTAAACTGATCGCAACAATGATTGGGCGACAAAGGGTTCAGCTTTAATGATATGCGGGGTGGCAGAGTGAAATGTCACCTCGCTGGCGATTAGACGGAATCAGCGATTCGGTCGCCAGATCCGGCAAGCGGCAACGTGTCGCCGCGTTTTCTTTCCGATGTGAATAACGCTGGCATGTATAGTGGCCAGTTACTGAATCATCGGAATAAGATCTGTCCCCTTAATCTCCTGCTTAAATGGGCAACGCTTCCCGCTTCGAAGAGCTTTTTTTGCCTCATCTGGATGCTGCCTATAACCTGGCCCGCTGGCTGGTAAGCGGCGATCAGGACGCCCAGGACATCGTCCAGGAAGCCTATGTCAGAGCGTTCAAAGGCTTTCCCGGATTTCGGGGAGATAACCCGCGTGCCTGGTTACTGACCATTGTCCGGAATACGGCCTACACCTGGATCAAACGCCACGCGACCGACGACAAATTGATCCCTTTTGACGAAGAATCACACGTCGTTCCGGTCGAAACCGGCCCTTCTGAGGTATCTCAGGAGAAACGCCGGGAGCAATTGGAGGAAGCGCTAACCCGGCTTCCGACCGAGTTTCGTGAGGTCCTGGTCCTGTTCGAATTCGAAGGCTGGTCTTATAAAGCGATGGCGGACGCACTGCAGGTGCCGCTTGGGACCATAATGTCACGCCTGAGTCGGGCCCGCCGCCGTTTGCAGCAAGAACTCGCTCAATTTCAACCGGGAGAAATCGATGATGAGCTGCGATGAGGCAGATCGATTTCTAGATGCCTACCTGGATGGCGAGCTCGAGGCGGCTAAACGGGCCGAGCTAGAGGAGCATTTGGCCGGCTGTGCCGTCTGCCAAGAAAAGTTGAGACGGCTAAGCCAATTTCGCAGCTTCCTTACTGCTAATGCCCCGCATTATCCAGCACCGCCTGGTCTGAAAAACAAGGTCATCGCCAAATTAGAAGTACAGAAGAAATCGAATATTATCGCCCTGACCCGCCAACCCTGGCTGTATGCGGCTGCATTGGCAATTATCGGCCTGGCGGTCGCTTGGCTGGCGTCCTCTCCAAATCAGGAAAAACAGATTGCGGATCAGGCCGTCGCCAATTTTAGGCGGGCAGCTTTGCTGGAACGCGTCTGTGACGTGGTATCGCCGGATCCCGCGGTGGTCAAGCCGTGGTTCAATGGCAAACTCGATTTCACTCCGCCGGTGGTCTTGCCCGGTTTGAATTTCCAAATGCGAGGCGGACGCCTCGACGTGCTCGAAAATCGGAAGGTTGCTGCGTTCACTTACAAACGAGACAAGGATCTAGTTACAGTTTTCGTTTGGCCTGACGCCGGTAAACCGCTTCAAGAAAAAAGCTGGATCATTAGCGGAAATTCCGTGTGCTCCTGGCACGCGAAAGATTTTAATTTTGTCGCCGTCTCAAATATGGATGAGCGCGGTCTGGATGAGGTCATTGATCACCTCAGGGACGCGGTTACCAAGGAGTTGTGAGCACCGACGCAAATAACCAGTAATCAGTAATCAGTAAGTCAGTAAAAGGAGTACCAGGAGTACCAGGAGTACAAGGAGTTCAAGGAATCGGCGTGGGGAGCTGGCGCTATAAGCAAAAGGTCAGAATGGTGCCATGCCGCGATCAAGTGCCACACGGTAGCCTCCTTGAACTCCTTGCGACTCCTCGTACTCCTTGAACTCCTTTTACTGATTACTGACTTACTGATTACTGATTACTAGTGGAAGCCGCGGCACGAAGCGCGGCTGCATGCGTCTGGTATTCTTCTTCGAGCTTTTTGTCTGGCGACTGGATAGTGCCGTCGGACGACACACGCCATTTACTCGGTGTCTCTTCCAATAGATTAGCGATGGCTAAAATCTCAGTGGCGAGCTGGTCTGATTTGGTTGCTTGATCTACGGCTTTTCGACCTGGTGTATCCTGATAAACGAGCGCGGCCACTTGTTTAGCTAGCTCCTCGCGCACCCCGTTCTTTTCCAGCTGCTCAGCTAACGTTGACTGCAGGTTTTCGAAGAAAAGCTTCTGTTGGTTGGCGGCATCGAGCAATTTTGCCGCTTGAGGTTTCAGCTTGGCGTAAGCCGAGAGCGCATTGGCCGATTTCAAGCTTGGAAGATCATTTCGCACTGTTTGCTCAAGTGCGATCAAGCGGTCCTGAAGCGCTGTTGCGTTGCCGATAGCGTCTGCCAACGCCAAAGCGATCGCTCTCTGCTCGGGCGTCAACGTTCGTACATCATAGTGCGTCAATGCAAGATAGTCCTCCGCCGATTTTGGCGAGGCGGATGGGCGTGGAAGCGAAGCTGGGTTGTTCTGATTCTTTAACCAGCTAGTGACCTGAGAATAAAGGTATGAAGGAAGGTTCGGATTGCGCAGCAACAATCCTCCCAGGAAGAAAAGCGCAGCCCCGCCACCCAACACCAAGAGATAGATCCAGAAAACCTTGTGGCGATCGCGAGGCTCTTCCGGTTGCGGTTTGGGTGCCCTCTGACGGGAGTCCTGCATCTCGCCTTGATATCAAGCGATCCTAGAAATTCAATCTCGCGTGGCGTATCTGCGACGCCACAGACTATGAATAGCCGCAAAAAGGCACAAAAGACGCAAAAAAAGGAAGAAAAAATCTCACGCAAAGACCCGCCCGCAACGCTTCGCGTAGCGATGCGGGCGGGCGCAAAGCGCCAAGGAAGAGGGTGAAACGTGAAAGGTGATAGGTGAAAGGTTTTCTCGCCTGCCGCTGATGATCGTTTCGGCTGAGCTGAGGTAGTAACCCTCGTGATCTTTTTGTGAAGCTAGCTCTTCTTCCTTTGCACCTTTGCCTGAGATTTATCTCCGTTTTTTTTTGCGTCTTTTGTGCCTTTTTGCGGCTATTCGTCTTCCCCGTAACGGTCTCCTAGCTCCTTATCTAAAATCCGGAATCGGACGAATCGCGCTCAACGGACGAGGGCGTTCGCAGATCGATTTAATCTCGAAAGTGGTGTCGCCGGCTGCCTTCGCCACGATTGCTTGGAGCACCTCAAGAACGTGGTAAGCAATTTCGCCAGAGGCGCGATGGGGAGTGCCCGTACTTATGGCCGCCGCCATTTCGGCCAACCCGATGCCGCGATGGTTGCCGTCACCATAGCTATGGCTATGGGCGATGTCGGTCCAGTGCCGAGCACCCGCCCGAAGTAGCCGGACGTTACCACCAAAGAAATTTGGGTCCGGGACCTGCAAAGAACCGGCGGTTCCGTAGATCTCAATGGGCGGATGATTATGCCCGGTGACATCGAAACTTACAGTGAAGGTAACCGCTGCCCCCGAGTGAAACTCAAGGATCGCCGTGACGTAGGTTAAGACTTCCACGGTAAACTCGGTTCCTTGCCGTGGTCCGCTGCCGATCTTTCGTTTTGGCAACGTGTTTCTCCCGATCGACAGTACATTCTTAACCGGCCCTAAAAGATTTATGAGCGTGGTTACGTAATAAGGGCCCATGTCGAATACCGGACCTGCCCCCCTTTGATAAAGGAACTCGGGATTGGGATGCCAACTTTCCGGGCCGCCGTACATAAAGAACGCCGCACCTCCGATTGGCTGTCCGATCGCGCCTTCATCCACTAGTTTCCGCGCGGTTTGATGGCCGCCGCCAAGAAAAGTATCGGGAGCAGCACCCACGCGCAATCCTTTGGCAGCCGCAGCATCCAACAACGGTCGCGCCTCTTCCCGGGACAAGCCGATCGGTTTTTCAGAATAGACATGCTTCCCCGCCTCGATGGCCGCTCGACTGACAGGAACGTGGCTTTGAGGAATCGTGAGGTTCAAGATCACTTCGATCGAAGGGTCCGCGAGCAGATCATCTACGCTCATCGTCTTAATCCCGAACTCTTTGGCTCGAGCATTGGCGTTTTCCGGAATCGCATCGGCGCAGGCGACGACCTTAAAGTGAGGAAAATTCGACTTCAGATACACGGCGCTGATGTAGCCGGCCCCGATAATTCCAACCCGTTTTGGTTCAATGTCGGTCATGTTAAGTAAAGAGCTCGAGGAGTAATGGAGTAACGGAGTATTGGGGAGTACGCAAGGCGGGGGTTGTGTGTTGCTTGTTAAGGGTTAGGCGGATGGGGATGGTGGCCGCCCAAGATTTCGTCCTCGTCCTCGTCCTCGAAGGAGCGCGGCTGGGGTGTAGTGTCTGGCGTCGAATTCGTGGACAGGCGTTGAGAGTCTTTGTCCCGGAGGGACGGAATGATCGTAGCCAGGCAATTTATTGCCTGGAGTGTGCCACACAAAGAACCCGTCCCGTAGGGAACGGTATGATTGCGTCGACAGGGCGTTTTTCGACCATGGGCGGCGAATATGTCGTGTAGTCCAACTCACACCGTTCCTCCGGGGCGGTTGGCTTTTTTTTGGCGTATTCCAGGCAATAAATTGCCTGGCTACGATCATCCAGTCCCTCCGGGACAAAATCCGATGCGTCCCTCCGGAACAACAAACCTCCCTGACAACTGTCTACCAAAGCGACGCCACCCTATAGAACCCACTCGAGGACGAGGACGACGACGAGGACGAGAACGAAGTCTCGGGCGTGGACCGCCTCAACCGTTAGAGCCCCAACTCTTGCGCGTTTTCCTTCATCGCGTTGAGGACCAACTGGATATGTTCGTCCAGTGGAACCCCGAGTTCCTCAGCCGCATGGGCGATCTCATCCCGATCAACAGGCGCGGCGAACGCTTTGTCTTTCCACTTCTTTTTTACTGACTTCAGTTCCACATCCGCCAATTTTTTTGAGGGACGTACTAACGTGACTGCAACGATGAATCCAGTCAGTTCATCGACGGCGTAAAGAGCTTTTTCCAATTTGGTCTCAGGCCTGCGTCCGGTTATCTCTGGTGCATGTGACAGAATCCCTTGAACGATGGTCTCATCGACTTGGCGTTCACGTAAGAGACGTGCGCCGACTGCCGGATGGCCATCGACCGAAATATCCGGATATCGTTCATAATCAAAATCATGCAGTAAACCGACTACGCCCCAAAGATCCTGGTCTTCGGAAAACCGAGCTGCGTAAGCTCTCATGGCGCATTCCACAGCAAGCATATGCCGGCGCAATGAGTCGCTTTGAGTGAATTCAGTGACGAGTTGCCAAGCGTATTCGCGGGAAGGGTGCATGGGTGGGAGAGGTGAGAGGTGAGAGGTGAAAGGTGAAAGGTGAAAGGTGAAAAAAAACGTCAGGGGCGTATGCGCGGCGTCAAGGGATTTGGAACCTTTTTTGTTGCAGGTTACGGATTTTGTCGGGTGTTTCCACCCGGTATGAGCGAGTGACCACCAATCACCTGTCACCTTTCACTTTTCACCTTTCACGTTTCGCCACCTCTTGACGGACTAAATCTAGCCACTTACCGTGGCTGCGGTCTTCCCTTTCCCCCCAAGATGAAAACCGCACCGCTTGAGGCGAAACCGCCTTTGAAAGAGGGTATCGGTGGCTACCGATGGTCCATTTGTATCCTTCTGTTTTTCGCTACTACGATCAATTACATCGATCGCCAAGTTCTCAGTGTTTAGCTCCAGATCTGCAAAAGGCGCTGCATTGGAATGAGATTGACTATGCAAACATCGTCGCGGCGTTTCAAATCACCTATGCGATCGGCCAAGTCTTAACCGGCTTTATCGTTGACCGGATTGGAACGTTTGCTGGGTTCGCCATCTTCGTCACCATTTGGAGTATCGCGGCAATTGGGCACGCGTCTGCCCGATCGGCGTTTCAATTTGGAGTGATGCGAGCTCTGCTGGGTCTTGGCGAAGCGGGCAATTTTCCGACCTGTATCAAGACTGTGGCTGAATGGTTTCCCCGGCAGATGAGGGCCTTCGCTACCGGGCTCTTCAATTCCGGATCCAATATTGGCGCCATTGTGACTCCGCTAATCGTGCCATTGATCTTTATCCATTTTGGTTGGCCAGCCGCGTTTATTGCCACCGGCCTGCTCGGATTTTTTTGGCTGATCGCGTGGCTGGTCATCTATCCGTTTTGTGCTCGTCGTGGGCTGACCAAAGTAAATGAGACCCGAATCCGGGTGCCTTGGTTGCCGTTGTTAGGCAAATCACAAACCTGGGTCGTCATCGTTGGTAAATTTCTTACCGATCCGGTTTGGTGGTTCTATCTGTTTTGGTTACCGAAGTTTCTAAATTCGACTTACGGACTAACCATCGACAAGATCGGGCCGCCACTGGTCGTTATTTATCTGGCGTCAGATGCCGGCAGCATTTTGGGCGGCGCGTTCTCATCGTACCTATTGAAACGTGGGTGGTCGCTAAACGCCGCTCGTAAGACGGCCATGTTTACGTGTGCGCTCTGTGTTGTGCCGACGATTTTCGCGTGTCTAGCCAGCAATCAATGGGTGGCTGTCGCCCTGATTTCTTTGGCCACCGCGGCCCACCAAGGGTGGTCAGCAAACTTGTTCACTCTCTCGTCAGACCTGTTTCCCGAACCGGCGGTTGGTTCGGTCATTGGCATGGCGGGAGGAGCCGGAGCTTGCGGTGGACTTTTTATCGCTACCTTCGCCGGCTTTATCCTGCAAACGACTAAGAGCTACGTGCCACTCTTTTTGATTGCCGGAACCGCTTATTTAGTGGCCTTCGGGATCATTCAATTGCTGTCGCCCAACCTGCGCCCAGCGCACATCGAAGGGATAGGGGACGGTCAACAGTGATCAGTAATCAGTAAGTCAGTAAGTCAGTAATCAGTAATCAGTAATCAGTGATTGGTGATTGGTGATTGGTGATTGGTGATTGGTGATTCGAGAGGCGGGTAATTTAACACTTCGGCACTCAGGTATTCGGCTTTTTTCCCGCAACCCGTTCGCACTGATTACTGGACATTAATCCCGAAGGTCGCAAACAGCTCTTTCTCTCCCGTTGGAGTAATGAACAGCGCTCGACTCTCGTCGACGCGCTTAATCCATTTCATTTCAAAACAGCGTTCTGCGATCGCGGCTCCGATAGCGCCGGCGATATGATAGCGGCGCTCGCTCCAATCCAGGCACGGCCGGCAGAAAGCGCGCCGGCGACGCCGTGACCTCCCACATCAATTTCGAGTTTCGACAGGAATAGTTCACCGCTCTCGGTAATTTCTCCGCCGTCCGGACCTAACACCAGATGCCCGCTTCGAGTCAGAGAATCAGCGATGGCGACACCCAGTTCGCCGGCCAGGTGGTCATAACAAATTCGCGCCCGGGCTAAGGCGTGGTCACGTATCGGCGGCACGCGTTTCGAAGCTGCCACCGTCATGATGCCTTCCAGCATTTGGTTGACCGCGGCTGAGGCCAGTCGAAAATATCGAAATCGACCCTCGGTATTAAATGTCAAGATGCCGGCCTCAACCAGCTTGCTCAAATGTTCGCTGGTAGTCTGAGGAGTTATTTTGGCCACATAAGCCAACTCCTTTGCGGTCAAGGCGCGGCCGCTGACCAAGGCCGACAGCATTTCTCCGCGAGCTCGATCTCCTATCAGTGCCGCCACTTCGGACATGGACGCTGAAACCGACATTGAGATCAAACTCTCAGAACCCGCCTCTCAAACAAGCAATGACAGTTCGGCGGATGCCGAAGCGTCTTCGTTTGAACCGAGTCGATCGGATTCCTAACTTGGCACTAAAGCCACGTCACTAAGGTGCAGCCATGCCTACCCTTTGCATTCGCTATAAAATTAATCCGAACAAGCTCTCTGATTTCGAGGAATACGCCAGGAACTGGCCCAAACCCATAGAACGTTGCGGAGGCAATCTGATCGGCTATTTCCTCCCGACGAAGCTGGCCGGCCAGACCGATTCGGCCCTGGCTTTGATCGATTTTCCAAGCCTGAGCGCGTACGAAGAATACCGCCGACGCGTCATGGAGGATCCCGAAGCCAGACAAAACGTGGCGCACGCCGAGCGATCCGGATGCATCCTTGTGGAGGACCGCTCATTCTTACAATGGGTTGGACCTCATGGGCTTCGTGATCCCAGCGCGTCTGCCTAAAAGAAATCTTGTTCCTCAGGTTCACGTGTTGTTTATCTTGTCGGCCATGAATCTAAAACTTCGGCTCTGGCTTCTTGCTCTCTTCTTAGCGACGCTCGGTTTGACTTCGTGCCTGAATCAGGAAGGCATAGCTCCCGCGGAAGGAGAATTGAAGAGCCCAGGCGGGTATTGATGCTGGAGACGTTGAAGTAATCAGTAATCAGTAATCAGTGGGCCAGTAATCAGTTTAGGAGCTTGGAGCGAGAATCTAGACTAGGAGCTAGGAGGCGACGCGTATGGGCGTATCGGCGTGACGGCGTATGGGCGTTAGCACGAGAGGCTCGAGCCAAGAGCGCGCTCGGAGCCATCGGGCTTTAGGTCTACGAAGTCTGAGAAATAGGTCGAAGAAATTTTGGGCTGGGTCATCATAGCGGCACTACGCCGTAACGCCGATACGCCCCACGCGTAGTCTCCTGGCTCCTGGATTCTGGCTCCTGGCTCCTTACTGATTACTGACCCACTGATTACTGATTACTTCGAACCACCCCACGAATCGTGAATCGCCGGCCCACTGTCCATTGCGTCTTCGCGTCTTTGCGTGAGGTTTAGCATTGGTCGGTATCCGCAGACCGGGAAGTGTCATGTGTACGATTTCGTTCGTCCCTAACGCCCAGGGCTTTAGCCTGGCGATGAACCGAGACGAGCTGTTGACTCGCGTCGCTGGATTGGCCCCGGCTGTTTTTGAGAGGAAAGGTTCCCGAATGATCTACCCCCGGGAACCTTCGGGCGGAACTTGGATCGCCGTCAATGAACACGGGATCTGCCTTACCTTATTGAATTGGCATCGGGTCGATTGTTTTCCTTCTGGGGAACTCATCAGCCGCGGCGAAATCGTCAAGTCATTGGCTTTAGCCGCTTCGTTGTCCGATGTCGAAGAAGAGCTGCCGAGTTTGCCGTTATCGCATATGCGGCCATTCCGCTTGTTGGTGATCGCAAATCGCGAACAATCAGTAGGCGAATACCGATGGAACCTTCAGCACGTACAGAATCAACGGCACAGTTGGAGCCATCGACATTGGTTTTCTTCCGGATACGACGAGGAGACCGCGGAAAGTGTACGCGGTCGAGTGTGTAGAGAAGCTTGGCGGCAGAGTGGCGCCGGGGACCTTCAATGGTTACGTGACTTGCACGCCACCCATTTGCCGGAGCCCGGCCCATTCTCAATCTGCATGCATCAAGCAGTGGCTGAGACAGTCAGCTACACCGAGGTTACCGTTACAAACGAAGAAGTAACCATGCGCTATAAGCCAGGACCTGTCTGTGTATCGGCGCCGCTACACGAAACGAAGTTAAGCGGCGGGAAAACGATCAACCTCTGACGGGGCCCTATTTTTCCTTGATCGTCAGCGGCAACCCAGGCCGGCCGGCATAAAAAACGATCAACTCGACTGGCTGATTCAGCGTATACCCGCGGTGCACGGACTGGACGGTTTCCGCTAATGCTTGCCCAGCGTGTATGGTGATCCGTTGGCCGGTGTCGCGCTTTTGCACCGTCAATGTACCCGACAGAACATAAGCGACGTTGATCATAGGATGGCGATGCCAATCCAAGGCTGTGTGCGGCGGAATAAAGATTTTGAGCAAAGTGACCTGCGGTTGTCCCGTTGGATAAGCGGCATATTTGACTCCGTCCCAAGACCCCGTGGTCTCCAGAACTTTGACCGTCTTCACTTGAGATTGCGTCGGGGGCGGAGCGGCCGCCGTTGCGAACGAACAAGGCACCGCCAGAAAGGCGAAACAAAAAGGTAAGGTCGTTTTAAGCAAGTGAATTTGAGGTCGGACAAAGCATCTCATGCGGGAATCAGAAGCCGAACATTGGGCGAAATGCAAATCCCAAAGTAATCAGTAATCAGTAGGTCAGTAATCAGACGGCGGGGAGTGGTGGAGTATCGGAGTACTGGAGCAATGGTCATTGGCTGGTTCCGCCATCGTTAATCGCATCATTCCAGTACTCCAACACTCCATTACTCCGCCACTCCGCTTGCGTTCGATTACTGATTACTGATTCGTGATTACTTCGTTGAAGTGCTCGCGAGCGAACAAACACCACCGCGCCCATCAAGGCTGTAAGCGGCGCCGGACCAAGCAGGAGCCAAAAAGTCGGGTGATCTGCTGTCGCTGCGCCAACGGTGGCGATTAGCAAAAGGGTCAGGACGAAACTGGAAGCGCTCATGTCTTTCTGCCGGCGAGCGCGCTTTGCCTGAGTTGGGCGGCTTCGCGCCATATCGCCGCTTGTCGCGCCGTAGCGAAGCGAAGGCGGATCGAAGGTATCTCGCGTCTGTGCTGGTCCTTTCACATACTATTGACGAACGAGAAAAGCGAAAATGGACAAAGCGAAGAAACAGAAAACAAAATTTCACCACAAAGCAGACTTCGCCCCGTCTATGCCAGGGATTTGGTAATCACGGGAGGCTACGTCGGCCAAGGAACACAGAGAACACGAAGGTTGGACTCTAAGAGAGAACTATTTGTTTCCACGTCTCTTTGCTGTCGCCACATGATACCTGCGGCAAAACTTTTGGCTTTTGATCTTCGTGTTCTTTGTGTCTTTGTGGTGAATATCCCTTTTTCGTTTAGCTGATCTGCAGGGCCTTCAATGTCTGGTCGTTCAACACGCCCGTGACCGGTAGTTTATCTACCGATTGAAACCAGCGGATCGCTTTCTCGGTCTCCGGACCGATGAGTCCGTCGATCGTGCCATGATAATAGCCGAGCTTGGCTAATTCTTTCTGCGCAGCCACAACTGTCCCGGTGACCGATGCGGAGCTGTCCTGCGTGCCTTGGTCGTCAGTGTAGGCGTAAGGATCGTCGTAATAGGCATAAGGATCATTGTAATAACCGTTGTCATCGATACCGATCCCGAAGGGATAACCCCAATCAGCATAGGACCGGCCGTACCAACGTCCATCACGCCAGTAATAGTGCGATCCATAGTGACCGGCGTACCCATTGTGGCCTCCTGTAAAGTGACCAGCGGCGAAATGTCCCGTTGAACCGAAGTGTCCGCCACCACCGAAATGGCCACCGCCGCCGAAATGGCCGCCGCCACCAAACCCGCTGCCGCCAGAGTGGCCGCCGCCACCAAACCCGCCGCCACCAGAGTGGCCGCCTCCTCCGAACCCGCCTGCGAAGGCGGTGGAACTGACTGCTAACAAACCGGCTAAGATTAAGCCGGCAATCTTTACTGTCCTCATAAAGAACCTTTCTTTCCCCAGCATCGTCCCGACCCCCGTTTGGAGGTAATTGGATCTCACGATGCGATATCAGCTGGGCTGATGGCAAAGCGCAGGCTTTGCCGATGACAAATGACAGATGACAGATGACAAATTGAGACAGGCTACTCCCGGCGTTCTTGGGTCTTCAAATCTGTCATTTGTCATCTGTTCCGGCGGCTGCCGGATCATTTCGGAGCAGGCGCTCCGATGAGTTCGTCTCGGATCGAATTTGCGAATCGATAGAACTCGCCCGCCAAACCGCCGAGCTCGCCACTAGAAATAGCCCAGGAATAGGTTCTGTTGATGCGTAGCCCGGGAATGTGCAGTCGGCGAGCGAAGCCGAGAGCGATCTCCTGTTGGATCTCCCAGTTGGAAAGGAAAGCGATCCCTAGCCCGGCGATAACGAGTGTCTTGATGGCTTCACTACTGCCGAGCTCGAAACGGTAATCTAGTTTTCGCAGATCGACTCCGCTCTCTTGCAAGACGCGCTCCACTACCGCTCGCGCGCCGGCGCCGGACTCACGCCAGATCAGAGGTAACCCTTGTAGGTCCCGCGCGGATTGTATCGCTTCGATTTCCCGACGAAGTTTTGCGTTCGGAATACGGGCGGCACAAACCGGAACAATTTCATCCTGCATAAACGGCTCTAACCTTAGTCCTGGGCTTCTGGTGAGCCCTTCCACTAGTCCAAGGCCAAGCCGATGTTCTCGCAGTTGGTCTAAGATTGAGTCCGTATTACCCACCACCAGCTTAAGCGCTGCGGCTGGATGATAATGATGAAAACGGACAAAAATTCTTGGCACAAAGTATCGCGCCACCGTCGTGCTGGCGCCGAGCGTCACAGTGCCGGTAACTTCCCGGTTCTGATCCAACTCCAACACAATCTCTTCCAGCTCAGCAAAAACACCCTGCAAACGGTCCCGAAGCCGCGCCCCCTCAGGCGTCAAAGTGACGCCCCGTGACGTCCGGATAAAGAGCGTCCTTTCCAAGTTTGATTCCAACCTCCGGATCTGCCCGGTGACAGCCGGCTGCGAAAGATGAAGCCGGCGCGCCGCCTCCGAAATTTGGCCGGCATCAGCAACCTCTAAGAAGGTCTGCAACAAAATTGGATGTACGCGGTTAAGATCCACGAGGGGAAGGTGAAAGGTGATTGGTGAAAGGTGAGAGGTGAAAGGTGACTGGTGATTGGTGGAAAGTGAAAGGTGAAAGGTGATTGGTGAAAGGTGATTGGTGCAACCGGTTCTGGCGCTATCCACTACCGTCCACTAAGTCCACTCTGTCCACTAACGTGTGTTCTGGGTTAAGCAGCCTACCGCGCGCGCTTTCTGTCTGCACATCTTTGACGTAACAATTCGTGATGCCCGCGCGCAAGAAACAGAAACCGCTTGAGCATGGGGAACGTGTGTACTTGCGCCGGCCAACGGCCGGCGATGCAAAGGAGGTTATCGCTACGGTGCGGGCGAGTCGCCGGTTGCATCGACCCTGGGTTTACCCCACAGAAACTAAGGCGGCTTTCGATGGCTACGTCCGGCGGAATCAAGAAAAGGATTTTGTTGGTCTATTAGTCTGTCGGATAGCCGATGATCGGATCGTTGGGATGGCGAACCTTAGCCAGATCTTTCGTGGCAATTTACAGGGTGCGTATTTGGGTTTTTGGGCTACCGCCGAATTCGCGGGGCAAGGTTACATGCGCGAAGGGCTAAGACTGGTCTTGCGTTACGCGTTCAAGAAACTGCGCCTGCATCGCCTCGAGGCGAACGTGCAACCCGCTAACGAACTGTCAAAGGCGCTCATCAAACGGTGTGGGTTCCGTTACGAAGGGTTTTCGCCGCGCTATCTGAAGGTCGGCGGTATTTGGCGCGATCATGAACGATGGGCAATGCATGCCGAGGAGTGGAGGGAAGGGGCGGTAAGAGGTGATTGGTGATTTGTGATTGGGTGCGGAGGCGTGCATGCCGGGGGGTTAGTGATCACTTTCGGCCTTCACTCTGGTTCGTCCTGGTTCGGGCAGGAGCGATTTTGACTTAAGTCGGCGGTGGTCAGCTTTCGATCTAGAAACAGGCTATTTCGCGCCAACTCTGTGACGGAAGATGTTGCGTCAAAGGAAAAAACTGCTTGAACGTCACTATAATTGAGATAATAACCAGAATTACAATAAATTGGTGCGAGAAGGCTTTATGTCTTTACGACGTCGCGTAATTCATCCAAAGGAGACTTACCGTTTTTCTACGACCCATACCCTGAGCGATTATCCGCTCCTGATCGGTGAGATCTTACGACGCGATCAACAACGCGCCG
>Ga0209240_1000591_pt1 | contig 15152 bp, 20 predicted proteins | sample GraSoi_2013_80cm_FD_185828 | JGI IMG/M metagenome (GOLD analysis project Ga0209240, IMG submission 185828) | Grasslands soil microbial communities from the Angelo Coastal Reserve, California, USA - Sample 9_17_2013_80cm (SPAdes) (version 2) | ecosystem: Environmental > Terrestrial > Soil >...
AAATGCACCGGTGCATACCGAACAGATAGCCCATTTCGCCTGCGGATGGCGGTCCCTTCTATTCTGAACGCAACGCGGAGTGTCATCACTGGCGAGTGAAGGCTCGGCTTCAGGAATCGCACTAATCTCAATCAAACCAGCGGATAGGGACGTACCGATCGGAATTGACCTATCGAGCCTGCGCCGCAAGCGCTGAATTCGGGGCAAAGCAACTCACCTCACGGCTCCGCCACGATACTGGGCATATGGACGGGGCCAGATCAACACGGTAGGCGGCTACACGACCGTGGCCGACAGCGTAGGGCGTTAAGTATCCAAGTTCAAGACACTTCTGTAAATGGCGGGTCGTCTTTTGACGATCGGCCAGGGCCGGCCTCTCTGACCCTGGCAACCCAGGCGAACTCGGCCGCGAAAATCGACCCGCGGTCAGATTCCGGACTCTGCGGCTGGCCGACGGCAGGGCGCACAGCAAGCCGCCGGCAGCCCCATCGCAGTTGAAGCGGCTTGTGCAGTTTCGCCACGTCCTCACCGGCCGCGTCGGTAGCTGCCGCCAACCCGGGCCTGGTTCTCTCGTCCAGAAGGCTGTGCTACAACGAATCCGTCATGCACGCGGCGGCGTTGGTCTCCGCGAACTGGCCGCTGGACCAGTGGTGGATGATGTGCCGTACGACACGCCCGGCAGGGCTGCGTGGACGGGGAATTGGCATTGTTCTTTGTTCCCTGCGACGTGACCGCGGGTTATTTAGCTCGCTCCTCCGGGCACGAGTGGGCTCCGAAGCGCGGCCATGGACTTTGCGATGCATTGGATGCATAGGGGCATTATCGAGCAAGCCCAAAGCCATGATCGCCGCCACCTAGGTATTGCGGGCTCGGGAGAGATAGCCGAATTCCTCCCGGTGTGGGAAGGAATTGTGCGCGCTGTAATTTGCGTGCCGTTTCACAGGACTAGGCTTTCGCGCCGATGCCCGGGCTCGCGTGCGGTAGTCGGGCTGCGGACGCGCCAAGGTCATCGCGGGGGGTGGACCTGGTACCAGGCTGCGGCTCGTGATTCGGACGTCCTGGCCCTATCTGCCATTCCCTTGCCCAGCGCAGATCAGAGGCCTGGCGCGGTCTGCTCGCAACCTCTCCAGGCGATTGGTCCCATGACGATCTGGGCCCGCCGGGTGGTTCACTGAGGGTTCACCATCGCCCTGTATGTCCCGCTAGCGTCCCCGATGCGGAGCCGCTGCGATCGATTGCCATGGCCGAGCCTTCCCCCGAGCCAATTGCGACGAGAAAGTCGCATAGTCCTCTTAGGCGTCCACGACACGCCCATAGAGGTATGTCTTCGCAATTTCCAGGCTACGCGCGGCTAAGGTATTAAAGGCCGACATAGGTCGGAGCCGCCTGGACCCTGTGGCCAGCCTCAGGATGGACCAAATGGTGCAGGCGGATCGCTGTCCCTCATGGAGGGAGATACGCATAGTGGACGGTGGGTCACTGGGGCGGCACGGTGAAAGGCACGGCCGACGTCACATAAGGCCCGCGACGGTGTTTTTGTCCGCCGGGGGTTTGCTAACTCTGGCCACAATGGGTCTGTGCATTTCCAACCGGGTCTCAATCCTGGAGGCCATCGCTCTGGCCCTGGCCGCGACGGTGACCACGCTGGGAGGATGGATCGGTCTGCTCATACCTGATGCATTAGTCGCGTGGCGCAGGGGGTTCAAGCAGGGCTGCAAGGTCGCTCTGGAATGTCAGGCTTCTGGTCTGCCCATCAACGCCGCCACGGAGAAGGTCCCGCCGAGTTCGAACGAGTCGACAGTAACGGATCTGCTGGCCCGTTCCGGACCGCGTCATGGCCGGCGGACTCACCCGCGTGAGAGCTACTAGCTTCCGCGCATCACCCGCGCCGAGCGCCCAGGGTCACCGCTTCGGGGTGGACCTCTGCTTGGTCATCCGGGACAGCCCTGAGACTGCCGTCGCCCCAGGCGGTGTTGTCGCGGGGTGGGGTCATGTCCTCGACCCCGAGCAACGCCAGGACTTCTGCCGCAGTTGCCCCGGTCGCGCTGGCTATGCGCTTCACTGCTGAGACGGTGGTGGGCTCGCGCGGCAGGCCCTCTGCATCGAGAAAATCGTGGATGACGTCGTCGCTGTGACCGCGTTGCCTCATGCGAACGTAGACCCAACTCGCGATGCGCTCGCCTGGAGTCGGCGGAGCGTCGGGGCTGGTGATCGAGTTACGCGCCGGGGCCGGGGCCGACAGCAACGGATTCGGCTCTCCTCCCATCAATACGGACTCGACGCTGCCGGGCGACCACTGGTATATCGCTTCAACCGTACCGACGGTGGACTCCGGGTAAGAATCCCGTTCGCCGTTTTCGAGCCGACTGATGGTCTTGACGGAGATCATCCCGCCGCCACGTTCCCGCGCAAAGCGCGCGCGCTGACGGAAGCCATAGCCAAGCTCGCCCCGGCGCCGCTCAAGCATGCGACCCAGGCGCCGCCACGCCTCAGCTGGATATGCGTCCATCACAGGTCCACCTGCAGCGATCCGAGTCCTGCTAGTTCGGATATAGCTTTCATCTCGCTGATGATAGCCCTATCGCGGTCCGTTCCATACCAGGACGGCAGCTTCGGCGAGCCGAGAACGAAGCTGCGCGAAGTCCGGGCATGCATGACCTGACTCATATCGCAGCGTTGCTACCTGCGCTGATTGCATCTCGCCCGGAGCGTCAATTGTGCATCAGGGATCGCTCATCGACGGCTCAGCCGCGCCTGACCATTGTTTTACGGCCGATGCTCAGAACCCCGCGAAGCAGGCGGCTCCCGGCCGCGTAGCCATTACTTTGCATACCGCTCTGCTGATCACTCTGGCCACTAGTGTCCATCAGTGTCTGCGTTCCGGTTGCGATCGCACGGGTAGAACCATAAGTTGTGTCGCATGAGCAGGACACAAACGGTCACCCCCACGCGGGAGCTCACGGGCAGGACACCTGTAAGGCTTCGCCAGAACGGCGCAGCAATCCGCTGTCTTCGTGAAAAAGACGGCTGGCATCAGCCAGAATTTGCCCGGAAAGTAGGCATGAGCCAGGCTGCGCTCTCCAACATCGAGCGGGAAAAGCGCAGCGCCCGTCCCGCGACGATTCACAGGATCGCTCATGCTTTGCGTGTTCCCGTTGCCGCGATCACCCGTGATTGCGACGAATTGGAGGGACCAGCAGCCTTAGAACGGCTGTAAGTCGCGTCGCTCAGCCCCGTCCGCCAGGGCGATCGGGGCAATTAAGTCAACCAGCATATTCATATGAGGGGAAAAGGAATGACCGCAAGCCAAGCAACCCGCCCGAGCAGCGCCCTGCTGACCCCGGCAGAGGTCGCCGCAGCGTTCCGGGTCGATCCCAAGACCGTGACCAGGTGGGCGAAGTCCGGCAAGCTCAACTCGATCCGCACTCTGGGCGGTCACCGGCGTTACCTGGAATCTGAGGTTCTGGCCAAGCTTTCCGATGCCGAAGGACTTGAGGAGCCGCGTCACTGGGCAGCTCGCGACAGAGGTCCCTTTCGTGCTCGATGAGAAGGCGGAGCGAGCGCGCCGGCGGGCGACGGTCCGCCGGCCGCGGCTTCGGGGCTACCTCCGGCACCTGGCATGGGGGCCGAGCGGATGGGGATGACCTGGCTCAGCGGAGTCCTGCCACTGGACGCCGGATATCACCCTCGCCACCGCTCGACGCGCCGGGGCGAACTTGACATCGATCCGCTCGAGGACCTCTGGCATGAGTCGTTGCCAGAACTGGAGAGCGGGCCCGCGGACGTGGGTCCCGCAAGCGAGATGGTCGAGGTCAAGGAGGACCTCCCTGCGCAATGCTTTCTCGATCAAATGACGGTCGGCGAGGTCCGCCGCATTCTGGAGGGCTGCGCGCTCCATGATGTGACGAGGGTCGTTCCGGAGTTGGTACAACTTATCGCTCATTCATCACACACTCCCGCCACGATCACAAGGGCATGGAGTGAGTTTGAAGAGGCAACACGCGATGTCTACGCATTGCACCTTCGTATTCGCAACTGGTCGGCGCTCTTCAGTCGGGACGAGCTGGGGGCTTGTCCGCACGAAGACGCGGCGGAGAGCGTGCTCAGCTATGCCGACTACGCGTGGCGGCTGATCACGCGGGGGCCGATGGGCGCCCGCTCCCCGGCTGCCGTGGAGGCCACGGCCACCCGGACCCGGTGAGACCGGCAGGTTCCCCGCCCTTGGGGAAGGCGGGGGACCTGCCCATTCAACGCGATTGTCGCCACCAACCCCGACTTTCCGGCCACCATGGCCTCCGGGCTTAGCCGAATTACCACGCCGCCGCGTCGGCTAGGACAATGTACTGCTACCCTCTAAAGCGCCATTGTTATATGAGCCAGACGCGCGTGGCTTTTCGGGGGATTGTCACGTCAATAGTCGCGTTATTGATATTTCCGGCTGAGTCGGGCGATAAGTATGTCCAGGTCATCGAGCTGGGCGGCCCCGCAATAACGGACCAGCCGGGCCGGCGATCTGGTACGGGGTGAGTGACTAACTATGCGGTACCTAGACATCGATGCCACGAAGAAGATATCCAAGATCGGGCTGGGCACCTGGCAGTTCGGATCCGCGGAATGGAATTACGGCGGGGATTATGCCAGGGAGCAGGCGCACGCAATTGTCCGCCGCGCACTGGAACTTGGCGTCACCTTGTTCGACACCGCCGAGATCTACGGCGTGGCGGCGCACTGCCGCGCTTGTCGCGCCCTGGTGCACGGCGTCGCGTTGGGCGACGCCGCCCGCATCGCCGGATTCGGACGCAGCGAACGGATCCTCGGCCAGGCGCTGGAAGACAGCCAGGACAGCTTCCTCGCCACCAAGTTCTATCCCGCCGTACCTGTCGGCCGGGCAATGGACCGGCGCGCCGCGGCGAGTGCCAGCCGACTCGGGATCCGCCGAATCGACCTGTACCAAATCCATCAGCCCGGTCGTTTGCTCCGCACCGACGCGGTCATGCGATCGGTGCGCAGGCTGCAGCGAGCCCGCATGGTAGCCGAAGTCGGCATCAGCAACGGCTCCCTTGCGGCGTGGAACGCGGCAGAGAGAGCACTAGGCAGCCGGGTTCTGAGCAACCAGGTTGGATACAGCCTGGTGGAGCGATCGGCCGAGCGGGACCTGCTGCCATTCGCAGCTTCCAACGGCCGCTTCGTCATTGCCCATAGCCCGCTGGCTCGAGGCCTGCTCGCAGGTAGGTATGACCGGTGGAACCGCCCAGCGGATCTCGCGCGATCGACCGCATCGCTCTTCCACCCCGAGAACCTCGACCGGGCGGGGAGACTGATAGCCACACTGCGTGAGGTGGCTCGCGCACACTCCGTCACCCCGGCACAGGTCGCGCTGGCGTGGGTCGTCCGTCACCCTGCGGTTGCCGCGATTCCGGGTGCCTCCAGCGTTGAGCAGCTTGAGGAGAACGTCGCTGCGGCCGATATCCACCTAGCCGATGCCGAATACCGGGCCCTTCAGGTGGCGTCGAGTCAGTTCGTGCCGTCCCCAAGCGCGGCAACTCCATTTCGCCGAGTGCGCCGCCGTGTCGTCGGATGGCTGTCTCAGCAGCCTGTGTTAGCAGAACCTTGGCAACCTCACGAGGGCGGGACGTGGCACGTTAGTCAGTTGTGAGCCTTCCACCGTTCGACCGTCTGGTGACTGACTACGGCCAGGTCGTGCTGCGGGTGTGCCGGGCGCTACTGCCCATCCACGACGCCGAGGACGCTGCGGCCGACGCATTTCTCGCGGCGCTGGAGGCCTACCCGAGGCTGCGGCCTGACAGCGACCTCAAGGCCTGGCTGGTCACCATTGCCCACCGCAAGGCCGTGGACATCCTGCGCCGTCGGTCACGTCACGCTGTGCCGGTGCCTGAGCTCCCCGAGCCCTCCCTGGGCGCCGCGAGCGCCGCTGAGCCCGCACTGCCCGACGAGCAGCTCTGGATCGCGGTCCGGGATCTGCCTTCCAAGCAGCGGCACGCGGTCGCCTACCACTACGTGGCAGACCTGGCCCACGCGGACGTCGCGGCCATCATGGGCACCCGCGAAGTAGCCGCCCGCCGTAACGCCGCCGACGGCATCAGGGCGCTGCGACGCAGTTACCTGGCTGCGTCCGGGCCGGTGCCCCCATCCAGCCGAACAAGGAGATGATATGAACCACCTCGAACGCCTCCTAGCAGGCTCCCCGAACGCGGCCGATCCGGCTGTGCAGCGGTTCCGTGCCGCGCTGGCCATCCGCGCCCAGGAGCACGATCTCCTCGACGTCGCCTACCGGACGATTGACACGCCCGTCGGCCAGGTGCTGCTCGCTGCCACCCCTGCGGGCCTGGTCCGCGTGGCCTACGCCCGTCAGGGCCACGACGCGGTGCTGACCGCGCTGGCAAGCCAGATCAGCCCGAGGGTCCTGTTCGCCCCCCGACGCCTCGACGATGCGGCGCGGCAGCTCGACGGTTACTTCGCCCGCGACCGCCGAGGTTTTGACCTGGCCGTCGATCTGCGGCTCGCGCACGGGTTCCGCCGCGCTGTGCTCGAGCACCTGCCTGACGTGGGTTACGGCCGCACGGTCAGCTACGGCGAGCTCGCCGCCGAGGTCGGTAATCCGGGTGCGGCACGGGCGGTTGGATCAGCATGCGCTACCAATCCTCTCCCGCTGATCATCCCTTGCCACCGGGTCGTGCTGAGCGACGGCTCTCCGGGCGGCTACATCGGCGGACCCGAGATCAAGCGCGCGCTCCTCGAGCTCGAGCAGACACCGCCAGCTTGACGGCTGGACCTCACGCGCCGTGGCGCTGGCGCGTTAGCCAGGCAGAGAGCCAGGCGCCAACCCCCGAGGAGAAGATCCGTGAAGCGCGTACTGACGCCCAAGATGCTGTACTTCGGCACGCCTGTCGTGCTGGTTAGCTCGCTGAACAGTGACGGGTCCACGAACGTGGCGCCGATGTCGTCGGCCTGGTGGGTGGGGGAGACGGCGATGCTCGGGCTGAGCGTCAATTCGCAGACCGTCCGCAATCTTGAGCAGCGCCCGATGTGCGTGCTGAACCTTGCGGACGAGGCCATGGTCGACGCAGTTGACCGGCTTGCCCTGCTGACCGGACGGCTTGACGTGCCCGAGTACAAGCGCGCCCGCGGCTACACCTACGAGCCTGACAAGTTCGCCGCGGCTGGCCTCACGCCCGCGCCATTGGGCGCCAGCCTGCCATGCGGCGTTGCGGAAAGCCCGATCCAGATTGAGGGCCGAGTGCAGTCCATCCACCAGATAGACGGGCCAGAGAGCGGGCTGCGGGCGCTGGAGGTTTCGGTGCTGCGCACCCGCGTCGACGACAGCCTGATCATGACCAACCATCCGACCTACATCGATCCGCTGCGCTGGAACCCGCTGTTCATGAAATTCACCGAGTACTTCTCGGGCGCGACGCTGACCCGGCCGTCGTCACTGGCCCGCGGCTGGAGCATGCCGCCGCTGCCGGCGCCGGACGCAGTGGCGGCCTGCTGACGGATCGCCGCGGTTACCCAGCGGGCGGCGGCCCGGCCGGGGTCCAGGGGCGCAGCCTCGGCCGCCAGCCCGACACGGCGCTCCTGTACTGCTCGTACTCCGGACCGAACCGCCTGGCGAGCGCGGGCTCACTGCCCACCGCTGCCACCCACCGGCGCATGCGGCCAGCATGCGCACCGCACGAGCGCCTCGTCCAGGCCGGCCTGCGTGCAGCCGAACTGCGCACCATGCCGGACGCGCGGGCCGGCACCGGCAACAAGATGATCGTTAAAAACACGTCGCTTGAGTGGAAGATAGTCAGTAACAGCGATTACGTGGTCGACCCTGGAGGTGAGCAATGCCAGCATTGGCAAGAGGTCCTGACGTTGCCGCCGCGTTCGCCGAACTCGCGGAAACGCTGGCCAGCGACCTGGATATCGAGAAGTACCTGACCGCGGTATGCCGGCATTGCGTCCGGCTCGTCGATGCCGAGAGCGCAGCCATCGTCTACGCGGGCGATGGCGCCGGCCTATCCGAGGTCGCCGCATCCGATGACCGCGGCCGCGTTCTCGCACGTGGCGCGCTCAGTGCGGCGGAGGGCCCGTGGCGCGACACGGTTCACTCTGGCCAGCTCATCACGATCGCTGACCTGCCCGTTCAGGGGCAGCGCTGGCCATTGTTCACGGCAATGGCGGTGCGGGCCGGTTTCACCACCGTCACGCTGGTTCCCGTCGGCCCACAGGCCGACCGCGTCGGCGGGCTCGCGCTTCTCGGCCGCACCGAGCCAGATATCGCCGGCGTCCTGCTCGCTCTGTCCCTGGCCGATGCCGCGGCGGCCGGCCTCGCCGTCAGCGCTGAACTGCGGCGGCAGGAGACCGCGATCACGCAGCTGCAATCGGCCCTCGCCAGCCGGATCGTGATCGAGCAGGCGAAGGGCATCCTGGCTGAACGGTGGAAGGTCACGCCGGACGAAGCATTCAGCGCGCTGCGAGGGCAGGCCCGATCGAGTCAGCAAGTACTGGCAGATCTAGCCCGCGCTGTCATCAGCGGGACCACAGACCTTGCCAGGCCCGATTCTGTGAAGCCGACGTGAATGATGGGGCGGGCAACAGCCAGGGGCTCAGCGCCAGGTCGGCCAGCCAGTCTCAGCCGCCCGAACCCGGCTTGACCACGTCGACGGTCAGCAGATGGATCGGCTTCGAGCATGCGGCCGAGGAGTAGGAGACGTAAATCGGCGTCGTCTGATTCGGCGGGAAGACCTGCAGGTATCGCGCCGTCACCTGATGACAGCGCGCGGCTGGGTAGTTCTGGGCCGCAACGATGCGCAGCAGGGCGCTGGCGACCGCCCCCGGCGCGATGGTGACCAGCCGACGCGGCGTCGCCGGATTCTCGGTGGCGGCCAGGCCGATCTGGCTGACCGGACTGCCGCCGGCGAATGCGACGCCAGGGTAGCCAAACAGCGTGCAAGTGACGTTCGAGTTGTTCGTGAAGACGATCGGGATGTAAGTACTCCCGGCCGCACCCTGGCCGTTACCGATCCTGGCGCCCAGGTCGCGGCTAGCGCACGGCCGGGGGCCTTGCGGTGCCGGGTTCGACGTACCCGCGACTGGGCTGGTCGGCGCCGGGCTGGTCGGCGCTGGGCTGGTCGGCCCTGGGCTGGTCGCCGGCGCGCTCGGACCCTGGCTGCCCGAACCGCCTGGCTGGGCGGACGCTTGCGGCGACGACGAGCAGGCCGTTGCAACTGCCAGGGCGGACAACAGTACGGCAACGAGGCTCGCCCGCCCCGCCAGGAGGAACGATGAGGTCATGGGGGATCGGTCCTTACGCGCCGCTGGATCGCTTACGGAAGCTACGACGCCGTTAGCATCGCGAAGGTTGTACCCGTTTAGTGCCGCTTAGCCGCCGCGAGCAGCCGTTGTGGCCGCCGCCAGGATCGCGGCCAGCCTCGCGCCCCATGTCCTCGCCCGGTCTTCCTCTCCGGGCTCGAGGGTGTTCTGTTTGGTCACAATGAAGCTCTCCGGGTCGGCGACAACCTCGTACCCGTGATGCCGGAGCGCGCGGCTAATTCCCTTGGAAGCACGGCCGGTAAGAGCGGCCGGTCCGGGCATCCGCGTGTCGAAGGCGGCTGCCCTGCGACCGACCTTGCTCTTGCCAAGCGCGTCCAGCCATTCGCGCAGACCTTCGGCCACTGCGTCCGGTTCCAAAACGACGCTACTGTCCGCTTCCTCGGCCATCCTCGCCGCACCCTGGCGGGTCGAAGCGCGGGTCATGCCGTGCACATGCGTCGGACCGCCCACCACGACCAGGTCGGCTGTTTTGATCTGGTCCGGAGCGGCCTGCGCCACCGGGATGACCGAGACCACGCAGCCATCGACGAGCCCGGTCCCGATCGCGTCGGCGATCTGGCGCGTGTTGCCGAACATCGATTCGTAGACGACTACAGCCCGCATGACCGTACCCCTTTCGCGATGTTCATGATTTCTTGGTTTTTCAACATTGCGCCCGGCGCCGGTGTAGCTGCCAGGGGCCAAGGTCACCGACGGGCACGACATCCGGCCTGGTGCCGGCCGTCATCCCTCAGGCGTGACGTCCGCAACACGTGCGGGCTGCCGAAGGTGCCCGCAGTGCCGGGATAGGTTGGTCTGGCCATGGTTGACATCGCATCGGTCTGCGTGTTCTGCGGCTCATCGACTCCCCAGGACACTCGCTACCGGGAAGCCGCCAGGGCGCTCGGAACCTTGGTCGCGAGCAAGGGCATCAGCCTGGTCTACGGCGGTGGCCGGATCGGAATGATGGGAGCACTCGCCGATGCGGCGCTGGTCGCGGGCGGCCGGGTTGTCGGCGTCATCCCGACCGGCCTGTTCAGCCGTGAGGTCGCCCACACCGAGCTCACCGAACTGCACGAGGTGGACTCGATGCACGAGCGCAAGCAGCTGATGTATGACCTGGCCGACGGGTTCGTAGCGCTGCCCGGCGGCCTCGGCACACTGGAGGAGCTGGCCGAGGTGACGACCTGGTCCCAGCTCGGACTGCACGCCAAGCCGGTCGTCCTGCTCGACGTGGACCGATTCTGGGACCCGCTGGTGGCCCAGCTTGACCGCATGGTGGCCGTCGGCCTGCTCAAGCCGTCGAACCGCGTGCTGATCCAGCGCGCCAGCTCGCCCGAGGACGCTCTGGCGTCGCTTGCCGCCGCCCGTCCGCCCCGGGAGGCGAGGTGGATCACTCCCCGCGAGCGGTAAGCACCGCCGATAAGGGAACCGTTAATCCGCGGTCGCAGTACCCAGGCGGCCGAACTACAGTCAGCATCGGGTTAGTGCGGCCATAACGGCCATGGAGGTGAACAGGTGAGCAGCGGGGACACAAACCGGAACGCTGGCCGCGGAGACGAGCACGTTAAGCCGGAGGCTGCTCAGGCGGAGCCGGACGAGACCGCCGAGGTGCTTCGCGGCGTCTGGTCTGCGAGCCGCCAGACCGCCGCCGAGCTAGACGAACTGTTCGGCACTGCTAAGTCTTGCAAGAACATGCGGAATGTAGGTTTCGACGGGCTCGCCGCCGCTGGCGGGGACCTGAGGTCCGCGTGGCGGGCGAGGTTGGAGCGGGAAGGCAAGCTCAGCGACCGCTCAGATAGTGTCGCCGACCTGGTGCTCGGCTCAGCCGAACACCGCCACCAGTAGCCGCCCGGCCGCTTGATGGACCGCCCTGAGAGCGTTAGCGAACTGGCCGACGCGCTGCGCCGGGGCGGCTATCTCGCCGACCGCGGCCTTGCTACCGCGCTGTTCGTGGCGCTCAGGATGCATCGTCCTGTGCTGCTGGAAGGCGAGGTCGGCGTCGGTAAGACCGAGGTGGCGAAGGTTCTGGCGGCCATCTTCGGCCGCCGCCTGATCAGGCTGCAATGCTACGAGGGCATCGAGGTCAACCAGGCCCTGTATGAATGGGATTACGCCAGGCAGATGCTGCACATCAGGGCGCTGTCGCAGCAGCAGATCGCGGACCCCGACGCGGTCGACAAGCTCTTCGGGCCGAAATTCCTGGTTGAGCGGCCGCTGCTCGAAGCGGTCAGGGCCGGCGATGGGGCCGTGCTGCTGATCGACGAGGTCGACCGCGCGGATGACGAGTTCGAGGCATTCCTGCTCGAGGTGCTCTCCGATTTCCAGATCAGCATCCCCGAGATCGGCACCATCAAGGCGGACAGCCCGCCGCTCGTGATTCTTACCTCAAACCGCACCAGGGAACTTCACGACGCCCTGAAAAGGCGCTGCCTGTACCACTGGATCGGATATCCGGCCCCTGACCGGGAAACGGAGATCGTGCTGCTGAAGGAACCGGGTGTCGGTGAGGCGCTCACCCGTAAGGTGGTTGCGGCCGTGAACCGGCTCCGCGAGCTGGACCTCGCCAAGCCACCGGGTGTCGCCGAGACGATCGACTGGGCCCGGACTCTGCATTTCCTCGGCGAGACCGACCTCGGCCAGGCGGCGGCCAGCGACACGCTGGGCGCGGTCGTGAAGGAGCGCGACGACCTCGAGCTTGTCCGCGACAACCTCGCGGACATCACCTCCGGTGAATGAGACCTCCGGTGGCTGAGCGGGACCGGATCGTCCGCTTGCTGGTCAGGTTCGGCAGCGAACTGCGCGCCGCGGGGCTCGCTGTCGGCTCCGGCGACATCATGAGCTACTGCGCGGCCATGACAGAGCTAGATCCGGCCGACCTCGCCGACCTGTACTGGGCGGGCCGCACCGTCCTGGTCTGCCGACGCGACGACATCGCCGGCTACGACCGGGTGTTCAGGCGATTCTTCCTGGGTGACGACGACCAGGTCGCCGAGCTGCTGGGGCTCAACGCCGCGGCAGCGAGCCAGGTCAGCCAGTCCACCCTGGTGATTCCAGCGGCGGACCCGGGGGCCGACGAGCGGGGCGAGGAGGCCGTCCTTGGCCTAATGGCCTCCGGCGCCGAGACCCTGCGGCAGAAGTCGTTCGCTGCCTGCACGCCCGACGAGCTCGCCGCTGTGCGGCGGATCATGGCACGGATCCGGCTGACTCCGCCGCAGCGCCGCACCAGGCGCACCCGGCCGGCGCGCCGCGGGTCCGTCCCCGACCTGCGCCGGATCGTGCGCCGGTCGATGCGCATGCACGGTGAGCCAGCCGAGCTTTGCTGGCGGGCACGCAAGGTCCGCCCGCGGCCGCTGATCCTGATCCTTGACGTGTCTGGGTCAATGGCCGACTACTCGCGCAACCTGCTCCAGTTCGCCTACTCGGCGAGACGAGCAGCGGCCAGGGTCGAGGTGTTCTGCTTCGGCACCCGGCTCACGAGGATCACCAGGGAGCTCGACCATAGGAGACCCGACGACGCGCTGGCGAGGGCCGCGCGGACGGTTTTCGACTGGGAAGGCGGGACGAGGATCGGCGCGTCGCTCGAGTCGTTCGTGCGGGAGTGGGGCCGTCGCGGGCTGTGCCGCGGCGGCATCGTCGTGATCTGTTCCGACGGCCTGGACCGCGGCGACCCTGCCACGCTAGCCGCGGCGATGGAGCGGCTGGCGCGGCTGAGCTATCGGATCATCTGGCTCAACCCGCACAAGGGCACCGATCCAGCCTTCCGCCCGAGCACGCTGGGCATGATCGTCGCCGCGCCGCACGTCCACCTGCTGCTGTCCGGTCATGACCTTGCCAGCCTGGAGGAACTCGCCGCGCTGCTACCCTCGCTCAACTGACCATGGCGCAACCTAGACTTCCTCCTGAGCCGACGAGACCGTGGAGCGTGGCGTGAGATGGAGCGTGGGCATCCAGGCCGAGAGTGACCACGTGCTGTCTCGCGAGCAGGTCGTCGAACTCGCTGACGCAGTTGCCGGTTTTAACGGCATCGCTACCGGGATCGGGACCAGCCTGTACGGCGCGCAACTGGTGGTGGACGCGGCGAGCCGCGACGAGGCTATCGAGAGGGCCACGCGGCATTTCGCCGCGGCCGTCACGAAAGCCGGACTGCCTGACGGCCCGATCGTGCGGGTCGAGGCCATCGGCGAGGACGAGGACGAGGCCGGGGACGAGGCCGGGGACGAGGCCCGGGACCGATGATCCGGCTTGGCTCCGCTGCCGGCTACCCCTTCGAGGGCCCGAGACTCCTCGCCGGCTGGACGCCGCCGGCGGGCGCGGCCGTTTTCGCCATCTTGTACCGGCCCGATCCGGACGCCAGGCCAGGCCGGTACGCGGTCAGTTACGTGGGGCACAGCGATGACCTGTCCGCCGAGCGCTTCCCATTCAAGCATCCGCGTTCGCCGTGCTGGGTGCGCCGGGCCGGTGACCGGTGGAATCTCCACATCGCGACCTACGAGGTCCCTGGCGGCGGCCCCGCGCACCGCGAGCAGATCGTCCGTGAGCTGATCGCGGTCTACCGCCCTGGCTGCAACTCGCAGCAGTACGACCAGGCGTGGAAAGACCAGTGGATCGGCGACTACACCGCGCCGACGACGAACTCGGTCACCAGGCGAGGCCCCGACCAGGCCTGACGGGGCGGGCACGGCTAGGGGAACCGTGCCACCGCCTTGCGGTAGGCGGCATCCTTAGTCGGCTTGCCGTCCAGGGTCCATGAGTTCTTCCTGTTGAGGTCGAACCAGACCAGCCCGGCCAGGTGCCAGCGCCATATCCCGGCGAAGAGGTTCGCTATCTGCGCGACCTCGTGGGCTCCGTCGCCCACCCCGGTCTCGGCCAGGTAGATCGGCTTGCGAGTCAGCCGCCTGATGTCCCGCAATTGGTACCCGAAGACCTGCTTGAAGTTCTGGCCGGCGCCGACGTAACCGTCGATGCCGATCCAGTCGACGTACTTGTTGCCCGGGTAAAACATGCCAGCCGGATGCGCGGTCTTGCCGGGCTGGTACTGGGAGTACTGGTGCGTCGGGTCCCAGGACCAGATGACATTCCTGACCCGCTCAGCAGCGAAGACCTGGTGGAAGTGCCGCCACGCCGCGATGAAGACTGACGGCCGCGTCCAGGGCAGGCCCCATGGGTACCACCAGCCATTCATCTCGTGGCCCAAGGACAGGACGACGTGGCAGCGGAACGCTTTGACCTGTCTGGCGTAGCTTGCGATAAGGCTGTCGTACGCGCCGGCTGCGAGTCGTGCCATGCTGATGCTCCGCGGGTTGAGCTGGATCAGCGGCAGCGCGCCGAGCGACTCTATCTGCTGCGCCTCAGCGCTGTTGAACGGGCCGGGGAAGCGGTTGTAAAACTCGACGAGCCGCAGCCTGGCTCCCGTGTCATGCTGGAACGAGGCTACGTTCGCCGCGAAGTGCCCGTTCGTCGCGATTCCGGCGAAGGGCTCAGGGATCTTGCCCTTGCAGGGTGCGTTCACGTGCGGGTACGGCCTGCGTGACGGCCTTGGTGTTGGCGACTGGCTGGCCGCCGTCCGTGTGGCGCTGCTAGCCGGGTGTGCCGTCCCAGGTGCGTGACTGCACGCGATCGCGACAAACGGGATAGCGATGGCGAGGATGGGGATGGCGGCGATCGCAAGGACCTTGATTTTCACGGGAAGCTCGCCACCAGCTTGCGGTACTCGGCCACCCGAGCCGTCCTGCCCTGAAACGCCCACTTCTGCTTCGCGTTCTGGTCGAACAAGATGAGCCCGGCGATGTGGTGGTGCTTGATGCCGGCGAACAAGTCATCCATCTGGCGGA
>Ga0209240_1000593_pt1 | contig 15135 bp, 14 predicted proteins | sample GraSoi_2013_80cm_FD_185828 | JGI IMG/M metagenome (GOLD analysis project Ga0209240, IMG submission 185828) | Grasslands soil microbial communities from the Angelo Coastal Reserve, California, USA - Sample 9_17_2013_80cm (SPAdes) (version 2) | ecosystem: Environmental > Terrestrial > Soil >...
TTCCGTAAACCAGCTCTCGTGCTATAAAGCGCCTTTTTATAGGCAGTAATGAGCTGGAGAATCTTAGAACCGGCTGATATTTGTCCAAACTGCCGCAATGGTCGTTCCAAGTGTCGTGAGACCACCAAAGTTCGTCGGGGCAACAAATACATCGGCGAGAATACTGATGGGAAAGGATTCTTGATGTCGCTCGAAGGTATCGTTGACCCTAACGGCAAGCGTATTGTCTTATTCGGCGCAGGTGGCGCGGCCCGAGCGATCGGGGTCGAGCTGGCGCTGGCCGGCGCGTCCTCGATATCGGTGGTTAATCGCACCGCCGAGCGTGGTATGGAACTAGTCCGCGTCTTAAACAATCACACGCCAGCAAGGGCAGAAGTAGTTAGTTGGCAAAGCAAATACAAGGTGCAGCCGGACGCTGATATTTCGATTAACGCCACCTCAATCGGCCTCTATCCGCACGTTCATGACCGGCTCGACATCGATATCGAGTCACTCAAGCCTGGCATGGTAGTAGCGGACGTTATTCCGAACCCACCTCGTACCCATTTCATCAAAGATGCCGAAGCGCGCGGCTGCACGATTGTTGATGGGCTCGGCATGCTCGTTAATCAAGGTGTGATTGGCATCAAGTATTGGACTGGAGTCGATGCTGACGCCACCGTCATGAGGCGAAAGCTCGAAGAGATTTATCGCGAAGAGTAGGCAAGCGAGCGGGGACTCCCGAGGGGGCTTCGGTCATTAAATCGACAATATGCAAAGCTGACGAGGCATCCTATTTATCCTGCTGCTTGCGGCGAGTCCCGGGTCACGAGAAGGCGCCGGCTGCATTCTCGGCCACAGACACGACTTGGCGTGGTTTGCCGCGTTTCAATACGGATAACGCAGTGCCACCATCCAACGCAGGGTAATGCTGAGCTAGAAACCGATAAACCGTCCAGGAGTCGCCACCGAGTAAATCAAAAAGCCGAGGCAGCTCTGGTAACAGACAAGCATTGAGCTGCCATTATCCCGTTTTCCCATTTTTGCAATCAGCGCGTCCCGGCTTCGGGAAATGCACGAGACGCTCGGAAGGCCTTTGCCAGGCCTAAAAACTTTTTAAACTGAGTCTTCTCCTCGAGAAACCCCGTTAAAAAGGCTCGAACAGAAAGGCCGAAAGGGATTGGCATCGTGCTTGCTTAATAGATCTCTCGAGAATCGAAGACGACGAAAATCGGAAGTCCACGGAGACAAAGACCGTTGTGGGTCGTGAATCTTGTCGGACGCGATGCTCGATCATAAAAACAGCCTACCCTAAAGTTATCTTCTCCAGCCAGAAGCCAAAGGGCCCGGCCGGTGCGGGTCTGAGTCGCGCCGGCCGGTCAGTGGTTCGGGTTAGCGGTTGAAGGTCAGCGGTTAGTCGTTTGCGGTTAACACGTGGGTAGCCCGCCCAGTTTTGGAAGGCGGGCGGGGCATTAGATAGGTCACATAGGACAAACAGGCTTATAGGGCTAATAGGTCGGGCCAGGCTAACTGCTAACGGCTAATTATTGGTGCCGACCTCTCCTTATTAAAAGAGAGATGCCTTCTATCGAAAGGATTCACTTCCCAGGCGTTAACCAGGGCTCATTCTGTGACATAAGCAGTCGAATCGCAGGTCATCTACTATGAGAATTAGGAGAGGCCCGATATGAGATAGTTGATTTGACGTATTGTGACTAAGTCGATCTTTGGAGTTTTAAAATTATCAACCTATGAAGAAACAGTTTGAACAATGGTCACTAAGTTTGGGAGGGCTTGCTTGCATTATTAGCTGGATCCTCCTTTTTTCCGCCGGACTATTAGTCGAAACTAAGTCGTTTCGCGATCAGTTAGCGAAAGCCTTTAGTTTTGGAGACCTCTTCACGGTATGCCTGTGTTACACTCCAACGAACGCAGCGTTGCTAACGTGCCTGGCCGGACTGGCAGGTGGCATTTCCAGTCGCCTTACGTACGGCCGCTTTGTAGAAGATCCGCTAGGCATTGGCACGCCCGAGAAATTGACCGTGACGGATGTTCTGGTGCGGACCGAAAACCCGATCGCTTCAATGCTGCGGAGCTTTATTGTTTATTTCATCTTTGTTGCGGGACTGGCTATGGCCTCCCCACAGAATCCGTTCTCTGAGCCAACTCAAGACCAATATTTTCGGTTTGCAGCAATGGTATCGGTCCTCGGTTTTGTGGTCGGCTATGATCCCTCGGTTTTTAATAATTTCATTCGCAGACTGCCCTGGGTTCGCGAACAGCAACAGGATCCGGCCACGGTCAAACCGGACGGCGCATCTACAGCAAAATCATAAGGAAGTTTATTCTACGCTAACGATCGAGGACTGGGAACACTGAACCGACTCGGTGAAAACCCCAATCCCAGGGGATCAGGGTGGCGCGATGGGTACAGCCGGAACTATTTGGTTGCGGTTCTGATCGACGTAAACTCGATCTCGGGTTAAGGCGAACCCCTTGGGAGGCAACCGGCGAGTCACATCAGAAGAAGGCGCCGGCGCTATTCTCGACGCAACCAGAACCTGTAGCAAACCGCCGTTGGAACTAACCTGCCATTTCGGAAAACGGGTCCCCTCTTTGCACCTTTAAGGCCGAGAACTTCGTGCCGCTGGTGCTTTCCCCGGACAGCCTCTCGCGAAACGCCGATGAATTTGGCGAAGGCGCTCCCGGAGAACATGTCGGGTCCCGCCAGTACCTGCGCTGCCCGGCTTACTCCCCTCTTCCGCGTGCGAGGATCCGACTTCCTTTGGCGAATGGCCGAGCGCTTAAATTCTCTCACTTCCTGCCAAGCGATTCCCTGATCGTCTTGGCCAACAAATTTTTCATTCGGTGCAAGATCGCTTCTTTTGATCGCCGAATCAGGTTTTCGTTTTGGTTCCTGTCTGCACAAACCTCCGCGAACCAGACGCCTCACTCGGTTTTCGATCTTCGACCAGAGACTAGCATTGTCGAACCTGATCCCGCCCGCGTGGCCTTTCGCTTGAGCAAAATATTGCTGCATCTCCCGCTCGAGCGCTGCTTCTTCGGTTTTCAGGAACTCCTCATACAGTTCCTTTTCGGTACGGCTAAGCTTGAGGTGAAATTCGTCAATTCGCTTTGTGCGTGACAGCATGAAATCAATTCATAGCATTTTCGGTTCGCCGAGCGCGAACAACGAAACAGCAGTGACCCACGTTTAACTCATCCCCGTCAGATCCCAAAAGAGCATCAGGCTCTTTGCCAGAGGGGAAACAGTGAAGGCTCAACGAATCAGTGGCCGGCGAGCGGGAGCGAGAAATAATTACGCTCTTTTCATTGAGCCGATCCTGCTTAATATGAATGTCTGAGAGCAGCTCGGGCCGTGAAGAAGATTGCAATATTAGCTTACGGTTCTCTAATCTATGAGCCCGGAGAAGAACTCGAGAACTGCATTGTGAATCGGCTCGGGCCAATTCTAACGCCGTTCAAGGTCGAGTACGCACGTTCTTCGCGAACGCGCGGAGGAGCGCCTACGCTGGTTCCAGTCGACGGAGGCGGTTTCCAGGTTAGCGCTGTTGTCTTTGTGTTATCTGACGCCATGTCGGAAAAGGAAGCCAAGGACATGCTCTGGCGTCGCGAGACTCGTCGGGTGCAAGGTTCATATAGTCCGCCCGCGCGGCCTGGACCAAACTCCGTACTCATTAAGACCATACTTAATTTCGGAGGCGTCGTTTTGGTTCTGTACCCATCTATTCAGGCCAATATCACCTCCCCGTTGACCGGACGGAAGCTGGCCTGTTTAGCAATCGCCAGCGCTCGAAATCCTGAAGTTGGAAAGGGGAAGGACGGGATTTCGTATTTGATGGCGGCAAAGAGCGCAGGAATTTGGACTCCTCTGACCCAAGAGTATGAGTCAGCTATACTTGAGCTCACGGGCACAAACACTCTCGAGGCTGCCCTTTTGTCGCTGGGTCGATAAAGATTAAGTCGCCGGGCTTTGACCCGCGAATCGGGATCGGAATTTCCCAAAATCCTCGAACCAGCGGAGCGATCACAAAGAGCGGAATTGAAACCGCAATCATGGGAATGCCAAACGTGTGAAATACGCGGTTGATCGGGTTTTGATGACTTTTTTCATAGCGATCGACCCATGCATCCATTGGAACATCGCGGAATATGAATTGAGAACGTGGCATAGGGCAGTGGCCGGTAAGCAGCAATCTGTAACTAACAATCGGTGCTAACATGTAATTAGGCTTTGCGGCAGTCGGTGGCCTGCCATTTGGCAGAAACTAGCGAGGAGGCTGACGAGTTATCTCCTAGGATGAATACAACGAGGTATTACCTGAGGAACGAAACCAAATCAAAAGAACCGAAGGCGCTGGGCAGCAAAGATTCTTGTGCGACAGTGAAATATGCGGAAACATATCATTGCCAGCACCGAACCAAGTCACTCCAGGAAAGTTGAGGAGTGGCTGAACCTCGAAGAAGCTGCTTCGGTCGAAGTCTCATCTGAAGATCCGCAACATCCCATCGAATCGGCATTCAAGGACGGCGAAACTCTTGGTTGGCGTGCTGCCGAGCCGGGTGCACAGAAGATTCGTTTGTTATTTGATGAACCAAAGGAGCTCCGACGAATACGGTTGCGTTTTTCGGAACCTGAAGTTGAGCGAACCCAGCAGTTCACGTTGAGCTGGGCTGACACCCAAACAGCTCCTTTCAGAGAGATCGTTCGACAGCAATGGAACTTTAATCCCCGGACTTCGACAGAAGAGGTAGAGGATTACAGAGTAGATTTGACTCATGTCTTAGCCCTGGAGTTAACCATCGACCCAGACCTAGGTAAGGGTCAAGCGTACGCGGCCTTGGAGGAATGGCGCGTGGCTTAGCCGGCCTCACGCTTCCGAAATCAGGTTCACCAACTTTTTAGAGCTCGAGCTTTCCTCCCCCAGCGCTCACGGTGTCCAACGCGTCCTCGCTCGTTTCCCGGAAGACTCTTGGCTTGCTTCTTGGTTGTGCGCTCGTTGATTTCTACGGTGCATGCTTTCTCCGGATCCGCGCGTATTTGCTCGGCCATCCTGTGGGTGACGGCGTGGTTCTGGGCTTCTTGTACCTCTTACCCAAGGATTCCAGCTACTGGCGACCTGGCAGGCAAACCGCTGATCACGACGGTGGACTCCGATCTGGCAAAATACTACTTGGAGAACTCTTTGCATGCTGGCGGGAAAAATCGACGGCTCGACCATCAGATCGCCCGAATTGACGGAAGCTATCGAGCAGCTCCTTTGGACCGGCAAACGTTGAAAGCGATTTCACACAATGCCTCGCCAGATTTCGCCGCGCTATTCCTGATCAAACAACTTTTATCGAACCCTAGAAATCTGAAGTTCCAGACGAATTATTTGGCGGAGACGAAGCGAATCAAATCGGATCTTGAGCGCAATGAATGGTCAGAGATCGCTCGACCGGCGCTCAGAAGATATGAAGTTGTGTTTGCCCCTGGTTTTCATTATCTGACCGATCGATCGTCCGCAGTACCAGTTACATGCTCATTGGGCCAACTTCCATTGCAACGAGGCACACATCATCGCTAAAGTGTCTGCCCGCCGAGAATCTCTGCACCTCTTCGATGATCTCATGACACAGTTGAAAAGCGGGCAATTCACGGCGCCTACTCACAGCTTCTAACAGGCGCCGATAGTCGTAGATGTCTCCGCCAGGACCCTCCACTTCATATAATCCATCGGTAAAGAGAAGCAGCGTATCGTGCGGCGAGAGTTCACAATGGCAGTTGGGATAAACCGCGTCATCGAAAAGCCCGAGCGCCGGCCCATGCTTGCTGCCGTTCAGAGGATGCATCTCAGTGCGATCTCGCGCGCGATGAACGCGCAAAGGATTGGGATGTCCCGCATTCGCGTAACGCAGTTCGCCTTTCTCCAAATCCGCGAGCAAGTAAAAGGCCGAAGCAAAGAGCGGGACCTCACTATAATATTCCAGTCTTGAGCGCAGTGCCCGATTGAGCCGGCAAAGGAACTCGCCCGGATCTCCCAAGTAATCTCGCAGTTGGCCCACCAAAGCACTAACGGTGGAGGCCACAAGAGCGGCACGGACACCATGGCCCATCACGTCGCAGATGAAGATCCCTGCACTAGTATCAGAGAGTTTTAAGACTTCGAAAAAGTCGCCACTCACTCTCATTGAGGGCTGGTAAAAGTGGTAGAAGCGTGCTGCGAGCTCTTCGTTCGAAGCATGATGAGGGAAGTGAGGATAGCGGTGCGGCAGCATTGCCTGCTGAAGTTCCCGGGCCATTTCTAAATCCTGCTCAAGGGCTTCATTCTTTTCGCGCAGTTCTATTGCCAGTGCCGCGAGTTTTTCTTCAGCGCGCTTCTTCTCGGTGATGTCGCGCGAGAGCCCAAAGGTGCCGATGATGTGTCCGTTGGGATCTCGCAGCGGCAACTTTGAAGTGGAAACCCACGTCTCATGCCCATCGGGCCAGGTCTCCTTTTCCTCCATGTTCACCAGAGGCTGTCCCGTACGCAGAATCTCCTGTTCATCGCGGAGAGCAGCCTGGGCATGCTCGCGAGTGAATACATCGGCGTCTGTCTTGCCGAGCACGTCCGCTGGATCTTCGAGGCCGAACAAGGCTGCCGTGGCGCGATTTACTGCAATAAAGCGGCTCTCCCTGTCCTTGAAATAGATGTGATCCGGCAGACTATCCATTAGCGTCTTTAGGAGAAAACGCTCTCGTGCGAGGGCATTCTCCATCTGGGAGCGCTCACTCACATCCCAGGAAACGCCGGTCACCCGCACTGGCTCCCCCTGATTGTCACAAACCACTTTTGATCTCGCCCTGAGAGCGTGAACACTGCCATCTGTTGGCCAAACCACGCGAAACTCTCCGTCATACTCCGCACGCCTTTCAAGTGCCTGCGCAAATTCTCTGACTACTTGCTGCCGGTTCTCAGCATGAATCATCTCCAGGAACTGCTCGTAGCGCCCGCCGAAGGTTGAGGGTGCCAGACCAAAGAGTGCGTGCATCCGCTCGTCCCAATGCATGGAGTGATCCAGCAGATACCAATCCCACGTACCCATGCGCGCCGAGCTAAGTGCAAGATAAAGCTGATCCTGATTCCTGCGCGAAAGTTCCTCATTCCCAATCCCCGAGTGTTCACTCGTTGTAATGGCCGGCTGCTGCGGCTCGTTCATCGTGAAGGGATTCTATCCCGCAATGAATGAATTGCCAATCCACCAACGGGAGACTTAAAAGGATGATTTGTAAGCAGGCAGCAGTTAAATCGTAGACCATTTGAGTCTGAATAGATCGACAGAGGTGGATTGGGAATCACTCAGTATTTGTGATTCACCTTTTGAGTATTGAGAAAAACTGCTCTGATAGCTGACCCTACACAATCGCCAGCTTAAACTCGCGGATCAGCGCGCTCACCCCTGCTCTACATTCGAGGAACGGCCGCGTGCTGGAGACACGCAGTTTCGGTAGTGTCACATCGTCCAGAACCAGAGTTATCTCGTCGTTGAGTCGCGAAGGATAGAGAATCCCATCCGGATGCTTCTTTTGAAGCCAGAACGCGAGCGACCATACTGCGCATCAATTTTCATCCCGATGGCGACGCAATCACTTTGAAGACGCACTTCACCGTGCCCTATGTGGATTGGGGCCTTAAAGATCCGAGCGTACTTGTCCTTGGAGTTAATAAGACAGTGGATATCGACGTCGAAGCCACCGCGCAGACGACGGCATTGCACTAAGGTCATATAGCGGGCAGCGCCCGTTGTGGTTTTATTAGCATCTTCCCCCTAGACCCACCGTCGCCTTGCGCGGCAAGCGTCGAGCCCGGTGCCCAGAAAGCGCGATTAGCAATAACGCGAAGGCGTTCGCCGATGCCTTTCAGCAAGGCGACGGAAAGTTGTCGCAGCTTTCTGGGCCTGGGGCGGAACTTCAGCCGCCGCAAAGATTGTTAGACTGATCAAAGAATAGAGATAATAGGGCTGGAAAGATCGTCTTCAAAACCTATTGTCCGCGCATCCAGCATTATGGCAGTTATGGCGTATCGAGTTTCAGGGTCCAGCCCCTATCGGGACGCCCGATTACGATTTACGGGTTTGTGTTTGTAAGAAATTGTACGGTTAGGTGATATTTTCGGAATTATTTAGCCCAATCCCTTCGGCGATATTTGGCTCAATAGCGACCTTATGCAGGACAGTGACCGCAGTTGGCCGAGCGGTTGTGCTTTCTTACTTCGTACCGAGCGATTCCCTGATCGTCTTGGCCAGTAGATTTTTCATTCGGTGCAAGATCGCCTCCTTTGATCGTCGAATCAGGTTTTCGTTTTGATTCCTGTCTGCACAAACCTCGCCGAACCAGAGACCCACTCGGTTTTCGATCTTCGACCAGAGGTGGATGGCGGTGTTGTGATAGATCGACTCAATGCGAAGGTAAAGCTATGACCATATTCCATCGCGAGATGGTCCAAGCTGGTGTCGTGGAGGGGCAGTGGTGGCACCGCCTCGATGACGGCCGCATCCAGTGCGACCTCTGCCCGCGCGAATGCAAGCTACACGAAGGGCAACGCGGCTTTTGTTTCGTCCGGCAGGCGCAGGATGGAGGCATCGTGCTCACTAGCTACGGACGGGCGTCAGGCTTTTGCATCGACCCTATCGAGAAAAAGCCGCTGAACCACTTTTATCCCGGCACGAGTGTGTTGTCGTTTGGGACTGCGGGCTGCAACCTCGGCTGCCGGTTTTGCCAGAACTGGGACATCTCAAAGGCGCGCGCGATTGACCGGTTAGGCCATTGGGCATCACCCGACGAAGTGGCGGATGCGGCGGCTCGTAGGGGCTGCCACAGCATCGCGTTCACTTACAACGATCCGGTGATTTTCGCCGAGTATGCGATTGACTGCGCGCGGGCAGCCCACGAGCGCGGGCTCAAGACGGTGGCGGTCACGGCGGGATATATCAATCCGGAGCCGCGAAGGGAATTTTATGCACGAATGGACGCGGCGAACGTCGATCTCAAGGCGTTTACCGGGGAGTTTTATCATAAGCTTTGCTTTGGTGAATTGGAGCCGGTGCTTGACACACTGCGCTGGCTGAAAGCCGAGACCAGCGTCTGGTTCGAGGTGACTACATTGCTGATTCCTGGCCACAATGATTCGGAGGACGAAATTGCGCGACTCAGCGATTGGTTCTTGAACAATCTCGGCCCTGACGTGCCACTGCATTTTACGGCGTTCCATCCTGATTTTAAAATGCTCGATGTCCCTGCTACCCCGCCTGAAACGCTCGTCCGTGCCCGCAAACGGGCGCTCGCCGCCGGGTTGCATCACGTTTATGTCGGCAACATTCACGACTTGGAAAACGACTCAACGTATTGCGCGTCGTGTGGTCAGGTGCTCATCGAGCGCGACTGGTACGAGCTTGGATGCTACAACCTTAATGAGTGTGGCTGCTGTAAATTCTGCAATGCGCGGCTCCCAGGTCGCTTCGAGGCAAAGCCCGGGAAGTGGGGACGGCACCGGTTGCCGGTGTTTATCCAGAGCCGATGTCGATTGCAGGTAAACTGAAATTTTGTTTTCCAATTAAGTCGTAGACTCCTAGGCGAGGCGCGTGCCCCCCCAGTCTACGAATTAATTGAAAACGACAGAAACCAAGGGAAATACGCGTGATAGCCGATCTTTAAGATCTTCGGCAATTTCGGGTTCGGTCCTCTCGACGGGTCATGTCCCGGCCTGTACTTGGAAAAGCGCTTTTTCGGCCGGCAGAGGTTGGTTCAACCCACACCCGACCAAGTAGCACCAATTAGCTTCTTACTTCTGCCTGGATTCTGATCACCCGAACGTAAATATCTGCAATCGAAAAAAGGTTACCAAAGGGATTTTCTAGGGCGTCGTCGTCAACCGTGTAGTTAGTCGGGGTTGGTCAGTTTCGCCAGACGCCTACCTTCCATGCTTTAACCAGGCCTACTACGCCCCAACCTCAACCCTAGCAGCGGATAATGGAGATCCCGAACTGCTGCGATTGCTCGCTGTGGTCATGCTCACGGTCCGGTTTGGGCTGGCGAAACCGCGCTGGTGTCTTTGTGCTCGCCTTCGCGACGGGTGAACGACACTGAATAAGCCGCCGATCGTGTGTTCAATAGTGGATCGTCCGAGGAGGCAATTCCGCTCGGCAGCACTAGCGGATCGAAATTGATGTCTCGCGCGGGACTGGTATCATCGCTCTCGACATGGTCGATCGTCAACGTTCCCGCGTCGACCTGCTCCCGGTCCGGCGGCCAAGGGAGCGTCGCGTCATTGGTCGGATCTCCCGGCTGGCCTACAGTGATGACCAGATGCCATTGCAGCGGGCTGTTATGAATGCTCGCAATCAACGCATCGAATAAGTAATTCTTGTCAGCCTGCCCTGGAACTGCAGTGCTGATCGGCTCGAACGGTTGGGCTGGCACCATTGACCAACGAACCGGCACAACCGCGCCCTTGGCATTGATAAAACGGAAGGCGTTGAGGCTGTTGTAGGTGCTGTTCGCAAACCCGGACGAGACAGGATAACTGCGGATCGACTGCCTTGCTTTAGCGGACTCAGGATGCTTGGCGAGAAAAGCCTGCATCCTGGCCGGATCGGGGGCGTCTGTTGCCGGATAGGACGCTGACGCCAACAAAAAATCATAAAATCCTTCAGGTGTATTGACGATGAAAACGGGAATGTTGAGCATGGCGGTGCGCCATTCTTCGCCATCTGGCAGTTTGAACAGAATCGCCATGCCGCGCGCCGTGTGCGGTGAATCAGCAGCATAAGGCTGGCCGGGCGACAGTGAAAACCGTCCAATTATTGGCACACGACCAGGAAGGAAAACAGATGCCTTGGACAGCGCAGCGCCTCTGCCATTACTCTCGAAGTAACCGCTGACGCCTACACCCTTGGCATGAATGCGGCGAAAACCGGGATGCGGTCCGTTGTTTTGCTCAAGCGTATTGATCATGAGCGCCGGAGAGATGGCAGGCGGCGTCAATAATTTCTCAGCCTCGACACGAAGCTGTATCTGCACGTCGTCTGCGACGACCCGCGTGCCCTCAATCGTTTGGTTCCAGGTTATGCCAAAATCGCTGCGCCGCAACGTAGTCGTAGCCTCCCATCCTGTCACCATCGTCGTAGCATCCCGTCCGGGTACGATCGTCCCCTGCGGACCGGCCCCCTTACCCTTACCGGTAAATTCCGTCTTCAGTACGACTTCCTTGGTAACACCATGCATCGTCAAATCGCCTGTCACCTCCGCGGTGTTTTGGCCGGTCCATTTGACGGATTTACTCCTGAACGTCATCTCCGGGAACCTTTCAACATCAAAGAAATTTGGTGATTTCAGATCCTTATCCCGCGTGTCGTTATCCGTATTTACGCTGGCGGTCTTGATCGTAACTTCCACCGCCGATTGATCTGGATTGGCTTCGTCGAAACTAATTTGACCAGAGAAATCGGTAAATCTTCCTGGAACCTTGGTAAAAAGGTGGCGAATCAGGAAACCCACGTTCGAATGATTTTTGTCGATGAAGTAAATATCACTTGCGAACGCGGCGTGGGTTATGAAAAGAGCCGAAAAAGCGATTAGAAGGGTTGCTCTTTTCATGCAGATGGCCGGAGTTCAGAGATTACCAAAACGACGAGTCGACGCCACGTGACAGCATCCCCTGCGGAAATAAGGAAACCGAGCGCATTAGAAATTCCTTTCGGGTGGGGGGGAATACAATCTGAGGTAAAAGGTGGAAAAGATCAAGAAGGCGGTGCCCAAAGCCAATCGACGGTAAGCGACCGATTCAGTGCCAAGGCTACTGGCAGACGTGTACCCGCCGGTATTTCCAGTTTGACTCCATCAATTTTTGGGAATTTTATCGAATCGCGGAGATGAGTTGGACTCGCTTCTTCCTCGAAGGCGCAAAGCTAGCGTGGTCCAAGCGTTGGCTAAAGAAAATCGCTGAGTGGATGGTCGATCTAGTGATTGTTTTCGTCGGGGTTTATGCAGCTTTCGTCCTCAATGCATACCAAAGCCGTCGGGAGCAGAGCGACCGTCGAGAACAGTTGTTAACGTGGCTGGACGATTATTGCGGCGAGTCGGCGGCAAACCTGGAAAACGAGCGAACACTCATTGAGGAGGCGCTCACAGATTTCAACCGCAGACTATATAAAGGCGAAATGCCGGAACTAGCGTATATCAATATCAACAGTTCGTATGATTCAACTTTTTCCCTAAGCTTCTTTCAAGCAGGTGCCGGTGAGCTACTGGACGTAGGTACGCTTCGCCAACTCCGAGCGGTAGATAAGGATAGCAAATTAGCAGCTGAGGATATAAAGCACTTTCAAGAGCTGACCACGTCCGTGCTTGTACCTCAATTAAATCACGAACGGACGTTCTTCTATGACCCCTCATCTCGACAATTACTTCCTCAGTATGCTTGGTACCCGACGGCGTTTCAGGACATGGTCGATTACTGCAACAAGATCAGGCCCGAGATTGATGAATTAAGAAACCGGATCAATGAGGAGCGAAAGCGCAATCGTTGAGCTTTCCGTCGAGTCTCGTGGGAATAATTGGAGAGAACAAGGAACGGCGCATCATCCCGCGATCTGCATCAGCAGGTTCGCCGTCCTCTGCGGATCTTGCAGCATCATGTCGTGGCCCGTTGCGATTTCTTCAGTCTGCCAACCAGAAGAAACCGCACGCTCCCAAAATCGATGGAGACTCGCCATCTGCGGAGCTGTATGACGGACATAGATCTTGCCCAGAGTATTTAACGGGGCGGGGTCGTAAACCACCTGCTGAGTTGCATCAAGGTTCTATTATCTCAACTTTGACGATGTCCTCGACTTTTGCGGTACCGACAGGCATCACCCAATCATGCCTGTGGGTTTCCCCTTCTTCTCCGAGAGGCGAAGGAATTTTAATTTCAATCGTTATCTGATCTTCGGTTTTCAGAAAATTTCGAAACCTCCGTGACCTTACCTGTTGATTCGAGCATGAGCGATTTTTCCGACGAGAAGGGTAGCGCGCAAGTACGTCATTTTGCGTATGGGCCATAGAACCTATAAAAACAAGGTCGATTTGCGCTCATCCGTTTTGTACAACGGGCAACTAATGATTGCTCAAAAGTGGATCGAATGCAGTGAACGGCTTCCCCGTGAACCTTGGGCTGGTAAAATTCGTGTTCGTTCTCTAGAAAAATCCGAATCTTACGGACTGATTCAGGGCTGGGACTGCTCTTGCCGACTAGCCATTCGGATAACGAGGTTATGCAACGCCGATCTCAGCGGCAACCGTGGCTTCGCTGTCATAACTCAGATTGAGGTAGTCTCTAAGTTCAGCGAGGATCGGATCATCAGGCGGCTGTCTTTTCTTCGGCACGTCGGAAAGGTGGCGGTGACCTACGCCCCGTCAAGACCGGTTAAGTGAGTAGGTCTTGTATTAGAGATCTAGCCCCGGCAACTCGCCAGACCGGCTAAGGTAAAGAGGCTTAAAGCCAGGAAGCACTCTGGGACCTTGGTTGTAGAAGAGCCTAAGCAGGTAGGCTGGGCGCGTTCAAGAGCATGAGCATTTGATCGGCGTCTATGGCTCGCCTCGATCGAAAAACGCAGTCGCCACCGCCACGACCCCTGGGTCACTCATGGAGAACACAAAGCGGCCGACGATAACCCCGCTAAGAGCTGATTGGTGATTGATGAGAGCAAATTCGGGTGGCTTACCTTCGATGATGTGTCCAAGCACTTGGCAAATCCAACCTGCCGTAAACAACGACAACGGAATTTTCCAAAATCCTCGAACCAACGGAGCGATCAGAAAGAGCGGAATTGAAACTGCAATCATGGGAATGCCAAACGTGTGAAAGACGCGGTTGATCGGATTCTGATGACTCTTTTCATAGCGATCGACCCATGCATCCATTGGAACATCGCGGAATATGAAGTGAGAGCAGGACATAGGGCGTGGTAGCCCTGGTAACAGACTGCCGTCAGAAGTGACCTGCCATTTCGGAAAACGCAGTCCCCGCTTTGCTCCTTTGAGGCCAAGAACCTCGTGTCGTTGGTGCTTGGCACGGACAGCCTCACGCGAAACTCCGATAAACTTCGCGAATGCGCTTCCCGAGTGCATATCGCGTCCTGCCAGTATCTGCGCCGCGCGGTTTACTCCCTCTCCCCGCTTCTGCGAGGACGGCATCCAGGTCATCCGTGGCGTCTTGCTCAGGGCCGTCGACATCTTCAATTTCAAACTTTCGGGATCCGGCGCTGGCGGTCCATCCCGATCACCAACCGAACGCCGCGAGATTGGTTGCTGAGTCCTCTGCTTCTGAAACGAGGTTCACCATTTTTTGTATAGCCTAAGCCTCCTCTTCTTCATGGACTCCCTAGCGCCTTCGATGCTTATCGCAACCACGACTTACAACAGCGGATTTGAAATTACTGAGCTTCAAATGCAACGTGAAGATGCATGAACTGGCGCTACTCTCGTGGCTACCGCAACTAACTCCCCCGACCTCGAAGTCAAGGACGCACAACTCATCTTCGGCGCCGTCTGGCGGGAGGTAGAGGGGCAGTTCGGCCGCAGCAAGATGAGGTTCCCCAGAGAGCTGATCCTTCTCGGAGGGGCACCCGGCGCAGGCAAAGGTACTAACTCTGACTTCATCCGCAAGGTGCGCAGCATCGATGCGCCGCCCGTCGTGATATCCCAACTCCTTGACACGCCCGAAGCGCTCGCCATCAAGGCGCGCGGCGCAATGGTTGGGGACCGGGAGGTAGTTGGCATTCTGTTTCGCAAGCTGCTTGAGCCCGAGTATAAGAACGGTGCGTTGCTTGACGGCTTCCCACGCACAAAGGTGCAGGTGGAGTGCCTTAAGCTGCTCTTTGACGAGATGATTGCGCTGCGGCGGGAGTTCTCAGGCACCGTGAACGAGATTCATTTCAAGAAGCCCATCTTTCAGATCATGGTGCTGTTCGTCGACGAGGCGGAGAGCGTGGCGCGGCAACTCAAACGGGGTCGACAGGTAGTGGCCCACAACGAGGAGGTTGCTCGCTCGGGTGTGGGCGAGTTATGGGAGGAACGCGCGACGGACTCTAGCGAAGCGCTCGCTCGGAATCGCTACCGCGTCTTCAAGGAGC
>Ga0209240_1000595_pt1 | contig 15102 bp, 16 predicted proteins | sample GraSoi_2013_80cm_FD_185828 | JGI IMG/M metagenome (GOLD analysis project Ga0209240, IMG submission 185828) | Grasslands soil microbial communities from the Angelo Coastal Reserve, California, USA - Sample 9_17_2013_80cm (SPAdes) (version 2) | ecosystem: Environmental > Terrestrial > Soil >...
TGTGTGGCACCAGGCCGGCCTGCCGCAGCGGGCAGCACCCGACGGCGACGCCGACGACCACGCCGTGTCAGCTCCGATGCCAGGTCCTGCCTCGCACAATACGGGCGCGGTGGGGGTCCTGAGCATCTCCCCCACGATGCTTAGCCTGCTGCGCAGCAACTACGTTGTCGAGTACGTCGGGACCGGGTCGTCGACCAGTCGCCCGGCGCGGATCGTGGTCGTCAGGCGCCACGATGGCACGCTCGCCGCCCAGTTCTGGCTGGACCGTGACACTGGCCTGCCGCTGCGCAGGGAGATGTTCGACGAGAGCGGCCGCCGGGTCAGCGAAGGTGCCTTTATCGACCTGGAGATCGGCTCCAGCAACATCCGATCGATGCCACCCGCCCAAGGTCAGGCCTGGGACCCGTATGTGCCCCCCACTGGAGCACAGGGACGGGACTCCCGGCCTACCGCCGCCCGGGTCGCGGAGCTGCGGGACGATGGCTGGCCGGTTCCCAGGACACTGGCCGGCAATATGGCACTGGCCGGCGTCACCAGGATGGCAACCAAGTCGGGGCCCGTGCTCGACGCCTCGTACTCCGACGGGCTGTCGGTCGTCTCGCTATTCATCCAGCGAGGCGAGCTGTCGGGGACGCTGCCCGGGTGGCATCTGGCCCGAGTACATGGCTTGCCTGTGTACGAGACCGAGTCGGGCGACCTGGATGAGCACGGCGTGGCCTGGTCGGCGGACGACTTCGTCTACACGGTCATCGCGGACGCGCCCCCTGAGTCGGTCACGCAGGTCATCACACAGCTGCCGCACGACCGGGATACCGGGTTCTGGGAACGCGTGGTGCGGGGCATCAAGCGGATGGGTTCCTGGTTTGACCCGCTCGGGTGATACCGCGACCGCAGATTACGATTACTCTTGGACCTAAGGACCTCGTCCGCGGAGAGTTCACGACGGCAGGAGCGCGAGGCAGCTTGTTTGATCTCTCGATCACCAAGATCCTGGTCTTGGCGCTGATAGGCCTGGTGGTCTTCGGGCCTGAGCAGCTACCTAAGATGGCGTCCCAGGCCGGCCGCGCGCTGCGGGACCTCCGGCGGCTCGCCGATAACGCACGTGCCGATCTATCTGACAGCCTCGGTCCTGAGTTCAGGGACTTCGATTTCAACGACCTTAATCCGCGTGCATTCGTCCGCAAGCACTTGCTCGATCCCGTCGATGAGGACCCCGGCGCATGGTCCGATTCGGAGGGCGATGGGCCGTACGCGGAATTGCCTGAGCCTCCGCCAGTACTCGCGACGCTCGCGCCTGGCGAAGTTCCGCCGTACGACTCAGAGGCAACCTGACTCAGAGCAACCTGACTCAGGCCGGCGACAGTCCTAGCTGGCGCCCCACCAGGCTGCGTGACCTCGCGCCGATTAGCTGAGAGATCTTGATCAGCTCTGCCGCCGCCGGTGCCGCCGGTTCAGCGAGTACGAGCGGCATGCCGTCATCGGCCGCCTCCCGCAGGCGCAGGTCGATCGGGATCTCGCCGAGCAGCGGCACGTCCGAGCCGATCAGCCGGCTCAAGGTCTGCGCGACGGCGTGGCCGCCACCCTTGCCGAACACCTCGATCCGCTCGTCGCAGTGCGGGCACGGCAGGAAGGCCATGTTCTCGATCACCCCGACAACATGCTGGTGCAACTGAGTGGCGAGCGATCCCGCCCGCTCAGCGACCTCCGCGCTGGCCAGTTGCGGTGTCGTCACCACGATCAGCTCGGCGCCGGGGATCAGGTGGCCGGCCGAGATCGCCACGTCGCCGGTGCCTGGCGGCAGGTCGAGCAGTAGTACGTCAAGGTCGCCCCAGTAGACATCGGCCAGGAACTGCTGCAGCAGCCGGTGCAGGATCGGTCCTCGCAGCGGCAGCGGCTCATTGCCCTTCTTCAGCATTCCGCTGGAAATCGCTTTCACGCCATGCGCGACTGGCGGCATGATCATTTGCTCGACCTGCGTGGGTCGTCCGGTCACTCCGAGCATCCTGGGCACGGAGTGGCCGTAGATGTCGGCGTCCAGCAGGCCCACTTTCTGGCCCGCGGCGGCGAGGGCGGCCGCGAGGTTGACGGTGACCGACGACTTGCCGACGCCGCCCTTGCCGCTAGCGACCGCGTAAACCTTGGTCAGCGAGGTGGGGCTGGCGAATGGGATCTCGCGTTCTGGCTTGCCGCCGCGCAGCTTGCCCTGGAGGTCCTGGCGCTGCTCCTGGCTCATCACGTCGAGCTCGACCTGGACGGTGCTCACCCCCGCCAGCTTTCCGACGGCGGCCTTGACATCGCGCGTAATCGTGTCTCGGAGCGGGCAGCCAGAAACTGTCAGGTACACGTCGACTCTGACCGCGCCCCCGGTCCCGACCTCGACGTTCTTGACCATGCCGAGATCGGTGATCGGCCGCCGGATCTCCGGGTCCTGCACGCTGGCCAACGCCTGCATGATCTGCTCGACGGTGACCGAACCAAGCCCAGGGCTCCAAGGACCGTCGGTGCCGGACTCCGGGACAGTAGTGCGTGACATGCGTTCATGCTAGAAGCACCCACGGACCGCGTCGAACGCCAGGCACGGCATCATCGATTCATGACCACCGCCGATCACCCCCGACGAACATGCCTGACCGTCCCGGGCAGCAGCGAGAGGTTCCTGGCCAAGGCCGTGGGCCTCGCCGCCGACGAGGTGATACTCGACCTCGAGGACTCGGTCGCGCCCGGCGCCAAGGAGCAGGCACGTCAGCTGGTCGCCGCGGCCCTCGACGACGGCTGGCCGGGGCGGAGCCTCCTCGCCGTCCGGATCAACGCGGCTACCAGCCCATGGGCGTACCGCGACGTGATCGAGATCATGGAGCGAGCCGGAGCGCGGCTCGACGCTGTCGTCCTGCCGAAGGTGACAGGCCCAGGACCGGTGATCTGGCTTGACGTGCTGCTCAGTCAGGTGGAACTAGCGGCCGGGTTGCCGCCAGGCCGCATCCGCATCGAGGCGCAGATCGAGGACGCGGCCGGCCTGGCCGCTGTGGACCAGATCGCTGGCGCGTCGCCCAGGCTCGCGGCGCTCGTCTTCGGGCCCGCCGACTTCATGGCGAGCCTGGGAATGCGCTCGCTACGGATCGGCGCCCAGCCCGACGGCTATGTTGGCGGCGACGCTTTTCACTACGCGCACCTGCGGATCCTGGTGGCCGCGCGGACGGCCGGCCTGCAGGCGATCGACGGGCCGTACGCGGCGATCGAGGACATCGCCGGGGTCGCGTCGGCTGCTGCGAGCGTCGCGGCACTGGGTTACGACGGCAAGTGGGTGCTCCACCCCGATCAGATCGACCCGGTGAACGCGGCGTTCTCGCCCGGCCGGGACGAATACGACAGGGCCGAACGGATCCTGGAGGCCTACGAGCACGCCACGGCCGTGCGGCAGCGCGGCGCCGTGATGCTAGATGGCGAGATGATCGACGAGGCTTCCAGGAAGCTGGCGCTCGTGATGGCGGCCCGCGGCAGGGCCGCGGGAATGAAGCGGTCCGGCTGACTGATACCGGCTGACTGATAGTGGTGGCTTGACGTGTCGTATGTACCACGGTCAATCCACCATGATCACGAATAGGGCTGGCGTTTGCGACGCCCCGAGGCGGAGCATCGTAGTAGTAGCTCATGAACGGCGATCGACCGGGAGAACGCAGGGCATGGTGGTGACAGACCTGACCTGCCCCAGGTGCGGCAGCGCCGTGGCACCCCCCAGCGCCTGGTCGAGTAGCTGGCGATGTGCCAAGCACGGCGACATCGCGCCGCTGCGGCAAGTGCGCAGCCTGTCTCCGGAAGGCCTGGCCGGCTTGCTGCGCAACGCCGCCGTTCCCGTGATGCTGCCCTGGCCGCTACCCGATGGCTGGCTGGTCACCGGGTTCGCCGCGGCGGGTGACGAGCGTACAGGGAGCCGGGGCTGCGCGGTGGCATTGTCAGGCCCCAACCCGGTCGGCGGTCCCGGCGAGATGCTGCTGATCAGCGAGGAACTGGGGGTCGGGCTAGGGGCCTACTGCGCTGGCCTGGATGGCCCGGATCCCGGCGACGGCTTCCCTGACTGTTCGCCGCATGCGCAGGTCCAGTTCGGCAATCATGAATTCCAGCTCTGGCATGTGGACGCGCCGGACCGGGCCGTTTTTGCCGGCGAGGTCATGGGCAGCTGGCTCTGGATCCTGCTCTGGCCGGATACGGCTGGCACGCTCCTCGTCGAGCCGTTGCGGCTGCTCGATCTGCGCGATCCCGGCCAGGAACTCGATCTGCCGTTCGGCGCGCGGTCGCCGCGGCTGCCGGGGGAAATCGGCTAAAGTCGGCCAGATGGTGGTAGCCCGCGCCGATCTGCACTGCCACAGTTCTGCCTCGGACGGCACGAGGCCGCCTGCCGAGGTAGTGGCGCGCGCCGCAGCCGCGGGGCTCGACGCCTTCGCGCTCACCGACCATGACACCGTCGCCGGAATCACCGAGGCCGCGGCGGCGCTGCCGCACGGGCTGGCCCTGATCGGCGGCATGGAGCTGTCATGCCGGCGAGAAGGGCACAGCGTGCACCTGCTCGGCTACCTGTTCGACCCCGCCTATGAGGAGCTAGCGGCGCAGACCCGTGCGATCAGGGCCAGCCGGGTCGAGCGCGCTAAGGCCATGATCGCGAAGCTGAACGAACTCGGCGCTGAGGTGAGCTGGGAACAAGTAACCCGGATCGCCGGCGGCGGCGTGATCGGCCGTCCGCACATCGCACGGGCAATGATCGAAGCCGGTGTGGTCGGCTCGATCGATGAGGCGTTCACTCCTCCGTGGATCGGGCCGGGCGGCCGCGCGCACGTCCGCAGGTACGCGCTCGACCCGGCCGAAGCGATCAGGCTGGTCCACGCCGCCGGCGGGGTCACCGTGCTCGCGCACCCGTTCGCGGTGACCCGCGGCTGGGTAGTGCCCGAAGACCTCATCTCGGAACTGGCGCTGGCCGGGCTGGACGGCGTCGAGGTCGCCCATCCTGATCATGATCCTGCGCAACGGGACGAGCTGCTGACTGTTGCCCGCAAGCTCGGTCTGGTCGCGACGGGGGGCAGCGACGATCATGGAGCGCTGACCGGCGACCGGATTGGCTGCGAGGCCACCGCCCAAGAAGACCTCGACGCCCTGCTCAAGCGAGCGACTGGAGCAGCGGTGATCATGGGGTGACTCCACTGTTTTCCGAGGTGAAGTTTTTCTGGGAGGTCTTCGTTACGCTCCTGGTGATCACCGACCCGCCGGGTATCGTGCCCGTCTTCATCGCGATGACGGCCGACCACAGCGCGACGCAGCGCAAGAGGCTGGCCTGGCAGGCTGCGGTGGTCGCGCTCGGCGTGATCGTCGTGTTCGCGGTGTTCGGCCGGCAGATCCTCGCCTACCTCGGCGTCCAGCTGCCCTCTCTGCAGGCCGCCGGCGGCCTGCTGCTCCTGCTCGTGGCGCTCGAACTGCTGACCGGCAAGGCAGACCCGGCTGAGCTTGAACGGGCTAAGGCTAACGTGGCGTTCGTGCCGCTCGGCACTCCGCTGCTTGCCGGGCCAGGCGCGATCGTAGCCACCATGCTTTTCGTGCAGCGCATCGGCTCGGTTGGCGGCGCAGTCGCGTTCGGTGCCGCTATTGTCGCAGTCGTCGCCGCGCTCTGGCTGGCCATGCGCTTCTCTGGAGTTATTCTGCGGCTGCTGCGGGGCAGCGGCGTCGAGTTGCTCACGAGGATCGCCGGGCTGCTGCTCTCGGCGATCGCGGTGCAGCTCATCGTTGACGCGGTCCGGACGCTGATCCGGATCGGCCTCTAGTTAGCCGTTGCTCGGCGGGTAGCGGCGCGGCGCAGGACGTGCCCCGCGCGCTACCAGTCAGCGGGAAGGCAGGGCGCGATGCAGGCGAGGATCGACCGGGTGGCCGGCGCTGTCAACACCTGGATCGTCGGTGATGACGACGAGGTGATCGTCATCGATCCCGGCGAGTCGGCCGACTCCGTCATGCCCGTCGTCGGCCAGCGGGAGGTGCTCGCCGTGATCTGCACGCACGGGCATGGCAGGCATGTCGCGGCCGCGTTCGACGTCGCCAGCCGCGATGAGGCCCCGGTCGCGTTGCACAACGCGGACCGGCTGGCCTGGCGCGAGGCGCATGAGGGCATCGAACCCGACATCTACGTCGAGGAAGGCGGCATTTTCGAGGTTGCTGACGTCACGCTCGAAGTGATCCACGCGCCAGGCCACAGTCCCGGAGCAATCTGCCTGTACTGCGGGGAGCTCGGCGTGCTGTTCTCCGGTGACGTCGTCAGCGGCGGCGGCCCTGTCCCGCATCAAGGCTATTTCGACGACTTCCCGCGCCAGGTGAGCTCGATCGGCGCGAGCGTCCTTACGCTGGACGCTGAGACAAGGATCCTGGCCGGGCATGGCGAGGAGACGACGGTAGCGATCGCTGAGCGGCGGTTCGACTCGTGGGTGTCAGCCGGCCCAGAAGGGCTGATCGACGAGCCCACGGACTAAGGACTGCTGCTCGCCGGGCGCGCCCGCTGACGCGGTTACCACGGGCGTCCCGTTTCGCCAAAGAAAGACAGGATGACATGGTGCAGCAGCTTGGATTCGAGGGCATGCCGCGCCGGCTCTATCCGTGCACACCCAGCCGGCTGCGAGCCTGGCTGGACTGTCCGCGGCGATACCGCATGACATATCTGGATCGCCCCCCGCCACCGAAGGGGCCGCCGTGGGCGCACAACAGCCTGGGCGCCAGCGTGCATAATGCGCTCGCCGGATGGTGGCGGCTGAAGCGGGCGGAGCGGACTCCCGCGGCGGCCGCCGGGCTGCTCGAGCGCGGCTGGATCACCGAGGGATTCGCCGACGACGCCCAGTCGGCGGAGTACCTGCGCCGGTCAAAGACCATGGTTGAGCGGTACGTGGCCAAGCTCGACCCGGCCTGCGAGCCAGCCGGCGTTGAGCGGACGGTGGCCGCGAAGACTGACCTGATCGCGATATCCGGGCGGATCGACCGGCTGGATGACCGGCCGGCGGGGGCCGTCGCCGCTCTGCGGGAGCCTGGTCCGGCCCAGCGAGAGCTCGTGGTGGTCGACTACAAGACCGGCCGGGGCCGGCTGTCAACCGACGACGCGCGCTCGTCACTGGCGCTGGCCCTCTACGCACACGCCGCCGGGCACGTGCTGCGCAGGCCGTGCAGTGCGGTGGAACTGCATCACCTGCCGACCGGTGAGGTGGTGCGCTGGGAGCACAGCACCACCTCGCTCGAACGCCAGTTGCACCGGGCCGAGGACATCGCCGGCGAATGCTCGGCGGCAGATGAGCGGTTCCGCGCCGAGCCCGCGTCCGGTCGGGGCGACGAGGTCTTCCCGCCAACCCCTGGCAGCTGGTGTGGCTGGTGCGACTTCAGGGCGCAATGCCCAGAAGGCCGAGATGCCTCCGCGCTGCGGAGGCCATGGGACGGGCTGGCGGCCGAGGACCCGGCCGCTCCGCACTTCCCCCAGATCGTGGATGTCCGTCAGCAATATGACTGACAGGCATCCGCGATAGTGCCGTCGCTGGTCAGGCGGCCGACTCGGCGCGGTTCCAGAACGTGGTGAGCATCGCAGCGGTGGTCTCCGGCGCCTCGACCGCCGGGGAGTGTGCGGCGCCGGGAATGCAGATACGCTCGGCGCCCAGCCGCTTGGCCATTACGTCCTGAACCTCGGGTGGCCAGGCATCGTCGTTCTCCCCGTAGCTGACCAGCTTCGGCAGTTGCTCGAGTGCGGCTAGCTCTGCCGTGCGGTCCGGGCAGTTGAGCAGGTGCCTGGCCATCTCGGCAAGGCCCAGGGGACAGCTGAGCAGCGCTCGCTCGGCCAGGAAGTCGATGATTTCGCCGGGAGTGCCGTCTGCCTCGGCCTGCGGCCTCAGCTGGCCATGCCAGACCTGGCCGATCATGGGCCCGAGCAGCTCGATGTCAGTGCCGGCCGGTGCGAGGAAATCCAGCAGATCCCGCAGCGTCTGCGCGCGCATGCCGCCGATGGTGCCTGGACCTGAACCCAGCAGGGTCACCGATCCGAAGACGGTGGGCTTGGCGAGTATCGCCTGCCGGGCGATGAGGCCGCCAAAGGAATGCCCTAGTAGGTGCACCCGCTCGGCGTCCCGGGCGATGGCGGCTGCCACCGCGATGAGGTCAGCGGCCAGCTCGCCGATCTCATAGCCGGTCCTGCTCGCGGCCGGGCCTGACTGATACTGGCCGCGCATGTCGATCGCCGTCACCGACCGGCCGGCGGCAGACAGCGACTCAAGTATCGCCAGGAAATCTTCCTTGCTTCCGGTGTAACCGGGGACGAGCAGCGCTGGCTGGCGTTCGCTGACTCCGCTGGCGGGCTGCGCGCTGAGGGCGGCGAACGGCCCGCGGGACGTCGCCACGATCCGGGGCCTCACCTGGCTCGGTATTCGCAGCGATCGCGGGGTGCTCACGGGTTGGCAGCCTACCCAGCCCTGGCCGGCTGGTGCGCGTCAGCGCCTTAGCTGGCCTCGATCTCACGTTCGTCGGCGCGGCTCGCGGTCCGGGTCGAGCCCTGCTGACCGGGTGCGGTGCGGGCGGCGGGCCGGCCATTGCGGCCGCGGCCCGATCGTCGGCTTGTCCTTGGCTGGTCGTCGCCGGGCTGGCCGGTCGAGGATGCGCGGCCCGTGCTCTGCCTGTGGCCCGGGTTGCGCGCCTGGCCCGCCGCGACGGAAGCGTGATCACGGGCGTCGGCGTGGTCGGTAGTCTCGGCCCCAAGACCGACGGGCCGCACTGATGCGCCGGCCCTCGTCCGCCGTCGCGGCGCCCTCGTCCGCCCAGGGGCGCGCTGGCCGACTTCGGCTTGATCACCGCTGCGGCGGCCGGAGGCGCGGTCACCCCCCCGCTGGCGCGAGCCGGACTCGTGCTGGCGTGTCCTGTTCTTACCCGTCTCGCCGATATCTTCGAGGTCTTCGGCCTGGAGGCCAGCCCGCCCGCGCGACGCGGTCGGCAGCGAACCAGCGGTGTCGGCTGGAATGCCGAGCGCCGTGAACAGATGCGTTGATGTCGAATAGGTCTCAAGCGGCTCGGGGTGCCCGAGATTAAGCGTGTCGTTGATCAGCTTCCATCGCCCCAGGTCCTGCCAATCGACGAACGTGACGGCAACGCCGGCCCGCCCGGCCCGGCCAGTCCTGCCGATCCTGTGCAGGTAGGCCTTCTCGTCTTCCGGGCATTCGTTGTTGACCACATGAGTGACGTCGTCGACGTCAAGCCCGCGCGCCGCGACGTCGGTAGCGACCAGCACATCGATCTTGCCGCTCCGGAACGCGCGCAGCGCTCGCTCGCGCTGGCTCTGGCCCAGATCGCCGTGCACGGCCGCAGCCGCGAAACCGCGCTCGGCGAGCTGTGCTGTCACCTGGTCGCAGGCCCTGCGGGTACGACAGAACACGATGGTCAGGCCGCGGCCCTCGGCCTGCAGAACCCGGGCCAGCACCTCGATCTTGTCGAGGTGGTGCGCACGGAAGACATGCTGATGAGTGGTCGGCACATGAGCGGGCTCGTCGTGCTGCTCCGCCCTGATATGGGTCGGCTGGTCCAGATATTTTCTGGCTAGGGTCACGATCTCGGACGGCATCGTGGCCGAGAAGAGCATCGTCTGCCGGTGCGCGGGCGTGAGCCGCAGAATCGCTTCCACGTCGGGCAAGAAGCCGAGGTCCAGCATCCTGTCCGCCTCATCGAGCACGAGGACATCGACGGCCGACAAGTCAAGCTGACGCTGGCGGGCTAGGTCAAGGAGCCGTCCGGGGGTGCCGACGACGACGTCCACGGTGGCCAGCGCCTCGATCTGCGGCTCGTAAGCACGCCCGCCGTAGAGCGTCACCACGTGGACATTGCTCAGGGAGGCCGCCGTGCGCAGGTCCTCGGCAACCTGGATGGCCAGTTCTCTGGTCGGAAGCACGACGAGCGCGCGCGGCGCCGTCGGCTTGCCGCGGGCGCTGTCAATCAGGTGCTGCAGAATCGGGATCGCGAAGGCAAGCGTCTTGCCGGTGCCGGTGCGCGCCTGGCCGATGACGTCGTGATGATCGAGTGCGATCGGAAGAGTCAGAGCCTGAATCGGGAACGCCTTCGTGATACCTGCGGAGGCCAGCGCGGTGCAGATCGGCTCAGCCACCCCTAGTTGCTCGAACGTTGGTGGATCGGGCAGCGTCACGGTACTCGGGGTCGCGGCACTCGCGATGGTCCTGTCTTCGGTGGCGCCCGGCTGGCCTGCTGGCGCGGCGGCGCTACGCCCGTTGGCTATGGTCAGCGCCACACTATCTACCGATATCGGAGTCATGCTGGTACTTAGGTGTGAAGTTAGGTCTGAAGTTAGGTCTTGCGGTGTCAGGGCTTTCGCCTCCATCGGTGGCCCGCGACGTCTTCTGGCGCGTGAGCACCAGACTGGCAGCCGCAGGACGGCAGGTGACTCATCCAAAAGTCGGCAGCACGGTTGCTCACCTGCGCCGAGCTGTCGCCAGCGGGTGCTGGTCGGGCAAATCTCCGGGAAGAGCCAGGCGCGGCTACGGGACCAGATGAATTCTCGTACCGCGCTACGTATTAGAACGCGTCTCGGGCCGATGCCATTCCAGGATGACGTCGCTGCTGAGTGTAGCAACGTTGACTGACACCTGATCATCTGGCCGCGCCGCGTGCCCGGGTTGGGTTGATGGCTCGACCTACGGGCTCATGGCGGCGCGGCGGCTGAGCGGCGTTGTTACGCTTCGGGTGTGACCGAGCATGAGCCTGCGGCGGAGGGCACTGGCGTGGCTGACGATGCGGCGGTGGCAGGGAACCAGGGCGCAGCGTCGGCTTCGGCCGAGGTGGGGGCCACGCACGAGCCCGCGATCGATGGCGTGATCGAGCTGCTCGGGCTGCTGGCCTACGCGTCGCTCGTCGCGTTCTTCCGGCTGGCCGACGACGCCTCGCTGGCGACTTCGCTGCAAGACAAGGCAGATCTAGCCACCATGGCCGTTGCCGAGTTCGGACACTTCGATTTGCTCAGGCGGCGTATCGCGGAACTCGGAGCCGACCCCCAGCAGGCTATGCGGCCGTTCGTCGAGCCGGTCGACGCGTTTCACGCCAGGACAGCGCCATCGACCTGGCTCGAGAGCCTGGTGAAGGCTTACGTGGGTGACGGGTTCGCGGCGGATTTCTATCGGGTCATCGCGCAGCTGCTTGATCCGCCCACGAGATCCCTGGTGCTGACGGTCCTCGCGGACGGAGGGCACGCGCAGTTCGCCATCACGCGGGTACGCGAGGCAATCGCCGCCGATCCGGCCCTGGCCGGGCGACTAGCGCTCTGGGCACGCCGCCTGGTCGGCGAGGCACTCAGCCAGGCGCAGCGGGTGGCCGCCGAACGAGAGTCACTGGCGCGACTGCTGGGTGGCGGGTCGCCGGCGCAGCTCGGCGAGATCGGAAGGATGTTCGCCGCCCTGACGGACGCCCATGCGCAGCGCATGGCCGCGCTCGGATTGGCAGACTAGGCCGGGTCGGTCAGCCGCTGCCGAAGCCGATCCGGCGCGGCTCAGCCTGGTCGAGCTCGACATAGGCGATCTTCTCCGCGGGCACCAGGACCGTACCTCCGCGCTTATCGGTGAGCACGAAGAGCTTGTTGTCCGCGAGGGCTGCGGTTAGGGCCTGCTTGACATCCTCGACCGCTGATTCGGTCTCGACCACGAGCTCGCGAGGAGCCATCTGTATGCCGATCTTGACTTCCAACGCCATCCTCCGCTCAACGTAGCTGCCCGCAGCACATTCCTGAGGCTACTCGTGCGTGCCCTCGGCGAGCGGCCAGCCGCTGATGCCGCGCCAGGCAAGCCGCGCGAGCAACTCTTCAGCGAGGCGCTGATCGATCGTGCGCTCGGTGCTGAGCCAGTATCTGGAGCTAACCTGCGCCATGCCAACCAGAGCCATGCCGAGCAGGTCAGCCTCGTCATTCGAGACGCCGGCATCCTCGCGGATGAACTCGCTCACCATCTCGGCGCACTCGTACATGGTCCGGTCCAAGCGCTCCCTGACGGCCGGCTCGTTGCTCAGATCGGATTCGAAGACCAGCCTGAAGGCCTCGCCCGCGCCGCTGACGTAATCGAAGAACGCTCGGAACGTGGCCGGCACGCGTTCTGAGTTGTCGGCCGTCGACGCCAGCGCCGCGGAAACAGCACCGACGAGTTCCGCGACGCTCTCGTCCAGCAGAGCGAGGTAGAGCTCGAGCTTGCCGGGAAAGTGCTGGTACAGGACCGGTTTACTGACGCCAGCCCGTTCGGCGATCTCGTCCATCGCCGCGGCGTGGTAACCCTGCGCGACGAAGACGTCGCGGGCGGCCCCGAGCAGTTGTCTGCGACGTGCCGGGCGCGGCAAGCGCGTGCCTGCCGCTCTGGTGGTCTGCGGCGTCGCGATCACGAAACTCTCCGATGTTTATCGGCTACGGTTTTGCGGCTGCCAAGCTGCCATCCTACGGCCGGGTAATCAGCGGTAGTCATCCTCGCCAAGCTCGACGGCGCGGGCCTGCTCGGCGACGTCGGCCGGATTAGCCTCAAGCGGCACTTCTTTCAGTTCCACCTCATCGGCTTCGTCGGTGCCCGGCACGGCTTCCTGGCTCTGCTCAACGACGTCGGGAACTGGCTCGTCGAGGTCCCTGTCAGTCATGCCGACCTCCTCTCGAAGTCTGGTGTTCGTCACCCAATGCCGGGTTATTAGCACCCTCGAACATATTGCCGAATGGATAGAGTGGAGCAACGCTAGTTGTATAAGTAGTCGATCTGCCGGGGTAAGGAGACGACGTGCGGAGCATGTGGAAGGGCGGGATCTCCTTCGGGCTGGTCATGATTCCCGTGCGACTCTACGCCGCGACTGAGCAGAAGGACATTGCCTTCCGCCAGGTGCACAGGGTCGATGGCGGGCGGATCCGGTTCCGTCGATTCTGCTCAGTATGCGGCGAAGAAGTCCCCTATGAGGATGTCGTTAAGGGCTATGAGCTGTCCACGGGCGAGATGGTCGTCCTGGACGATGAGGATCTGGCCGATCTGCCGCTTCCGACGACCAAGTCTATCGAGGTGCTGCACTTCGCGCCGGCGGAGCAACTTGATCCCATCCTGTTCAACCGAAGCTACTATGTCGAGCCAGAGACAGCGGGTGCCAGGGCATATGTGCTGCTGCGCGATGCGCTTGAGCAGTCTGGCCGGATTGCCATCGCGCAGGTCGCGCTGCGGCAGCGGGAATCCCTCGCCACCTTGCGAAGCCGCGATGGCGTGCTGGTCCTTGAGACCTTGCTCTGGCCGGATGAGGTTCGTACCGCTGACTTCCCGTTCCTTGACCAGGACGTCGAGGTACGTCCGCAGGAACTGACGATGGCAGCCTCGCTGATCGACTCGATGACATCCGACTTTGACGCCGATGCGCACCATGACGGATACCGGGAAGCACTAGTCGAGGTTGTCGACGCCAAGATCCAGGGCAGGGAACTGACTCAGCCTGGCGCGCTGGAAATCGCTGCCGCTCCGTCGACTAGCCTGGCCGACGCGCTGAAGGCCAGCCTGGCCGCGGCTCAGCAACCTTCCGGCGCCAGCGAGAACGGGCCGAAGGCCAAGGCGATCGGGGACGGCGCCGCCAAGTCAGGCTCCACGAGGAACCGCGCGACGAAGGCAGGCACTTCCAAGGCCCGCGCAGGTAAGGCTGGCCCCGACGAGACCGGCCAGGATCAAGAAGAGCCAGCCAAGGGGAAGGCCGGCACTTCCAAGGCCCGGGCCGGCCAGGCAGGCGATGGGGCGGCGGACGAGGGCAGCGCCGGCGGAGGCAAGGCCGAGGCCGGCAGGTCGGGCGCCAAGTCTGGCCCTGCCAGGCCCACACGCAGGGCCAGCTGACGCGCACCGATGCGGGGTCCGGGGTGATCCCCCCGGTCAGCACGGCATGGTTGGCTTGGGGCTCCTGTGAGGTGAGATGCGAGGCGACACGTGAGGCTGCGGGTGACGAACCAACCGAAGCCGCGCGACCCAGTTCCGCAGGGGGAACTACCGCCCGAGCCGGTGCCGCACTGGCCCGGTCGTCACGTTGATCTGCCGGCCGGTCAGGTCTACGTTCGTAGCGCCCCCGCGATCGCGGGCGCGGAGCCTGCCATCTTCATTCACGGACTTGGCGGATCCTCGACCAATTGGACCGACCTGATGGACCTGCTCTCCCGGCCGGTCGAGGGACAGCCCGCCGCGCCGGTCCTCGCCTGCGCGGCGCTCGATCTGCCCGGCTTCGGTTCGTCGCCGCCAGCCTGCGGCGGCTATTCCGTCAACGCGCATGTCGCCACGGTGATCCAGCTGATCGAGGAGCAGGGCCTGGGACCGGTTCACCTGTTCGGCAATTCGCTGGGTGGCACCGTGAGCATCCGCGTCGCCGCCGCGCGTCCCGATCTGGTCCGCACCCTCCCGCTCGTCTCTCCGGCCATGCCCGACCTTCGCCCTCGCCCGCTGCCGATGCGCCTGGCACTCGCGGCCCTCCCGGGGGTCGGTCCCGTGATCATGGGGGGACTGCGGCGGCTGCCCGCGGAGTCCAGGACCGATCGGGCGCTCAGGGATGTCTATACCGATCCTGGCATCGTTCATCCCGCTCGGCGGCGCGAGGAAATCGCCGAGGTCCTGCGGCGGGACAGCCTGATCTACGCCAACCAGGCGCTTGTAATGACGGCCCGCAGCCTGGTCTTCGAGTACTTCAAGCTCGGCAAGAGGTCGTTGTGGCGCGATGCCGCCATGATCGCCGCCCCGGCGCTGATCCTGCATGGCAGCCACGACCGGCTGGTCAATCCGGTGATGGCAGTCAAGGCTGCCCGCGCCTTCCCGACCGCCAGGGTCCTGGTGCTAGCCGGCGTGGGCCACGTCGCCATGATGGAGCGGCCGGCGCTGGTAGCGACCGAGATCAGGGCTTTCCTCGACGGGGTTCAAGAGTCCGGCGGGCCAGCGATCACCGTCGAGCAGATCTCCGGCGGCACGGCGGCCAACCAGGTGTAAAGTTATGCATTTCGGGCGCGGTCCCGCTGCTGGAATGCGAAGCTAACCAGATGCTCATCGCGGCGTCGAGAATCATGCCAGCTACCGGCGCGGCTCCCGT
>Ga0209240_1000596_pt1 | contig 15096 bp, 12 predicted proteins | sample GraSoi_2013_80cm_FD_185828 | JGI IMG/M metagenome (GOLD analysis project Ga0209240, IMG submission 185828) | Grasslands soil microbial communities from the Angelo Coastal Reserve, California, USA - Sample 9_17_2013_80cm (SPAdes) (version 2) | ecosystem: Environmental > Terrestrial > Soil >...
TCATGTGAGTAAAGCACCCGCCGATCAGACTCAGCCCGCAGATTATCAGGCTCCGGCCTAGGGGCCGCTACGCGGCACTGACAAATAGCAAATAGCAGATAGCAAACTCGCCTGCGGCGTAAAGAAGGCCGAAATTGGGCCTTTTTCTAGACGGCCAATTACTCCCGGGTTAGGCTAACTAATGATCGCGGAGAGCCCGTTTCTACGCGATGTTCGCATCCGTAGAAACCGTCATACCGAAGCCCCCAAAAAGTTCACATGAGCGAGGTAGCCCCCCGCAGTTTTCGCCATCGGGTAATCGGGGTTTACACATTGTTGGGCGCCGCAAATATCGGCGCGTGGGTTTGGACTATTCTCGCTTTTCACGATAAACCGCTTCTGCTGGGGACCGCTTTTCTGGCGTACTCATTTGGTCTGCGCCATGCGGTAGACGCCGATCACATCGCCGCGATCGACAATGTGACTCGTAAATTGATGCAAGAGGGTCAGCGCCCAGTGAGTATCGGCCTTTTCTTCTCGCTCGGTCACTCGACCGTGGTGGTAATCGGTTCGCTCGTTGTGTACGCGACCTCCTCCATAGTTGAGCGTCAAATCGATGTCGCTCGAGAGATTGGCAGCATCATCGGGACGTCGATTTCGGCTTTTTTTCTGATTGCGATCGCGCTGGTCAACATCATCATCTTGCGCGGTGTATGGAAGGCGTTCCAAGAAGCCAGGAGAGGCCAGGATTATACTAACCAGTCTCCCGATACCCTGATGGGAAGCGGGATATTGGGTCGCCTGTTTCGTCCTCTGTTCCGCTTGCTCTCATCTCCGCGGCAAATGTACCCGATCGGCTTGCTGTTCGGGCTCGGATTCGATACCGCCGCTGAGATCGCAATTCTTGGTATCTCTGCGGCAGCGGCAGCCAAAGGGTTATCGCTAAGCACGATGGCGATTTTCCCGCTACTTTTTACGGCTGGAATGACGCTGATCGACACCACTGACGGAGTTTTGATGGTCGGGGCTTATGGATGGGCGTTCATCAAACCGGTTCGAAAGCTCTATTACAATCTGACCATTACGTTCGTTTCAGTCGTTGTTGCTCTGTTAATCGGAGGAATCGAAGCGATCGGGCTGCTGAAAGATCAAATGAAGCTGACCGGGCGCCTGTGGGATCTGGTAGGCAGTCTAAATGATAACTTTGGCGCGTTGGGTTTCATGATCATCGGCGTGTTCGTTCTCAGTTGGATCGGGTCTGTCGTGATTTATCGAATCAAAGGCTTCGATCGGCTAGAGGCCCCGGTAGCAGCAACCTCCGAGTAAGCGGTCCCAGGGGTAGCAACGGCACTCCGAAATTGAGAGAGAACCGTTCCTATTTTGGGACTCGGAACTAGGCGGCTCTGTCACGAAGGAACCACGGACTTATCCCGAAGGGATGACAGGACTCGGCCAGGGGTTTTAACCCCTGGTACCGATCCAAGAAACGAGCTCGCCCTGAAAGGGCGGAAGAGAATTTGGTTCCGCTTGTGTCGTCGAAAGGTTACATCCACTCAGAGTCCGGTGAAGCCTTTTCTGCCGCCCCTTCAGCATCGCCAACCCGCTAGGCGGGTGCAATTCGCACCGGGAACATTGTTTGTGGGAGCAGCATCGCTTTGGGTCTGCTAAAGCAAACAGTACCAACGAGGAGGCTTGGCAAGTAATCCGCCTGCCCAGTGGAGCTTAGTAGTAGCTAAGCCCGACCTTCAGCATGGAATCAGACGCTGCGACCAATTCAGTGGTGGCCTCAATCCGCCTAGGCGGATGCAGGACCCCGTTTGTGAGAATGTCTAAACTTTTCGCCGTCTGAGCCAAGCCTCCTTCGTTGGCTAATCAAACAATGAAAAAGCATAAGCAAGCAGAGCCAAAAACCAAGTCAGAAGCCATAAAAGCTCTCGGGGAGCAGGAGCCCGATTCTGCTGGGATTGATCTGGGAGCCAACGAGATTTGGGTCGCGGTACCGGCCGATCGTGACCAAAAACCGGTGCGCCAATTTGGGGCTTTTACTCAAGATCTTATGGCGATCGTGCAGTGGCTAATTCAGTGCGGAGTACGCAGCGTGGCGATGGAATCGACTGGAGTCTACTGGATTCCGCTTTTTCAATTGCTGGACGAGGCGGGGCTAAAAGTCTGCTTAGTCAATGCGCGGCACGTCAAAAACGTGCCGGGGCGAAAGAGTGACGTGCGCGATTGCCAGTGGTTGCAGTATCTGCACAGTGTGGGCTTACTGTTAGGCTCGTTTCGTCCGGCACAGGTCATTTGTGCTGTGCGTTCTATTTACCGCTACCGTCAAAACCTGCTCTCCATGGCCTCTCAGCATGTGCAGCACATGCAGGCAGCCCTGGATCAGATGAATATCAAGCTGCATCACGTCATTGACGATCTAACCGGAGTGACCGGTCAGGCTATTGTTGCCGCCATCTTAAGTGGGCAAAGAGATCCGGTGCAATTAGCCAAGTTACGCGATAAACGCATCCAGGCGCCTGAAGCAACCATTGCCAAAGCTCTGGAAGGCGACTGGCGTAAAGAGCATCTCTTTGTGCTGTCAAAGGCGTGGGCTCAGTACCAAGAGGTCCAAAAACAAATCCAGGACTGCGACCAAGAGCTCTGGAACTACACCCGTGAGCTTGAAGCCTGCACCAATGTTATCAAACCAGCTAAAGTGATGCGTCTAAAGCCAGAATTAGTAGGTGCTGAGCTGCTTAGTAAGCCACCAACCAAAAAGAGGGCTCGCAGAAAGACCAGCAAAAATCAACCCGAAGGCCCCTGGCCCCAGGAGCTGGAGCGCTTCTTTGGCGTGGATCTCACGGCAATACCCGGCATTAGTGTTCTGACCGGACTGACCCTCATGAGCGAACTGGGCAATGATCTGAGTGCCTTCAGAACCGAGCACCATTTTGCTTCCTGGTTATGTCTGTGTCCGGGTAATGAAACCAGTGCCGGCAAAGTGCTCCGCCGCCGCACCCGCCGTAGCCAGAATCGAGTCCGGCAAGCCCTGCGCATGGCGGCCTCTTCCTTACATCACGACAAAAGCTACTTCGGAGATAAGTACCGGCGCTTACGCGCCAGACTGGGAGCTCCCAAGGCTGTTACCGCTATGGCCCACCAACTGGCCAGAATTATTTGGACTCTCATTACCCGCCAACTGCCCTTTGATCTCAGCGTCTTTGCTTACCATGAAAAAGTCCACCAACAGCGCCGACTCAAACACCTGGCTGCTAGCGCTCGCCACATGGGCTATCAACTCACCCCTATTGCCGCATGAAAAAGTAGACTGCCCAGCTCAGAAAACTCCTCGGTAGTTCCACCATGTTCCTTGTGAGGGCGGCGCGTTTTATTCATCGGCACCTGGGGTTAAAACCCCAGGCTGAGTCCTGTAGTCCCTTCGGGACAAAGTCCGACAGTCCGCGAAGGGACGTGGCGATCATCGTCTCTCAATCTTGGCTGCCTACCCGGCTTCGGTATTTGCCCAACTCATTTTGATATTCGTCCTGACCTTTTTTATAAGCCTCATCACTGATCAGGTGCTTCTTATACATTTCCTCCAAATGAGTCCTCTTACGCTCTGCGTCCCGGCGAGCCTGTTCGGCATTTTTGCGGACCGCTTCTGACGGCGGTTTCTTTTCGCGAGGCGCATCGTTGCTGACCAACGGGGTAGGTTGTCGAACCGGCGAGTTCACGGGAACCGGTGTCGCCGCCACGGAAGGTGAAGGCTTGGCTGCGACCAAAGGAGTTGTCACCACCGAGGGTGATGGTCTCGCTGAGATCGCCGGTGATGGCGCGGTAGTGGCAACTACCGGGTTTTGGCTTCCGACGATAACAGGGGAAGCCGAGGCATTCGCCGAAGCGACCTGCGTGTGTCCGCCATGTTTTGAACGCACGTTTTGTAGCACCTTCACTGCAGCAACGCCGAGTGCACCAATAGCAACGACCGCGACCAGGATGCCGGCAAGAATGATTTTGAGCGGGCGCTTCGGCGGTTGGCGGTACTCCAACTTGACCATAGGCCTCACCTTCAGATGGAGTCTCGATGGTTTACGGCGGTGCCTGTTCATACAAAATGCAGGGGAAAATACACTACGGAATGTGTCATGCAAAGCATTGTACACAACATACAGTGCTGCACTTTGCATTGCAATGTAACAAAAAAGCCGCCCGAGCAGGCCGCCGCCGCTTCGCTATGGCGCGCCCTTAGATTTAGGGTTCGAAAAACGTCTGTCAGTTTGGCCGCGACGTCTTGTCCGCCATAGTCCGGCGGCTGCCGGACGAAGGCTGAAGGCTTTGCGAAGTCGGGAGCTCGTCCCTACCATTCGATTGCTCGAACCGCTACTCCTCTAAATAGTCTTCGCGCCAGGATCTTAGCGACGGCAGCGCCAGATCTTGGGCATCGAATACATGAACAAAGCTGGAGCCGACTGAAAAATGGACCGGCGCGCCTTGGGGCAGACTACGGATCCCGCGGATCGACGCTGTCAGGCTTTCTCCTGACGGCAGAGTCGCAAAAACGATCGTCTCAGAACCCAGCATTTCGGTAGCCACGACGGTTCCGGATATCGGGCCGTCGTCGGAAAGCGCGAGATGTTCTGGCCGGATTCCAACGATGCAATCGGCGCCGGCCGGCAATTTCGAGCCTTCAGTGGCGGCATTAATGGCCGCGCGTCCGTGGTTGATGCTGAGGCTCATCCCTTTGCCACCGGTAGTGTGAACCTTTGCTTTCAACAGATTCATTTGGGGAGTGCCTAAGAAACAGGCGACAAACTTATTCCGCGGCCGGGCATACAGCTCGATCGGCCCGCCGACCTGTTCCACGACGCCTTCGCGCAAAACCACGATCGTATCCGCCATGGTCATAGCCTCGACCTGGTCGTGCGTGACATACACCATGGTCGATTCCAAACGCCGATGCAGGCTGACAATCTCGCTCCGCATCTTGACCCGTAGTTCGGCATCGAGATTGGACAGCGGCTCATCGAACAGAAAGGCATCTGGTTCCTTAACGATTGCGCGGCCGATGGCAACGCGCTGACTTTGGCCACCGGAGAGCTGGGAAGGTCGCCGCGACAGCAGATCGGAAATTCTTAAAATATCGGCTGCACGCTTGATCCGCTCCTTGATCTCGGACTTTGGCAGTTTCTGATTCTCCAACCCGAATCGAAGATTTTCGTACACGCTCATATGCGGATAGAGCGCGTACGATTGGAAGACCATGGCCATCCCCCGCGCAGACGGCAGCAAATGATCGCAGCGTTTGCCGCCAATATGCACCTCGCCCGAAGTCAATTCTTCGAGGCCGGCAATCATCCGTAACAAAGTCGATTTCCCGCAGCCGGATGGCCCCACAAACACGGTGAACGATCCGTCTTCAACGGTTAGATTGATACCGTGGATCACTTCGAGCGACTGAAAGCTTTTACGAACCTCTTTTAGTTCAAGCTTTGCCATCTGGATTCAATTCAACGGCCAAACACTCGCCGGCCTTCAAGATTCGCTCTTTTCCGAATACGAATACATCTCCATCCCGATCCGCGGATTGACCATCGACCAAAGCGGCGCCGCCTGAACGTCCGGGCAGCCTAAGCCGAGACATTGTTAGTTCACCACCTTTCACCACCAGGTTAACTCTAGTGCCTTTTAATTCGATAACCCCCCAGCCTCGTCCCGCCGACCAAAAATAAACGCCGTCGCCACTCCGGGCAGGTTTTAGACCGATCTCTCGCGAACGCTGATCAAAGGTAAAGCCGGAGTAGGCGTTCACCAGAGCATAACTCGACAAGGCCCGGATATAGTAGCTACCGCATTCCATGTCGTTCCAGGGGTTACGCCGCGAACCGTCATGGCGGGCTCGCGCGGCCCGAACCATTATCAGACCTTCGTCCACCAGGCCGCGTTGGATTAAATGCGAAGCCAGCATGTACTCCAAGCCCGTCCAGATTTCTTCTGCGTACGGGACGGGTAATGCCGGCTTGGTGCCGCCTTCCGGCCAGGTGCAGTTTAGCAAACCACCCTCACCTTCGTAAGCGTAGACCCGGCATGGATTGAAGTGGTCTTTAAGATTCGGCTGATAGTTGTACTCGAATACAGTCTTTAGAGCCGTCAGCACGTTGGCGGGTTCCAGTAAGTCGCCGAGGCCTGCGATCTCCGCTTGCCATTGACCAAGGATTTGGTCAGTAAGACATCCTTGTCCAATCTGATATTTTATTTCCCCATATTCATCCGACCAATAGGCCTCCATGAATGATTCGCGAAGCACACCGGCTTTACGATTCTGATCGAAAGGGGCGAGCACAGACCGATCGGTTAGATCCAGTTTTTGAGTGTAATAACGACCGTTGAACAGCTCGCGATCGACATAATCGCCTCCTTTGGCTGCGAGACTCCGGCATTCCTCGGCAAAATCCAACTCGTCCATTGCTGCCGCCATGATCGAACCCGCTTTCAACGCGGCTAAATACATGGTGGTTAACCACGAACTTGGACCGAACAACTCCATGTCCAAGGTATGATGTTGCCGGCCCCACAATACGCCAGTCTTGTTCGGATCCCATCGATCCGGATTTTCGGGTGACCAAGCGTACTCCAGTGCCCGTTTGATGTTCGGCCAAAACCGTCGCAGCCATTCATCGTCGCCCAGGTTTTTCCATTCGCGATACGCTTTGACGATAGCGCCGAAATGACCGTCAGCGCATGGACCGATAAGGTCGAAACCGGATCCGAGCGGAAGCCTTTGCCGGAAAGTCAGGCCACCATTGGGCAACTGATTATACGAGAACTCGGTTTCTCGTAAGCTCCGTTCCAGCGCCGGGAAAAGATTCGCCAGCGTTTGTTGATAGTTCCAAACGTGAGTGCAACTCCCTTCGCATGAACCTTCGCCAGGGTGTTGGCCTTCCCACCCCCAGAGCTCGCCCTCTTCTAACCGGATAACAGTCGCCGAACGCAGGATACCAAGAGTGCCGTTTACGGCATCGATGATTTCCGGAGGTAACGACGAACCGAATAACGAATCGCGGAATGCAACGGTTTGCGTTTCGAGTGCATCCCAGCGTTTGAAAGCGTCACTTCCGCTGGCAACCGAGTCTGCCCACTGCGTGGCATAATAGTTCTTCCAAAATGGCGCTCTACCGGGGTAACTGGGACTACCCGGCCCGTCCCGATCAAACCAGTAGATATCCCCAAACGGATAGTTCCAACTCAGTACAAAACGCACTTGCTTCGTCTTTCCCGGTTCCACCCGGACTCGGCTGGCTAAAGTCCCGTGCTCGGGTTGTTGAAACATATTTTTGACCGCACGCGGTTCTTGATAGTGGCGTTCGCGGAGCCTGCCGGGTCGCGCAAATTCCCGCCAATAACGGGCCAAGCTATCGAACCATTGGCCTCGGAAATGGTAATCCACGTGTTCTACCTCTTCACCGTCGGTGATGATCGCTAAATCACCCTCTTGCTCCGATGTTCCAGCCTCGGCCGGCGTAAAATGGAGGATACTCAATGCGTCCTTCTGATAAAACGTGTGAATCCCGCTATCGCACCCGTAATTCCCCAGGGTGGCCGCTAACGTATAATCAATTGGCGCGTCGGTGTCGTTTTCGATGCTGAACCGGAATAGGGCGACCGGCATCGATGAATCCCGGTCGTTGTGCGGAACAAAAGGACTGAACGCGGCCATTCGCACCTGGCCGGGAAATGCCGCCTGATGAAATTCAAGCTCAGCCACCGGAAACCGGCCGATAAAAGTGACATCATCGAAGTGCGGCACTCCGGCTAACGAATCGCGATTAGCACCAAACCCAAATCCATCGAACTTACGCACACTGGGCGAACCAGTCGGGATCCCTTCGTAGGGACCATTCAGAACGCGGGCACCGAGCAATTTACCGTCCTGCTCCGCTTTAATAGCGAAATGGCTGTAACCATTAAATTGATGGATAGCTGGACGGTTACGAATACTCCAATCGATCAAACGCCCACTCCCGGTCAATGACACGCTGCCAGTGCCGATACCGCCAAGCGGAAAAGCGACATACTGGCGGCGTTCGCCGGTGTAGATGAAACGGTTATCGATGGGGGTCTTGGAGGAGTTCAAGGAGTTCAAGGAGTTCAAGGAGTCGATTGGTGGAGCGCGCCTCGGTTCTGAGGACGAGGAGTGGTGGAGTAATGGAGTATTGGAGTATTGGAGTATTGGCGTATTGGAGCGATGGAGTTTTGGAATGTTGCGGTCGTGGAGCGCCCCTTCTGGCAACCGGCGGATTTACCGCGAAGCGGTTATAGATCATAGCCCAGGGCTTTAGCCCTGGGGACGGGTTACAGCGAGCCTCGCCCTGAAGGGGCGACCGAAAGTCTATGCTCACGGCGGCCGCGCTCGTTCCCGCTCGGTCGCGCTCGTTCATGACTTAATCCCGCTCATCGCGACGCCTTCGATCACTAGCTTCTGAGCTAACAGAAAAATCAGAATGACTGGCAGGACAGCCATACTCATGGCAGCCATCACCACGGAAAGATTGCCAGAAGCCATGTATCCACGGAGGAGGTCCATGGCGATAGGCAAGGTCATCGCCGGATGTGGTTCCAGCAGTACCCGAGCCTGGAAATAGTAATTCCAGGTTTGAGTAAAAGTGATGATGCCAAGCGCTGACAATGCCGGCCTTAACTGGGGCAGTGAAATCCGATAGAAGATTTTGAAATAACCGGCTCCATCCATCAATGCCGCTTCCTCCAAAGCCTGGGGCTGCGAACGCATGAATTGACGGACCAAGAAGACGCCGAAACTCGATGTCAGATACATCAACACGAGGCCCATCGGATTGTTGAGCAAGCCAACCTTAGCAAACCCGAGATAGATGGGAATGATGGTAACCTGGGCCGGGAACATCAACCCGACTAAAAATATGAAAAATATGCTGTCTCGGCCGGGAAATTTTAGCCGGGCGAAAGCGAAAGCGGCCAGGGTACAAGTAACCAGCTGACCAACCGTTACCAGAACAGCCACTAATAGGCTGTTCCAATAGATCTGTAGAAACGGGACACTGGAATGCAGGACCGCCCAGTAGTTCCGGAAATCAAGATTTGGTGGAATGAAGCTGGGCGGCATCTTGTACGCTTCGCCCGGCGCCCGAAAGGACATACTGAATAACCAAGCGAACGGTAGGATCATGAAGACCCCTAAGATCGCCATGATGGCAATAATGATCCGGTCTAGCCAACGTTGGGCGGCTTTTGTTTGCATTATCTTTTCACTCTCCAGGAAACCCCGGGAACGAGCGAGAACGAGCGGGAGGGCCGAGAACGGACAGCAAGAAGCCAAAAGCCCAGGCGATTTCTTCTGGCCGCCAACGAGCGCAGCTATTTAACGTACTTTTCACATTTCACCTTTCACCTTTCACATTTCAGTCCTAATGGCGAACCCAGCGCCGGGAAGCGAAAAGCTGAATGGTGGTGATGATCAGGATCACTAAGGTCATGATCACCGAGATCGAGGCGGCATATCCGATTTCAAAATTATCAAACGCTTCCTCCACGATGTAGATGGACATGGAGCGAGTCGCGTCGCCGGGTCCACCTCGGGTTAATATCACTATCGACTCGTACACCTGCAGCGCACCGATCGAAGCATAGACGATGGCGAAGAAAACAATGGGCGATATCCAAGGCAGTACAATCCGAAAAAATCGGCGCCAATAGGATGACCCGTCCATGATGGCGGCATCCATGATATTCTTGGGAACGCCCTGCAGCGCGGCGATAAAGATAATCATGAAAAATCCGGTGTTCTTCCAGATATCCATGATCACAATGGACATCATGGCGGTCTGACTCGAAGTCAGCCAATGCACCGGAGCGAAGCCGAGATGAATCAGGTAGTAGTTAATTACTCCCAAGTCGTCGCCATAGAAGTAGCCCCATACAATCGACACAAACGCGGCGGCGATGATCACCGGAAGAAAATAGGCTAGCCGGAATAGATAAAGCAGGAACGCCGGCATGGCTCGGTTCAGAGCCAGCGCCAGCAGAAGACCGACTACTACATTTCCTGTAACTGCGAATAGAGCAAAACCCAGGGTGTTACCGAAGATTTGCAGCGAGCGATCACCCGTGAAAAAGCGTAGAAAATTCTCTAGCCCGACCCAATGCGAACCGGCCATCGGGTCATAGTAGGTAAAGCTCAGGATGAACGTAACAATGACCGGCGCCAACACGAAGACCGCGTACAAAACCGAGGACGGCAATATGAAAAGATAGCCGGCGCGAGTCTGCGCTCTCGCCAGATCGGATTTAGTTCGCGCGATCATCTCCATCGTAATCGTCCTCGTCGTCGTCCTCGTCCTCGAAGGTTTGTTAGTTCGTTAGGCACATTGGTACTGAGCGCTAATAAGAACCAGTCATTCGTAACTAGTGATCCGGGGGGAAAACACCTTTTCGAGGACGAGGACAGCCTGCCCGCCATAGTCTTCCTCCCTGACAATCATACTCGCTGATCATACAGACGACGGCGGGACGACGAAGGACGAGGACGATTAAGTCACTTAGCCTGTCTTTCCGCCAGACGTTTGAACGACTCGCTGATCTCTCGATCGGCCCGTTTAACCCCATCAGCGATCGAGATCTCACCGGCCATCATGGCTGTGTAGTTACGAATAAAGATTTTTTCTACCTCCTGGAAATTAGCCGGTGATGGTACGGGTAAGGTATGCGGGAGCGTCTGATAATAGAGAGCCGCGCTCGGGGGAAAGGCGAGAAAAGCTTCCGTTTCGGCGGCTGACTTGCGGCCGGGCACCCCGCCTCCACCTTCGCCCTCTTCCTTTTGAGTTTCGACGCTGGTGAGCTCGCCTACCAGTTCCTTGGCTAGGTCCTGATTTTTCGACGTCTTCGAAACTCCATAACCGCCAAACCCGATCACAGTAGTGTCATTCACTTTGCTCGGCGGGATAGCGATATCCATATCCAGGTTGGCTGCTTTGGCATTCTGAACAATCCAATGACCGCGAGAGATCATGGCCACTTGTCCGGCCATAAATTGGTTGTCCATGGTGTCTTTCCCCGGGATAGGTGACACCTTGTCGACATGGATCAGATCGTAGAGGAATTGGAGGGACTCCGACACCTTCGGATCGAGCATGTTGGAGGCGGTCCAGTCTGAATTCAGGATGGAGGTTCCGTTAGAATAAAACCAGGGCTGCACAAAAAAGAACTGGTTAGGTACTTCGTAACCAAATTGGGTCACATTGCCGGCTGCGTCACGGACGGTCAGCTTTTTGGCGATCTCGCGAAAATCGTTCCAAGTCCAACCGGTTTTGGGCAGATCCACACTGGCATCTTTGAACAACTTCCGATTGTAGTTGATCATGATGTTGTTCCAGGTGATCGGAATGAAGTAGGTTTTGCCTCCATTCGATGCGTATTTGAACAGCGCAGGATCGAAATCGGAATAAGTCGTGTGGCCGGCGATATAATCGTCTAAGGGAATGAACAATTGACGGGTCTCGAAGGTCCGGAAGGTTTCGATGGCAGTCCCGTAAACGTCGTAGGCATTATTGGCATTAAATTGGGAGAGAACGTGGGTGACGTAGTCGCCCCACCCGTTCGAGATGGGATCGATGGCGATCTCCACTTTCACACTGGGATATTTCTGATTGAAGCGGGCCACAGCGTTGGTGACGGCTTTGAGTTCAGCGGTATTACCGAAAGCCATTAGCCGCAGATTTCCGGAAGCATTGGTATCGGCGGCAAAGCCGCAGTTGCAGGCCAGCCAGAGACTGGCGGCAAGGAAGCAAGGGGCAAACGTAGATTTCACGGTGGGTTCAAAAGGGGGAAACTTGGTTAAAAAAAGACTGGAAAACGCCGCCATGTTAGCGCCAACATTGAAAAGCGTCAAACCCTACCTTACGTTAATTTTTAACCACAAAGACCAGCCAAACGAACGTGAATGCCATGATCGCCGGGAGCGCCGCGAACGAAGCCCAAAATAGTGGGGAGCACATAGGAAAGATGGAATCTCAGCTTTATTTTCGTTGGCGGCGTTCCCGGCGATCACGGCGTTCACGCTCGTTTTCTTGGTGTCTTTGTGGTGAATTTATTTTATGAGGAATCATTCGGGTGTGAAACCGCCAACGCTTAATGATGTCGCCAAGGTCTTAGGCCTGTCCCATCAGACGGTTTCCCGGGTTATTAACAATCACCCCAGGGTCTTGCCGGAAACCCGGGAGCGAGTTCTCCAAGCCATTGCTGCGCTGGGCTACAAACCAAACCAGGCTGCCCGGTTTTTGGCGAATCGTCGTTCCACTCTAATCGGACTGGTGACAGATGATCCCGGCATCTATGGACCGGCCCACGCCATTCTCAGTCTGGAGAAAGAAGCCCGGTTGCATGGCTACACTCTGATGATCTTTGGTTTGCGAAGTTTGACCATCGCAGAAGCTAAGACAGGCGCCGAACAGCTCATCGCGGCTTCAGCCGAAGGGCTCATCGTGGATGTTCCGGTCGCAGTGAGTAACCGAGAATTGGCTGCCGCCATGGGCAATATCCCGTTTGTTACTCTCGATCTAGATGGCGGAAAGTTGTTTCCTTCCTTTCGAGTCGATCACGTCCTGGGTGCCAAGCTAGCGACCGGTCATTTAATTTCACTCGGTCACACCCGGATTGCGGGGCTGCTCGGCGATGGAGTCTATCGAAGCTCGACTCTCAGACGCAAAGGCTGGTTAGCCGAACTTCAAGCCGCCGGCCTTGAACCCGGGCCAGCCGTGCATACGCCGTGGACACCGGATGGCGGCTACGACGCCATGAAGGCATTGATCAAAAGTTCGCCGAAAAAATTCACTGCGGTCTTTGCGGCTAACGATCTAATCGCGATGGGCGCGTTGCTGGCGTTGCATGAAGCCGGTATCGAAGTACCGGCAGAAGTGTCGGTAGTCGGTTTCGATAATATGCCTGAGAGCCGTTTCTTTAATCCACCCCTCACCACCGCCACTTCCGACTTCGATGTCATGGCGCGCGAAAGCCTGGACATCTTGTTCGCTAGAATCCACGGTACGCCAAGAGCCGTTCTCAGGCGAGTCTTCCGACCGGATTTGGTGGTTCGCAAGAGCACCGGCCGGCGAGGCGCAAGAGGTGAAAGGTGATTGGTGAGAAGTGATTGGTGATTGGGTACCCGAACCGGGAGCGAAGCGCTAACAGAATTCAGCCTGGGCAATTGTCGGATTTTACCGCGAAGCGGTTATACAACATAGCCCAGGGCTTTTAGCCCTGGGTTTCCAGGCCGAAGGGTGCGCCCTGAAAGTGGCGCCAGAAGATTGCGTCAGGAGGCGGGGCGCTTTTCACCTTTCACCTTTCACTGCTCCCTGAAAATCCTTCGGTATATCACTCGTCAGCACCACCGGTCCATCGGCAGTCACCAGCACGTTATCTTCGATGCGGATACCACCCAGGTTATAATAACGTTCCGCTAGCTCCCAATTGACTGCATCACGATATTTTTCGCGATTGCCGGGATCGTTAAGTATAACCGGGATAAAATAGACTCCCGGCTCAACGGTGGTCACATAGTTCTCTTGTAGCGGCAGATCCATTCGGAGGTTAGAAAGCATCGACCGTTCGTCCCTTTGTCTGCCTGGTAACATCCCGCTGGCGTCGCGAACGCCCAGCCCGACCAGATGACCAAGTCCGTGCGGAAAAAAGAGCTGGTGAGCCGACTGTTCAACCAGGCTCTCAGCCGAACCACGGAATAGCCCCAGTTGAACCAATCCCTCGGTTATTTGGATCGCAGCTCGAAGGTGTAGTTCTTTCCATTCAGCGCCGACAGTACAACTGGCGATGGCGGTCTCTTCGGCGGCGAGAACGATTTGGTAGAGGTCACGCCGGAAAGCGTCCGGGTTACCCCCCACGATGTAGGTACGAGTAACATCGATGACATAACGACCAACTTCGGCGCCGGCATCAACTAGGAGCAAATCGCCGATCGCGGTGCTCCGATTTGAAGGCGAGAAATGAAGTATAGCGGAATTAGATCCCGCGCCGACGATCGTGCCGTATCCGGTCCGATCCGCACCGGCTCGAAAAAAAGCCGCTTCCAGCTCAATCTGCAGTTGGCGCTCGGTTACACCGGGACGAATGGCTTCACAGAGCGCGGAAAAACCGGCGGCGGTCGCTCGCGCCGCCCGTTGCAGCACCTCAATTTCGACGGCATCTTTTGCCCGGCGCGCATGCCGGAATTTTTCGCGTGCTGGCCCAATCAGCGCCGGATCGGCAACCACGCCGCGAATCGGTTCACCTAAAAGCACGAGCGGCCGTCCTCTCCGATTGGTTAGCCACGGTTCCAACGCGGCAATCGGCGTACCTTCGGCTTGTTCACGTCCCTCCCAAGTTCGTTCGGCATCGGTGACTTCGGGAACAAATGATACCCATCCTTCAGCTCCATCCTTTGGATCGAAAGCCAGAACCCCGTGGGATGAATCGTTCTCCGTCAGATAAAAGTATTCCGCGTGCGAACGAAAAGGATAGGTCTGATCCGTATTTTCTGGCAGCGCTACCGGCTGACCAGCCCCGATCAGCAGCAGCTCATTTTTTAGGCCAAGCGCGTTAGCAATACGATTCCGCCGTTCAAGAAGGTGGGTATCCACGGGGAGGAATCTCACGCAAAGGGACTCGGCTGGCAACGGTTGCGGTGGAGATACGGGCGTGAAAGGTGAAAAGTGATTGGTGAGAAGTGAGAGGTGGTTACGCGTGTAGCCCCTCATCACTCCAACGTTCTATCACTCCATTACTCCGTTAGGTAGGTTTCTCAGCGTCCTTTTTGGGTACAGTCTTGGAAACAAATCCATGAACAGACTCACCCGCGAACCCGTCAAACAATATATGAAGAAGATGTTTGCGATACTAGCGGTGGCGCTGCTGTCGCCGTATGTCGCTTCTCAGGCGAACGCAGGGCCAATTTCCGAAGGACCATTGCATTGGACAGCGCGACACGTTCGAAATGCTACCTATACGGTGGTGAACGTATCAAGGACTGCTGCACGAACGATTCATCATCGCGTCGAGGCGGTTCGCGATAGGTCCGGAGAAGACTAGTGCACCAAGTCTGAGGCTCGTATAGCA
>Ga0209240_1000598_pt1 | contig 15073 bp, 10 predicted proteins | sample GraSoi_2013_80cm_FD_185828 | JGI IMG/M metagenome (GOLD analysis project Ga0209240, IMG submission 185828) | Grasslands soil microbial communities from the Angelo Coastal Reserve, California, USA - Sample 9_17_2013_80cm (SPAdes) (version 2) | ecosystem: Environmental > Terrestrial > Soil >...
GCGTACGCGGGTGCGCTTAGCCCCGCCGATGTTGTCGACGCACCGATGCGCAACATGCTGCGCGATACCATGCACAATTCTGTCGGAGCTAGTGTCTCCACGAAGTTGCCGCGCCTGCGTACTAAGTTGAATGCCGGTTACAAGTGGGTCGGCGGAGAAGCCGTATCGCGTTTGGACGCCTATGGCGAATCGCTCTTTCAAATGGATCCGTTCCTCCACGTGGGTGTGCGCCAGCCCTTGCCTAAGTTTGCGCGGGGCCGCTGGGAAGCGATCGCCAATTGCGACAACCTCTTCGCTCAAGGTTACGTCTCGGTGAACACGCAAGATGGCCGCTCGGTGTTGGTTCCAGCCTTCCGGACGTTCCGGGGTGGATTGAGCGTGCAGTTCTAAAATGGTATTTAAGGTTCGGAAAGCTGTAGGCATCCTTCCATAAAGTGGATACCAGCAGCTCGTCCTCCCCGCCATAGCCCTAACCTTAAGAAGGCATTGCAGTTCCGGGTGCGACCGTATCTTGAAAAGTGGACATCGGTTTGCACCTCAAATTTGCAGTCGGGGTGTATTCCCCGGGGACCATGAAGCAGAATCTGCGGGTCAGTCTCGGAGCTGTCGTCCTGGCGCTTGCCACGCTGGCAGCCATGATCTTTGCCTGGCTGAACTTCGTCCAGCGCGAGACTTTTGACTCCCCGGATGATGGCGTAGCCTGGCTGGATACCGCAAGCGGCCCCCAAGCTTGGAAGTTGGCTCCAAACTCCCCGGCTGCCCGCGCCGGTATCCGCCCGGGCGACCTCCTGATCTCCATCAACAACGTTCCGGTCACCTCTCAGGTGCAAGTCACTCGTCGCTTGTGGCATGCCGGCCTCTGGACCCAGGCGCGCTACAAATTGGCCCGCAATGGTCGCGAGTTTGAAACTCCCATCGTCATCGCGCCGGCGGAAAAGCCTGCTTCCATCGAGAATTACCACCGGTTTGTTGGTCTCCTGTATCTCTTCATTGGCATGTTCATTTTTGTGCGCCGCTGGAATGCGCCGCGCGCCGTGCATTTTTACGTCTTCTGCCTGGTCTCCTTCATCCTCTATTCCTTCCAGTACAGTAACAAGCTGGATGCTTTTGACTACGAGGTTTATTGGGCCAGCATAGTGGCCAGGTTGCTTGCGCCGGCCCTCCTGCTGCACTTTGCTCTGGTCTTTCCGGAGCGCGCTGCGGGTCGGCTCCGTTCGCTTTCTAAATTAGCGCTCGTTTATGGCCCTGGCACCGCGTTGCTGGTCCTTCACGTAAGCACCGCCCTCAATATGCTAGGCAATGTGCCCTGGCCCGGCTCGCGTCTTCTGCTCGACAAGATCGAACTGATCTATCTCGGCGTCTATTTCCTGGCTGCCGGGCTGGTTTTCTACAAGAACTTCCGTGAAGCGCCTTCCGGTGTTCTCCGCCAGCAGTTGAAATGGCTGACCGGCGGAACTCTCGCCGGCAGCGTGCCCTTCGCGCTCTTTTATATCGTGCCGTTTGCGATGGATGCCGCAACGCGCTCGTGGATGCGCACCTCCGTTCTCAGCTTGGTGCTCATCCCGCTATGCTTCGGCTACGCCATCATCCGTTACCGCCTGATGGACGTCGACATCATCTTCAAGCGTGGCTTGGCTTACACCGCCGCTACCGCTGCCGTGGCCGCCGTCTATTTCGCTTTGGTCGCGCTCATCGCTGATATCTTCCACGCGCAGACCTCCGGGCCGGCTGCCGGCATGATCGCCATCGTAATCGCCGCATTCCTTTTTCAGCCCTTCCGCGAATGGATTCAGGCGCGCCTCGACCGCTTTTTCTACCGCGACCGTCTCGATTACCGCCGCACCTTGATTGAGTTCGGCCGCACGCTTACCAATGAAGTGCGCTTCGATCCCATGCTCGGTTCCGTAATGGACCGCCTCTCCCAAACCTTGCTCGTCGACCGCCTGGCGATCTTCATGGAAGATCCTATTCAGCCGGGACGCATGCGCCTCGCTCGTTCCATGGGCGTGCGTCTTTCCGAGCCCATGGATCTCAGCTTCCTCGAGCCGGCCCGGCCCGAGTTCGCCCGAGGGGCCCTTTTCTTTGAGTCGCCCCGCGCGGCGCGCGACGTTTCCGATTCCGTCCGGCAAACGCTTGAGCAGTTGGATTTGAACTATTTCGTTCCTTGCCGCATTCGCGAGCACGCTGTCGCCGTTCTCGGCCTTGGCAAGACCGTGGACGGCGATTTCCTCTCTAGCGACGACGTCGAGCTGGTGCAGACCATTGCCGGCTACGTCGCCGTGGCTCTGGACAATGCTCAGCTTTATTCCTCACTCGAGCAAAAAGCGCTGGAGATCGCGCGCCTCAAGGATTTCAGCGAAAACATCGTCGAATCGTTGAACGTCGGCGTGCTGGCCGTCGATCTCGGCGGCATGGTCGAGTCCTGGAACACGCGCATGGAGCAGCTCTTCGGCGTCAAACGCCAGGACGCTGTGGGCCGCCAGTTGCGCGCGCTCTTGCCCGAAGAGCTTGCCGAGGAAATCGCCGCGCGGCGCGACGAAGAGCAGATCACCGGCATCTACAAGCAGCGGCTCCATCACCAGGGCAAATTCCTCACTCTCAACGTTTCCATTACTCCTCTGGTCAGCAAATCCGGTGAGCGTATTGGCCGCCTGCTGCTCTTCGACGATGTTACGCAGCGCGAGCGCATGGAAGAGCAGATGACCCAGACGGAGAAGCTCACGTCCCTTGGCCTTCTCGCTGCCGGCGTCGCCCACGAAGTCAACACGCCGCTCGCCGTAATCTCCAACTACATTCAAATGCTTGCGAAGCAAATGCCCAACGATGATCCGCGTCACGCCATCATCGACAAAATCGTTAAGCAGACTTTCCGGGCCAGCGAAATCGTCAATAATCTTCTGAATTTCTCGCGCACCGGCGCCGCCGAATTGGCCGATATCGATGTCAACCGCGTCGTCGAGGAAACTCTCTCGCTTGTCGCACACCCGCTCAAAACTTCTCAGATTCACATCGTCAAGCAATTGAGCGCTTCGCTGCCCCCCGTGCGCGGCTCTGCCAACAAGCTCCAGCAAGTCTTCCTCAATCTATTTCTCAACGCTCGCGACGCCATGCCCGCCGGCGGCATGCTCGAAGTCCGCACCGCCGCCCACAATGGCAGCGTCGAAGTCGAAGTTGCCGACACCGGCTCGGGCATTCCCCGCGAGCACATTCATCGTATTTTCGACCCATTTTTCACCACCAAATCGAACGGCCGCGGCACAGGCCTGGGCTTGTCCGTCAGCTACGGTATAATCAAAGAGCATGCAGGAAAGATCGATGTACGTTCGACTCCCGGAAAGGGCACATCCTTCCACGTTGAGTTCCCCGCGCTCAGGAAAGCAGTCCATGCCTAAGGGCTCGATCCTCGTAATCGACGACGAAAGTGAAATACGCGAGGGCCTGGAGTTGCTGCTCACCAGCGAAGGTTATGGTGTCTCTTGCGCAGGAACCGGCGAGTCCGGTCTCGCCAAGCTCGAAGAGCGCCCTTTTGATTTATTGCTGCTGGACGTCAGCCTTCCCGACCGCAACGGCTTGGATCTGCTGAAGGAAATCCGCCGCCGCGATCCCCATCTTTCCGTTGTGCTCATCACCGCTTACGGCTCCATCGATATGGCTCGTGCCGCCTTCAAAAGCGGCGCCATGGATTACATCACCAAGCCGTGGTCCAACGACGAGCTCCTCGCCCAGGTCGCGCAAGCGGTGGAATCACGCCGCCTGCGCGAAGAAAACGTGCAGCTCAAGCGCGCCCTCAAGCAGCGCTTCAGTTTCCCTAGCATCATTGGCAAAAGCGAGAAAATGCTGACGCTGCTCGACCTCGTCACCCAGGTCGCGCCCTCGCGCTCCACCGTGCTCATCAGCGGGGAGAGTGGCACTGGCAAGGAACTCATCGCCAAGGCCATCCACTCCGCCTCTACCCGTGCGGACAAAGCGTTCGTCCCCGTTAACACCGGCTCCATCCCTGTCGATCTCCTCGAGTCTCAGCTTTTCGGTCACGTCAAGGGTGCGTTCACCAGCGCCGTGGCTTCCAAAAAAGGCCTTTTCGAAGTCGCCGATCAAGGCACGATCTTCTTCGACGAAATCGCCACCATCAGTCCGGAAACGCAGGCCAAGCTTCTCCGCGTCATTCAGGAGCGCGAATTCATGCGCCTCGGCGGCACTGAGCAAATTAAAGTCGACGTCCGCATCGTCGCCGCCTCCAACGTGGACCTCCTCACCCTTGTCCGCGAAGGCCGCTTCCGAGAAGATCTCTATCACCGCCTCAACGTCATTCACCTTCAATTGCCGCCGCTGCGCGATCGCCGCGAAGACATTCCCGCGCTGCTTGCGCATTTCCTTGATCGTTACTGCCAGGAGAACAACAAATCTCTACACAACTTCACTCCCGCCGCATTGAAACTTTTGATGGATTATGATTGGCCCGGCAACGTCCGCGAGCTCGAAAATGTTGTCGAACGCGCGGTCGTCCTGTCCACGCAGGAACGCGTCGACGTCGACCTGCTCCCCGAAAATATTCGCAGCAAGGAAATCATCCGCGGCGTCCGTCTGCAGCTTTCCGAATTTCTTCCGCCGCTGCCCGGCGAGCCTGGTTCGCGCTCCGGCGCTGATCACTCGCTGCCTTCGCTCTTTCAAATCATGGACGAGATCGAGCGCCGCATCATCATCGACATGCTCGAGCGCACCGCCTGGAACCAGACCGAAGCCGCCGAGCGCTTCATGATCCCGCTTTCCACGCTCAATCAAAAAATCAAGCGCCTTGGCATCGACGTGCGCCGCCGCGGCCGCGCTGACGAGACCTTCACCGCCGCCATCGGCAAATAACCGCGTTCGCCTGACTCCGGCGCGAAATTCATAGCGTTGATCTCAGCCGCTAGGCGCCAGGACTCCGTCCGCATTCAAGTACCCAGCTCCAGCGGCAGCTCCTATCCCTACTTTTCATCTTGCATCTCCGATACAGCGTAGGCACAGTACCTTGCTATGCTTTTGCGCCTCCCTGACCCTGCGGCGCGCTTCGCCGTCCTCGTCCTCGCTCTTGTGCTCGCGGTTACACTCAGCTTTTTTAGCGTTCGCAACGCCCGCGCCGCCATTGAGGCTGGGCTCGGCACGCGTGCTGGTTACGAAGCCGCCGCCCGCCTCGAGCCTACGAACCCAGAAAACTGGTACCTTCTCGGCCGCTATTGGCAGTACACGCTCGACGATCCCGACCCTACCCGCGCCATCGTCAACTTTCGACACGCCCTCTCCTTAAATCCTCGCTACGCCGACGCCTGGCTCGACCTCGGCGCTGTCTCCGAATCCGAAGGCGACCTCTCCGGAGCCCGCGACGCCTATGTCCAAGCGCGCAACGCGTATCCCGTATCCGCCGCCGTCGCCTGGCGCTACGGAAATTTTCTGTTGCGCCAGGGCGAAGTACCGCAAGCCTTTGCGGAAATTCGCCGCGCCGTTTACGCCGACCCGAAGCGCAGCGCCGAGGCCTTTTCGCGCTGCTGGCGTGTCGATCCCAACGTTGAATCCGTTCTCGGCAACGTTATTCCGCCCGATCGCGCCGCTTATCTCGACGTCATTCGCGAGCTCGCCGCCGCTGATCAACTTGCCGCAGCGCTCGCCGTCTGGCAGCGCCTGGTTTCTCTTCATCCGCGCATGAGCCCCGCCGATGTCATTTCTTTCGCCGATTTCCTCATCCAGAAAGGCCATTTTGACGACGCCCAGCGCATTTGGCAGGAGGCATTCCAGCTATCCGACGTCGTCACTGGCGATCCCCCGGGTTCCGTACTCTGGGATGGCGGCTTCGAATCCAACGTTCGCGGCGGCGGCTTTGCCTGGGCTTTTCCCGCTCCTTCGCCCGGTGTGCAAACCGTCCTCGACCGCCGGCAAAAGCACACCGGCAAACAATCCCTGCGGCTTTTCTTCGACGGCAAACGCAACACAAATTACGACGGTGTCTGCACGAACGCCGAGGTGCGGCCGGAGACCACCTATCGATTCTCCGCGTGGGTGCGCACACAAGCGCTGACCAGCGACGAAGGTGTCCGCTTCCGCCTTTCCTGGTTCTCCGATTGGCGCGCCTCTGGTTTCACTGACTCGCAGGACTCTCGCGGCACTCAGTCCTGGACTCGTGTCGAGATGCCCTGGACCTCCGGCAAAGATGTGCGTCGCGCACGCGTCTGCGTGCTCCGCAACCCCTCCCGCGGTTTGGACGCGCGCATTCAAGGCACCGCCTGGATCGACGACATCTCGCTCGTGCCCGTAGGAATCCCCCACCCATGAAGCTGCTGCAAATCGGTCTCTGTGCGGTGCTCGTCTTCGCCATCGTTGCCCACGGCGCCGTCGAAGACTGGGCGCGTGCCGTTCTCGAAACCTCGGCGGGCTTGCTCTTTCTTTTTTGGGCTGCCCGTGCCTACCTGACCCGTGAAGATAGCGTGTTTATCTCGCCGCTTCTGCCCCCTTTGCTTGCCCTGATCTTTCTTGCCTTGGGGCAATTTCTCTTTCGTGGCACCGCTTCTCCCTACGACACCCGTATCGACCTCCAGCTCCTGATCGCCTTGACTCTCCTTCTTTTCCTCGCTACCCAGGCGTTTCGTACCTCGGACGACTGGCGTTTCTTCGTGTGGTTCATCATGTCGTTTGGGTTTCTCGTGGCCGTCTTCGGCATCCTGCAGCACCTGACCTTTAACGGCAAACTCTATTGGTTCCGCGAAATGCGCTACGGCGGGATTCCCTTTGGTCCCTACGTGAACCGCAATCATTTCGCTGGTTTTGCCGAGCTGGTCATTCCGGTCGCCCTGGTCCCTCTCGTCCTGGGCAAGGTGCGGCGCGAGCGCTGGTTTGCCGTCGGTCTCCTAGCGCTTCTTCCGCTAGGGGCCCTTTTCCTCTCCGCCTCCCGCGGCGGCATCATCAGCCTCGCTGCGGGGCTTGGCCTCCTTACGCTATTGCTGGTCCTGCGCCGCACGTTTGGAAAGCACGTGCTTGCCGGAGCGGTGGTTTTGCTCTTTGCGTTCATGCTGGTTTCCTGGCTGGGCGTCCGGCAGATCATCGAGCGCTTTTCCTCCATGCAGTCCCTCGAAGTAACCTCTGGCAAACGTGCCTCCATGCGCCTGGACACGTGGCACATCTTCCGCGAACATCCCTGGACCGGCACCGGTCTTGGCACTTTGCAGACTGTCTTCCCACCCTACGAAACCCTGTACGACGCCAAAGTTGTCAATCACGCACACAATGATTACCTCGAAGCTCTGGCCGAAACCGGAATCGCCGGTGCCGCGTGCTGCGCCTGGTTTCTCGGTGCTTTGTTTTTTCGTTCTCTCCGTCGTGTGCTCTTGCAAGACAAGTCCTTCTCCGCCGCTCTCCATCTTTCTGGCCTTGTCGGTTGCACCGGCTTCCTCGTGCACGGTTTGGTCGATTTCAATCTCCACATCCCGGGCAACGCCCTTTTTTTTTTCCTGATGGCTAATCTCGCCACTGCCGACATTCTTAGTCCCGCTACGCCTGCCCCCGCTCGCCGCCACCATGCCGACTCATCCGAAAATTACTCATTGACAAGGCCTTAACCGCTGTATAATCAGCCGGGGGTTATTCATCACTATGCAGCCAGCCAGACTGGGTGCGTGGATGTTGTGTCTCGTCTCCACTGCACTGCTTGTGGCTCTGGTGGCGCTACCCAGCTGCGCGCAGACCGTCGAGACTTCTCAAGAGACCAACGATCGCATCCGCTCCATCGCCGCGGCCTCTCACGCCTCGCCCGCTCGCGATTACGTCATCGGCGGTGGCGATGTGCTCGCCATTCAAGTTTTCGATGTCCCGGAGCTCAGCCGCGAGATTCGCGTAAGCCAGACCGGCACCATCGGCATCCCTCTCGTTCGTGTGCGCCTGCACGTCTCGGGGCTTACTGAACTCCAAGCGGAACTGAAGATCGCCGAAGTTCTGGAAGCCAACGGTTTGGTTTCTCACCCCGAAGTCAGCGTTTCCGTCAAGGAGAGGAAAAGCAAGCCGATCACCGTCGTCGGCGCGGTCATCCACCCGATGGTCTACCAAGCTGACCGCCAGGTTACTTTGCTGGACGTCCTCGCCGAAGCCGGTGGCATCACCCCAGACGCCGGCGAATCCGTGATTGTGACGCGTGCCGAAACCGATCCTTCCGACGACGCAACGCCACCGGCAATCAGCCCACAAGACGTAGCGCCCACACCCCTGCCTGCGGACTCTGCTGCCGCGCCCGCCCCGTCAAAACCCTTTTCTCCATCATCCGCTGAGCGACCTGCTGACTCCACTGCTTCTGCGCAGGCCGGGGCGGCTTCTGCTGCACCGCCCGGCATTTCCAGCGGTTCCCTCCCCTCTCTCGAACATCATCACCATAAACCTCAATGAAATTCTCGAGACCGGCAACGCCTCCAACAACATTGTCTTAATGCCTGGCGATATCCTTACTGTACCTCACGCTGGCATCGTTTATGCCCTCGGCGCCGTCAACAGGCCCGGCGGCTTTACGGTTTCCAACGATCGCGGCCAGCTCACCACTCTTAAGCTCCTCTCTCTAGCCGGCGGTCTCGATCGCGCCGCCAAGTCCGATCGCGCCGTCATTGTGCGCAAAGATGCCGGTGGCCAGCAGCGCGAGGTCGCGGTCGATCTCAAGAAGGTCATGAAGTTTGAATCCGAAGATGTTCGCCTTTTGCCCAGCGATATTTTGTACGTTCCCAAGAGCACCGCCAAGCAGGCCCTTCTCAAGACCGCGGAGCTGAGCGCCGCCATCGGGACTGCCGTGGTTATTTATCGCTTGATTCAATAGCAATGGCCGAAGACAACAAACTCGTCCCCCGCGAAAACGGGTCCCACGGCGCCGTCGAGATTGCTCCCTCTCAGCTGCCGGCCTGGAATCTTTCTCCGCACGAGCCGCATCTTTACGATTACCTACTCATCCTTCGCAAGCACCAGTGGCTCATCCTCTCCTTTATGCTTGCCGTTGTGACCATCACCTCCATCGGCACTTTCCGCATGCAACCCGTTTACGTTGCTACCTCGCGTATCGAAATCGACCGGGAAAATTCCAGTATCCTGCCGTTCCCGGGCACCGACTCTTTTGACTACGTGAGCGATCTTGACAACTACATCGAGACGCAATCCAAGATTCTCACCAGCGAAACCATGGCGCTGCAGACCATCCGCAGCGGCGTTCTCTCCGGACAGGCTGATTTCGCGAGCGACCTTTCTGCCTCCGAGGCCTTGAGCACTGGCAGCCTGGCGAACATGAAACCCCCGCCGGAGCTCGCCTCGTTTCTTGCCAGCTTGAGCGTCAAGCGCGTGCCCAACAGCCGCTTGATGGACGTCAGTTTCGAATCCACCAGCCCCCTTCTGGCGGCGCAGATCGTCAATGCCCATATCAAGAATTTCATCGAACAAAATTTTCAGAGCCGCTATGAAGCTACCACCCGTGCTTCCACCTGGCTCACCGATCAGCTTAACGAGTTGAAGATCCGCGTCGAAAAAGCCGAGGACGCCCGCATCACCTATGAGCGCCAGAATCAGATTTGGGCTCTCGATGGCGACAAGCAAAATGTCACCACCCAGCGTATGGCCGACCTCAACAAAGAGCTCACCGATGTGCAGAGCGAGCGCATGCGCAAGCAATCTCTGTTCGAATTCGCCAAGGCCGGCGACATGGATTCCGTTCCCCAGATTCGTGACAACCCCGTCGTCCAGGATCTTTTCCGCAAGCGCACCGAGATGTATTCCCAGTACACCGACGCTCTAAGCCAGTACGGCCCCAATTTCCCCAAAGTGCAGCGCCTGCAGTCCCAGGTCAAGGAAATCGAAGCCGCCGCCGATAAAGAAAAAAAGAGCGTAATCGCGCGCCTGGAAAGCGAATATCGCGAGGCCCTCCAGCGCGAACAACTCCTCACCCAGGCCCTCGATCAACAGAAAGCCGAAGTGAATCAGATGTCCGAGCGCATGGTGCAATACAGCATTCTCAAACGCGAAGCCGAAGCCAACAAGGCTCTTTACGACGGCCTGCTCACCAAACTAAAAGAGGCCGGCATCTCCGCCGGTTTGCGTTCTTCCAATATTCGCGTCGTCGATCCTGCCATGGTTCCCACATCCCCTGCTCGGCCCGCAAAGACTCGCAATATCGTTTTCGCCTTTTTGATCGGCTTGGTTGGCGGCATTGGTTTGGCGCTCCTCCGCGAGTATATGGACAACACCGTTAAAAGCCCCGACGATATTGAAACTCTCGCTCGCTTGCCTTCTCTCGCTGTTGTTCCCGCTTTTACAGAACTCAACCGCGGCCGCTCGCGCGTCAAATTGCTCAAGGGCGCTTCCACCAACGGTCACGAGAAGCGCATCGAGCTCGTTGCCCAACATCTTCCCAAGTCCCAAATGTCCGAAGCCTTTCGCGCCCTGCGCACCGCTCTGCTTCTTTCCCAGGCCGATCATCCACCCCAAGTCGTCCTCGTCACCAGCGCTTTGCCGCGCGAAGGCAAAACCACCGCAGCCGCCAATCTTGCCGTGACTCTCGCGCAACTTGGCGACCGCACTTTGCTCATTGACGCCGACCTGCGCAAACCCGGCATCGGACGTCTCCTCAACCTGGGCACCGGAAAGTATGCCGGCTTGAGCTCCTACCTTGCCGGAGTTTCCAGTCTTGATCTCGTCACCATTCAGCATCCCGCCATCCCCAATCTCTCCGCCATCCCCACCGGACCGCTGCCGCCCAACCCCGCCGACCTGCTTTCTTCGGAAAAGCTCGTCGACGCCATCGCGGAACTTCGCACCAAGTTCAAGTTCATCGTCATCGATTCGCCACCCATCATGGCCGCCACCGACGCCGTGATCCTGTCCGTCAAAGCCGACGGCGTTCTCTTGGTTGTCCGCAGCGGCGAAACTCCCAAGGAAGCCTTCACGCGCACGTGCGATCTGCTCCTCAGCGTCAAGTGCCATCTCCTGGGTGTCGTTTTGAACGCCGTCGATCCCACCGCCCCGGACTACTACTATTCTTATCGGTATTATCCTTATTCGCAGGGTTACGGCCCTCAGGAGCTCTCGGAGACTCCCCCTTCCGACCAGGCTTTCGAGGCCCGGCAACAAGTGGCCGTTCACGATCTGGACGACAATCAGGAACTCTGAGGAGGACGCTTGCGTTTTTTAGTCACCGGCGGCGCCGGTTTCATCGGGTCTCATTTGGCCGAACGCCTTCTTCAACGCGGTGATACCGTCGTTGTGCTCGACAATCTTTCCACCGGCAGCATGGAAAATATCCGCCACCTCAAATCCTCCGAGCGCATGTCCTATCACCTTGACAGTATCGAAAATCGTCAGTTACTTGCCGAACTCGTGGACGACGCCGACGTCATCGTGCACCTGGCCGCCGCCGTCGGCGTCAAGCTCATCGTCGAGAGCCCCGTCCGCACCATCGAAACCAACGTCAACGGCACGCAACACATCCTCGAAGCTGCCTGCAAAAAGCGCAAGCTCGTCCTCACCGCCTCCACCTCAGAGGTCTACGGAAAAAACACCAATGTGCCCTTCCACGAGGACGCTGACCTCGTCCTCGGCCCCACCACCAAGGGCCGTTGGAGTTATGCCGCTTCGAAAGCACTCGACGAATTTCTGGCTTTGGCGTATTGGAAGGAAAAGAAGCTGCCCGTCATCGTCGTCCGCCTTTTCAATACCGTCGGCCCGCGTCAGACCGGCCGTTATGGCATGGTGCTGCCCAACTTTGTCAAAGCCGCCCTGGACCGCAAACCCATCAGCGTCTACGGCAATGGCCAGCAGTCTCGCTGTTTTTGCGATGTCCGCGACACTGTCGAAGCTCTGACTCGCCTCATCGATACGCCTCACTCTGTCGGGGAAGTCGTCAACGTCGGCAACACCGAGGAGATTTCTATCGAAGCGCTCGCTCATCTGGTCAAGGAACGCACGCGCAGCTCTTCACCGATCGAATTCATTCCCTACGATCAGGCCTACGAGCCCGGCTTCGAAGATATGTTGCGCCGCGTTCCCTCCGTCGAAAAATTGCACGCCCTCACCGGCTTCCGCCCGCAAACCCCGCTAAACGAGATTATCGACCGCGTAACCGCCTACTTCCAATCCAAAACCGAGCCCGCCCAGCACGCCGCCACTTCGGCAGTCTAGACGGGCACTCTCTCACTTCGCGTTCTTCAAGTACCTGTCGAACCAGGCTACCGTGCGTGAAATGGCGTCGATTTGGTTCTCGCGTTTGGCGAAGCCGTGTCCTTCTTGCGGATAGAAGTGGGAATCCACAGTCTTTCCAGTCTCTTTGTAAATGGCCACAACCTGCTCGGCTTCTTCCTTTGGCACGCGGATGTCGTTTTCACCCTGCAGCACCAGCAGCGGCGCCTTCGCTTGCCGGAGGAACTTAATCGGCGATGCGTTTTCGTAAACCTCGCGGTCTTTCACCGGGTCGCCCAGCAGCGATTTCTCGTACTCTTGCAGGAACGGGTCTTCGTGCTCCAGCATGGTGAGCCAATTGATGATGCCGAATTGCTCGACCGCGGCGGCCCACAGCTCTGGCTTCTTGCCGATGGCCATCAGCGTCATATAGCCGCCGTAGGATCCGCCGGTAATGCCGATCTTCTTCTCGTCCACGAAGCCCGTCGCCGTCAGGAACTTCGCCCCATAAACCTCGTCATCCAAGTCGCCGCCGCCAAGGTCTTTCACGTTGGCCTTCTGAAAGTCCATGCCATAACCGGTCGAGCCGCGCACGTTGGGCGCAACGCACACGTACCCGCGCGAGGCCAGCGCCGCCGCAAAACGGTTGAACGAGTCCACCGTCTGCCCGGTCGGCCCGCCGTGCGGTAGCACAATTCCCGGATTCGACGCGTCGCGCTTCAAATTGTATGGCACCCACAGGAACGCGCTGATGATCTTCCCGTCGAAGCTTTTGTAGTGCACAAGTTCCGAAGGTGGCAGTTTCGCCGCCGCTAGGCTTGCAATCGCGCTGAAAGTGAGCTGCGTCGCGTGCCTTCCTGCGGGGTCATAAACCCACAAATCCCCTGGCTGTGTCGAACTTTGATGGCTGACTAGCACGCGCTTTCCATCCGCCGAAAACGCACTCGGGTTGCCCGAAAATCCATTCAGCCCCGGCGGCAGACTCAACTTCGTTGCCTTTCCCGTCGGCGTCTCCGCCAGGTATCCATCCGTGCGTCCATCCTCGTTCACCACGTACGTGAACCGCTTCCCATCCGGCGAAAACTCTCCCGCATCCGCTTCCCATTTCAGGTCCGTCACCCACGTCAGTTTCTTTGTTGCCGCGTCCAGCAGCCCCACGTTCGGATATCCCCCAGGGCGGTCCGCCGTCACCAGCAACGTTTTTCCATCCGGCGAGATTGCTGAGACACTGGTCCGGCTCTGCCCCTCGTGCCGCGTCAATTCCTCCTTTTGTCCGCTCGCTGCGTCAATCCTGTACACGCTGGCATCCGTAAAACCCGCATTGATCCGCGTTGCATACACCGCTTTTCCGTCCGGGCTCCACACATGCCCCGACCACAGATGATCGGGTGTTGTTTCGTTCGTCAGATTCCGCACCGCCCGCGTGTTCCAATCCATCACCGCAACGTCAGTTACTGGCGCGGTCTTCTTCTTGTAGGAAATGGCAAGTTGCGTCCCGTCCGCCGACCATCTCGGCGAGGTCTCCGAAATATCGTCGGTCTTCGTCAGATTGACCGCTTTGCCGCCGCCGCTCGGAATCGCGAACAGATCATAGATCTCCCCTCCGCCGCGGTCGGATTGATACAGGATCCACTGTCCGTCCGGTGACCAAACAGCCCCACCCTGCCGGTCATCCGACTGGCTGAGCTGAATCGGCCATCCGCCCGAAGCACTCACCTTCCAGAGGTTGAACCGTCCCGTGAAATTCGAAGAGAACACGATCTCCTTGCCGTCTGGCGACCATGCGCCGCCTCCCGTTGCTCGTGTGTAAAACAGATCGTCAATGGGCACAGCTCCGGCTCCCGTCACTTCCGCCGACGTGATTTTCTTCGCGTCGGTGATCTCCCGCGTGTCAGGCGACGTGGCCGCCAGCGACACCAGCGCCGTTGCAAACACCAGCAATGCAAATCGTGTGCGCATCTTGACCTCCCCGTGGAGCCTTATCTTAATTAATTTGCGGCGCTTTCGGAATAGCTGCCGGGCACTGCCGTCTACGCCTCAGGTGTTTCCGGTGTTGCCGCTCGTACCAATGCCACAGCGTCGGTCCGTGCCCATGATGTATAATATACAACATGAAGCGAACCCAACTCTATTTGCACGAAAACATCTGGAAGACCCTGCACATCCGTTCCCGCCAGGAGCGGACAACTATTTCGGAGTTGGTTCGCCAAGCCGTGAGTGAGAAATACGGAAAATCGCCTGCAAGCCGCAGGCAGGCCATGCAGGCGTTTGTTGGTATGTGGAAGGATCGCCAGGACTTGGCCGACTCCGCCCACTATGTGCGTCGGCTGCGAAAAGGAAAACGGCTAAAGAGGATCAAGTCCTGATGGCCGTTTTAATAGACTCGGACATTTTGATTGAAGTTTCACGCGGCCGGGACGCTGTCCTCCTTAATCGCTGGGATGAGTTGAGTCGTAGTGAAACCCCTCTAACCTGCTCGCCAGTGACGGTAGCGGAACTCTGGCATGGCGCCCGTCCAAGAGAGCATTCAACTCTCGCTGCGCTGTTCGCCGCACTCGATTGCGTATCAATTGACACCAGGATTGGGCAGCGCGCGGGCGAATACTTGAGGCAGTATGCCAAGAGCCATCACGTAGAATTGGGTGATGCGCTGATCGCGGCGACTGCCTCTGTCCACGAGTTGGAACTTTGGACCCGTAATCGCCGCCACTATCCCATGAAAGACGTAGCGTTTTTCTAAGCAATCAGCGGGAACTGCGCTCCGGCAGCGCGAACGCGTAGAGCACATCCTGCACCGCGAATAGCACGTATTGCCGGCCGTCGAGCTGGTAGCTCATCGGCGAAGCTGCCACGCGCCCGCCGGCGTTCAGATGCCACAGCGTCTTGCCGCTCGCCGCGTCAAGTGCCAACAGATTGC
>Ga0209240_1000599_pt1 | contig 15063 bp, 11 predicted proteins | sample GraSoi_2013_80cm_FD_185828 | JGI IMG/M metagenome (GOLD analysis project Ga0209240, IMG submission 185828) | Grasslands soil microbial communities from the Angelo Coastal Reserve, California, USA - Sample 9_17_2013_80cm (SPAdes) (version 2) | ecosystem: Environmental > Terrestrial > Soil >...
AAGATGGAGCCACCATGACAGCTCGGGCTGGACACGTCCAAAAACCAACGCACGGGCTGGCACCGGAGTTGCGCAGCCCGATGATCGTCGATACCGGCGGAGTCGCATCGGTGCATCTCACCCTTGCAGTCTGCGACTACGAGCACGTGCGCGAGATCGCGCAAGGCTTGGTGCGCGCGGACGGTATCACGCTCACGCCCCTCATCTTTCCGTCGATCGAAGAGATTACTTTTCGCTTTACCAAGTCGTTGGAATGGGACGTTTCCGAGCTGTCGTTCGGCAAATATATTTCGCTGACCTCGCAGGGGATCGCGCCCATGGTCGCGATCCCGGTCTTTCCGTCGCGGGTGCATCGCCACTCGGCGATCTATGTGCGCGGCGAGGCCGGCATCAGGACCGCGAAGGACCTCGAGGGCCGCGCCGTCGGCATCCCGGAATGGGCGCAGACCGCCGGCATCTATGTGCGCGGCTTTCTCGCCGAGGAGGAGGGCGTCGATCTCGCAAAAATCCGCTGGTTGCAGGCCGGCGTCAACGAGCCCGGCCGCGCGGAGAAGGTGGAACTGAAGCTGCCGGCCGGGATCCGCTATCAGCCGCGGCCCGACACCAGCCTCTCGGCGATGCTCGCGAGCGGCGAGGTGGATGCGGTGATTTCCGCCCGCGCGCCGGCAGGGTTTGCAGGCGGCGGCGAGGTGGTGCGCCTTTATCCGAATTATCGCGCCGCAGAGGAACGCTTCTTCAGGAAGACCGGTATTTTCCCGATCATGCATCTGATGACGATCCGGCGCACGGTGTTCGAGCAACATCCGTGGATCGCGATGAATCTCTTCAAGATGTTCGACGAGGCCAAGCGCCGCTGCTTCAACCGCATGCGCGACTTCACCTGCGCGCGCATCCCGCTGCCCTGGGCGGCTGCGATCGCCGACGAGATCGCCGCCGGTTACGGGCCCGATCCCTACCCCTATGGCATCGAGGAAAGCCGGCCGACTATCGAGGCGTTCTGCCGCTACGCCCACGATCAAGGCGTCACCCACCGGCGGATGACCGTCGACGATCTCTTTCCGCGCGAGGTGGGCGCGCTGGCGAGGGTATGAATTTCCAAGTCCGACTCAATGCGCGCCGCCGCGTCGCTTGAGGTTGACGTGGATGTTCTTCTCGCGCGTGAAGCTCAACAGCTCCTCGATGCCTTCCTCGCGTCCGACGCCCGATTGCTTGTAGCCGCCGAAGGGCGCACCGAGGAAATGCTTCGACACCTCGTTGATCCACACGAAGCCCGCCTCGACCGCTCCTGCCGCGCGATGCGCGGTGACGAGATCGTTGGTCCAGATCGAGCAGGTCAGCCCGTATTCGACCTGGTTCACCTGCGCCAGCATCTTCTCCTCATCGCTCCATTTGAGAATGGAGAGAACCGGGCCGAAGATCTCTTCCTTGCCGATGCGCATATCCATGGTCACGTCGGCGAATATGGTAGGCTCGATGTAGAAACCCTTGGCGAGCAGCGGGTCGCTCGGCCGCTTGCCGCCGCTCAACAGCCGCGCGCCGTCTTGCTTGCCGGCCTCGATATAGCCGAGGACGCGATCGTATTGCACCTTGCTCACGATCGAACCCATGGTGGTCGCGGGATCGGTCGGAATGCCGGGCTTGTAGCGCTTGATGGAGTTCTTCACGCGTTCGAGCACGGCGTCGTAGATCTTCTCGTGCACGAAGGCGCGGCTGGTCGAGCCGCAGGATTGCCCGCACCAGGTGAAATTCATGCCGTCTACGACGGCGGCCGAGACCGCGTCGAGATCGGCGTCCGGGAAAGCGATCAGCGCATTCTTGCCGCCGAGCTCGAGCGTGACCGGCTTGAGCGTGTCCGAGGCAGCCTTCATTACCGCACGGCCGGTCGGCACGCTGCCGATGAGCGCGACTTTGGCGACGTCGGGATGGCTCGCCAGCACCTGACCGACCTCCTTGCCGCCCGGCACCAGATTCCACACCCCCGGCGGCAGGATGCCGTCGATCAACTCGGCGAGCCGCAGCGAGGATAGCGGAGCTTGCTCCGGCGGCTTGACCACGATGGTGTTGCCGGCGGCGAGCGGCGCTGCCGATTTTCCCGCCACGAACATGAAAGGATGATTGAACGGAATGATGCGCCCGACCACGCCAAAGGGCTCGCGCACCGAGAAATTCACCGCGTCCGGTCCCATCGGGATCGAGGCGCCCTTCATCTCGGTGACGAGGCCGGCATAGAAGTCGAGCTGTGCCGCCCCCATCTGCGCGTCGCGCACCATCTCGGCGTAAGGGTTGCCGCAATCAGCGGCGTCGATCATGGCGAGCTCATCGCCGTTCTTGCGCAGCACGTCGGCGATGGCGCGCAGCATCTTCGCCCGCTCGAGCGGCAACACGCGCCGCCACTCGCGGAATGCGGCCTTGGCCGCGGCGATGGCCGCTTCCGCGTCGGCCGCCGAGCCGTCGACCACCTTGCCCAGCGACTCGCCCGTTCCCGGACTGACGGCATCGACGTAACGATCCGCCTTCGGCTTCTGCCACTTGCCGGCATAATAGGGATCGCGATGCGACGGCAGATTGGGGGCGAGCGGCCGAGCTTTCGCCGCGGAGGCAACTGCAACCATTGGACACCTCTAACCGAATGAGTGGAGCGTTCAGGAGCGTTTGATGTCGTCGAGGCCGCCGAGGCGGCCAATCACCGTGTTGGCGCCGATTGCGATCACGAACAGGATGATCAGCAGCGCATACATCTGCGGCATGTTGAAGATGCTGTAAGCCTGGATCACCAAGAAGCCGATGCCGCGGTTGGATAGCTTCGTCTCCGCGAGCAGCGTGCCGATCAGCGCCACGCCGAGGCCCAGGCGCACGCCGTTGATCACCGGGTGGCGCATGGCCGGAAGGTAGATCTTGGTCACCATCTGCCAGGTGTTGGCGCGGAAACTCTTGCCGACGCGGATGAGGACCTTGTCGATCTCGCGCATGCCGCCGGCGACGTTGAGCGCGACCGGAAAGAAGCAGGAGATCGCCCCCATTGCCACCTTCGATCCGGGCCCGACGCCGAACCACATGATCATGATGGGGAAGAAGATGATCTTGGGGCAAGGGCCGAGGTAATACAGGTAGGCCTCGTAGGCGCGCGACATGAATTTGCTGCCGCCGAGTAGAATGCCGACGGCGAGCCCGCTCAAGCCGCCGATCACCAGCGCAATGCCGATCTCGTAGGCGGTCGTGCCGAGGTGAAAATAAAAAGTCGGATCGCTGAGCGTCGCATAGAGTGCTTTGCCGATCGCGGCGAGCGAGGGCACGACGTCGCGATAGAGCCATCCCGACGCGGAGACCGCTTCCCAGATCACCACAACGGCGACGATGATCGCGATGCGCAGCGCGGTCACGGGGCGCAGCGGCAGCCCCAACGGTGCTGTGGCCGACAGCCTCAATCGACCGGTCTCAGCCATCGCTCGAGCCTTTCCATGAGGATGAACACGCAGATGCTGACCAGGATCACAAAGCAGATCGCGGCATAGGTTCCCGCAAGATCGTAGCGCTCGGCAAGCTCGTTGATAAGCTGCCCGAGGCCGCCGAAATTGATCAGGAATTCGACCCCGACGATATTGATGAGGGCGAAGATCAACCCAAGCCGCAGTCCCACGAATATGGTCGGCAGTGCGGCGGGGAAAAGAATCTTCCAGAATTGCTGCGACGGCGTGAGATTGAAGCTCCTGCCCACGTTGATCAGCACGCGTCGGGTGGCGAGGAGGCCTTCGAGCGTCTTGAGCATGATCGGGATGATGGGAGCAAGTCCCGCGGTGAAGCCCATCATCACGATGGTGAGCGCGCTCCGCCCGAAGATCACGAGATAGAGCGGATACATCAGCACCAAGGGGGCCGCCGCGACCGCCGCGACCCAGGTCTCGGTCGCAAGCCGCAGCAAATGGTAGCGGTAGAGCAGCACCCCGCCCCCGACGCCGAAAATGGTCACCAGGATGCTGGCGGAAAGCGCCTCGCCGGCGGTGAGCAGGAAGCGCTGAACCACGTGCTCCTCGACGATCACGCGCGGGAAGGCGGCGATGATGTCGGAGGGCATCGGCACGATGAAGCGGTTGATGACGCCGACCCGAATGAGCAGTTCGACGAGCGCGATGAACGCGACGAACGAACCGAGGCCGAGCGCGGCCGGAACGTATCTGTTCTTGGCAAGCGCCGCGGCGGCGGTCATCGCTTCTCGCCTTCGTGCAACTTCCTGCTCTCCTCGTCATCCAACCCGCGGCTTGCCTCCTCGCGCAGATCGCTCCAGATCTGCGCCACGTAGCGTCCGAACGCCTCGCTCGACACGATTTCCGAGCTGCGCGGGCGCGGCAGCTTGATCTCCACCATCCGTTTCACCTTGCCGGGGCGATACGTCATTACCACGATGCGGTCGGAGAGTTGCACCGCCTCGGTGATGTTGTGGGTGATGAGAAGCGTCGTTTGCTTGAGCTGCTGCTGAATGTGCAAGACCTTGTCGCCGAGGAGGAGCCGGGTCTGCTCGTCGAGCGAGGCGAATGGCTCGTCCATCAGGAGGATTTTGGGCTGCGCGGCCAGCGTGCGCGCCATCGACACGCGCTGGCGCATGCCACCCGACAGCTCCGCCGGATAGCGCCGCTCGAAGCCATCGAGGCCAACCAGCTTCACGAAATGGCGGGCCCTGTCGTAGCGCTCGGCCCGTGGCAAGCCCGCGATCTCCAGCGGAAACGCCACATTGTCGAGCACGTTGCGCCAGGGAAAGGTCGACTCCTCCTGGAAAATCATGCCGATCGCCGGATGCGGCCCTCGCACCCGCTCGCCGGCGACCTTGACCGTGCCATCGTAGCCGTCGAGCAATCCCCCGATGATGTTGAACAAGGTCGACTTGCCGCAGCCGGAGGGACCGATCACGCCCACGAATTCGCCCGGCGCGACGCTGAGTGAAACGTGATCGACCGCAGTGAGAACGCCGTCCGGCGTCTCGAAGCGCTTGACGATATCGTCGACTGTCAGAATGGCATTCGCGGGCGCGAGTTTCGCCGCATCCGTGTCGATCCGTTCAAAGGGCACGGCAGCCATAGTTCGCCCTCCGGCCCTCCATCTTACGCGCCACGGTTCACCCGTTTGTGTGGTCCATGCCTCGCCTATAGCACATCCCGCGCGCCGCAGGCACGGAGCTCCCGGTGCAACAATGTCGCTGGCTATGCCTCGGATGCGACGCGCCGTTTGAGCAATCAGTGATCACAGCTCGATGGCGAAGACACTCACCGACGAGGGACTGCGGAGACTGATCCGCATCAGCCCTGCTCCGCCCGGAATGGGCGGCCGGCGCGCCGGCACCAGTTTTCCCAGGCGCGGTTGATGCCGTAAGAGCCGGTGCGCGCGGAAACCTTGTCCACTTCGCCCGCCGTCAGGAACTTGACCTCGCCCATGTCCATGGCCTGCTTTTGCAGCCGCGCGTTGACCTCTAGATAGACCGAGATATAGACCGCGTGGCGGATATTCTTGCCCGCCACGGTTGCACCATGGCCGCGCATCAGCGCAGTGCCGCCGGCGCCAATGCGTTTTGCGAGGTCGCGACCCATGTCCATGTTCTCGACCAGCAAGGCGGTGTCGCCGAAACGGTCATGAGAATCCCACACCGGCACGTCGTGGCCGATCGACGCACCCATATGGAAGATGGGCTTGATCTTTTTGCCTGTCACTCCGAATGGAATGACGCTTTCGCTGTGATTGTGCACGACCGACATGACGTTCGGCCGCGCTTCGTAGAGCGCGCCGTGGATGAATCGCTCGAGATAGGGCGCGCGACCACGGGGATCGACCGGCGTGCCGTCGAGCGTGAACTCCATGATGTCGTCCCGCTCGATGCAGTCGGGCGCGCGTGAACGCGACAGCAAATAGCGCTGCGGATTGTCCGGATGGCGCACGCTGATGTGGCCGAACGAATCCACCACGCCTTCGCGGGCGAGAATGCGGTTAGCGGTGACGAGCTCTTCCATCAGGTCGTCGAGCTTGGCCATCGGTCTCCTCACATACTGGTCTCAATCCTACATGTCCGTCCAAAACAGGGGCAATTCGGCCGCATCGCGCCTGGAGGCAAGCCACCGGCCTTCCCTATTGAACTTTTCATCAAGCCCGCTAAAGCACATTGTCTCCTTTGCACGCAGTCAAGCCATGGCAGAAAATCTCGTTCGCGTCTGTACCGCCGCCGACCTCCCGCCCGGCAACGTCAAGAGCTTCGAGGTGGGGGACGAACGCGTGGCCGTCTACAATATCGACGGCACCTTCTACGCCACCGAGGCGCAATGCACCCACGCCGCGGCCGATCTCGGCGACGGCATTCTCGAAGGCGACGTCATCGAATGCAGCCTGCATTTCGGCGCGTTTCACGTGCCGAGCGGCAAGGTCGTACAACCGCCCTGCTGCATCGATCTCAAGACCTTCCGCACCGAGGTGAAAGACGGGCAGGTCTATGTGGACTTGTCGGCGCCGGCAGCGACCGCTTCCTGAGATCGTGCCGCAGCGGCGCCCGCGCCGATGCGACGCATGAACCTCTTTGGCTTCGGGTCGCGCGGCGGGCCCATCAGCACCGGCTGGAAAAGCACCGCCGCCGCCATGGTGGTGACGAGCGCCAGCGCCATCAACTTGCCCATGCTCGAGGTGCCCGGATGGCTCGACAGCCATAAGCTGCCGAATGCAGTCGCGGTGGTGAGCGCGCTGAACATCACGGCGCGCGTCAGACTCGACTGCAGAAGCCCGGTTTGGCCGGCCCGCCACGCCATGATGTAATAGATCTTGAAGGCCACGCCGACACCGAGCAGCAACGGGAGCGCGATGATGTTGGCGAAATTGAGCTTCATGCCGAGGAGGACCATCAGCTCCATGGTCACGACGCCCGCCATCAGCAGTGGAATGATGGTGAGGAGCACGTCACCGAAGCGCCGCAACACGATCCAGAGCAGAATGACGATCGAGCCAAGCGCCCAGAAGCCGGCTTCGAAGAATGCCCGCACGACGGTGCGCCCGGACTCAAGAATGGCAATCGGGCCGCCGGTGGCATTCGGCACGACCGCCTGCACCGCACGCGCGAACTGGCGCAAGGTCTCGTTGTCGGTCGGGTCGCCTTTCGGCAGGATTTCCACCTTGTAACGCCCGTCTTGCGTAACCCATTCGCGCGCGATCTCGGGCGGCAAGGTTTCGAGCGTGACCGGCTGCGCCTGCAGGTAGTGGCGCAATTCGTCAAGCGCGGTATTGAGCGAGGGGATCATGGCGGCGTGCGCTCGCCCCCGCATGGCTTCGTCTCCGCTGGCGAGTTTCGCGAGGTCGTCCGCCAGCCGGTTGGCTGCGCTCGCGCCAGGTCCGGTTTGAGTGCCGGCCGATTGCTTCAAAGCATCGACCGCGGCCTTGAGCGCGGCGACATTATCGGCGTCTGTCGGCGGTTTCTTGTTGGGGTCTGGCCGCAGCACGGGATCGAGCACGGTCGCGAGCTGACGGATGGCGGCAAGCTTGGGCTGCTGGTCAGCGGGGACGAAACTCTCGATCGTCTTTACGCTCGAGACCTCCGGTAGCTTGGAGAGCTTCTCCAGATCGGACTGCGCGGCCTCCTTGCTCGGCGCAAGCACATAAATCGAACTCGCGCCGATGGCCGGATCGCTTCGCAGCTCGAGGAGCGTCGCAACCGACTCGACCTTGGTGCTCCTCAAATTGAGCGGATTGAAGTCGAACTGCAGCCAATAGAGCAACGGTAGGCCGGCCGCGACGGCGAGCCCGGTACCGACGATGATCGGGATTCGGTGGCGCTCCATGAACCGATCGAGAGGCGCCAAGCTTTTGAACCCCATTTCTTTCGGCTCGCCCGGCGGCCGCAACACCGTCAACAATGCCGGGATCAAGGTTATGCTCGTCAGGAACGCGATGATCATACCGAGGCCGGCGAGCAAGCCGAGCTCGGACAATCCCTTGTAGTCGGTCGGAAGGAACGACAGGAAGCCGGCGGCGGTTGCAGCCGCGGCAAGCGTCAGCTGCGCGCCCACGTGCCTCGCGGTATTGACTAGCGCCTGGTGGAGCTCGTCGACCTCGTGACGCTCGGCGCGATAGCGCACGCTGAACTGAATGCCGAAGTCGACGCCGAGCCCGATAAACAGAACGGCGAAGGCGATCGAAATGAGGTTGAGCGCACCCACCAGGGCCAAGCCGATTGCAGCGGTAATGGAAAGGCCGACCACCAAGCTGATGGCCAACACCACCACGATGGTCACGGTTGTGTTGGTGAACGCCCCCTCCTCCAGGGTGGCATATTCCTCATCGGCGATTGCGACCGGACCTGTGAGGCGTAGTCGCGCGCCGTATCGCGCGCCGAGGTCCAAATCGGCCACCGCCTGCCGAATGGCATCGGTCGCCACCTTCCCGGGCATGAGCGCGGCGTAGTCGAGCACCGGCCTGATCTCGAGGAAGCGCCGCCGCTCGTCCGGAGTCGGCGGCCTGCCGTTGAGCATCGCGCGCCAGGAGAAGCTCGCTGGGCGGCCGGCGATGGCCTCGTCGAGCGTGTCCGAGACCATGTTCAAGGTCCCGGAGAGATTGTCGAGCGTGAACTGGTTCATGCGCACGCCGATCAATCCGTAATTGAGCGCGGTGGTTAGGCCGCGCAGGTTGGAATCCTGCGCCAGTGTCTGGATCAGCGGCTTGGCTTCGCCGAGTTTCTTGGTGAGCGCGACCACCTCCGGGGTTGGCAAGAACAAAAGTCCGTTCTTCTGGAAGAACGGCCCTCCTCCGGCCTCCAGGATCGAGTGGAAGTGATCCTTCTGATCGGACAGCTTTTGGATTAGCGCCGCCGTGGCCTGCGTTGCGAGTTCGGAGGTCGGCGCGTCGATGATGGCGAGGATGGTTTCTTCCTTCGGGGGGAACGACTTTTCGAATGCCACCTCGCGCTGCCGCCACGGCAGGTCCTTGGAAATAAGCTTATTGACGTCGGCGTCGATGGCGAAATGGCCGGCCGCGTATACGGCCGCGGCGAGACCAAAAAGTGCCGCGATGCCAATAATTTGCGCGGCATAACGGGTGCAGAAATCAACGATAGTGACGATCGCTTGCTGCAGCATGCCTAGTCCTGGGAGCTATGCGACTGGGATCCAACCGAAAGGAATGGAGCGGAACGCGGACGAGTATGGCCGGCGGGATATCAGGCAATGCACTGCATTGACAACGACTACAGGTTGCACGGGAACACTGCCAGAACACCAATCAAGTCGGCTAACCCCAAAGTGGCGCGTCAAGTTCGACGAGCGCGACGATGGGTCGCCGGAACCGCAAATTCCCGCTGATTTGGGCTGTGCCTGCGCCAACCTATGTGGGAAAATGTTGGAATCATGACCCTGCCGACGTCCCTGCCGGATCCTGTCCCGCCCTCCCCGCTGCCTTGGTTGATCGATCACGATCATCCGGCGGCGGTCTATGCCAAACGCTGGCTCGATGCCAACGCCATTTCCATCACGAACTTAAAGATGCTCAGGGAGAGCGCTGCGGGGCGGCGCTTGCGGACCACGGGCGCCCCTGCGAGATGATCATGAAGGTCATTCTGGCGCAACCTCGCGGCTTCTGCGCAGGCGTCGTGCGCGCGATCGAGATTGTCGAGCGCGCGCTCGAGAAATACGGCCCCCCGGTCTACGTCCGCCACGAGATCGTTCACAACAAGTTCGTCGTCGACAGCCTCAAGGCCAAGGGGGCGATTTTCGTCGAAGAATTATCGGAGGTGCCGCAGGGCGCCGTTACCATTTTCAGCGCGCATGGCGTGGCCAAGAGCGTTGTGAACGAGGCTGCCGGACGGAGGTTGCCCGTGCTCGATGCGACCTGCCCGCTGGTCACCAAAGTGCACAATCAGGGCAAGCGCTACGTCGCCCAAGGTCGCGTCCTCATCCTCGTCGGCCACGCGGGCCATCCGGAGGTCGAGGGCACACTCGGCCAGATCGACGGTCCGGTGGTTCTGGTGCAGAATGAGAAGGACGTCGAGGCGCTGGACATTTCCACCGACACGCCCGTCGCCTATGTCACGCAGACCACGCTGAGCGTCGACGACACCCGCGGCATCATTGCCGCGCTTGAACGCCGCTACCAAAACATCGTCGGGCCGGAGACCAGAGACATCTGCTACGCCACGCAAAATCGCCAATCAGCGGTGCGGGAACTGAGCCATCACGTCGATGTGATCCTGGTGGTCGGCGCCAAGAACAGTTCCAATTCCAATCGCCTGCGCGAGATCGGCGCGGAGGCCGGGATTCCGAGCTATCTCATCGCCGACGGCAGCGAGCTCATGCCGGAGTGGGTCAAGGACGCCCAAACGATCGGTATCACCGCCGGCGCCTCCGCGCCCGAGGTGCTGGTCGAGGACGTCATAAACACGTTGCGAAGATTTGGCGAGGTCGAAGTCTCGACTCTGCCGGGCCGCGAGGAGCATATAGAGTTCCGCCTCCCGCGCGAACTAGCGGCGAGCCGAGACGGTCATCAGACAGCCTGAGGCGGCAAAACAGGAAGACCGCAAGAAGACAGGAACACAGAAAGAATGCGAGTCCCGTTTCTCAAGGAAATCCGTATCGGCGCCTACATTTTCAGGCAGAAGCTCCTGGGGCGCAAACGCTATCCGCTCGTGCTGATGCTGGAGCCGCTGTTTCGTTGCAATCTTGCCTGCGTCGGTTGCGGCAAGATCGACTATCCTGATCCCATCCTCAATCGTCGGCTCTCCGTCAAGGAATGCCTCGACGCGGTCGATGAATGCGGCGCGCCGATGGTGGCCATCCCCGGCGGCGAGCCGCTGATCCACCGCGAGATCGGGGAGATCGTGAAGGGCTTGGTCGCCAAGAGGAAGTTCGTCTCGCTCTGCACGAACGCGCTGCTGTTGGAGAAGAAGCTGCATCTGTTCGAGCCCTCACCCTATCTCTTCTTCTCTGTCCACCTCGATGGGCTGCGCGAACATCACGACAAATCCGTCTGCCAGACCGGCGTGTTCGACCGCGCCGTATCGGCGATCAAGGCTGCGAAGGCCAAGGGCTTCACCGTCAACGTCAACGCCACGATCTTCGACGGTCATCCGGCCGAGGACGTCGCGGCCTTCCTCGACTACGCCAAAGAACTCGGCGTTGGCGTGTCGATCTCTCCCGGCTATGCCTACGAGCGCGCGCCCGACCAGGAGCATTTCCTCAGCCGCAGAAAGACGAAGGAGCTTTTCCGCAAGGTCTTCAGCATGGGCAAGGGAAAAAAGTGGAATTTCATCCACTCGAACCTGTTCCTCGATTTCCTCGCCGGCAACCAGAGCTATCACTGCACGCCCTGGGGCATGCCCACCCGCAATATTTTCGGATGGCAGAAGCCCTGCTACCTGCTGGGCGAAGGCTATGCCAAAACGTTCCGCGAATTGATGGAGACCACGGACTGGGACTCCTACGGCACCGGCAAGTACGAGAAGTGCGCGAATTGCATGGCGCACTGCGGCTACGAGCCGACCGCGGCCGCGGCGACGATGTCGCACCCCTGGCAGGCGCTCAAGGTCGCCGTGTTCGGCCCGCGCACTGAAGGGCCGATGGCACCGGAAATTCCGCTCGACAAGCAGCGCGCGGCGGAATTCGTGTTCTCGCGCCACGTCGAGCACGAACTCGCGGCCATTCAACAGGCCGAAAAACGGGCTCCGCTCGAGGCGGCGGAGTAAAGCCAACTCTTTCGTTCGTCAGCGGCGAGGCCAAGCCGCATCCGGGTCACGCCAGGGCGCGCCGACGCGCCGAGAGGCAAGGCGCGTGCAGATTTCGCTTGACGTGCGTAACGAGAATCTTCCAGAAAAACGTATTCACCGAATTTGTGCATGGAAGCCGAGCCCGTTGCGGGTTGGGCGAACGTTTTGTCGCCTTGAACCCGGCAATAGGAGACGGCGCCGCGGGGGGTCTCGTTGCTTCGAGGATCGCGGTCCTCCGCATTTTGCTTGTTATCGCTTGTTATTTTTCCTCGGTCCGTCGGCGACGACAGCCGAAGTTGGCAGTCCTGCGCACGACCCAAGGTTGCAGAAGGAGGCTAAGGCATTGGAGACACGACGGGAAGTCGATTGGGCCGCGACACCCAGCTGCGCCGCCGACAGGCGAAGGGCGAGGGTTGCGGGTGGCTGCCGTTGTTTTCCGCTTGTTATTTACAATGCGGGTTGTAGCGGATCGCACGTGCAACTACAGCCCAAGGTTGAGCGCGACCAAGACCGGCGGCAGGGCGCACGGATTTGAGTTCTCATTCCGGGTCGCAGCGGTGGGAACGACGCGTCACATTCCGTACCGCATCGAGCGCGAATTGGCATTCTTGAGGTTGCGGTAGCGCGCGAGCGCCCACAGCGGGAAGAATTTCGGGTAGCCGTGATAACGCAGGTAGAACACGCGCGGGAAGCCCGTAGCCGTGTAGCGCGGCTCGTTCCAGAAGCCGTCATCGCCCTGCGTGCGTGCCAGATAGTCGATCCCGGACTTGACCGCGGGATGGTCGACCTCTCCTGCCGCCATCAGGCCGAGCAGCGCCCAAGCGGTTTGCGACGCCGTGCTTGGTGCCCGCTCATAGCCGCGATAATCGAGCTTATAGCTCGCGCCGTCCTCGCCCCAGCCGCCGTCCGGATTTTGGATCCTGACAAGCCACGCCACCGCCCTGCGCAGTTCAGGTGAAGCAGGATCGACGCCGGCGGCATTGAGGGCGCACAAGACCGACCAGGTGCCGTAGATGTAATTCATGCCCCAGCGTCCATACCAGCTTCCCTCTTCCATCTGCGTGCGACGCAAATAGTCGACTGCGCGCGCAAGCGCCGCGCTCTTCGGTGTCGTCTCGTCGATCTGCGCCAGCATCGAGACGCAACGCGCCGTCACGTCGTCGGTCGGCGGGTCGAGCAAAGCGCCGTGGTCGGCGAACGGGATATTGTTGAGATAATAGTAGTCGTTGTCGGCGTCGAACGCGCCCCAGGCGCCGTTGTCGCTCTGCATGCCCAAAATCCATTCCCGTGCGGCAGCAATCGACGCGCGGAACTTATCGTGCGCGCCCGAGCCTTGCGCGCGATCCATCGCCATCACCACGACCGCCGTGTCGTCGACATCGGGATAGTGCGGATTTGCGTATTGGAACGCCCAGCCGCCGGGCCGGATATTGGGCCGGCGCGCGCTCCAGTCGCCTTTGACGCCCAGGATCTGCTTCGGCAGCAGCCATTCGAGACCTTTGCAGGCTTGGGCCGCGGCGCGATCGCCGCCGACTTCGAGCAAGGCGTGACAGGTGAGTGCGGTATCCCAAATCGGCGAGACGCAGGGCTGGCAATAGCCCTCGTGCTCATGCACGACCAGAAGCTTCTCGACCGATTTGCGTGCGATCGCCCGCTGGGGATGGTGTTCCGCATAGCCAAGCGCGTCGAACATCATCACGCTGTTCGCCATCGCCGGGAAAATGGCGCCGAGACCATCATCACCGTTGAGGCGCTCCGTGACCCATGCCGATGCGCGCTCGATCGCGCGTTGCCGCAAACGCCTGGGAAACGTGATACAACGGAGGACGAGATCGACGCTGCGGAAGAACCAAAACCACAGCGCTTTCTGTTGCGGCGCCTTCGGCGCGAGACCGATCGTGCGCGGCGGCTCGAGGAAAAGCTCCTCGATGGCGATCCCCTTGGGGTTGCGCGCTCTCGGCTTGAGCGCCTGCAGCACCAACAGCGGCACGAGGACGGTGCGACTCCAATAGGAAACCTTATCGAGGTGAAACGGAAACCATTTCGGCAGCAGCATGATCTCGACCGGCATCACCGGAACCGCACGCCAGGGGATGAAATCGAAAAGCGCCAGCATCATCCGCGTGAACACGTTCGAGCGCGAGGCGCCCCCGCGCGCACGGATGGCCTCCCGCGCCCGGACCATGTGGGGGGCGTCGACGGAGTCACCGATCATCTTGAGCGCGAAATAGGCTTTCACGCTCGCGCTCATATCGAAGGCGCCGTCCTGGAATAACGGCCAACCGCCATGATCGCCCTGGATGCGGCGCAGATAGACTGCGATTTTGGCCTCGAGCGCGGCGTCGATCGGCTCGGCCAGATAGTGCCGCAACAGGACGTATTCGGCCGGGATAGTCGCGTCGGCCTCCAGTTCGAACACCCAATGTCCGTCGGGCTGCTGCAGAGCGATGAGCGCGCGGCTTGCCGCCTCGACGCTATGGTCGACCGTGGACGCCGACGCGGACGATTTGGGCTCGAGCGACGCGCGGTTCATGACGTCTCCAACATCGATCGGCCAACGAGATCAGCCGCCCGATTGCCGGACCGGATGGCCCCTTCGATGGTTGCCGGCAAACCGGTCATGGTCCAATCGCCGGCAAGCCAAAGGTTGCGCCACGTCGTCGTGGCGGCGGGCCGTTTGGCATTCTGGCGCGGCGTCGCGGCAAACGTTGCGCGGCGTTCGCGCACGATCTGCCATGGTGGCAGCGCCGTGGGAAGACCGGTCACAATGGCGACCTCCTGCCAGAGTTTCTGCGCCAGCATCTCACGCGGAGCATCGAGCAAGCGATCGGCCGCGCTGATCGTGATCGAGAGTCGATCGCCAAAGGTAAAGAGCCACTCGATGGTTCCGTTCACGACTCCGATGATGGGTGCAAGCCCAGGCGGCGGATCGAGGCGGAAATGCGCGTTGACGATGGCGCGAAACTCGGACGGCACCTTGATGTCGGGCACCAGATCCGCCGCCACGATTGGGGGCACGGCGAGGATGACGGCATCCACGCCCGCCGTCAGCCTCTCGTCGCCGAAATCGAGCCCCACCACCTTGTCACCGTCGAAATCGAGGGCGCGCAGCCGGTGCCCGAACGCGACCGTCACGTTGTGCTCGCCGAGAAAGCGCAACGCCGGCTCGATGAAGACCTGCCCGAGTCCGTCGCGGGCGATCAGCGGTCGGCAGGCCTTCCCTCCCGCCACCAGTGTTTCGCGCACGATGGCGCCGGCGAGGCGCGCGCTCCCCTCCTTCGGCTCGATGTTGAGCGCCGCGAGCCAGAACGGCCGCGCGAGGCGCTCGTAGAGCGGGCCGGCGCATTTCACGG
>Ga0209240_1000601_pt1 | contig 15049 bp, 14 predicted proteins | sample GraSoi_2013_80cm_FD_185828 | JGI IMG/M metagenome (GOLD analysis project Ga0209240, IMG submission 185828) | Grasslands soil microbial communities from the Angelo Coastal Reserve, California, USA - Sample 9_17_2013_80cm (SPAdes) (version 2) | ecosystem: Environmental > Terrestrial > Soil >...
ACGGTTTGAGAAAGCGGCGCTTCTGTTCCTCGCTGCAGGCTGCCGCGATCAAGTGGCTCCACTTCCAGCATTGACTGAAGGTCTTCGAGATCGCGCTGTCGGCCTTGGCGAGTTCCGCCATGACCAGCGCCTGCGTCACGAAATCGGTGCCGTGGCCGCCCCATTCCTTGGGCACCGCCAGGGTGCGAAAGCCGAGCTTGGAGCCTTTCTTGATGATCTCCCAGTCGAACGTCTCGCGCGGATCGGCAATCTCGTCGCGCTCGAGCGAGATCGGACGGATTTCCTCTTCCGCGAATTTGCGCGCCGTCATCTGCCAGGAGCGCTGCTCGTTGCTCAGGGTAAAATCCATGGGCCGTTCCCTCGGTTCATTCGGCCGCGAGCACCACGGCGCTCGCCGGCCGGCGATAGCGCGCCAGCGCCTCGGCGATGCGCAGCTTGGCATCGGTGTTGCCCGCGCCCGAGTGCAGGCAGACGAGCGCGTCGTGCACGTATTGCTGCAACGGCATGTCCCGCATCACCCCCATGGCGCCGAAGCATTCCGCCGCGTCCTTGGCGGCGCGGTAGATCGCCTCCGAGGCGAACACGGCGGCGATGGTGGCGAGCGGCAGGTCCGGAAGGCTGCGGTCGGCGAACGCGTCCGGATGGTCCGAAGCCCAGGCCGCTTGCCAAATGGCGGCGCGCGCGACTTCGAGCCGGATCGCGATCTCGGCGAGCTTGGCGCCGATCGCCTGGTGCTCGATGATGGGGCGGCCGCCTTGCGTGCGCAGTTGCGCGTAATCGAGCGCCGCCTCGTAGGCGGCGCGACCGATTCCGAGATTGAGCGCCTGATCCTGCGGGATATGGCGCCCGGCATCGGCCGCGAGCGGGCTTTCCGCGCCGAGAAAATTCTCCGCCGGCACGTGGCAGTCGTCGAACGCCACTGCGCCGCAGGCGCCGTGGCGCGTGCGCGTGGCCGCCTCCGTCTCGGTCACGCTCAAGCCCGGCGTGTCGCGCGGCACCAGCAGCGTAGCGACGCCGCCTTCGCCAATGCTCGCCCGCACGACGAACAGCGTCGCCAGCGATGCGCCGACGACGCCGTCCTTGCTGCCGCTGACGACCCAGCCATCGCCCGCGCGCACCGCGGTCGTCTTGAAAGGCGCGCCGCTCGCCTGCGGTCGGTGATAATTGATGCCGAGCGCGGCATGGCGATCCGCCTCGTGCTCGGCGAGCGCGAGGTGATAGCGCTGATCCGCGAGGAACGGCGGCAAGAAGCGCGCTCGTTGCTCCGCCGTCATCAGACGGTTGAACAGCGCCTGCGCGAGCGTCGAAGTCTGTGCCAGAACGGCGGCGAGGTCGGGGTCGCCGGCGGCGAGCTCCTCGGTGACGATGCAGCAGGTGAGGTTGTCGGCGCCGGCGCCGCCGCGATCCTCGGACAGCGCGAGCGTGCGCAGCCCCATCTCCGCGGCCTGGTCGAGCGCCTCCACCAGCAGCGGTCGCGCGCGCGCCTCCAGGCGCTCCGGCCTGAGGGCGTGCGGCTTGATCACCTCCGCAACGAAATCGCGGACCGTGTCGCGGATTTGCAACTGCTCCGGACTGAGGTGAAGGTTGTACATTCAACGTCTCCGATTTGCGGCAGTACGACAGCGAAGTGTTGCGTCGACGGCGATGGCGAGCAGGCGTTGCAAGTTTTGCGTCACCCGCGGGCAGAAGCGCGTCGAAGACGCGCGTGAACGCGCTTTAGCCCCGCGGGTCCATCTTCTTTGCAAGAATTTCTCATGAGTGGGATGGATTGCCGGGTCAAGCCCGGCAATGACCACCGTTGGGTCACTGCCAACGACCACTGATATCACTCTCCCTTGATGCCCGCGGTCTTGATCACGTGCGCCCATTTCTCAAGGTCCTTGCCGATGAGCTCGCCGAACCGATCGGGGGTAAGCGCGAACGGCGTGACCTGCTGCTCGGTGAGCTGCTTGACCACCTGCGGGTCATGCATGATCGCGAGCGTCTCCTGGGAGAGCCGCTCTACGATCTCCTTCGGCGTCCGCGCCGGCGCCACGATGCCGACCCACGGCGCCATTTCGAATCCGGCCACTGTTTCGGCGACCGCCGGCAGGTCGGGGAGCGCCGGCATGCGCTTGGGCTCGGCCACCGCCAGCCCCACCAATTGCCCGGCTTGAACGCTTTGCAGCAGCGTCTGAACGTTGTTGAATCCCATCTGCACTTCGCCGCCGATCAGCGCCAGTGACGCGGGCCCCGTGCCCTTGTAAGGCACGTGCAAGAGCTTCACGCCGGTGGCCTGGGAAAACAGCTCCATCGCCAGATGGCTGAAGTTTCCGACCCCGGCGGAGGCATAGGCCAGCGCCGCGGGCTTCGCCTTCGCGAGCGCGATCAGGTCCGATACCGAACGCGCCGGCACCGAGGGATGCACGGCCAGCATCCCTGGAAAGCGCACCATCGTCGCCACCGGCACGAAGTCGCGCAGTGGAGCGTAAGGGAGCTTCTCGTAGAGCGAAGGGTTGACCACCAGCGGCGTGTCGGAGCAGGCCGAAATCGTGTAGCCGTCGGGATCGGATTGCATCAGCGCTTGCAGGCCGATGGCGCCGTTGGCGCCGGCGCGGTTCTCGACGAATACCTGCTGCCCGAGCCGCTCGGAGAGATGCTTGGCGGCAAGGCGCGCGATGAAGTCGGTGCCGCCTCCCGCCGGGAACGGCACGATCATCTTGATCGCCCGTTGCGGCCAGGTATGGACCGGCGCTTGCGCCCCAGCCGCCCCCGGCAACACGCCTGCGAGCGCGAGCGCCACGGCGAGCTTGGCGAGATGAATGCGCATGTTCGTCCTCCCGATGTCGCGCCGGTTGCTCCGGCGCGCCTTGTAAAAGCTATCATCGCACGGCGGCGGCGACGGCGTCTCCCATGTCCGTGGTGCTCGAGTGCCCGCCGAGATCGCGGGTGAGGTGCTTGCGCCCGGCGATCACCGTCTTGACCGCCGCCTGGATGCGGTCGGCGGCCGCTCTCGCCTTCGGCTCGTTGCGCTTGCGGCCGAGCCAGGCGAGCAGCATCTGGCCGGACATGATCATGGCGTAGGGATTGGCGATGTTGCGGCCGGCGATGTCGGGCGCCGAGCCGTGGGTTGCTTGCGCCATCGCCTGCCGCTCGCCGACGCACAGACCGGGTGCCAGGCCGAGCCCGCCCACCAGCCCCGCGCCGATATCGGTCAAGATGTCGCCGAATTGGTTGGTCGTCACCACCACGTCGAACTGCTGCGGCGCCGTGACGAGCTTCATCGAGATCGAGTCGATCATCATCTCCTCGAACGCCACGTCCGGATACTCGCGCGCGACCTTGCGGCATTCCTCGGCGAACATGCCGCAGGCGAGCCGATAGACCGGCTCCTTGTGCGCGGCGGTGACCTTCTTGCGCTCGCGGGTGCGGGCGATCTCGAAGGCCTCGCGCGCGACGCGGTTCGATCCTTTGCGCGTGATCACGCGCATGGCGACGGTGATGTCGTCGTTGGGCCGGAACTCTGGCAAGCCGGCGACGACGGTCTCGGAATAGAGCATTCCCTCGGTCAGCTCGCGCAGGAACGCGATGTCCACGTTCTGGTGGACCGACGCAATCGCGGCGTGCGACAGCGCCGGGCGCACCGCCGCGAACAGGTCGAATTTCTTGCGCACCGGCGGCATCACCCAGCTCGCATCCCCGCGCGGATAGGCGGCGTGCCCGATCGGTCCCATCACCCAGCCGTCGAGTTCGCGCAGCGTCTGCTCGGTCACCGCCGGGAGGGTGTGACCGTGCTGCTCGTGTCCTTGTTTGCCGATCGGCAGCGTCCGCCACTCGATGTCGAGCCGCTCGCGCGCGGCGGCAGCCTTCATTACCTTGATACATTCCGGGACGACTTCGAGGCCGATGTCGTCGCCCAGTAGGATGCCGATCTTCAAGCTCATGCTATGGCCTCAATTGTTGCCGTCATGCCCGGCACGTAGTCAAGCTTGCGCCGATCGCGTAAATTTGTCAGCGCGTCGGGCATTCAGGTCTTAATTTTTCAGAATCGTAGGTGGACAACGGCGCGATGTTCGGCCTTTCCCCCGTGGGAAAAATCGCTTGTGCGCCCGTAGCCCGTCGAAGACGGGCGTAAACGCCCTAATGCTCCACTCGCTGCTGTGCGGCAGACGATCTTGCCACCCTACAGGCTGCGAAAGCTAAAGTAGCGCGGCCGCGATCAGCTCGATGGGGATAATGGGCTGCGCGCCAGCTCATCGAGGGCAGCCGGCTCGGAATTCGCCCGCGGCATATCGGCCAGCGCCTGCGCGGCCTCGCGCGCGTGCTCCGCGTTCTGGGCGATGCGGTCGAGATAAGGGTGGATGGCGTGGCCGAGCACGGTCAAGGCGATGAAAGGCCTGCGTTGAAAAAGGGTGCCGCCCAGCTCGCGCTCCAGGGCTATGATGGCGTTGGTCAGCGAGGGCTGGGAAACGCCGCAGCGCTTGGCCGCTCGCGTGAAATTGCGCTCCTCGCAGAGCGCCAGGAAGTAGCGGATCTGGTGCATTTGCATGTGTCCACCTCGCGGAATCAATCGCGCTCGCCTGCGAGCCTGCCATCGCCAGCGCCTTTTGACGGTGAGATGGTTCACAGAGCGGCGCTTTTCGTCGCCGACGTTTTTGCCTGCGATTGACATGCGGAGGTAATCGGCTGTGCCCGCGACCGGCCAGGTTCTTGGCCAGATGCACTCCCAGCGTGCATTTAAGGGCTTCGCTTCTTTGAGGAGTATGTCCCTCGTATTGGCACGCGCGGGCGCCAAATCCATAGCCATTGGCTATCGTGGGTTATATTGTCCCCGCTTGAATCGCCGCCTCCGACAAACCGGTGTTGTCGCGGGCGTGTTCGAGAGCGCAGGTCGAATTGCAATATTCGCTTGTGACGGGGGAGCGCTCATGTCGATTCCAGGCGGCAGGCGGCCGGCGGAGCGCCCGCGGGACAAGTTGTCCCTGCTGCGCAACCATTCGCTGTTTCGCGATCTTCCGGCGGCGGTGATCGAGCACCTCGGCTCGTACATGAAGACGCGGAAGGTGGCGCGCGGAACCAGCATCTTCGCGAAGGGCGACCCCGGCACCGGGCTCATGGGGGTGCTCGCCGGGACAGTCAAGGTCAGCGTCGCGTCCGCCGACGGCAAAGACATCGTGCTCAATCTCTTTCACGAGGGCGAGGTTTTCGGCGAGATCGCCTTGCTCGACGGCCGTCCGCGCACCGCCGATGCCACCGCCATGTCCGAGTGCGAGCTCGTCGTCATCGAGCGGCGCGACTTCGTTCCGTTTCTCAGCGATCACCCCGACGTGATGCTCAAGTTCATCGAGATTCTGTGCTCGCGGCTGCGCCGGACCAGCGAGCAGGTGCAAGACATCACATTCCTGAACTTGCCGACCCGCCTGGCGAAGACCTTGCTCCAGCTGACCGCGGTCGAAGATGGCTCCGCGACCCGACGCAAAGCGGCCGTGACGCAACGCGAGATCAGTCAGATGATCGGCATATCTCGCGAGAGCACCAACAAACAGCTGCGGGCATGGGCCAAACGCGGTTGGATTCGGCTCGAACGCGGGGGCGTCAACGTGGTTGCGCCCGACAAGCTCGCTGCCATCGCCATCGAGGGTTCAGAATTCGATCGATCGTGAGGTTAGGGCGCACGCGTCAACCGCACGATAGACGATTTAGCCCCCTGCATTGCTACGACAGCGCGCCCACGACGCCGCGCGCTTCGAGCAGCTCGGAGAGCTTTTTTCGTGCGTGGAACATGCGGGTTTTGACGGTGTTGCCGGGCACGCCGAGGATGTCCGCGGCCTCTTGCACTGACTTTTCGTGGTAGTAGACGAGGTCGATGATCTCGCGATGCCGCGGCGGCAGCCGGGTGAGGCAGTTGCGCAAAATCTCTCCCCGATGCTTGATCGCGAAGGTCGCTTCCGGATCGTCCGCCGGGTCGCTGGCGTCCATGCTCCCCGCATCCGATGGCGGCTCGGGCCGACGACGCAGTTCGGTCAGCGCCTTGTAACGGGCGATGGCCAATAGCCAGGTCGTGACCGCCGAGCGTGCCTCGAACCGCTGCGCCTGCCGCCAGACGTCGAGGAACACCTCGCTGGTGACATCCTCGGCGAGGGCCTCGCTGCCGAACAACCGCAATACGAAGCGGTAGATGCGCGCATGATGCCGTGCGAACAGGACTTGCATCGCGAGCCTATTGCCGGATGCGATCTTTGCGACGAGCGCCTCGTCCGAATTGTCTTTAGCTGTGGGCGGTCGCCGCTCGGCGGCGATCCCCGCCACGAGCCCGGCAAAGTCGCTGCGCATTGGTAGCTCCCCTGTTTGGTCTACCAATATGCCTAGACCGCGCCGCGGAAACCTTCTGTTAACTACTTCACAGAGATGGCCGGGCTTTGGGGCCCGCGTTTGGCCGCAACGGCATGCGGTTTGCCCGATTGGCGGGGGGCTGCGCGCTGGTCTATTTTCTCTCGAGCGGCGAACGAAGGGCAAAAAATGCCGCGGCGCAAATCGCTAGGGGAGGGACGATGCCGAGTCCGACGACGGTCCTGCTCGCCGCCTTGCTGCTCGCGGGAGCAAGCGGTGCCGCGCACGCGCAAACCTATCCGAGCGCTACGGTCAAGCTGATCGTCCCGGTTCCGGCCGGCGGCGTGACCGACACCATGGCCCGTATCGTGGCGCAGCGACTGACCGAGGCGTGGGGGCAGCCGGTCGTCGTCGATAACCGTCCGGGCGGCAATTATGCCGTCGGAGCGCAAGCGGTGGCGAAATCGCCGCCGGACGGGCTGACGCTCCTGGTCGCGCCCGACTCCACCGTCACCGCCAATCCGCATCTCTTCAGCAAGCTGCCTTATGATCCGGTCAAGGACCTCACGCCCATCATCGTGTTGTGCCGTATCACCCCGGTGCTGGTGATCAACCCGTCACTTCCGGTGCAGAACGTGCAAGAGCTGATCGCGCTGGCGAAGGCCAAGCCCGGGAGCTTGAACTACGGCTCCTACGGCATCGGCACGTATGCCCATCTGAGCATGGAGGACTTCAAGCAAAGGACCGGCACCGACATCGTGCACATCCCCTACCGCGGCGCGGCACCCGCCGCGACCGCCCTGCTCGCAGGCGACGTCGCGATGCTGCTCCTCAATCTCAGCAGCATCGAGGAGCACGAGAAGACCGGGAAGGCGAGAATTCTCGCGGCCGCGGGCGAGAAGCGCGCGGCGCTGCGCCCGGATTTGCCGACAATCGCGGAAGCCGGCGTGCCGGGGTTTTCCACCACGGCCTGGTTCGCGCTGTTCGGGCCGGCAAATATGGCCCCCGAGTTGGTGGCGAAAATCCACGCCGACGTGGCCAAGGTTTTGGAGTTGCCGCAATCGCGGGAGTTCTTCCGCGTGAACAGCTTCGAGCGCGTCGATCTCACGCCCGCGCAATTTTCTAAGCTCATCCAGGACGATTTGGCGCACTGGGGTGCACTGATCAAGGCGGTCGGGGCAAAACTCGATTGAATATTGGGAAACCGCGCTGGAGACACGGATAACGATCATGTCCGAACAATATCCGCCCATTCGCCGTTTCGTGACCGGCCACGACGCCGATCACCTCGCCAAGGTGCTCATGCAAGGCCCCGCCACCAATGCCAAGTATCCGAGCCCCGGCACCGTCTCGACGCTGATCTGGTCGACCGACCGCACGCCGGCCGACATCGCGGTCGGGGAAGAGATCGAGGATTTGGGCGCGCGCATCATCGGCACCGCCCCGCCGGCGAACGGGACGCGGTTCGCCGTCATCGATTTCCCGCCGGGCAACCGGCCGCGCATGCACCGCACCGAGACCATCGATTACGTCATCGTGCTCGAGGGCGAGATCGAGATGGACATGGACGATTCGACGGTGAAGATGAAGGCGGGCGACGTCATGGTCCAGCGCGGCACCAACCACGCCTGGGCCAATCGCAGCAACCGGCGCGCCCGCGTCGCCTTTGTGCTGATCGACGCCGCTCCATTGGGGATCGGTCACCCCATCACCGGGGCGGCGAGCGCGCGCTGACGGCCAACGCGGCCCGCTCCCAGGTCGATACATCGTCAGGAGAAGGCATGAAAGTTCTGATCACCGGCGGGATGGGCGTGATCGGCGCGGAAGCGAGCCGCAGGTTCGTGCGCGAAGGACACCGCCCCATCATCTTTGCCCGCCATCGGGACGAATGGCTCATCCGCGACATCATCGAGAAGGTCGACATCGAGCTCGGCGACGTGCTCGACATGCCGTGCCTGCTCGATGTCATCAAACGGCATCGGGTCACGCATATCGTTCATGCCGCGGCGTTCGTGGGCGCGGTCTCGGCGGCCAATCCCGCGCTCAGCGTCCAGGTCAACGTGATGGGAATGGTGAACGTGCTGGAGGCCGCGCGCGCGTTCGACGTTGCGCGCGTGGTCTATACCAGCGCCAAGGGCGTCTATGGTCCCGTGCTGGGCGAATACGGCGCGCCGGTCTACAAGCCGGTGCCCGAAGATCTCCCGAAAAATCCCAAGCGCATCTACGATTCGGCCAAGCTCATGGCGGAGCAGGTCGGTCTCTATTACCAGGCCCATATGGGCGTCGACGTGGTGGTGCTGCGCTTTGCCACCACCTACGGGCCGGGCAAGACCGCGCGCCACGGCAAGATGGGCGTGACCAGCCAGATCGTGGAGAATCCCTTCAACGGACTGCCGTTTCGCCTCGCTCAGGGCGGGGACGAGAAAGACGACTTCATCTACAACAAGGATTCAGCCCACGGCATCTATCTTGCCTGCACGGCGGAAAATCCCAACAGCCGCGTTTACAATATCGGCACCGGCGTAGGCGTCACGCTCAACGATATCGCGCGCGTCATCCGCAAGCATCTGCCGCGCGCCGACATCGAAATCGGACCCGGGCTGAATTTCCTCGGCATGCCTTATCCCGCTTCCAGCGTCTACGATATTTCGCGCGCGCGCGCCGAGCTCGGTTACGCCCCGCAATACGATCTGGAGCGAGGGATTGCCGATTATCTCGAGAGCCTCGAACGCCTGAAGGCAAGTTGAGGCCGCTCGCTCCGACGGCGACGATGGCATTGCCGCGACGCTCGGCCGAAGACCGAGGCCGCGCCTTTCTAGCCGCGCCGGTCAGCACAAAGGCCGGTGCGTTAGGCTTGTTCTCTCACGCACTTCGCCATGAAGCTGTTCTTTGCTGCGCCTCTGAGCCGCTTGCCGTCCGATCCGACGGCCTTGGGCGCGCATGCTTCACGCTTGCATTTCGCAAGAAAAGAGGTTCGCGCAGCTCCCGCGAGCTCGCGGCCATTTTTTCCGATCGCCTTGCTCTCGCACGTTCCCGGCGCTTGCGCCGCTGCCGACCCGAGGGCAAACGCCGTTAGCAAAACCGCCAGCATCAGCCGTGTCATCTTTGCTCTCCGTCCTTGAGCACTCTCGCCGCCGTCGCTTTTGTGGGAGTGAGACGACTGGCTTTGCTGTTATAACCTAAGCGTCCACAATGCGGGTATTAAGAAAGTACGCCCGCCACCTCAGCTGCCGCCCTTGGCCACGAAGGAATCCTTGGCGCCGGGCTTGAGCACCACATAGGCGCGCCGCCACGGCTGATCGTCGATCAGGCGCCATTTATGGCCCTTGCCGATGTGATCTATCGCCACCAGCACATCGCCCGGTCGGAGTATGAACGTCTCCCCGTCGGGGGTGGCGAACTCGAGCGTCCCCGACAGCGTGATCACGAATTGCGGTTCCGGATCAGGATGCCAATCATACGAGGAATGTGCCGGCGTTTCCTTGAAATGGATGGCAACCACGTCGGTGCGATCCTTTTCGTCGATCGTGCCTTCAAGCACATGCGATGCGTTATCGGGTCCGGTGTAGAGCTTGAACGCTCGCAGCATTCTTCCGCCTCCTGAGTTTTGGCGTCATTGCGACAACAGAAGGGCCATGTCGTCCATCGAGGCGCTCCTTCTATCACTCCCAGAGGTTCGCCTTGGCGAGATCGATCAGATCGTCGCCGCGGCCGCCCATCACGGCCTTGAGCATGTAGAGTGTGAAGCCCTTGGCCATCTCGACCGTAATGCTAGGGGGAATCGGAAGCACCATCCGACTCACGACCGCGTCGACCAGAGCCGGTCCGTCGTGAGCGAGCGCTTCTGCGATGCCACGCTCGACGTCGCCCGGATCCTCGAGGCGGATCCCGCGCACGCCGACAGCCTCCGCCATCGCCGCGAAATTCGGATTCTTGAACTTGGTGCCGAAATCGAGAAATCCCGATGACTTCTGCTCGATCTCGATGAAGCCGAGCGCGCCGTTGTTGAACACGACGACTTTTACCGGGAGGTCGTGCTGGACGAGGGTCAAAAAGTCGCCCATCAGCATGGTGAATCCCCCATCGCCCGACAGCGAAATCACCTGCCGTCGCGGAAACGCAGCCTGTGCGCCGATCGCCTGCGACATCGCGTTGGCCATGGAGCCGTGCCAGAACGAGCCGATCAGCCGCCGCTTGCCGTTCATCGCCACATAGCGGGCCGCCCATACGGTCGGCAGGCCGACGTCGCAGGTGAACACCGCGTCGTCGGATGCATGATCGCTGATCGCTTTGGCGATCTGCTGGGGATGAATCGGCGGCTTGCCGGCTCGGCCGACCGCGAGTTCGTCGAGGTCTTTGCGCGCCTTGCGATAGTGCTCGCGCGCCTGGTCGAGGTGGCTGCCGTCGCGCTTCTCTTTCAGCCGTGGCAGCAGCGCCTCGATCGTCGCGCCCACGTCACCCACCACCCCCACGTCGACCGGCGCCCGCCGCCCGATGACCTCGCCGCGCTGATCGACTTGGGCGATCCGCACGCCGCCGCCGCGCGGATAGAATTGCCGATACGGAAAATCGGTTCCGAGCATGAGCAGGACGTCGCAATCGAGCATGGCGTAGTAGCCCGATGAAAAGCCGATCAGCCCGGTCATGCCGACGTCGTAGGGATTATCCCACTCGACGTGTTCCTTGCCCTTGAGGGCATGCACGATCGGAGCTTTCAAGCATTGGGCGAGCGCGAGCAGTTGTGTGTGCGCGCCTTGGCATCCCGAGCCGCAGAGCATCGTCACGCGGCCGTCGCCGTTGAGAAGGGCGGCCAATCGCTCGAGATCGGCGTTGGCCGGCGCCACGATCGGCTGCGCCGGCAGCAGAGCCGATGTCTTCGGCGCCGGTGCGTCAGCCGCGGGTTGCAACGCCACGTCGCCGGGGATGACCACCACCGCGACACCGCGCTGCGCCACCGCGGCATGAATCGCCATCTCCAAGGTGCGCGGCATCTGGTTGGCGCCGGAGATCAGCTCGCAAAAATGGCTGCACTCCTTGAACAGGTCCTGCGGGTGCGTCTCCTGGAAATAACCCGAGCCGATTTCCGCCGACGGGATCTGGGCGGCGATTGCGAGCACCGGCAGGCGCGAGCGGTGGCAGTCGAACAGACCGTTGATGAGATGCAGGTTGCCGGGCCCGCAGCTGCCGGCGCAGACCGCGAGCTCACCGGTGAGATGGGCTTCGCCGGCGGCGGCAAACGCCGCGACTTCCTCGTGCCGGACATGAATCCATTCGATCTTGCCCTGATGGCGCAGCGCGTCGGTCAGCCCGTTGAGACTGTCGCCGACGATGCCGTAAATGCGCTTGACTCCCGCCGCGAGAAGAATCTCGGCGAATTGATCCGCTACCCTTTGTGCCATGGCTCTTTTCCCGTTTCTGCCCCCAACCGAAAGCCAGCGCAGGCCTGGGCGCCGCCGACTTAAGGATGAGTGTTCAAACGTTTTGCAGGTGCAGCACAGCCGCGGTGTCGGCGCGGACTCGCCGGGACAGCGCGGCGTCCTCGATCAGCGATTCGCCATAGGACGGAATCATCTCTTTCAGTTTGGGGAGCCAGCGGTCGGCCGTCAGTTCGTTCTTGAAGCATTTCTCCAGCACGCCGATGGCGATGAACACCGCCGTCGAGGCGCCGGGCGATGCCCCCAGCAACGCCACCAGCGAACAATCAGCCGCCGCAACCAGTTCGGTGCCGAACTCGAGGAACCCGCCGCGTCGGGGATCCGGCTTGATGATCTGCACGCGCTGTCCCGCCACTTCGAGTTGCCAGTCGGCCGGCTTGGCGCGCGGATAATATTCCTGCAGGGCAGCGAAGCGGTGATGCGCCGTCTGCAGAACCTGCCCGATGAGATACTTGGTCAGATCGAAATTGTCGCGAGCAACCGCCAGCAGCGGTCCGATGTTGGCCGGCCGGATCGACTCGAACAGGGCCATGAGCGAGCCATGCTTGAGGAATTTGGTGGAAAAGCCCGCATAAGGCCCGAACAGGAGCGAGTGCTTGCCACCGATGACCCGGGTGTCGAGGTGGGGAACAGACATCGGGGGAGAACCGACGGACGCCTTGCCATAGACCTTGGCGTGGTGGCGCTTGTTGACGTCGGCATCATCGCAGCGCAGCCAAATGCCGCTGACCGGGAATCCGCCGTAGCCCCGGCCCTCCGGGATTCCGGACTTTTCCAGGAGCAGTAGCGCGCCGCCGCCGGCCCCGAGATAAACGAACTTCGCCGTGGTCGAGCGCGTCTCGCCGTTGTGCTCATTCTTCATGTCGATACGCCAGCGCCCGCCCGGCTCGCGGCTGAGATGGGTGACGCGATGCGAGTAGTGGACTGCAAACCCTGGCATGCCCGCGAGGTAGCGAACTAGGGTGCGAGTGAGCGATCCATAGTCGACGTCGGCGCCGGTGATGATCCGCGTGGCGGCCACCTGTTCGTCGGCGGCGCGGCCCTCCATCACCAGCGGGACCCACTCGCTGAGTTTCTTCTTGTCCTCCGTATATTCCATGCCGTACCAGCAATGATGCGCGCTCATCGCCGCGAAGCGTTTCTTGAGGAAGGCGACGTTCTCGGGCCCGTGCACGAAGCTCATGTGCGGAACGGGATGAATGAACGATTGCGGATCCGCGATCGCGCGCTTCCTCACTAGATAGGACCAGAGCTGCCGCGATAGATCGAACTCCACGTTGACGTCCAGCGCCTTGGAAATGTCGATGCTGCCGTCGCTTCGCTCCGGGGTGTAGTTGAGCTCGCAATTCGCCGCGTGGCCGGTGCCGGCGTTGTTCCAGGCGTCCGAGCTCTCGAGCGCCGCGCCGTCGAGCGTCTCGACCATCGAGATATTGAGCGTCGGCTCGAGTTCCTTGAGAAAGACGCCGAGCGTGGCGCTCATGATGCCGGCACCCACGAGGACGACGTCCGGCTCGCTGCTGGCGCGATTTTCAATCATGGGTTTCTCCGATCACAGGAACGATTGGCGCGAGCCTTCGCCCGGTCGAAAAGCTCAAACCTAGCCCGTCACGTCCGCTTGCCCCTCAAAGCGGACATCGCTCTGATCTCAAAGTGATCGCGCTCTTGGACCATCCGTCTTGCATGACGCCGACGTCGTCGTCCCGAAATCGGCCGGCGAACCAGCCAACGCCGTCCCGCCGATCGCAAGCCGCGGCATCATCTCGGTTGGGGCGGCGTTGAGATCACTGATGGCACCTTCGTAAACCACGTCATATCCAAGACCTGCCTCGCCATCTGTTGATCGATATGCGGCGAAATTTCGCGGTGAAACGCATAGGCGAGCGTGTCGTATTCGAATCTGCAGCTTGGCGAGCGATTTGGCGGCAAATATCCGTCCTGGGTCAGATCGGCGAACGTCACCGGGTCGGCGCCGAAGGCCAGGCACATGAGATTGTAAAAGCGCTCTTCCGGCTGACCGTGGTTGCTGGCAAAGCCCGCTAGCTGCGTCTGCACGATGGGTTTCGTTCTGTAATCTGCGACGTACATCCTCCAAGCCCAGGCGCCGCCCGCGATCAACCTCCGCGCTCGCTCCTTGCCGAATTGCAGCATGATGTATCCGGCAAAGTTGTCGGCGGCATCTTCCGCATGTCCGAATAGCGGCACTTTGAAAATATCGAACATTGCGTGTCCGACCTCGTGGGTCGTGAGCCAGAAGAATTGCCCGATTGCTGCATCCCTCGCCGTGAGTCCGTCAGAGGTCGCTTTCTTTGGTAGGGATTGCAAAATGTGCTGCAAAAGTTCGTAACAGATGGTCACCGTCGGTTTGGAGTTCTCCCGGCCGTACCAGGAATTCACCATGCCGCATTCCGTGGTTTTGATGGTCAACTCCTCGGGCAGACGAAACGGACTCAATATCCCCTGCATGTCTTCGAGGACACGGTGCTCCCTTAACATACCGTAGAGTTCCTGAAGCTCGGCGCTTTTGGGTACGACATATTCGGTTGTGACGCGGTTTGGCCGATTGTTTTCACTGGGGGCATGGACATTCTGACCGGATTGGTTACGAGCGCCTGGCACAAGTACCGGGGCGGCGACGATGTAAAGCTTTTCCCCCGAACGGAAAATAATGGCGCCGGGACCCAAATCGCGGGCCCCGAGCGCTTCGATCTGTGCCGAGGTGTCGCCTTTCGCTCGACCTGGCGTGATGGCAAAGGTCTTTCCATCGATATAGATGCTGTCGTTGTCGGCAATCGTAGCCGGCGGGAGTGTTTGCGATTGAGCCACCGCCAGATTCGACACGATCGATGCAATGCCAACGATGGCACCGATGGAGCTTATGGACTTTCCTTGGAAACCGCTCATCCCCTTCTCCACAGTTGATCGCCCGCGACGCGGATTGATTCTCACGAGAGACGTCGCGCGTTTAAGTTTGAGAAGAGGTAGGGGCGGACTGAAGCTTACTTCAGCCCGCTCCGACCAACACTAAAGGCTCGCAGCCTCGTCACTTTGTAACGGCCGAGATCCAATTATCCTCGAAGGCCTTCTTGAGCTTGTATTGAACATAGTCCGGATCGTAGGCGAATTGCATGAGCTGAGCGTTATAGCCGGCGCTACCGCCACCGGTGAGCCTCGGATCATACTGCGGCTGCCGCGGATCGTTGAGGAATTGCATGAGCATGGCGTTATAGCCGGCGCTGCCGCCACCGGTGAGCCTCGGATCATACTGCGGCTGCTGCGGATCGTTGATGAATTGTTGGTTATAGCCG
>Ga0209240_1000604_pt1 | contig 14994 bp, 13 predicted proteins | sample GraSoi_2013_80cm_FD_185828 | JGI IMG/M metagenome (GOLD analysis project Ga0209240, IMG submission 185828) | Grasslands soil microbial communities from the Angelo Coastal Reserve, California, USA - Sample 9_17_2013_80cm (SPAdes) (version 2) | ecosystem: Environmental > Terrestrial > Soil >...
AGTCTCCTCCGGGCCCGATCGACAGCCAAGTTACAGAGCGTACGATATTAGGCATGAAATCTTACGGATCGTCAGGCCGCTGAGCCGGGGCACCGCGAGCCAGCCATGCTGCCGACCGTAGCCGACGTCCTCGCGCTCGAGCCGGTCAAGCTCGGGTCGCCTCGCGTGGTCGCGGGAGCCGACGCGCTCGGCGCGCCGGTTCGCTGGGTGCACGTGATCGAGCTCGCTGAGGCCGGGCACCTGCTGCGCGGCGGCGAGCTCGTGCTCTCAACGGGGATCGCGCTGCCGCCGGACCCGGACGGCCTGGCCAGGTACGCGGCGGGACTGGCCGCGGCCGGGGTGAGCGCGCTGGCCGTGGAGCTCGGCTCGCGGTATGTGCGGGCCCTGCCCGAGGCCCTGGTCGCGGCGGCCGGCGCGCACGGGCTGCCGCTGATCGTCCTGGAGCGGGAGACCCAGTTCGTCGCGATCACCGAGGCGGTGCATGCCCAGATCCTGGACGCTCAGGTCGCCGAGCTGCGAGCGGCCCAGCGGCTGCACGAGATCTTCACCGGCCTGGCCCTGGCCGGGGCTGGCCGGGACGAGATCGTCAGGCGGGCGAGCGACTTGGCCGGGGCGGCGGCGATCCTGGCTGACCTGTCGCACCGGGTGCTTGCCTGCGCTCCCGCTGGCCAGGAGATGACCCAGCTGCTCGCCGGCTTCGCTGGCCGGTGCAGGGCCGCGGTGATATCCGGCCGGATGGGCTATGACCTCGCCGCGGGCTGGCTGGTCACCGTTGTCGGCTCGCGCGGTGACGACTGGGGGCGGCTGATCTTCGTGCTTCCCGCTCCGCCTGACCCGGGCACGCTGGTGCTCGCCGAACTGGCCGCGACCACGCTCGCGCTCGCCCGCCTGGGCAGTGACCGGCACGGGGAGAGCCCAGAACGCGCAGCGCACCGGTCTGTACTCGCCGCTCTGGCCGGTTCGGCGTACGCCGATCCTGCCGACCTCGAAGCCCGGATCGTCGCACTCGGGGTACGACTGGCCGGGCGCGTGCTGATCCCGGTCGTGATCAGGGTCGCTGGCGGCGAGAACACGCCGGGAGATATGGCCAGCGCGCTGGCCACGGCCTGCCGGGACCTGCGGCTCCCGGCGATCGCCGGGACCCTGGATGACCGCCAGGCCGGAGCGCTGCTCGCCCTGGCTGCGGGGGCCGATCACGATGCGGCGCTGACCCGGCTGGCCGCGCGGCTCCGGCGAGCCGGGGCGCTGGGCGCCTCGCAGCTCATCGGCGCCGGGACGGGAGTCGCTGGCGTGGCCGAGCTGCCACGTGGGTTTGGTGATGCCGCGTCGGCCGCGGCCGCTGCAGCCGGGTACTCCGACCGCGGGCCGGGCCCTCGCAAGTCGTTCGCGCGCCTGTCGGATCTGCGGCTGGCCGGGCTACTTCATCAGCTGCGGGAGGATCGACGGGTTCAGGAGTTCGCCGAGCGGGAGCTTGGCCGGCTGCTGAGCCACGACGAGCGGGCCGGCACCGACCTGGTCGCCGTCCTGGCCACCTACTTGCAGACCGGCGGCAACAAGGCCGAGACGGCTAAGCGCTGCGGCCTGGCCAGGCCGACGCTGTATGAGCGCCTGCGCCAGATCGAGCAGGTGCTTGGCGTCAGCGTTCATGAGGCCGGCAGCCGGCTTGCCCTGCACGCGGCGCTGCTGATCCGGCCGCTGGGATCCGAGCAGGCCGGAGAGGATGTCTCGATCATCCACCGCCGACGCGCGTCACCGTCCGCGCCGGCTGGCTAGCGGGGCGGGCGGGCTCAGCGCGACCGGCCCGGCGGTCGAGCAGCCACCGCGTGGCCCACTGGGCCGCCAGCACCAACAGCAGGACAATCGCGGCCGCGATGCCGTCCAGCCAGAAATGGTTCGCGGTCACGACAACCGCCAGCGTCGTCATGACCGGGTACAGCAGCGCCAGCCAGCGCCAGCGCGACCGCAGCGCGGCGATAACCGCGATGGCGACGAGGATGGCCCAGCCGACATGCACCGACGGCATCGCAGAGAGCTGATTGGCCTCGAATGCTCCGGTGGAGGAGTACACCGACTGGCCGTAGCGGGCCGCCGTATCTACCATCCCGATCGAGTCCAGCATCCGGGGCGGGGCGACCGGGATCAGCTGGATCAGCAGGCACAGGCCGGTAAACGCGACGAGAGTGATCCTGAACTGTGCGTAACGCTCTCGGTGCCGGACGAACAGCCAGATCAGGCAAGCGATCAAGACCGGGAAGTGCAGGATGTCATAGTAAAGATCGAATATCTGCACGATCAGTGGATACGGCAGGATAAGCCCCTGCAGGGCGGCCTCGCTCGGGAGGTGCAGCACACGCTCGGCGTGCCAGAGCCAGCGTGCCCGGTCAATCGCCCCATCCGGCCCCATCAGCGAGAACGAACCGGCGAACTGCCACAGGGCGAACAACCCGACGACCAGGGCTGCCTCCCTGATGAAGGCGCCAGCGGCACGCAGCCGCCGTGCGGTCACTGCCCGCCTCTGGTCCGCGCGGTGCGCCTCGTCATCGCCAGGCCGGCCAGCCCCGGATATGACCCGGCCCCGGTGCAGCAATGCCGCCGCCGCGGCGGCGAGGCTCGCCGCGCCTGCCGCGGCCTGCTGCCAGGTCGGGTCTAGATTGATCATGTTGCGAGCCTAATGGTCGTTTAACGGCCGGTGTGGCGACCGGGGGCGCCGGGTAGCGCCCAGGCACGACCGGCCAGGAAGGCATTGCGGCACCATGGATGGCGTGGCAGGTACTGACCTGGTGAGCCAGGCGATCGCTGACCTGTACTCGGGCGATCTCGACGCGTTCATTCAGCGGCGCCGCGATCTGGTCGCGCAGGCGCGATCGGCCGGCGATCGAGGAGCGGCGAAGACGATCGCCGGCCTCGGCAAGCCGACCCGCTCGGCCTGGGTCGTGAACAAGCTTGTGCACGCCGATCCAAGCGTGCCAGGCAGGCTTGCCGAACTGGGCGACAGGCTCAGGGCCGGGGAGGCGGCGCTGGACGGCGCGAGCATCCGTGAGCTCTCTCGCGCCCGCAGGGAGCTCGTTGACGCTCTGACCAGACGGGCTCTCACCGAGGCAGGGCAAGCATCGCCGTCCGCCGCGATCCGGGAGGAGGTCACCGATACTTTCAGCGCGGCGCTCGCCGACCCGCAGGTCGCTGAGCAGGTCGCGGCGGGGACGCTGCTGCGGGCAGCCCGTTGGGCCGGTTTCGGTCCCGGGATCGGGACGGCGATCGGCACGGCTCAGGCACCTGCTCCCTCCGCCAGGCGCCGGCCGGCCGATGGCGCGGGCAGGGGCCGGACCCTCGACCGAGCCGAAGCCGCGGAGCGGGACGAAGCCGCGGAGCGGGACGAAGCCGCGGAGCGGGACGAAGCCGCGGAGCGGGAGCGCCACCGCCAGGAGGCCATCGCCAACGCGGAGCAGGTAGCGGCCGAGGCCGGGCGGGTCGCTGACGCCGCCGCGGCTGCCGAACGTCAAATCGCCGAATCGGTCCAGTTCATGCAGGAGCGGCTCAGCCGTGAGCAGCAGCGGCTAATCGAGGCCAGGCGCGATACCCGTCAGGCCGCGGCGGCCCTTGCCAGGGCGCGGCAGGCGCTCGAGCGGCGCCGCCGTCAGTCGTCGTCGTAGCGGGTCGGCGGGAAGCCGTCTTCCTCGCCGCGGGTGCTTAGCTCGCCCTCAGCTTCCCTTCTGCGCAGCTCGGCCTGCTCTTCCTGATAGACCTCGGTCCTGGTGATGTCGGGGCCGGGCGGCACGCCGGTAGCGGGCGGAACAGCGTCTGGGTCGTAGTCCTCAAGCCCAGCCTCGACCCGCTCTTCTTCCGTCAGTCTGGCCAGCTGATCATCGTCCATATGAGCGGGGGCTCCCGCGTGCTCGCGGCGGTCACGATGGAACTGTGCGTCTGGCTCGTCGGGATCCAGGTCCGTCATCGCTCCTCCAGGTTTGTGCGGCATCGGACTCCGGCGGATTACCCACCCGCGGCCCAGCTCACACCGTAAGCAGCGCGGCGCCGACCCGGCGACCGCCATGATGGGGCTATGAGTGAGTCGAGCCGCAACTGGGAATGGGACGAGACCTTGTATGCCGGAGCCGCCAGTTACTACGCGGCGGGCCGAATGCCTTACCCCGTCGCCATCGCCGAGTCGCTGCGCGCCGGACTCTGCCTGGGCAGCGTCGGAGGCACCGTTGCCCATCCCCGCGCAATTGCATCCGAGCTCCTCATGAGTTGGGCATACTGACGCCATTAACGGCGACGCGAGGAACCTAGATCCGCAACCTGACCAGTTGCGTGGCCGCGACCTGAGCAGTTGCGGAAGCAATCTGAATAGCTAATGGCGGGAACGGCCCGTCCCAAGGCGCAGGGCCCGGGCAGCACGCCCGGGCCCTGCGCTGTGACGGCTAGCGCCTGACGAACTCCTAGTTCGTTGGGCTGACGAACACCTCGTAGGTCGGGTTGTCGCCGTGCTGCTGCGTGTAAAACCAGCGCCAAGCCGGATCGCTGAGGTCAGGAACTTCAGCGCCCAGGATCCCCAGCGCGGTGGGGTCGCCATTAGAGACGTGCACGCCAGTTATCTCGTTGTCGCCTTCGTTCTTGCCGAAGCCGCCGAAGGCGGAGTCGATGGTCGCCGACGGGTCGCGGCCCTGGGCCAGCCAGCGCACCGGCTGGTTCGCGGGGTTGGAGTAGTCGACGTTGGTGCGGAAGACATACCCCGAATCCAGCGCGTTCCGCTGGGTGTGGAGCCCGTCCCCGGCATCTTCGACGAACGTCACGGAGTTCTTGGAAAGGAACGCCACGTTATCGAACCCGCTGTGAGCCTCGTCGGACCTGTAGAACATCGTCAGCGTGCCGGTGCCGGCGCTCGGGTTACTCTGCGTGAGCTTCATGATCGAGCCCCAGCCGCCTGAAGAGGGGTTCTCCGCACTGGTGGCATTGGTGTCGCCCGTCTCGTCGAAGAAGAAGTTGCGGAAGCCGTTGCCCGGCTGGAACTGGCCGTTCTCTGGCCGCTTGAACGGCGTGGCTCCCGCGGCCTTCGCGGCGAGGTTCGCGTTGAAGGGCGAGCTGCCATCCACGGCCGTGTTGTGCACCGTGACCCAGCGGGTCTGGAACGTGTTGCCGTAGGTGTGCAGCGCCACCTGGTCGGGACTGTTCAGCGCTGCCTGGCTGTCGAAGGTGATGGGATCGCCGGAGCTGTTCAGCACCTGCAGCGCCTCAAGCTTGCCGTGCTGCAAGTCACCGGGCGTCGCCGGCATGTAGCGGTAGATGAAGCTGTTCGGCCGCTTGGCGGTCGTGCCGGTCTTGGTCGGGCCGCCGATGTCCTCGACGATCCAGATGTTGCCCGCCGAGTCGTTCTGGACGCAATCGTAGCCGCCGCGCCCGAGGGCACCCGAGACGTCGGTCACGACGGACGGGAAGCCGGGCGTTGCCGCGTAGGTTGGCGCGTTGTGGTTCTCGGTGGTGAAGAGCAGCCGCTTGGCCCACGGATCCCAGGTCGAGCCGTCGATGCCAGCGATCGGATTTCCGTTGGCGTCCTTGGTGGCCAGCAGCGTCACGCGGTGCGCGGCGTCGGCGTCAAGGTTGATCCTGGTGATGTAGCTGGCGCCGGCCACGCCGAGCTCGTGGCCCTGGAACAGGAAGTGGGTGCCGTAGTCATAGGTGGGGTCGGCGCCCTGGAGACCGTGACGGAACATCAGATACGTGTTCTTGTCCGGCTCGGACTTCTGTGCTTCGGTCAGCGCCCCGGGCAGCGGCAGCATCTGGGGCTGGCCGGCCGCGTTGAGCACATCGTTGTAATAGCCGTAATAGGAGGTCAGCGCGCTCGGATTCTCGAGTCTTGTGGACCCTTGCGCGACGACGACCTGGCTCAACTCGGGCGAAAGTTTGCTCGCCGGCGAGTAGCCGTCAGACTTTGTGTTCGCCGTGGGTACGTTCGTCAGCGCGGGGCCGTCTGGCTGGGATGCCAGGCCGACGCCAGTTAGCGCGCCGCCGATCGTGACCACAGCGCTGACGGTCGCCGTCAGCGCCCACATTCTTCGCTTCATGTGAGTTGCCCTCCAGAACTCTCGAAGCAGGACAGATACTCCGCGCGAAACTAATGGCGCAAGGCGACATTGTCATGAACAGCCGGATCACGGATGATGTCCAATACATGACCGTGGAATAGGCCACGACACTGCGCAAGCTCCCGCCACACTGCGCAAGCTCCGGCCACACCGGAAAGCATTAGGAGTCGAAGCCGAGGCCGATGCTGTCGAGGGCGCGCAGCCAGGCGTTCCTGTGGCCGTCCCGGCGGTCGGCACGCGCCAGCGACCACCTGGTCAGCCCGATGCCAGCGGCGCGGACCGGCTCGGGCGGGAACGGCAGCGGCTTCGTACGCACCATCTGGAGTTCGGTCCGCTCGGTCCGCTCGCCCGCGAGCAGGTCGAGCACGACGTTCGCGCCGAACCGCGAGGCCCCGACGCCGAGGCCGGTGTACCCCGCGACATAGGCTAGGCGGCCGCCGAGGGCCGTCCCGTAAAACGCGCAGAACCGGGAGCAGGTGTCGATCACGCCGCCCCAGGAATGCGTGAACTCGATGCCGTCAAGCTGCGGGAACGTCGCGTTGAAGTGGCTGGCCAGCGCCGCGAACGTAGCCGGGCGCTGGTCCAGCCGGGCGGCGATCTTGCTGCCGTAGTAGTAGATCGCGTCGTAACCGCCCCATAGGATCCGGTTGTCGGCGGTGAGCCGGTAGTAGTGGAACTGGTTCCCGCTGTCCCCGATCCCCTGTCGGCTCCGCCAGCCGATATTCGCGAGCTGGGCTGGCGACAGTGGCCTGGTCATGAGCACGTAGTCGTAGACCGGCACGACGTAGTACCTGAGCCTGCGCAGCAGCGGCGCGAATGCCCCGGCGGCGAGCGCGACCCGGTCCGCGAGCACCGTGCCCTCCGGTGCGGCCAGGGCGATGCGGCCACCCCGCCGTTGGGTGTCGATGGCCGTGACCGGCGTGTGCTCGTAGATCCTTACCCCGGCAGCCAGGCAAGCGCGCCGCAGCCCCCAGGCCAGCCTGGCCGGATCGACCGTCGCGCAGCCATCTCGATCCCACAGCCCGCCCAGGTACGTCGGCGAGTTCACCTCGGCTCTGACCTGGCCGACGTCAAGCAGCTTCACGTTCACCCCGAACTGGCGGGCCGCCCCCGCGGTCTCGGCGAGGCCGTCAAGCTGCCAATCCTGGGTGGCCACGGCAAGCTCGCCGGTCCTCGCGAAGTCGCAGTCGATGCCGTACCTGGCCACGGCCTGCTCGATCTCCTCCAGGTTCTGCCGGCCAAGCCGCTCGAGGATCCCGGCCTCCTCGGGGAAACGGTCCAGGCCGTTGCGGAGCCCGTGCGTGATGCTGGCCGAGCAGAAGCCGCCATTGCGTCCCGTTCCGCCCCACGCGATCTTGCGCCCCTCTACCAGGACGACATTCCTGCGCCGGTCGCGCTCTTTGGCCAGCAGCGCGGTCCACAGCCCGCTGAAGCCGCCGCCGATCACCGCCAGATCTGCCTGCTCGGTTCCGGCCAATGGTGGCAGCGGCTCGGGCGCATCTGGATGCTCCAGCCAGTACGGTTTCTGGCTTACGCCAGAAAGCGCCCGTGGCAGCGCGGTCAGGTCCGCCTTCTGGAAATCGCGATGCTGGCGAGCGCGCAGATGATTCCGACCGAGAAGATCGCGGTGCCGAACACGAAGACCTGCGGCGGGATCCCGATCCTGGTCGCGTTGTACACATAGACGGGGAAGGGGATCGAGGCGCCGCTGACGAAGTTCGACGTCACGAAGTCATCGATGGAGATCGCGAATGCCATCAGGGCGCCGGCCAGGATGCCCGGCATGATCAGCGGCAGCGTGATCTTGCGGAACGTGGCCCAGCTGTTCGCGTAGAGGTCAAGCGCGGCCTCTTCGAGCGACCTGTCAAAGCCTGACATCCGCGCGCGGACGGTGATCGCGACGTAGGCGATGCTGAATGCCACATGCGCGAGCAGCAGGGTCACGAAGCCCCTGGCCAGGTTGATCGTGACGAAGAGGCCCAGCAGGGATGCGCCGAGCACGATCTCCGGCGCCGCGATGTTCAGGAACAGCACCTGCTCGATCGCCGTCCTGCCGCGGAATCGCGGCGGCCGGTACCGTACGAGGGCCAGCGCGAGCAGGGTGCCGAGCACCGTCGCGAACAACGTGGTCGCGACGGCGAGCCTGACCGACAGCCAGAACGATGTCGTCAGCTGGGGGACCCCGTTCCACTGCCGATACCACTGCATCGTGGCGCCGTTCCACCCGAAGCTCACCTGGGGCAGGCCGGTGGTGACCTTGTTGAAGCTGTAGGCGATCATGATCGCGATCGGGAAGACAAGGTAGGCGATGATCAGCCACGAGTAGGCGGGCAGGATCAGCGTTGTCCACCGTCGGCGACGCCGTGGCCGGCCTGGGGCAGTCCGCTCGGCCTCCTCGCCGCGGACCGCCGTTGCTACTGTACTCACGGGCGCACCTCCGGCACGACTGTCACAGGTACTCGTCGATCGTCCGCGAGCCGAGCACGCGCGCGTAGGCGAAGATGCCGATCAGCGCGACCCCCAGCAGCATCGCTGACAGCGTCGAGCCGGCCGCGTAGTCCAGGGTCTGGAAGGCGTTCTGGATCACGGTCCCGATCATCGTGTTGCTTGTGCCGCCGAGTACCTGCTGGTTCACGTAGTCGCCGAGAGCCGGAATGAAGGTCAGCAGGAATGCGGCGAACAGCCCGGGCACCGTGAGCGGGAGGATGACCCTGGCGAATGCCGCCCGCCTCGTGGCGTACAGGTCGTACGCCGCGTCAAGCACCGTCTTGTCGATCCGCTCGATCGCCACGTAGAGCGGCAGCGCCGTGAACGGCAGGTAGTTATACGCCAGCCCGGCGACCACCGCGTAGCCGGTCGACAGCACATGGAAGCCCTGCGGCAGCAGGTGAGCGTGCTTGAGACTGCCGAGAATGAAGCCGTTGTCGGAGAGGATAAAATTCCAGACCACGGTGCGGATTACGAAGGAGACAAAGAACGGAACGAGCAGCATGAGCAGGAAGAAGTTCTTCTTGCTACCGCCGTAGAAGGCGATCCAGTAGGCGATGGGGTATGAGATGACGAGATCGATCAGCGCCGCCGCGCCCGCGTAATAGAAGCTGTTCAGGAACTGCCCGTGATACAGGCTGAGCTGCTGGCCGAACTCGGCCCAGTGCCAGGTCATCACGCAGGCCCCGGTCCCGAGATTGCAGGTCTGAAGGGACAGCGAGAGCATGGTCACCAGTGGTATCAGGAACAAGGCAAGCAGCCACAGCCCGGCGGGCAGGCTCAGCAGGTACGGCGCGAGTACCTTGGTGAGCCTGGCCCGCGGGCGGCGGGAGGTTACGCCCCCTGCGTGATCGGCAAGAACAGGTTGTTCCACGCGGTCAGCTCTTCCTGGCTCTTGTACAGGTAGTAGGGGCGCGAGTTCTTGACGTACGCCGGGGTCGGGAACACGGTCGGCGCGCCGGCGGTCTTGCTGGTCGGCAGGCCGATTTCCGGCGCTAGCTCCTTGAGCGCCTTCGCGGCCCATCCCGTCGGGCTCAGCAGCGCCTGCTTGGCGGCCGGCACCGGGCAGATGTAGTCGTCGTAATACTCCACGACGGCTTCGACGTCTGGCTGGTAGTAGAAGTCCATCAGCGTCATGGCGTCCCTCGGGTTCTGCGCGTACATCGGGATGCACATGTTGTCGGTCCAGAACATGCCGCCCTCGTTGGGAATGAGCAGCGCCAGGTCGCGGTACTTGCTGTTCAGGTCGGCCTGGAAGATGTCGCCGGACCAGGCCTGCGTGACGACGGTGTCGCCGTTCTTCAGGTGGTCGATGTAGCTCTGGTCGTAGTAAGCGCGGACGATGCCGTCGCTCCTCTGCTGGTTCAGCTTCTTGGCCGCCTTCGCCCAGTCGGACTCGGTGGAGGTTGCCGGGTCGACGCCGATCGCGAGCAGGCCCACGCTGCCGAGTTCCTGGGGGTCGTTCATCATCCCGACCTTGCCCGCGTACTTCTTGTCGAACAGGATGTCGACGCTGGTGCCGGGGTTCTTGATAATCGCGGAGTTGTAGCCGATCGCGGTCCAGCCGGACTGCCAGGCCATCGTGTACTTGTTGTGCGGGTCCCAGGACGGGTTCTTGACCAGCGGCCCGGCGTTCTTGTTGAAGTTGGTCATCGCGCTCTGGTCCAGCGGCGTCAGCCAGCCGAACTGGATCAGGTAGCCGATCGCAGGGCTGTTGTTTGTCATCACGATGATGTCGTAGCCCGTGGACTGCTTCGCCGATAGCGACGTCCTGATCTTGGCGTAGAACGGCATGTTGTTGCCGATCGGCTCGGTGTAGTTCACGGTGATGCCGGTCGTCGCGGTGAAACGCTCAAGCGACAAGTGCTTGCCCTTGACGACGTCGATGTAGTACGGCCAGTTCGCGAAGTTGACGGTCTTGGTGGACTTCTGCTTCGCCCACCACGCCGCCGTGCCTACTCCGCCGGCCGGCTTCGGTCCCCCCGATGATGTCGCGCCCTTCACGCCGCAGGCGGCCAGGACGGCGGACATGCCGAGCATGCCCGCGCCGGTGCCAGCGGAGGCGAGCAGGTGTCTGCGTGACATCCTGCTCTGGGTCATGCCTCGCCACACGGACGGGTCGATCGCTGACTCATGCGGATCTGAGCCATTCCGCTCGGTCATGGGTTCCTCCTCTGGGGCCGTTAGCCGATCAGGTACGAGTGTTCTGGCTGCCAGGACAGCCAGATGCTGTCGCCGCGGCCGGCCACGTGGCCGGCCGCGGCCGAGTTCTGCTGGAACACGACCATGTCAGCGCCGGTCGTGGTCGATACTGTGAAGTTCGTGGATGTGCCGAGGTAGACCACCTCGGTGATGGTGCCGCGCAGCGCGCAGCCCGTGGTGGCCGGCCGCTCGGCGGTGAGCTCGATCTTCTCCGGGCGGACGGTGATCTCGAGGTTGTCGCCCACGCCGGCTTGAACTCCCCGCAGCGGGACCACGATCCACTCGTCGGAGCTGACCTCGATGACGGCCTCGGTGTCCGTCACGCGGCTCGCGGTGCCGGTCAGCAGGTTCGACGTCCCGATGAAGCCGGCCACGAACCGGCTGGCCGGGTGCTCGTAGATCTCTCTGGGCGCGGCCAGCTGCTCGATCACGCCGTCGTTCATGACCGCGATCCGGTCGGACATAGTCAGCGCCTCGTTCTGGTCGTGCGTCACGTAGACAAACGTGATCCCGACCTCGCGCTGGATCCGCTTGAGCTCGACCTGCATGGCCTGCCTGAGCTTCAGGTCGAGGGCGCCGAGCGGCTCATCGAGTAGCAGCGCCCGCGGATGGTTGACCAGTGCGCGCGCCAGCGCCACCCGTTGCTGCTGGCCGCCCGACAGCTCCCTCGGCCTGCGGTGACCGCGTCCGCCGAGGTCGACGACGTCGAGCATGTCGTCGACCTGCCGGCTGATCTGGTCCCTGGGCACGTTCCTGCGCCGCAGGCCGAACGCCACGTTCTCAAAGACGTTCATGTGCGGGAAGAGTGCGTAGGACTGGAACACCATGTTCACGTCGCGCTTGTTGGGCGGCACCCCGGTGACGTCCCTGCCTCGGAGCCGCACCGTCCCCGTGGTGGGATCCTCGAAGCCGGCGATCATGCGCATGGTGGTCGTCTTGCCGCAACCGGACGGCCCGAGCAGGGAGAAGAACTCACCCTCGGCGATCTGGAGGTCCATCGTGCGGACCGCCGCCACGACGTCGCGTCTGGTGCGGAACTCCTTCGACACGCCGGCCAGCTCGATGGCCGGCAGCGCAGCGTTCTCGGCTGAGTCGGCGCGCGGCTCGGCGGCCGCGAGGCCATGCGCGTGCGTGTCGGTCATCTCAGGCACTATCCCTGCTTTCGGTGGCCTCCGGGAATGCCTCCCGGTCGGGGCGGCCCGCTCGGGGCGCTACCTCGGACGTTCATGTGATATTTGCACGGTAGTGGATCTAGATCAACTAATTCAGTAACGATCTGAGCACAAATCAACTGATTCCGCATGGGTAGTAGCGCAGAACGCGCGAGTTCAAGTGATTCGAGCAGTCCTGCGCCTGCTGATAGTTACGTCGTACTTGTTGCTTAGAACCCTATATAACTCATTACGTGCTTGACCCGCGTGTAGTCCTCGAGGCCGTAGACCGACAAATCCTTGCCATAGCCAGAGTGCTTGAAGCCGCCGTGCGGCATTTCGGAGACGAACGGGATATGCGTGTTAATCCATACGGCGCCGAAGTCCAGTGACCGGGCGGTCCGCATCGCCCGGCCGTGATCCCTGGTCCACACGCTGGCAGCCAGGCCGTACCTGACGCCGTTCGCCCACCTGATGGCCTCGTCCTCCGAGCTGAACCGCTGCACCGTGACAACCGGCCCGAAGATCTCATCCTGGATCATCTCGTCGTCCTGGCGCAGGCCGGATATCACTGTCGGCGCGTAGAAGAATCCCCGGTCGCCGACCCGCTTGCCGCCAGCCCTGATGTCCGCGTGGTCGGGCGCGCGGTCGACAAAGCCGGCCACCCTCGCCAGCTGCGCCGGGTTATTCAGCGGCCCGTAGTAGGCATCGGCGTCCTCGGGACCCGCGGTTTTCACCTCTGCGGCCAGACTGGCCACCGCGTCCGTCAGGTCGGCAGCGACGCCGGGGCCGGCAAGCACCCTTGTCGCGGCCGTGCAGTCCTGGCCCGCGTTGTAGTATCCCGCGTCGATGATCGTCTGCGCCGCCCGCCCGATGTCGGCGTCGTCGAAGACCACGACGGGCGCCTTGCCGCCGAGCTCCAGGTGCACCCTCTTGAGCTTGGCCGCCGCAGCCTGCGCCACCTCGATCCCTGCTCGTACCGAGCCCGTGATGGAGACCATCTGCGGTATGTCGTGGGCGACCAGCGCCCGGCCGGTGTCGCGGTTACCGCAGATCACGTTGAAGACGCCCGGCGGCAGGACGTCCGCTGCTATCTCGGCAAGCAGCAGCGTAGAGGCCGGCGTCGTGTCCGATGGCTTTAGCACCACGGTGTTGCCGGCCGCCAGCGCCGGCGCGAACTTCCAGACCGCCATCATCATCGGGTAGTTCCATGGCGTTACCTGGGCGCACACCCCGATGGGCTCGCGCCTGATCATGGACGTGTGCTCGGCTAGGTACTCCCCTGCCGATCTGCCCTCGAGCACCCTGGCGGCCCCCGCGAAGAAGCGAAGCTCGTCGGCTAGCGGCGGCACTTCGTCGGTCCGCGTCATGGCAACTGGCTTGCCGGTGTTGCGGCTCTCTGCCTTGACCAGGTCATCGGACCTGGCCTCGATCGCGTCAGCGAACCTGAGCAGCGCGAGACTGCGCTCGGCTGGCGTGGTTTCCCGCCAGGTCTCGAAGGCCGCCGCGGCGGCGCGCAGCGCCGCGTCTACGTCGGCGGAGCCTGACACCGGCGCGGTCGCGTACGCCTCGCCCGTGCTCGGGTCCACCACCTCGCTGACCTGGCCGCTGGCCGCTTCAGTGAAGTGGCCGTTCACGAAGTTCCGCAGGGCGGTCAGCTCCGTCACAATGGCCTCCTCAGGTGCGGTGTACGACTTTGGCACGCATGGACTCACCACACAAGTGATTCCGCTGATAATGAGTTCAATTGCGACGAAATCAGTTGACATGCTGCTCCCGCGTGGCAGCATGGGAAGGTGAGGAGGCATGCCGATGGCACATATTCAGGCGGCTGGCGAGACAGCTGCCGAACTGGCCACCGGGCGGGACCGGCAGCAGGCCAAGATCATTCTCGACGGTGTCTCCAGGCACATCATCGACCAGCTACAGCAAGACGGCCGGCGGTCTTACGCCGCGATCGGGAAAGCGGTCGGCCTGAGCGAGGCGGCGGTCAGGCAGCGGGTCCAGCGCCTCATCGATGTCGGCGCGATGCAGATCGTGGCGGTGACCGACCCGATGTCTCTGGGGTTCCGCCGGCAGACCATGATCGGAGTCCGCTGCAACGGCGACCTGCAGCGGGTAGCTGACCTGCTCGCGGGTATGGAAGCGATCGATTATGTGGTCATAACGGCTGGCTCGTTCGACCTGCTGATCGAGGTTGTCTGCGAGGACGACGACCAGTTGCTCGAGATACTCGGCGAGGTGCGCTCGCTGCCGGGCGTGACGATGACGGAGACATTCGTGTACTTGAAGCTGCGCAAGCAGACCTACCACTGGGGGACGAGATGAACGCCACGCCGACATTCGACGCCGCTGCCCTGCAGGAGGCCGCGAAGCGGCACCTCTGGCTGCATTTCACCCGCCACTCGGGATTCACCGGTGCTGACATCCCGATGATCGTCCGCGGGGACGGCCAGTACGTCTTCGACCAGCATGGCAAGCGGTACCTGGACGGGCTGGCTGGGCTGTTCGTCAGCCAGATCGGCCATGGCCGCACCGATGTCGCTGAGGCGGGCGCCCGCCAGGCGGGCGAGCTTGCTTACTTCCCACTGTGGTCATATGCCCATCCACGGGCGGTCGAGCTAGCCGAGCGGCTCGCCAGCTACTCGCCAGGCGACCTGAACCGGGTCTTCTTCACGACCAGCGGTTCTGAGGCGGTCGAGTCCGCCTGGAAGCTCGCCAAGCAGTACTTCAGGCTGACCGGCCAGCCAACCAGGTACAAGGTGCTGAGCAGGTACATCGCCTATCACGGCACTAGCCTCGGCGCGCTGGCGATCACGGGCCTGCCTGACATCAAGATGCCGTTCGAGCCGCTGCCGCCTGGCGGCGTCAGGGTACCGAACACGAACTTCTACCGCGCGCCCGAATTCGTCGCCGATGACCTCACGGCGTTCGGGATATGGGCGGCGGACGAGATCGAGCGGGCCATCGTCCGCGAGGGCCCGGCGTCGGTCGCGGCCGTCTACCTCGAGCCGGTGCAGAACTCCGGTGGCTGCTTCCCGCCGCCGCCCGGATACTTCCAGCGCGTGCGCGAG
>Ga0209240_1000607_pt1 | contig 14975 bp, 13 predicted proteins | sample GraSoi_2013_80cm_FD_185828 | JGI IMG/M metagenome (GOLD analysis project Ga0209240, IMG submission 185828) | Grasslands soil microbial communities from the Angelo Coastal Reserve, California, USA - Sample 9_17_2013_80cm (SPAdes) (version 2) | ecosystem: Environmental > Terrestrial > Soil >...
AAGCGGCCGCCATCACCCGCCGTTTAGCACTCTTACGAGCTCATGGGATCCTGCAAAAAGTCTCAGGCACTCACCGCTACCAACTCACAAAAACAGGACAACGAATCGTCACCGCTTTGATTGCAGCACGCCATTGCGACCTCGACCAACTTACCCAAATGGCCGCTTAAAAATCCTCGCCAAAATGAGCGAAATGCTCTTATTGCAGTGCAAAGGCTTCGACGGCTCGACTGAGCTCGCCGAATGTCCTGAGCTCAGCCGAACGGTTCACAAAGGACAGGCGACGAAATACCTTTCACCTTTCACCCCTTCGACGCGCTAAATGCTTGCTCAGGGCAGGCCTATCACCTTTCACTTTTCACCTTTCACCCTGCCTTACCTTTGCATGAGATTTTGTCAGTCATCGCTGCGGTTAAAAGCCGCGCTAAACGAAATTCGTCGCTGGTTAGTGCTTGGGAACAGGTCAGGCGAAGGCTGGCGAGTCCGTGTAAGCCGGCCCAGAACAACTCAGCAAGCTCGAGCGGTTTGGCGTCCGGCTTTTTCGAGCCGGCCTGGAGCTCGGTGAATGCGGTCACTATCAAGGCCAGGGCAGCAGCACCGGCGTCTCCAGAGTCTTGCTGGGTAAAAACGGCTTTGCTCAGCTGCGGATCAGCCAGGAAAATAAGCCGATACGTTTCCGGGTCGCTCTGAGCGTACTCCAGATAAGCCCGAGCATAACCCGGCAATCGGGCCGCCGGGTCTTTGGCGCTCACTTTCTGAAGATGCTCATACAGACGTTTCAGTCCGGCAAAACAGAGTTCCTGCGCGATTTGTTCTCGGCTTTGAAAATGCAGATAGATACTGGCAGGCGCGTAATCAATGGCTTCAGCCACCCGCCGCATGGTGAGCGCAGCAAACCCCTGGGAGAGCAGGATGTCCCGGGAGGCATCCAAGATTCTTTGCCGGAGCAATTGTTTACGTTTGGCACGGCGATCAACAGCGGACACTGCCGATAGACTAGACTTGACGACACCAAAATCCAGTGCAAACTGAACACTGTTTACTAAACATTGTTCAGTATATGATTATTGTTCATGAAAAACCCACGGTGGCTTTGTTCGGCGGTTCAGGCACTATCGGACAAGCCTTAGCTCCCTTGTTCACTCCTCGATCTTTTCGGGTGGTCGGTCGTTCCCTCAACCAATTGCAGTCCGCCTTCGGAGCCTATCCAGGGGCAGATCTCGCCGTGTGGGATCAGGCCAACCCGGAGACAGCGGAAGCCGCTTTGCAGGGGATACAAACGCTCGTTTACCTCGTCGGAGTGTCGTATACCGACTTCCGCTTACATCCCATGTTCTTCGACCAAGTTTTAACGGCTGCCATCAAGGCGGGAGTCCAACGCTGTGTACTCGTTGGAACCGTTTATCCTTTCGGATTCGCGCAAACGTTTTTGGTCCGGGAAGATCACCCTCGGAATCCTCACACGTTTAAAGGTCAAATGCGTAAACAACAAGAAGACCTCCTGCTGGCTGCTGATGCGGCCGGCCGGATCCGAGGAACCGTTCTTCGGCTGCCCGATTTCTACGGGCCGAAAATTCCTCGAAGCTATCTTTCCAACCTTTTTCAAGCTGCCGCTCAACGGAAGACGGCGCAATTGATTGGACCGCTAAATACGCCCCACGAATATGTTTATATTCCGGACGCCGCCAAGACCCTGCTTCGTCTGATGGACGAGGAAGGAGCTTGTGGCCGTACGTGGCACCTCGCCGGCGCCGGTCGAATCACCTTATCCGAACTGATCAAGCTCCTTGAATCCATTACCGGCAGACACCTGCGCAAATTCGTCGTAGGGAAACGCTCGCTGCAATTGCTGGGAACCTTCAACCCTTTATTGCGTGAAGTCGCTGAGATGCACTATCTCTTCACCCAGCCTCTCTTCTTGGACGATAGCGCGCTAAGCCACCTCTTGGGTCCGCTGAATAAGACGCCTTACCCCGAAGGAGTTCGGGCCTCGTTAGAAGCAGAAAACACAAATCCCTAATAGCCGCAAAAAAGCGCAAAGAGCACAAAAAAAGAACCGCGAATGCACGCGAATAGGAACCACGAATGGACGCGAACGAAATACAGGGCAACCGCGGACAAGCTGCTGAACGGTAAGGATCAACTCCTGCTCATCCGTGCGTCCTAGCTCGAGAGAACCAGGGAAACGGTGCGTTTCTTTTGTGACCGTTCTGATCTTCTGTGAATTTATCTGCGTAAATCTGTGTTAATCTGCGGTTCGTCTTTTGCTTCGCGTGACTTCGCGTTTCCTATTCGCGTCCATTCGCGGTCTGGCTTTGCGTGAGATTTTTCTTCGTCTTCGTTTTGCGTTTTTTGCGCCTTTTCGCGGCTATTCCGTCTTTGCTATCGGCTATTGGCTATCGGCTATTCGCGAAGCGTCCTGGATCCAGTCCTGCAGGACCTTCAGCTCATGGGGAAGCGCGATCTCAGGCTTGTCGATGTCGGGGTGCCAATACTTTTCCCATTCCACTGAGAAATAGCCTTGGTAACCGTTGGCAAGCAGCAGTCTAATTGCTTCGCGAACTGGTACTTCTCCCTCGCCGAGCGGCACGAGTTGCCAACGACCTTTGTGCGTTGCTGAACGGACTGCATCCTTGATGTGCACGTGCAAGGTCCGGGCACCGATGTTCTCATAGACTTCGGCCGGAGTTTCTCCCATCCGATGCGGGTGATGGGTATCCCATATGGCGCCGACCCATTTGGATGGGACTTGGTTCAGCAGTTCCGCTGCTACTTTAGAAGCCGAGAAAGCATCGTGGGTCTCGAGCAGCATGACGACGCCGAGCCGTTCAGCGACCGGGGCCGCATCCTCTAACACCTTAGCTGCTGCCTCCATCTGTTTCCGGCGAGTCTCCGGATCCTCGGCCAGTGGACCGCCGTACACGCGCATGAATGGTGATTCCCAGTCGTTGGTGACCTCAAGCATACGGTGAAGTTCAGGGCCGGGCTCTTCCTTGGTGAGAACGACCGAACTACCGACAGACACAATCGGTAAACGAGCAGCGGCAACCGCTTGCTTTACGCGTGCGCGTTCCGCAGCCGAAAGAGAAGAATCAAACAATTTCCCATCAATGACCCGGAGCTCGACACCCGCGTAGCCCAAGGAGCTACCAAGCGAGACAGCCTGTTCCAGAGTTGAGTCGGTGAACGCTAAAGTACTGAAAGCAATGCGCAGAGGGTTCGCGTGCATCGCAGGAGTTTACGCACCACCGGCACGTTTGCAGCTTCGAATTATCGCGGAGTCGCAACCGTGCTCGCATTCTGACGAACGAAGCCCAAGACGACACAAGTCCCCAGACGATTCGAAACCCGAGGACTTGCACGACGCCCAGAACCGTTCATGATGTTGATCCGAACCCCCTACGTTTTGTGGCTGGCTCATTGCATTATGCGTGCACTTAACGAACGATTTTCCTGCGAATCTTAACCTTGGATTTATTCAACTCTCATGAATAGAACGATGCCCGCGGTGGTGAATTATGGGCCGGAACCGCACAGCGTGGAGCTCCGCGAAGTTCCAGTCCCGGAAATCGGCGATACCGATGTTTTGCTTGCGGTGCAAGCGGTTGGTGTGTGCGGCACGGATATTCACGTGGCTTACGAGCAGAACAAAACCGGGAAGATAAAATATCCGGTGATATTAGGACACGAATTCGGCGGGGTCATTGTTCAAGCCGGTAAGAACGTGCGCGGGTTCAAAGAGGGCGAACGCGTGGTCAGTGAGACCGCCGCCGTGATCGATGAAAACTCCCCGTTTGTTCATCGCGGTTTGTACAACCTGGATCCCGGCCGGCGCGGGTTCGGATTTGGCGTTAACGGAGCCATGACTCATTTCACCAAAGTGCCCGAACGTATCCTCCATCATATTCCTGACACGTTGCCTTTTGAGCTTGCCGCGCTGACCGAACCCTGTTGCGTCGCTTTCAACGCCACCTGCGGCAATGCGAGGATTCTTCCCGGTGATGCCGTAGCCGTGATCGGTCCGGGGCCTATCGGTCTTCTCTGTACCACAATGGCTAAGCTGGCCGGCGCCGGCGAGATCGTAGTGATCGGTACTCCCGTCGATGCGGCTCGCTTACAGGTTGCCGAACAGCTTGGCGCGTCTACGACCCTCGGCGCCAAAGGCGAAGACGTGGTCGCGTGGACCAAATCACTGCGTGATGGCTACGGGTTTGATGTCGTGATCGATGCCGCCGGGGTTTCGGCGACGCTTAAGCTCGCCATGGATATTGTCCGGCCTGCCGGCCAGATCAGTAAAGTCGGTTGGGGACCTCAACCGTTCAATTTTTCTCTGGATCCGTTGGTGGCGAAAGCGGTGACGTTACAGGGCAGTTTTTCGCATAACTGGCCGATGTGGGAACGAGTCATCCGTTTACTAGGCTCGGGTCAACTCAACCTCGGTTCGAATTTCAGCCGGCTTTCACCGTTGGCTAAATGGCACGACGCATTTGAAGCCATGCATTCCGGTGAAATCGTGAAAGCGGTTTTGTTGCCTCAGGAAACGCCATGAACCGAAAACCAGGAATAGCCGCGACAGACGTCGTCCCGCGGACGCGGGACTATGTCGGTCGAGAAAATGCGCAAAGAACTCAAAAAAATCTCACGCAAAGGCACTAAGACACTAAGGGGAAGACAGACCAACCACAGATGAACGCAGATTTACGCAGATCGGGTTGAAAAGATTTGTGCTTGGTAGTGTATCGATTACTCGATCGCGCTTGTTTGCTATTTGCTATCTGGTATCTGCTATTCGCGAAGCGCTATGGAAGTTCGTATTGATGATAGAGTCCTGCTTGTCACGGGGGCGATACAAGGTTTGGGGCGAGCAATCGCCGTTGAAGCAGCACGCTCGGGGGCAACGGCCATCGTTCTTACCGATCGCAACCAAAAGCGCGCCGACGACGTTGTCGCTGAAATATCGAAACTAGGAGCAAAGGCGGCCTTTATCGCCGCTGATCTTCAAGAGCCGGACGCTCCTACCAAGCTTATATCGGCCGCTATCGATCAGTTCGGCAAGCTCGACGGCCTGGTTAATGCCGCCGGGCTCAGCAACCGTGGTTCTGTGGCTACCGCGGATACCGCTTTGTTCGATCAATTGTTCGCTGTGAACACGCGCGCACCGATGTTTCTGATGCAAGGTTTGATCCGCCATCTGCAGGAACGCAAAGCGCCGGGTTCGATCGTGAATATCTTGTCGTTCCAAGCGCACGGCGCCGCGGTCAATCTGGCGATCTATGGTGCGACTAAGGCAGCGTTATCCCTGCTCACCAAGAACGCTGCTTTTGCGCATCGAAATGATCGGATCCGCATTTTCGGTATCAACCTTGGCTGGGCGGATACCGACGGCGAACGTGAGATGCAAGCCGTCAAACTCGGCAAAGGCGAGTCCTGGCTCGCCGATGCCGAGGCGCGGATGCCCTGGGGCCGGTTAATCAAACCGGATGACGTCGCCCGCCTAGCCTTGTTCCTGCTCAGCGACGCTTCTATCCCGATGACCGGCGCGCTGATCGATCAGGAACAATTGAGTGTGCTCGGAGTCAGGGAATAGCGCTTCGCGAATAGCCAATAGCCGCGAAGAGGCGCAAAAAACACAAAAAAGAGAACAAAGAAAATCTCAGGCAAAGGCGCAAACAGAAAGACGAACGAACCGCAGATTAACACAGATTTACGCAGATAAATTCACAGAAGATCACAAAGGCTTCGACGGCTCGAATGCACGCGAATGGACGCGAACAACAAACGAACCGCAGATTAACGCAGATTTACGCAGATAGTTCCGGGCAGTTGAAGGGCGTAGCCAAAAAAAGCCGCGGAGCGGTGAAATATTTTATAGCCTAGGATGAGTCTACGAGCCCTAGGGATCCGATACAAAAAGTGAACTAGCGCTAAGCGCGTAAGGACGAGGCGCAGTGACCCCATGAGCCTGCTTCGCTCATAATAACCTTATCTGCGTAAATCTGCGTCCATCTGCGGTTGGTCTTTGTTTCGCTTCAATTCGTGTCCATTCGCGGTTCCTATTCCACTTCCGGGAAGGCCCGTTGATATTGTACCGGCGGGTCGACGTGGACCTTCAAGGCCTGGGCTGCGTGCAAGGGCCAATAAGGATCCCGCAGCATTTGGCGCGCTAAAAGCACGATATCGGCTTGACCGGATCGGATGATCCGTTCGGCTTGATCCGGGTCCGTAATCAGGCCAACGGCGCCGGTCAGGATATCGACTTCCTGTCGGATCCGTTCCGCGAAAGGTGCCTGGTAGGCGGGACCGACTTTAATCTTCGCATCGGGAACAACGCCACCAGAGGAGGCGTCAATTAAATCCACACCTACACCGCGCACATGTTCGGCTAGCTTCACCGAATCGTCGAGTGTCCAACCACCCTCTTTCCAATCGGTTGAAGAGATACGGACAAAGAGCGGGTTGTTATCGGGTAAGATTGCGCGAACCGTCTTCGCGACATCGAGGGTAAGCCTGATCCGGTTCTCGAACGAGCCGCCGTATTCGTCGGTTCGTCGGTTGGACAGCGGCGAATAAAATTCGTGGAGAAGATAACCATGGGCGGCATGGATCTCGATCACTTCGAAGCCGGCAGCCAACGCGCGTCGGGTGGCTGCGCCGAACGCTTCCACAATTTTGTGGATCTCGGCGACGCTCAATTCGGCCGGGATATGATCACTTTCGCGGAACGGGACTGCACTGGGTGCGACCGTCTGCCATCCGCCTTCGCCAGGCGGGATAGCAGCGCCCCCTTCCCATGGAACCCGACAACTTGCTTTCCTGCCGGCATGCGCAATCTGCATCCCGGGTACCGCCCCCTGCTGTTTAATAAATGCGGTAATCTGCGCCAGTTTCTCGATGTGTTCATCCTTCCAAATGCCCAGATCACCAGGCGAGATCCGTCCCCGAGGTTCGACTGCCGCGGCTTCAGTGAGCACCAAACCCGCACCGCCAACGGCACGACTCCCCAGGTGTATCACGTGCCAGTCATTCGCAAAGCCATCCTGACTCGAATACTCGCACATCGGCGAAACCGCGATCCGATTCCGAAAATTGGATGCCCGTATTGTGAGGGGTGTGAATAACCCCGTGTCCGTTGACACCTTTCTGCTTCGATCCTCCATGATACTACCAGTTCGTCCAAGCACCCCCCGCGTCAATGAATCGTTAGGGTGATCGAAAAACGTACCGCGAATGGACGCGAAGGAGAACGGATTATTCACAGAAGATCACAAAGGTCACAAAGGTACGGACCGATTTGCGGTTCATCTTTTCAGCTGTCCGTATCTGCGTAAATCTGCGTCCATCTGCGGTTGGTTTTGTCTTCCCTTTGCGCCTTTGCGTCTTTGCGTGAGATTTTATTCGCGTTTCTTCGCGTCCATTCGCGGTACCTTTTCGCGCTATTTCCTCCTAGCTCGTAGATTCTAGCTCCTCGCTCCTCCCCCTCACGGCGCCGCGCCGACTCCGATGGTAACCGTTCCGGTCACGCCTGTACCGAATGAATTAATCAGGTGATAAGTGAAGGAATCGTTATGCCCTCCGAAGCCGGCCTTCGGAGTGTAGGTGAAGGCGCCGTTTGCCTTAAGAACGAAGGTGGCCGCATTCCTCGGACGGGTGACGACTGCGGCCGTCGCTCCTTTGGAAAAGTCCGAGTATCCTACCAGACCTGGTGCGGGAACTTTCAGGGTCGTTTGATACGGCGTCGAGAAGATCACTTTTCTGCCGGGGATTGGCGTTGTGCTGAGCGGTGACGGAATACCGATCTGGTAGGTTCCGCCCCAGGCTTGCTCACCGACATACACAAAAATGCCGATCGCCGTTAAAAGAGTGCCGTCCGGCGAAATGGTCACCGGTGCACTTAGGTCGCCCAGAGTCGACTTAATCCCGTGCGCAGTTAGCAGATCATCGAGAAACCCGCCTCCGAGTGTAGTGGTCCAGATACCGGGAAAATAAAGATCCTGAATTCCGAACGCTTCCTTGCCGTCGGCCGTGCAGCTGGTCGGACTCAGACCTCCTATCTCCTCGAATCCGCCCGATGTGGTGTAGTGGGAACCCCAGCCATCCGTTGAGCTCCGTGTGACGGCCAAAGATCACCGTTCCATCATCGCTGATACAGGTCGGCTCCACATAATAGGTTGTACTGTGCGGAACCCCCATGTCTTTTAGACCCGAACTTTTTGTCCAAATGAATCCATGGATCTTCGTGTTATCCAGGTTGCTATACCCGATCGCGACCGAGCCATCGTAATTGAGAGCGGTCCCATAGCTCTGTTGGACCGTGCTCCCAAGATAACCGACGGGAGTGAATTTTTGAGCCGCAATATCGTACACGAAGGTCTGAACCTTAGAGCTATTCGTCCCGGTGGTGTCCTCCACTAAAAGGGTAGTCCCGTCGCCGGAAACTGCGGTTGCCGTCATCAGATTGGCAGTGGGATCATCAGGCGGTGCCGGAATTACCGTTTCCACCCCGTTCACCCAATACAACGCATACTGAATAGAGCTTCCCGTGGTGCTCGTTCCCGCGGCGTAACCCGAAATTACGGTCCCGTCCCGGCTGATCCCAGTTGTATAGCCGTAGTAAGGCAACGACGTATTAAATCCTGCCGAAATCGGCAGACCGGTCCAACCCAGAGCAGACGTGTAAACAACCGGTCCCGCATAACCGATAGAGTTATATCCGGCATAGACGCTGCCGTTCGTCGCTGCCTCCGCATAGTTTAAATACTCCCCTATCTTGGTTTCAGTGTACTGGGCTAACAGCAAGGCCGGTGAAACCAGGGGTAACAACGTTAGTGAGCCAACAATAACGCGAACCAATCCATCTAAAACTGACCGGATTGTCAGAAACCTAACCTTGCTTGCGCCGGACCAGACAAGGCCCTGCGAGCGAATAGAAACTGAGCGAGCCACGGAGCTGAGTTGGACAAATCAGCGGGACTGAGTCAAGCTTTTTGGAGACTGTGAGCTGCGCAGACGAATCTTTATCTTCCACTGGATCAAGTGTACGTCTTTCTACGTATTTACGTCGCACCAATATTTGCCTTTTATCCACCCACAATGGCTAACAACATTTTGATCATTCACGGCTACTCTGACGGGGCTCAGAGCTTCACGATTCTCCGAGACTTCTTTGTGAAGGAAGGATTGTATTCCGCGGAGAATGTCTCGTACGTCAGTTATGCCAGCCTCGAAGATACGGCTTGTTTCCAAGATTTTTCTGATAAACTCGACGAAGACTACACCCGGCTGTATGGACAGGGGCGGATCGACGTCGCATGCCACAGTACTGGTTCCTTAGTTGTGCGCGCCTGGTTGCAAATGCGGCTCATTCGACAAGTCGCCAATGGTCAGCCCATCGCAAGCCCGGTAGAGCATCTATTGAGCTTTGCACCGGCCAATTTCGGCTCTGACCTCGCTCTGATGGGACAGTCCTTCTTGCAGAAGTTCCGCATGACATTTAGCCCAAACATGCGTTCAGGCGATGCCTTTCAATCCGGTAAAATCGTGCTGGAAGATCTCGAGCCAGCGAGCCCTTTCCAATGGGATCTATCCGTTGATGATTTACATGGTGAGACCTACTTTAGCCCTGATCTTCCTCCCGAACGGGCGTGTTATCCTTTTATCTTTGCCGCCGGCAATCGCCCTACCGGTATTGTAGCTGACTTAGTGCCTGGGCAACGAAAGCTTGGAACCGACGGAACCGTCAGAATCTGCGGTACCTCACTGAACACTCGCAAGTGCAACGTCAACTTCTCTAAAAACGAGGTCACCCCGATTTGGGTACGCGAAACGAAGTTCCCTAATATTCCTTATTCCGTATTTAACGGATTCAATCATGGGAGCTTGGTCCAGAGCAATTTAAAGGCTTTCACCGATCCAGACGGACCTGCAGCCCTCGTAAGGACCGCGCTCGCGGTGAAAAACCATTCGGACTACGGGGCAGCCGCGGTCACATTTCAGGCAACCTCAGAACGAAACTATCAGGCGATCAGACAGTCCGACGAAGAAGAAGCTAAGCCGTTTCAACAGTTTTTCTTCCGAATCGTTGACGATACCGGACTCGAGGTTACTGATTACTTTATCGATTTCCACGTCCTGACGCAGGATAACAGCGTCGATGCAGATCTCACGAGTCTATTTGATAAGACATTTAACGCGGACATTCATACCCATTCGGCTAACTCAGCCTGTCGCGTTATGATGATAGATTGCGGTAACTTAGAAGGTTTTGCCCAAAGGATCATTGCCGCCAAGGGAAAAGTGGTGTTCGATATCACTGGCTGTTCTGCAGTGCCCAACGTCGATTTTGTTCAAGGTCATTGCGTCGTCTTCGATGGAGCCAATCCCAACCCGCCTGGTCCAAGTTTTCTTTTCCCGAACACGACGACCTTGGTTGAAGTGACGCTGGTACGAAAGGAATCAGACGCCCTGCTCTGCCTTCTGGACTCAGACCTGAAACCTCTTGCCTTGCTAGCGGAACCTGACAAAACGCCCCCGCGTCTCACCGGTCGCGCCCGTCTGTTACCTCAGCAGTAGGCGACGGACTGCGCCTACAGCATCGCTACCCGCTACGCTGGTGCAATTCGGACTTGGCGCAGTACTCCAATACTCCATCACTCCGACGTAGCTTTCTGCGCTCGTTGGTTGGCAGTTCTTTCAGCGAGCGAAATCGGAAGAACGAAGCGCCTTGTGAGCAAAGACATCTTGATCATTCATAGAAGGATGGGCGATTCCTAACTGTTCTACTAACAGTCGGCTACCCCGTTGGCACCGCCGTCCAGGCTTCCGTCCAAATAGATTCGTACCCGTACGGCATGTAGCAGTAGCCGTGGTCACCCCATTGCTCTCCCCATTGGTTTCGGACAATCCAGACCGATCGATCATCATCGTAACCACAGATCAAGACCCCGTGACCGCCGAGCAACTTTTCGGTGGCCTTATTTGGCATCGGAACAACTCCCTGTGGATTCGGGGTCTCAAACGATTCGTACACGTAAAAACCGATGGCGATAGTTTGCCGGCTAGCTAGTACCGACTTTACTACTGCGGGAACCCGCCAATCGACTTGGATTGGTTGAACAATTCGGAACGGATGGGCAGCGGTATCCGCGACTGGATTGGGCCCTTCCGCTGGGTCGGTGTCGTACGGCAAATAGCTTTCGGGACATACTCCCCGCTGCTGCAAAACGATGAATTCACCAGCCAGGCTGGCTCCAGAATCCTTCGGAAAGGTGCCATCATTGATCCGGGTCCATCCATATAGATAGGCAGGTGATAAATAGTCAGGCAGCAAGACGCCCGTTTTAGCCACGTAACTGGCTTCACGAAATGCCGCCGTGGCAAATCCACTGCACGCTTCTTCCTTGCCTTGAGCCCGGATCGGTGGGCAAAGGTTCCGCAAGTCAACGGATTTAGGTACATTCGCTACCTGGACCGCCGGTTGCGCCGACTTCAACAGCGGAAGATCGGCTCGCGGTGGATGATAGCGGTAAATGTGTTGCCCGGTCTTCCAATGATTCGAATTTCGGGATTTCGACGAAACGCCCGGCTGGATGTTGGACGTTAACTTGGCCTTTGGCGCCGGTGGCTTCTTGCGCTTTGGACGGTTTCCGCTCATAGGTGACTCTCCAGCCTGCAGTTAACCAGACACGACCACGGCTGTGAATACGTAAAACGACGTACGCTTTTCTGCGTATTTACAGGTTGGGAGTATCTTTGCTAGTAATCCGCACATAGCCCGAACAAAATAAATCCCGAGATAAAGCGTAGCACTCATGAGTACTTTCGATCTTCCTGACTGGTTAACCGAATTCAAACCTGATCCAATCGGACCAGGGACGAGCGTAGATCCCGCAATTTACCAGGCTCTTTGGTCAGGGAAACGCGGCGCCGACGCTCACGTGAAATGCATCGGTATTCGCGGCAAGTTGGCACCGAACCACATTCCGATCTTAGGAATCTATGATGACTTGTTTATCCTGATGATCGGCAACGCTTGTACGGCATGGAAGGGTTCCACTAATCCAGGCTTATTTTTTATCAATCATCCGGTCAATCCCAGAGGATGCGCCCAGCTAATTGAAGGCGTTCTTATGTTCAAACCCGGACTTCATGACGACGATCAATTTCCAGCCTTTGTCCAAGCCGAAGACTTTCACATCAATCGGTTAAATGAGAAGGGAGAGGTTGTCTGCCAACAGTGCGGCCAATTCGGGATCCATCTCCATAGCGGCGGACCAGGAGAAGACGTGGATAAGTATAGTGCCGGCTGCCAGATTATTTGGTCGCCTGAGGGTTATTTCGGCGCCACCTGGCACCGGTTCTTCGATCCCGCCGCCACGGCCATGCAGGACAACAACCAGTCGATCCTGCCTTACATGCTCATCGATGCGACGACTCTGCCAGCATAAAAGCGAAATCTCAACCGCGAATGGACGCGAAGAGGAACCGCGAAGTCACGCGAAGCAAAAACGAACCGCAGATTAACACAGATTTACGCAGATAGTTCCGGGTAGTTGACGAGCGTGGCCAAAAAAAACCGCGGAGCGGTGAAATATTTATAGTCCGGCAGCTGCCGGATGAGTCTGCGAGCCCTAGGGACGCGATACAAAAAAGTGAACTAGCGCTGTAAGCGCGTAAGAACGAGGCGCAGTGACCCCATGGGCCTGCTTCGCTCACAATAACCTTATCTGCGTCCATCTGCGGTTGAAGGTTTTTCTTCGCGTGCCTTCGCGTTTCTTATTCGCGTCCATTCGCGGTTTTCTCTTCGCGTGCATTCGCGGTTTAGATCGCCGGGATGAATCGCATCTTCTGGAACTGATCAAATTGCCGGAACAGCATTTCTTCTGTGTCCACCCATTCTAGGAACCCGAAGCGCCGGCATTTGTTGGTGTCAGTCATGATATCGTAATCGATATTAAAGACGGCTTCTCCGAACCCCCAGCTCACGGCTTGTTGGAAGGAATAATCAAGCAGGCCATGCCTCTTCACCAATGTTCTCCAGAGCGATTCTTTATCGGACATGAATTGAGCTAGCGGTAAATGCTGAGGCGGCGCGTAATCCATTTTGAAATATTCGGCTAGCTTCGGCCAGAGGTTAACCCAACGATTGAAATCTCCATTGGTAATATTAAATCCTTCTCCATCGCACCTTTCATTTTCACCGGCCCAGACAATAGCTTTAGCAAGTAGTTCCGCATCGGTCATCTCCACCACCGCGTGATAAGTCTTGGTTGAGCCCGGGAACCGAAATGGCACTCCCATTTCTTTGCAGAGAACCGCGTAAACGGCGAGCACGGTGGCCATATTCATTGGGTTACCCACCGCAAAACCGCAGATGCTAGAAGGCCTGAGCGCAGTCCAGGACCAGTTAGTTCCTGCTGAGCGTTCTTTTAGATAGTCTTCCTGGTCATAATAAAAGTTCGGCGGTATATGCCGGGGATCAGTTTCTCTCGCCGGGGTTTTATAAGGACCTAAATGTGCGCCGTAATATTTGGCGCCTTCTAATAAAACTACCTTCCTAAGGTTCGGTGAGGATTGTGATACGGTTTCAACCGTGTTAGTCAGCATGGCCAAATTCGGGCCTACCTCGTCGAAGAAATCTTTGCCCCAATACAGGGCCGAATAAAACACATGCGAAATATCGTTGATCCCGCGTAATCGGGATTCAACTTCCGACCGGTTTAATAGGTCAACCGCAATATATTTGGCTGGAGTTTCAAACTCCGGGCTTCGCCGCGATAAACCGATGACTTCCCAGTCACCTAGCGAAACTAAATGGTTGACCAGTGTCCGACCAGTGACACCGAGGGCTCCGGCTACTAAGGCCTTTTTCATAGCGCTTCGCGAAAGAATAGCCGCAAAAAGGCGCAAATAACAACCGCGAATGGACGCGAAGAAGCCAAAACCAACCGCGAATGGACGCGAATAGACGCGAAGGTAAAACCCGAACCGCAGATGGACCCAGATATACGTAGATGTGGAGCGCGACACTTCTCACCGTTCGTTCCCCCAATATCACGTTGCGTCATGAGATTTTTATTCGCGTTTATTCGCGTCCATTCGCGGTTAGGTTTTACCTTCGCGTCCATTCGCGTGCATTCGCGGTATGTTTTGGGGCCTATTGGATGGTGTAACCGCCGTCGATCACCAGGTTTTCGCCGTTGATCATCGCAGCGGCGTCGCTGGCTAGGAATAAGGCGCAAGCCGCGATCTCTTCTGGGTACGCAAACCGGCCGGTCGGGATTTTCTTTTTCATAGCTTCTCCGACTTCACCCGCCCAAGCTTTGCGTCCGAGCTCTGTGAGAACGACGGTCGGGGAGATCGCGTTGGTCTGAATATTGTAACGGGCCCATTCGATCGCGAGCACTTTAGTCATGCTGATGATAGCGGCTTTACCGGCGCAATAAGCCGCATGTTTGTCGAGCGCGATAATGCCCGCTTGCGATGCCAGGTTAACAATTCTGCCTCCACCCGTTTTCACCATCTCGCGGGCGACACGTTGCGCCAGAAAGAACGGCGCCCGTAGGTTCACCGCCATCGTTTTGTCCCAATATTCTTCCGACAAATTCAGGGCGTCATCCAGCAACACAATTCCGGCGTTATTAACCAGGATATCAATTCGGCCGAACCGGTTGACCGCAGCTTGAACCACTCTTTCCCGATCCGCAGTGCTCGTCAGGTCCGCGGTAAGGGTTTCGACTCGATTGGCGTCCGCACAAATTTCTTGAGCGATTTTTGGGATATCGGGGTTGAGATCTGCTAAAACCAGTTTTGCCCCTTTTTCCGCGAACAACGTTGCGATCGCTCTGCCGATGCCGGCGGCGCCGCCCGTGATCAAGCTCACTTTATTTGTTAAACCAAACGATTTGTCGTAACCGGTGAAATCCATGGGTGTGTTTTTGTGAAGATGACGAAGGAGTTTGAGGAGATCAAGGACGTGT
>Ga0209240_1000608_pt1 | contig 14967 bp, 16 predicted proteins | sample GraSoi_2013_80cm_FD_185828 | JGI IMG/M metagenome (GOLD analysis project Ga0209240, IMG submission 185828) | Grasslands soil microbial communities from the Angelo Coastal Reserve, California, USA - Sample 9_17_2013_80cm (SPAdes) (version 2) | ecosystem: Environmental > Terrestrial > Soil >...
TTACCGGCCAAGATACCGAGCCCGGGGCAACGATCTTCAACGTGTTCGCGTCCACCTTCGAAAAACTGCACGATCCGATCTTCGCTCCTATAGAGTTCCAGGTGGACGTCGCCGCACGAAAGGCCCGCCTAGTAGTGCCGGGAGTGACCGAAGGCCGCGGTGAGCCGATCCTCAATCCGGTGACCGGCACGCAGCACCGCGTGCGCATCGACATGGTCGACGGCTTCGAATACACGCTCGCCGAAATCGGCCGCGGCTGGAGCAAGACGTCGCGGCCGATTCGGTTGGAGCTTGTCGACTCGTACGGCCAATTCGCCGAAATTCATCTCTGCCAAAGCGGCATCGTGCGCTGACACCAGATGACCGATGCGGCAATGGAGACCGTGCTGCGGCGCGATCGGCTGATCGTCGCCGCGGCTCTCGCCCTCATGACTGGGCTCGCCTGGGCCTATGTCTGGTGGCTCGCCGCCGACATGGACATGGGCGGCATGGATATGTCCGGTTTCCGGATGATCCCCGCCGGCAGAGGTTGGATGATGCCGACCACTGCGCCCTGGACCGCCATGGAGTTCGGGTTGGTGTTTGCCATGTGGGCGGTGATGATGATTGGCATGATGATGCCGTCGGCCGCCCCCATGATTCTGATCTATGCGCGCATCGGCCGAGAGGCTGCCCGCACCGGAAAATCATTGCCGGCGAGCGCCTATTTTGCCGCAGGGTATCTGACGGCCTGGATCGGTTTTGCCCTCGCCGCAACAGTGGCGCAATGGGCGCTGGAGCGCAGTGCTTTGCTCACAGCGACGATGGAAGGGGCGAGCGATATCATCAGTGGCGCGGTGCTGATTGCCGCCGGCCTGTATCAGTGGACGCCGCTCAAGGACATGTGCCTGCGCCAGTGCCAGGCACCCTGGCTCTTCATTCAGCGCTATGGCGGATTTCGTCCCGACATCGGCGGCGCTCTCGCGCTCGGCATCCGCCACGGCGGCTATTGCATCGGCTGCTGCTGGGCGCTGATGGCATTGCTCTTCGTTGGCGGTGCGATGAACGTGTTGTGGATCGCCGCCATTACGATCTTGGTGCTTGCCGAGAAGGTCATTCCCGCGGGGCGCGCGATTTCCCGCACGGCAGGCGCGGCCCTGTTCGCCGGCGGCGGATGGCTGCTGGCACAGGCGCTGTGAGCGCGCAGCTTGCGCTTGGACAGCATTTGTCGGGATCTGAGTTGCTACCATCAGCCCGAAAAAATCTCCAAAGTCTTGAGCATAAAATCCGCATCACACCAGGGTAAAATCTTGATATGTGCCGGATCAGACTCGCGTGCCGAATCCGTCGCCAAATCACCGAAATTTTTGCAAGGGGCAGTGTCGCTCCGGCTCATCGAAATCCCTCGCGGGACTACACGAGCCCTCGAGCGCCTGGCCGCAGATCCCGTCCGCGGCATGGCGGCGGGACAAACCGCTGTTCGGCGCAATTGCGTCACTGGCTATATGCGGTAAATTGCACCGAACCAGCAACTCCTCAGGTCTACGAGGACCCAGTGGCGCTCAAGACCCGCGTCTCGAGAGCATGTTCGGTTTTCTTGTTGATCCAGCTCGCGGCTGCCGGCGCCGGCTGCTCGGAGTTTGGATTTGGGCGGGACAAGGCCGTCGATCCCAATGTGTTTCCGGAAAACTACAAGAAGGACGTCCTAGCATACGTAGAAAACCATCCGGCTGAACTGCTCAACGCGCGCGATGCCGCGATCTCGGCGCCCGCGCTCAGACAATTCGGCACGGAAAGCCGATATTTCATCTGCCTTCGCGCCAATGCACCGGATTGGCGCAAAGAGAAGATGGTGACCTTCTTCTCGGGCCGCATCAATCAACTCGTCGACGCCGAGAGCAACCAGTGCAACGCCGTCCAGTATCAGCCATTTCCCGAACTGTTGGCACAGCTCCGCGAGTCGCAACAGAAGAAATGAGCGCGAGCGCGGCTCAGCCAGCGGTCAGCGCATGCCGGATCATGCGCGCGATTTCGGCCTTGCTGTATGGCTTAGCAAGCAGCAGCACGCCGGGATCGAGTCGACCGTGATGGAAAATGGCGTCTTCGGTATAGCCCGACGTGAACAGTACCTTCATTCCGGGCCGACGCTTGACCACTTCCTCGGCAAGCTCACGGCCGTTGATCGAGCCCGGCATAATGACGTCGGTGAACAGCAGATCGAAAGACTCGCCGCGCTCGACGACCGCCAACGCCTCAGCGCCGCTCGCCACCGAGATCGTCTGGTAACCGAGGCTCTGGATCTGGGTCGTGACGGATTTGCGAACCAAGGCGTCGTCCTCGACCACGAGGATCGTTTCCATCCCACCCTCGATCAATGACGGGGCCGCAGCCTCGACGACCTCCTCGGGCGCACTCGCGCGCGGCAGATAAAGCTTGATGGTCGTGCCGTGTCCCTCCTCGCTGTAGACGTTGATGTGTCCACCCGATTGCTTGACGAAGCCGTAGACCATGCTCAGCCCGAGGCCGGTCCCCTTGCCGACGCCCTTGGTGGAAAAGAACGGATCGAAGATCTTGTCGCGGATGCTCGCGGGAATGCCGCCACCGGTATCGCTCACCGCGATCATCACATAGTCGCCGGGAATAACCTCGGTGTACGCGCGGCTGTACGTTTCATCGAGCACCACGTTGCTGGTTTCGAGCGTAAGCTTTCCGCCCTTGGGCATCGCGTCGCGCGCGTTGACCGCAAGGTTGAGCAATGCCGTGGTGAGTTGGGTGGGGTCGACCAGGGCGGGCCACGCATTCTCGTCCAGGCACACCTCGATCTCGATGTGCTCCCCAAGCGAAGGACGGAATAGCTTTTGAGCATTGATAATGAGCGCGTTGGTATCCGTTTCGCGCGGCTCCAACGGCTGCTTGCGCGCGAAGGCGAGAAGGCGTCTGGTGAGCTCCGCCCCACGACGGGCGGCGGCGGCAATCAACTTGGTCGCCTCCGCTAGTTGCGGCTTGTCGGCAACACCATCAGCCAGAATGCTTATGATCGAAGTGATCGCCGTGAGCACGTTGTTGAAGTCGTGCGCTATGCCGCCGGTCAACTGTCCGATGGCTTCCATCTTCTGCGACTGGCGCATCTGTTCCTCGGCAGCGATCTTCGCAGTGATGTCGCGCACCAGCAGGCTATAGACATTGCCGCCACGCCGGCGCACGCCGGTCATCGATATTTCCACCTTGATCTTGTGGCCGTCCTTGCGCAGCGCATCGATTTCGAAGCGCTCGCCTTCGACACGCCCCACCTGCCGCAAAAGCTCGTTCATGGTCAGATAGCGAGGGCGATAACCTTTGGGCAAATACAGGTCCGTGATGGGTCTGCCCATCGCCTCCTGCCGTGACCAGCCGAGGATCGCCTCCGCCTGCGGGTTCCATTCCAAGACCTCGCCGAATTCGTTAACTTGGATGATCGCGTCGAGTGCGGTATCGATGATGGTGCGCGCCATGCGCTCGCTATCGAGAAGCGCCTCCTCCGCCTTCTTGCTCTCGGTCATGTCGCGACCGATGAAGAAGTGACACTGCTCGGAGCCGGACCACACGCAACTCCAGGCGAGCGGTACGAGCCGGCCATCCCTATGCACCCACCGGGTCTCGAAATTGCGTCTTTGCTGTCCGCGACGCGCGATGCGGATTTCCGCCCGCGCAGCCTCGAGATCGGCTGGATAGACGAATTCGGCTCCGTTGCGGCCTACCAGCTCTTTGGGACGATACCCCGCAATCGCCTCGCAGCTGGGGCTCACTCGAAGAATATTGCCCGCGTGGTCCGTCGTCAGAATCAAATCCGGTGACAGATCGAAGAGGCGACTGCGTTCTTCGATTTCGCGCGTGAGCGCCGCCGTCTTCTCGCGCACCTCCGCGTCCATCCGCGCGAACGCCTTGGCCAGCACCCCGATTTCGCCGCTCGCCTCGGTGGGAACGACCGCCGGCTGATTGCGAGCCAAACCTTCCACCGCCCTGGTCATTTGCCCCAAGGGCTGCGTCATCGAGCGAGCAATAATCACGGCCAATATCAGTGCGACGAGCACCGCACCAAGGGCAGCAAGTCCGCTCGAATCGCGAATCGTCGTCGCGCCAGCAATGAGAGCGGCATAGGGCAGCGTTTCGATCGCCGCAACGCGCGGGCCGCCTCCCAGCCGCAGCTTTTGCCACGCTACGCCGAGGCGCTCACCGGAGCGGCCATCGATGACACGAGGTGTCGTATCGTCGCTCCGCAGCATTTCCATGAGACCTGGATACTCGTCCTGCAGACGCGCCGGTGAGCCGAGCTGAAAGCCGAACTCGCGATTCGGATCCGAATGGAGGAGGTAATCGCCCGAATCGTTTACGACGTAGATATGGCTGGCCTGGCGTGCGGCCCCGCGAATGCGATCGAACACCGGCCGCAGGTCGAGATTGGCGATCACGATTCCAAGCCGCCGACCATCGGGGGCAAACAACGGCGCGGCAACCCGCATGATCGGTACATGCGGGACCTCGACGGCGCCTTGGCTTTCTCTGAGCTCGACCGGCGAGATGTAAACGTCGCCGGCCGCCAGCGTGATCGTCTTTTCGAAATAGTCCCGATCGCCATCGCGCTGAAGCTCTGCGTCGGATACGGCGCGGATGGCGCCGCCCGCTCCCGAACGATTCACGCGAACGATTTCGCGTCCGCCGTCGGCAATGCCGATGATGCGCAGGTCGTCGTACCAAGGCTTCGCGGTAAGTTCCGCCGAGAACCGCGACGCCAGCCGGCGCCGCTCGGCCGCCGCAAAGATGCTGGACCGGTCGGTGATGTCGCCGGAACCTCCCATCTCATCGACGGCCAAGCCCAGCACATCGGCCCTGGCACCACGGACCACCGCTTCGAGTTCGGTTGCGAGAAGTTGTACGTGACCGCCAAGGCGCTCCAGCGATCGCGGCACGGCGATGCTCAAGAGATTGCGGTAGGTGAGCACCCCAGTCACTGCGATCGTGACCAGAACGAGCGTCACCATGGCGATGGTCAGACGCGTGGAAAGCTTCATGGACCGGGAGCCGGAATCGCCAGGCAAGAGAACGGTTTTGAGCGACCGCCTCGGGTGATCTCATGGCCACGCGCTGAGAGCCGTCATGTGCCGGGGCGGCGCTGTGCGCCTGGGTCGCCCGCGGCCAAGCCGCCGCACGGCCGCGCGCCATCATGGCGTCTCGCGATAAAGCATCATGGGCCCTCCAGCCGGGATCGCATTATTTTTTTGGAATGTAGCATGATTTCTTGCCGGTATTTCCAGCAGCGCATTCGCGCCTGGGAAGTACGGGTCCCAACCGCAATGACATATCGCGTGGACTATGTCTTTGGATCTGCTCGAAATTCCGGGCCCCGCGCGGGACGGGCTCGTACCGCAGCGGCAAAAATCTGCGGGACCTATCGCCCTCTCGTGTGATGGGAAAAGAGCATTGCCTAGGGGTGCCCGGTCCACGGCGAAGATCCGTCGCGACCACAAAGCCGCAGCTTTTTCCGGCCGCCGCCATGAGCCTGGCTCCTGCTCGGCTTGGGGAAAGCCTCCATGACCAGGATTCGGCACCGGAGTCGTTTTTATGCGTCTTAGCGGCCGGTACAAAGTGCAAAAAATGTGGGCAGCATAGGCACTGAGTCTCTGTGGATCACGAAATCGGTCTGCCAAGCACTGCCCTAAGTCCGCCAACTTGCAGCGCAACTTGCAGCATGCAAATGTCTCCCGGCAACAACCCATATTGCGGCGGAACCATGGGCTTTGGCACGTACGTGGCCTTTGGCATTGCTGCCCTCGTCACCGCGTGCACGAGTCAGTCCGACTACATCCCGCCAACCTACGTTTCGCCGTCAAGCTTTGAACACATGACCTGTCGCCAGATCGGCGAAGAGGCAAAGCGCATCACGCGCAGCGAGGCCGCAGCCGGTGAGGCCAGCAAGACAGCCGACGCCACCGAGATCGGCCTCCTAAAAGGAACAATGGAGGCGCTGGAGCAGGTATCGATTGAAAAGAACTGTAATATTCAGTTTCAGCATGGATGACGCCAGCGCGTGCGACATACAAGCTCCTGCGAGGCCCTCTCGGGCGTGGAGTTCAAAGCGGCCATGTCGGAGAGCAGCACGCAAACGCGATAGCGCGTGGACGCGCGGCCTGCCGAACTTGCCGTAAGTCACGGCTCCGACTCAAGTCTTCGTCGCCGGCTCGCGCCGGCGCGGCGCCTGCGCTAGATTCACGACAGCAGGAGGTTCCCATGGCACGCGTGCGGATGATCACGCCGAAGGAGGCCGACGCAGAGACGCGCAGCGTCTACGACGGTGTCCTGAAGCAGTGGGGACGCATCAGCAATTTCTCGCAGGTGCTGGCGCACCAGCCCGCCGCGTTGGCAGGCTGGATGCTGCCCAATGCGGCGATCCGCCTCGACAACGTGAAATTCGACCCCGACTACGTGAAGATCCAGCAACTCGTCATCATCAGGACTTCGGCGATCAACGGGAGCGCCTACTGCATGTCCCACAACGTGCCGTTGGGTAGAAAGCTCGGATTGACGCAGGCGCAGATCAAAGCAGCGCAAGGCAGCGATTACATGCACTCGCCCGATCTCGACGAGCGCCAGAAGGCGGCGATCCGCTGGGCCGAGGCCGTCACGCTGCTCACTGCGCGAGACGATGAGGATGCTTTCGCAACGATGCGACGGCATTTCAGTGAGAAACAGATCGTCGAACTGACGGTGTTCTGCGGCATGTGGAACTATTCAAACCGACTATGCGAGGCCCTGCATGTGGACCTCGAGGAGCCGGGCAAGCGGATCGAGTTTCAGGGCGACTAGGAACGAGAAATGTCCGGAGCCAAGACCTACACCGGCGGCTGCCATTGCGGAGAGGTGCGTTTCGAGGTGACGACCGATCTCGCTAACGTCGTTGCCTGCAACTGCTCGATCTGCCAGAAGCGCGGTGCACTCTGGTCATTCGTGCCGTCCGCAAACTTCGGGCTGCGTGCGGGCGCGGACGCCCTCAAGGACTACCAGTTCGGCAAGAAATCCCTCCATCACCTGTTTTGTCCGCACTGCGGGGTGGGCGCCTTCTCGCGCGGAACGAATCCGAAAGGCGACGAGATGGTCGCCGTCAATGTGCGCTGCCTCGACGAGGTGGACCTCGTTGCGCTCAAGCCGGCCCCCTTCGACGGCCGCAGCTTGTAGCCGATCCCGCACGATCTTCGTTACAGCGCGGCGCGTTCGAGGCCGTCGCTGAATTCCTCGCTGCAAAACGGCCCGCCCTGATACCACTCCCCCACGGGATCAGGCGGAAGTTTCGCATTCGCCGCCAACGCGGCGGCGATGTGCTCTTCCGCGCGAGCCTGCGGGGTGTAGCCGAGGCGGAAGGCTGCGCTGTTGTCCCACCAGCCGCGCGCATTGTCGGACGCGCCGTAGAATATCTCATGGCGGATGTCCGGATGTTCGAGACCGATGCGGATGAGCTGCAAAAGGTCCTGCGGCGCGACCCAGATCGACAGCCGACGCAGATCCACCGGCGCATCAGCGAAGTTGCCGATACGGATACAGGTGACGCGCAGCCCATATTTGAAGGCATAGAGCGCGCCGAGCGCCTCGCCGAAGGCCTTGCTGACGCCATACCGGGAATCGGGGCGCACCGCAGCATCAACGCCGATACGTCGGCGGCGCGGATAAAAGCCGACCACGTGGTTCGACGACGCGAATACGAGGCGTTCGACGCGGTGACGGCGCGCCGCCTCGAACACGTTGTAGCAACCGAGAATATTGGCCTGCAGGATCGTTTCCCATGATCCTTCGACGGAGAATCCGCCGAGATGCACGATGCCGTCGACACCGGCGACCGCCCTGTCGACCTCCGCCATGCTGGCGAGATCGGCCTCGACGAAGGTCTCATCGGGGGCAAGCTCGGCCGGGCGCCTGAGGTCGCTTAGCCGGATTTTGGGGTAGACGCCTTTGAGCAATGGCCGCAACCGCGTGCCGATTCCGCCCGCTGCGCCAGTGACCAAAACTGTTTGCATGATGTCGCTCGCACTGATCCCGCGTCGCTATCGGCTGCCCAGCTTGGCCGCGAGCCTCTGATAGCGTTTGCGGCTATTGATGAGATGCCGGCGCATCGCCGCGCGCGCCTGTAAAACGCCACCGCTGCGGATTGCCCGCACGATCGCGCGGTGCTCCCGGTGAAACGTCTCGCCGTAGGCACGTTTCGGCATTCCCGGCCCGCCGCGGATCGTCTGCCGCGGGATGATAAAGCGTCCGAGATGTTCCAGAAAGCGCCTGAACTGCGGGTTTCCGGTCGCATCGGCGATGCTGCAGTGGAGCGCAAAATCTTGGGCGATCGCGTCCTCGCCGCGCTTGAGCGCGGCGTCGATAGCATCGAGGCACTGGACGATTTTGCGAATCTGGGTGGTGGAGGCGCGCGCTGCCGCGAGGCCCGCGGCTTCGATCTCGATCCCGGTGCGCAACTCCATCACGTCGAGCACCGCCCGTAGCGGCGACAACTGGTCGAAGTCGATGCGCAATGGCCGCCGGGCGTTCGCGGGAACGAACGCGCCGACGCCCTGCCGGGTGACGACGAGCCCCTCAGCGCGCAGTGCGGCGACCGCCTCGCGCACCACCGTTCGGCTCACCCCCGTCGCCGCGATCAATGCTTGCTCGGTCGGCAATTGGGAACCAGCCGCAATCTTGCCGCTGGTGATATCCTCGGTGAGCCGGGCGACGAGTTCGCCGGTTAAGGACCGGGGAGCCGGAAGCGGCCGGATCGTCGATAAGCTCGGGCTCGATAGGCTTCGGCTCGATCGAACCATTCGCACTTGACACCCCTCGGCTCTCGGTCATCATATGATATGATAAGTGCTAGCATAGACCCCGCCGCTTGATCAACGCCTCGCGCAGTCTGCGGCCCCGGCTTGCGCAACGACAACGCAACAACTGATCGAGGAGAACCCCTCATGGATCGCCGTACCCTGCTCCGCCTCGGCGTGTTTTCCACTCTTGGCACGCTCCCAACCGATCTGATCGGGCCGGCATCGGCGCAATCGCAGCTCATCCTCAAGGCGACCGATGTGCATCCGCTCGGCTACCCCACGGTCGAGGCGGTCGTGGCCATGGGCAAGAAGCTCGAGGCGGCGACTGGCGGGCGGATCAGCATCCAGATGTACCCGTCGATGCAGCTCGGCGGCGAAAAGGAGATGATCGAGCAGGCCCAGGTCGGGGCGCTTGCCATCGCGCGCACCAGCGTCGGGCCGATGGGCCCGCTTGTTCCCGAGCTCAACGTGTTCAATCTGCCCTTCATGTTTCGCGATGACGCCCACATGGAGAAGGTGATCGATGGCCCGATCGGCGATGAATTGTTGAAGAAGCTGTCGGACCATCCGACCGCAGGACTCATCGGGCTTTGCTGGATGAACGCCGGCACGCGTAATGTCTACAACAGCAAACGCCCGATCAAATCGATCGAAGACCTCAAGGGACTCAAAATCCGGATGATGGGCAATCCAGTCTTCGTCGATACGATGAACGCGCTGGGCGGCAATGGCGTCGCCATGGGCTTCGACCAGCTCGTCAACGCGATGCAGACCGGCGTCGTCGACGGCGCCGAGAACAATGCTCCCACCTACGCCACCGGACAGCATTACCGTTATGCCAAATACTTCTCGCTCACCGGGCATCTGATGATCCCGGAAATCCTAGTGTTCTCGAAGAAGATCTGGGACTCGCTCGGCAAGGAGGATCAGGCGCAAATCGCGAAATTCTCCAAGGAAGCGCAGCAAGAACAGCGAAAGCTTTGGTACGAGATGGAAGAAAAATCGGTCAAGCAGATGGAGGCAGCCGGCGTCCAGATCATCAAGATCGACGATAAGCGACCGTTCCAGGAGGCAGTCGAGCCGGTGTGGGAAAAATACGGCAAACAGGACGCCGAGCTGATCAAGCGCATCCAAGACGTGAAATGATCGCCTGATCACTTGTCCAAGAAGCCGCCGGATCGATGGATCGCGCCTCTCCTGCCGTTCTTGAGCGAAGGGACTTCCATGAAGGAGCGATATTTCCGGGCGATGGACGCGATCCATAACGCCTGCCTGTTCGTGGCTGGCGCATTTCTCGTCATCATCGTGTTGATCATCCCTTACGGCGTGTTCACCCGTTACGTGCTCAATAGTGCCGCATCCTGGCCGGAGCCGTTGGCGATCCTCTTGATGATCGTAATCTCCTTTCTCTCCGCCGTCGTCTGCTATCGTGAGTATCTGCACATCGGCGTCGGCATTCTGCCCGCGTTTCTGCACGAACCGGCCAAATCCTTCCTCGGCTGGATCCTCGAAATGCTGATGCTGGCGACGAACCTGTTCATGCTCGTGTGGGGCATAAAGCTCTGCCAGACGACCTGGCACCAGGCTATCCCGGAATTTCCCATTATTACGGTCGGCCTGGCTTATCTGCCGATCCCAATTGGCGGCGCGCTGACCGTTTTGTTCGTGATCGAGCGCTTCTTGACCCAGAAATTCTTCTCCGAGCCGGAGCCCGAGACGGTCAGCCAGCTGACCACCGAATAGCCTGAAGGCGGACTTTCTTCGTGGACCTCTTCATTCTCGTTGGTGGTTTCACCATCGTCTGCCTGATGGGCATGCCCGTCGCCTATGCGCTCGGCATTGGCGCCATTCTCGCCGCACTCTACACCGGAATTCCGCTCGAAGCGGTGATGCTTAAGGTCTCAGGCGGGATGAGCAGCTTCTCGTTGCTGGCAATCCCGTTCTTCATCCTCACTGGTGCAATCATGGCGGTCGGCGGCATGGCCGAGCGCCTCGTCAACCTCGCCAAGGTCTTCGTCGGCTTCATTCGCGGCGGAATGGCGCTCGTCAACATCGTCGCGTCCACGATGTTCGGCTGCATCTCGGGCTCCTCCGTCGCCGATACCGCGGCGGTCGGCTCGGTGATGATTCCGCAAATGATCAAGAACGGTTATCCGCGACTATTCGCGGTCAATGTCACGATCTCGGGCTCGCTGCAGCCGCTTCTTGTGCCGCCCTCCCACAACATGATCATTTATTCCATCGCTGCCGGCGGGACGATCTCCGTAGCGCACCTGTTCATAGGCGGCATCATTCCCGCCTTGCTCCTTGGCCTATCCCTGATCATTCTCGTTTTGATCATCGCGTACCGGAACGAATTCCCTAGAGGCGAGATCGTTCCGTTGCGCGAGGCGGTTAAGATCGCAATCGATGCGATCTGGGGCATGGTCACGATCGCGATCATCCTCGGCGGCATCCTGTCCGGCATCTTCACGCCGACCGAATCCGGAGCAGTCGCCTGTATCTATGCCTTCCTTGTCACGATGTTCGTCTACCGCGACGTCAAATGGAGCGAGATTCCGAAGCTGATCGCACGCGTCGTGCGCACCGTCGGCATGGTCATGATCATGATCGGCTTCTCGATCGCGTTCGGCTACATGATGGCGATCTTGCGCATCCCAGCCAAAGCCACGGAGTTCTTCGTCGCGATCTCGAGCGACAAGTACACATTTCTACTCTACGTGAATGTTTTGCTGCTGGTGCTCGGCACATTCATGGATCTGGCGCCAATGCTGCTCATCTGCACGCCGATTTTTCTGCCCGTGATCAAGACCTTCGGTATCGACCCCGTACACTTCGGGATCATCATGATCCTCAATCTCGGCATCGGCCTGCTCACTCCGCCCGTGGGACCAACCATGGTGGTCGGATGCGCTATCGGCCGCGTGAGCATGGAGGCGGTGTCGCGCAGCATCCTGATCTTCTATGTGCCGATGCTGATCGTTCTCGCACTGGTGACCTACCTGCCGGCACTGTCACTTTGGCTGCCGCAGCTGCTGCTCAAATAGCCGATCTGGCGGCGAACCTGCGACGCGCGAGCAAGCATCCAGGCGCGTCACAAAGAGTACCCGCCATCGACCACCAGCGTTTGCGCCGTCACCATGCTGGTATCGGCGCAAAGAAATACGATCGCCGCGGCGATATCGGCAGGTGTGCAGGCTCGCTTGAGCAGCGAGCGCTCGATTGCCGCCTGCTTGCGCGCTGCCGGCCAAGGCCGGGTCCAGTCGGTCTCCACAAATCCGGGCGCCACGGCATTTGCGCGCGCCTCAGGCGCCAGCGCGCGCGCCAAGTTTTGGGTCAGATTGATGAGGCCGGCCTTGCTCGCGCCATAGGCCATGCTTGACCCCGCCATATTGCGACCGGCGACTGACGCGGTATTGCAAACCGCACCGCGTGCTGCCTTGAGAGCCGCCGCGGCGGCGCGCGTACAGCGGAACGGCCCGAGCAGGTTGGTGGCAAGAATGGTTGCCCAAAATTCCTCGGTCAGGCGGTCGAGCTCCGCCGGCGGGATCGGTGCGACCGTTGCCGAGGTGCCGGCGTTGTTGGCGAGGAAGTCGAGCCGGCCCAGCGCGTCGATTGCAGCGGCGACCATCTTTTCCGCAGCGCCAGCTTTGGATACATCGCCAGGCGCGCCGACCGCGGCAAAGCCGGCGGCGCGCAGCCGTTCGACGGCCGCGGGGCCGCGGGGATCATCCGGCAAGTGATTGAGGGCAACCTTGGCGCCGCGTCGGGCGAACAGCTCGACGGTAGCGAGGCCGATGCCCGATGCTGCGCCCGTGACCAGTGCGGTCTTGCCGTCAAGATCGCCCATGGTTGGCTCCGAAAAAAGTTTCGCCCGGGCGTTGCCGGGCGAAACACTGCCGGCCGCGCCCCCGGCTCAGCGACGCATCTCGCTGAACAAAACACCGCCTTTTGCCTTGGCGGTCGGCTCGGATTCCACGATTTCCATCACCGCCTCGACCGGAACGGAGAAATTTTTCACCACTGCGTCGGTGATATCCTTGATCAGTGCGCGTTTCTGATCGAGCGAGCGGCCCTTGACGGCGTGGACGTAGATTTCAGGCATGGCGGTCTCCCTATTTGTGCGTCGCACCCGGGCACTATAGCGACTGTGCCGGACATAGGAAGACGTCCTCTGCGCAACGCGGGACGGCTCACCGCAAGAAGCCGAAGAGGCCCTCGCGGGGTGACGGGCGCTGACCGCGTTAGGTCAGCGCTCCTGCTTCACCTCAGCGGCAGTTGCGCTAGCATGCCGCACAGTGGGGAGGGGGAGCATGGTGGGGAGGACGCCTCCATGGAGCTTCGCACCGCGAGCCCCCGAAAGTTCGTTCAGACCAAGCTGCTCAATCACTGTGCCCAATGCGGGGAAGCAATCTTCCTGCCGGAATGGTCCGAGTACCTGGACCGGCACCGTGTTCGGCATCTCTGGGAGTGCGAAGCGTGCGGCTATAAGTTCGAGACGCTAGTCACATTTCCCGAGCGCTAACGTTCGTCTTCGCACGCGTTCTACGTGATACAAGATAGAGTCCCCGGTTACCGCCGGGGGCTCTGCTGTTCAGCAGGCAAACCGTTTAGCGCTCGGCGGCGATGTCGGATGCACCCGAAATCGGCGCCAAGTTCTAACGCCGCCGCGCCTTGCGGGCGGCAGCGTCAGCGTTCGACAAGCGACCGATCAGAGCGAAACGGAAACTTCCCGAGCCTCCGGCTCCGCTTTCTCCGACGTCCCAGAACGCGCGCCGGCCGGCAGCTGCAACACGGTTGCGCACTGACCCTCGCACAGCCGCGTGACCAGCACCACCTGTCCGTCCGGGAATTCCAACGCATCGTGATGCGTCACGGCGTTGTCCATATTGATTTGCCGGAAACGCGCAAGCCGCTGCCCGATCTTCTTGTTCGGAAGGATGCCGATGCCGAATGACGGCTCGCATTCGACGTTCTGGTCGAACGCAATTTCCGTGCCGGGCATGAGGCAGACCGCAACATGCGGCTCTCCGGACGCTGCGAAGCCGCGCGTGATCGAATTGGGGAACCTGGTTGCTACCAGTTTGTCCCCAACTCTGGCAGGCCGGGTCGCGACGTGGTGCAGACTATAGTCACACATCGAAGGAACTCCTTTTCCTGTGAAAGCCAGAATGCTCCTCAGCCAAGCCGCCAGACTCGTGGCAGCGGTCGGTTGTCGGTGTCTCGACTTCCCGCATTACCGCCATGTCATCGCCTTGCAGGGAGAGGTCTCATCAGCAGTAGATCCCGACCGCTCGCAGCTGATTCAAACCACATCAATCTCTCTCCTTCGGCTGCCAGGAGGTGAGCGAAGAACGCGGCAATGACGTAACCGGTTCCTCGTTTCGTCAAAGGCAGCGAACGAGGCCCAGTGCGGCAGGCAATTCGTCATCGGCTTTGGCCGCGCGACCGTGCTCGCAGGACGTACGTTTCCTCGGATTCCTGTGAGTAATCAACACCGAAAGCGGAGGTATTGCAGGTTCGGGTGCCGGAGACGCCCCGCTCAATTCCTGGAGGAATTTAACCCCCGCTTGTTGAGCGCGCAGGAAAGCCGACAGGCAACGCCCTCCCCTTCCCAGCGATCAACGCGCACCAAGCCGCGCGAGAAAGCTCGGGCAGAGGCTCCTTCACTTCGGAATCTGCAGCAACTCCTTGACCTGCTCGCCGGTCAGCGGCGCGGGAATAAATTTCGCCGCCATCGCGTCGGCCATGATCTGGTCGATGCCCTCGACGCGATCAGTGGCCATGCTTCCCTTCGGAATAAGCTCGCGCACCCGCAGCACGATCTTGGCGGGCAAATTGGAATATTCGCCGTAGTGCTTGAGCGCGGCGGGATCGGAATACATCCATGCAACCGTCTCCCGATAAGCGCGATTGAAGCGAACGATGGCATCATGCCGCTTATGCAGGGTGTTCACGTTGGTCAAATTGACGCGCACGGTGCGGGTGCGCAGCGAGGCGACGTCACTGCCGGTCGCGATGATCCGGATCTTGCCGTCCTCCACGAGGTCAAGTCCGAACGGTGCCGCGCCGAAGCCTACATCGACCTGCCCGGTCATGGTCTGGGTGATGGTCGCGGCGATAGTACCGGTCGATGTCGGTATGGCGGTAAGCTTGTATT
>Ga0209240_1000611_pt1 | contig 14929 bp, 15 predicted proteins | sample GraSoi_2013_80cm_FD_185828 | JGI IMG/M metagenome (GOLD analysis project Ga0209240, IMG submission 185828) | Grasslands soil microbial communities from the Angelo Coastal Reserve, California, USA - Sample 9_17_2013_80cm (SPAdes) (version 2) | ecosystem: Environmental > Terrestrial > Soil >...
TCAAAATACGCCCCCTTTAGCCCCCTCGTCTCACTGCTCCTGGGTCCAGGAACGGCTCGTTAACTAGTCGGAACAACAAATACGACAGCCGGAGCAAAAAAAGGGGCGGCCTTCAACTCCTAGCATTTGTTACCACTAAGCCAGACTCGAGAAGAACCAAAGAACGACTCTGACATAGCCAACGAGCCCCGAAACGAGTTTGTGCAAAAACACGATTTTGCGTCGCGGCGGATAAGTCCGCCGCAGAACATGCCATGAAAATTGCTTTTATCTCTCCGCCGATATCAGGACACCTCAATCCAATGACTACGCTGGCGCGAAAGCTTCAGTCGCGTAACCATGACGTAGTATTCATTAGTTTGCCGGACGGTGAGCGTTCCGTTCGGGCTGCAGGTTTACCGTTTGTCTCCTGCGGTGCACAGGAGTTCCCAGCCGGCTCGCTCAACGAACGCCTCCGCTGGTTAAGCAAGCTCCAGGGAGAGAAAGCGCTCTGGGCTACGCTACAGAATGTTGCCGCCAGGACAGAAGCGATGTTGAATTCATTGCCGGCTATCCTAATTGCAGCCGGGGTAGATGCAGTCGTAATGGACACTGTTCTGATCTACGCGGAGTTAGCGCCGATGAGCCTTGATATTCCGTATGTCCACGTCGCAAACGCGTTGCACTTCGATTACTCTGGGTATACACCACTCTGTTTCTATGACTGGCCTCACGAAACTACTCCTGCAGCTCTGGCCAGGAACCGGAAAGGCGTAGAGAGTTTTCTCGAAAGGCTTGCGCCGACCATCGCGGTGGCAAGGGCATATGCCGGGCGCACCGGCCTCGATGTCGATTGGGACAACCCATCGGCCACAATCTCGAGCCTGGCCTGGATCACCCAAACTCCCAAAGAGTTGGATTTTGAAAGTTCTCATTGGCCGCCGCAGTTCCACCATACCGGACCTTTCCACGATGGCGCCGGCCGCATAGATGTCGACTTCCCATGGGAACGACTGACCGGAGAGCCCCTCATCTTTGCATCGATGGGAACACTTATGAACGGTTCGGCTGACGTCTATCGCACGATTACGGCAGCGAGCGCGAAACACAAAGGCGTCCAACTCGTGCTTTCAGTGGGCGATCACCTCAATTCAGAACAGATTGGAGCGCTACCGAACAATACCATCCTGGTTAGGCGCGCACCGCAATTGGAACTGTTGAAGCGCGCCTCTGTCTGCATCACCCATGCAGGCCTAAACACTGTACTCGAGTCTCTGGCTCAAGGCGTTCCGCTGGTTGCCATTCCGGTTACCGTTGATCAGCCTGGTGTTGCTGCCAGGATCGCTGAGAAGAAAACTGGACTGGTTGTACCGTTGAAAGAGCTGACCGGACCCCGCCTTTCGCCTCTCCTTGATCAGGTGCTCAATGAACCTACGTATCGCGATAATGCACGCTATTTCCAGAAAGTGATTGCCGAAACCAACGGACTTTCTAGAGCAGCAGATCTGGTAGAAGAATCCCTAGGTGTGACCACGAACGCCGCCAGCACTTTGAGAAATCATTGATTCGCTCAAGTACTTATGAACCCATCATTTGCTCAAAAAGTTGTATTAATCACTGGCGGGACCTCCGGAATCGGGCGCGCAACGGCAGTAGCTTTTGCCGAACAAGGCGCAAACGTTGTCGTCGCCGGGCGACGTGAGGCCGAGGGAGCAGAGTCGGTAAGGCTCGTTGAGAAGACAGGCAGCAACGGCTTGTTTGTCCGAACAGATGTAGCCATCGAAAAAGAGGTCGAAGCAATGGTCGCTCGCACGGTTGAATATTTTGGGCGGCTTGACTTCGCGTTCAATAACGCAGGGGTTTCGGGAGAAATGGATTCAGGGAACGGAATCGCAAACACGAATGAAGTTTTCAATCGCATCATGGACACCAACGTCCGCGGCGTTTTCCTCAGCTTGAAACATGAGATCCCTGCTATTCTTAAGTCCGGAGGCGGTGCGATTGTGAACAACGCTTCGGTCGCCGGTCTGAGAGCAATCATTCCCGGAACACCGATTTACACTGCCAGCAAGTTCGCGGTCGTCGGTCTTACGAGATCGGTAGCGCTCGAGTTTGCTGCCAAAGGGGTCCGGGTGAATGCCGTTTGTCCAGCAATTATTGAAACGGAAATGACGGAGAGGTTCCGGGTAAACAATGAGGTCCGCGCAAGGTTGATGGCGTTGCACCCAATCGACCGGTTTGGGCAATCGGAAGAAGTTGCGGCAGCGGTGCTTTATCTCTGCTCGCCGGGAGCTGCATTCATCACCGGAGCTGCATTACCAGTGGACGGCGGTGTTCTCGCATAAACGTTCGTTGTGATCATTCTTACCGCCTAAGAACTACCGACTTCTTATGCTAGGTTCGAAATGCTTTGCGAAGTGCAGCGCCAGTCTGATCGATAAGAACCTTGCCTGCGTCGAGCACGCCTGCCAGGGAGGCAAGGCCATGAACCATGCCTGGCCAGCAAGTGTGATCCAGAGCGACGTTTGCGGCCTTTAATTTTGCCGCATACTCATCTCCTTCATCACGCAGAGGATCGTGATCCGCGGTCATGATGAAGGCAGGCGCAACGCCGGTGAGATCTGTTGCGAAGAGTGGGGAGACCTCCGGGGCCGTACGGTTTATCCCCTCTGGTAGATAGGCGTCGTACCATTCGATCATCCGGGCATGCGAAACGAGATACGCGCCGGTTCCCAATTCTCTCCACGAAGGCCTAGAGGTGGTAGCATCGAGATTGGGATAGAGCAGCACCTGAAGACGCAACCTCGGCCCATTCTTCGCCGCCTTTTGAGCTACCCATGCTGCCAGGAGACCACCTGCACTATCACCTCCAACCGCGACCCGCTGGGGGTCGGCACCAATGTCGGACGCGTGATCAGCGACCCATATAAGAGCGGCCCAAGCATCATCGTTCGCAGCGGGGTAAGGATTTTCCGGAGCAAGACGGTACGCCACAGAAATAACGATGCACTGGGAACGATTTGCCAATGCCCGAAGTAGGCTGTCGTGGCTTTCAAGGTCTCCTGCGACAAATCCTCCCCCGTGGTAATAAACGAGAACTGGCGCGGCGATCGGAAGAAGATCTTCTCTTATGCCTCTCGCACCAGACAGAATGATCGTGTGAGGAACATACAAACGAACGGGGATTTTCCCGACGGGACCTGGTATGGCGAAATATTCGGTTCTTGAGACCGACTCGAAGGGGTACCTTCGCGCAGCAGAGGCACCCATCACCTGTCGTAATGCAATAATCTTCTCCTTCGCGGAAAGAGGTGCGGCTGGGGCTGGATGTTGTGCTGCATTCGCTTGGAACTGCTCCAAAAGAGCCTTTACCTGTGGATCAAGTTCATTCAACATTGGACAGTTCTCTTTCTTTCGGGTTTACTGCCTAACCTGAGTTACGTCACTGAGCCTCGATAGATCGGCCCCCCAAGTATTGTTCCGGTCAGGCCGCCGTCGACGATGATCTCGGAACCGTGGACATAGGACGAATCATCAGACGCAAGGAACAACACAGCCTTGGCGACCTCTTCCGCCTGGCCCCACCGATCGAGCGGCACACTCCCTAGCAATCTCTTGGTCAGGGCGGTCATCACATCGGCCGGAACCGGGACGCGTTCCCAAATCGGAGTTTGGATGAAACCAGGCGCCACGACGTTGATGCGAATGCCCCGTGGTGCAAGCTCTGCCGCCATCGACCGGCTCATCGCGCGAAGGGCCCCTTTGCTTGCAGCATAAAATCCTGCTCCGGGTGGAAAGCCGGTGATTGGCGCGATCGAACCATTCAAAATGATGGATGCGCCCGCCCGCAAAAGAGGAAGCGCTGCCTGGATGGTCAGAAACGTGCCGGTCACATTGGTTCTTAGAGTTTCGTCAAACGTCGCTTCGGACGTTTCCTCAATTGACCCCATGTTACCGATACCAGCATTGGCAAAAACAATATCGAGGTGACCGAACTTTTCTTTGATCGTAGCAAACAAGACGTCGCGAGCCTTAGAATCCAATACATCGGAGTTGAAGGCGAGCGCATTTGGGCCAAGCTTAGCCGCGGCAGCGTCAAGCGTCGTCTGATTCCGTCCAGTTATGACGACTCGCGCGCCCTCGGCCACGAATAGCCGCGCCGTCGCTAAGCCTATGCCGCTGTTGCCACCAGTGATTAAAGCAGTTTTAGTTTTAAGTTTCATGTTTGGTGTGGTGATCGAGCATCTGCGTTCTACCGGGAATGTTCGTTGAACACATTGTGATTCTCTTGGAGCTTCCTTTGATTCTTTGGCAGAGGAGCTTCCTGCGGTTCTTTGGTAGAAAACTGCTTTTCGCACGCGAGGTGCCGAAACTATCCGAGGGCAGTGGCAAGCGAAGAGCTGGGGCTGACTGTAAGTACTGTAAACTTGCGGGTTTCTTTGCCTCAGGCGATCAGTAGGTCGGCGCAAGCGGAGACAAGATCTGCTGCCAGTTAAGACAACAAATACGAGAGCTTGGACAAAAAATCGCGTAGCCCAAGAATGTTGGCTCTCGTGCTTTTGACTTAGTAGACAAGGTGAGAACTACAATGAAATACCCGAACAGTATTCCTCTCTGGCACGCAGGCGGAGAACTCTTTCCTGGCAACGCCCTTTCTCAGATTGTTCTCTCGAGCGCCGGCACCAAATGGAACGACGTGGTGCTGGAGCAGCACGATTTTCTCAGCATTGAATTGGCTGATGTAATGTACAAGCGGCATGTGGTTGTTATCAATATCGGCCACTCGGTTAATTGGGAATTCAAGAAAAAGGGGCGGTTTCGGCGGGTGCTCAAGGAAAAAGATACGATTTCCTTCTTCCCGAGCTGTCAGCCTTTTTCTGGTCGGCTGAAACTAGAGAGGGACGTTTTTGGGGCCTTTATCCGTCTGGGTCTGGACCCTGTTTTCGTGAGCCGCATTGCTGAGGGGATGGGATTGGATTCAGATCGTATTGAGCTGGTTGAGCAGCGACGAGAGACCGACCCTACACTTCACCACGTTGCTTTGGCATGGCGGGCCGGAGTCCAGACTGGCGATGCCGGTGACCGGATGTATGCGGAGGCATTATCGACAGCCCTCGCCGTCCGCCTCCTGCGCGAATATGGCGCAGGACGGCCAAAGCTGAAACGGCGGTATAATGGGCTGCCGCGCAAAAAACTGGTGCGTGCTGTCGAATATATTCAAGATCAGCTGGACAAAGACTTAACTGTTTCCGGGATTGCTCAGGCGGTTTATATGAGTCCGTATCACTTCATGCGGCTCTTCAAAGAATCTACTGGCCAATCGCCGCACCAGTACGTCATTGAGGCTCGGGTAAGAAAAGCGACGGAACTCCTGGCAACAGGCAAGCTAACGATCAGTGAAGCTGCACACCATGTCGGTTTCGTCGATCAGAGCCATCTTACCCGTCATTTCAAGAGAGTTTTCGGAATGCCGCCTAAGGCCTTTCTGTCCTGTGGCGAGAGCAGCCTTCTATCAAAGAAGCGCACGAAGCTCCAAGAGAATCACAACATTCTTCAATAAAATCTCCGGGTAGAGACTATATCCCGTCGATCAAAGCAAGTAGGCTCGTCTATCTTTAGTAACACGCAATCTGTGTGTTTTTTACTCGAATCCTTACGTCAACCTGCCTGCGCGTTAATCGCAACGTACGGCTCGGCAGTAGGTCCAATTTTTAAGATCCGCGATGCATAGCCGGACGGCTTTTGGCGAGGATTGGATTCCATCCTGCATCGCGTTCTCCACCAGCAGTTGGAACGAAAAAGGAGGCATTAGAAACTTCGACAAGCCCGGATCGATGGTCTGCTCTATCTTTAGCTAGTCGGCTACCCATCCACAACGATTCGATATCTAGATAAGCGTGGATTACCGCCAACTCTTGCTCCGGGGGCACAGAATGCGTTGGCCTTGGCGACGACGATGCCTCCCTTCTTTGGTTTGATGCGAAAAGCAGTTTTCTACCAAAGAACCGCAGGAAGCTCCTCTACCAAAGAACCACAGGAAGCTCCAAGAGAATCACGATGCGTTCAACGAATATTCCCGCCAGAACGCAGATGTAATCGATCACTTCCGGCAAGGACATGCGTATGCGCTAAACCTCAAGGATAGCGGGCCTTGGACCTCGAGAGGATGGTTTACCGAATGAGTGATGGAGCACTATGAAAATTGGCTTTCTGAGTCTACCGCTGACCGGGCATCTAAATCCGATGACTGCACTTGCACGCAAGCTGCAGTCGCGAGGACATAAAATTGTCTTTATTGGAGTTCCGGATATTGAACCCGTTGTTCACGCAGCCGATCTGGATTTCGTACCGTTTGGCGAAAATGAATACCCACCAGGTTCTATAGCGAAAAGATGGGGCCCGGTAGCGAACCTGCATGGTCTGGATGTTTTGCGCTACACTGTTCGGGAATTGACGCCTGGCCTAATTAAGGCGGCATTCGAGCATTTGCCTGGAAAGATAGCAGTAACCGGTGTGGATGCGCTGATTCTCGATACAGCATATCGGCTGATTGAAATTGTTCCGATGCATCTCGGTCTGCCTTACGTCCAGATTTGGAATATACTCCACTTCGACTCTTCCGGATCGACCCCACTCGCTCTTTACAGTTGGCCTCATGAAACGAGCCCGGAAGCTTTAGCCAGGAATGTCGCTGGACTGGAGATCCTCGGCGAGTATGGCCAGGCGGTAGGACCGATCGCTCAGTCCTATGCCGAGCGGAACAGACTCGAGATCGATTGGAGTAACCCGGCCGCCACGGTTTCCAGACTGGCAGTGATCACACAGACACCAAAAGAGTTCGATTTCCCCATTCCTGATCTGCCTCCGCAATTTCATTATGCGGGTCCCTTTCACGATAATGAAGGACGCGAGCCTGTTCCCTTTCCTTGGGAGAAATTAAGCGGCAAGCCCTTGATCTATGCTTCCATGGGAACACTGGTGAACGGCCTGAATAACGTTTACGGCGCCATTCTCGAAGCGGTTGGCGAATTTCCGGAGATGCAGGTTGTGCTTTCGGTAGGCAAGACCTTCAACCCGGGCGATCTAGGACCAGTCCCGTCGAATACAATCGTCGTTCGCATCGCTCCACAAATCGAACTGCTGAAGCGGGCGGCACTTTGCATAACCCACGCAGGGCTAAATACAGCTCTGGAGGCGTTAGCCCAGGGAGTGCCGATGGTGGCGATCCCGATCGGGTACGACCAACCCGGTGTTGCCGCCAGGATCGCCTATCACGGGGTTGGTGAATTCGTCGAAGTAGGTAATTTGACTGCGCGACATTTATCCGAATTGATCGCAAAGGTAATAGCAAACCGGAACTATCGCGATAAAGCACGTTGGTTCCAAAAGGTCATTGCAAAGGCGCGCGGACCGGACCTAGCCGCCGACATAATCGAACGCGTATTCGGAGAACGTATAGAACCCAAACAGGGCGTAGCAGCAATTTCATGAGCTCAGAATTGAAATCAGCAGACCCGAAAGGAGAGGAACTAAGCAGAGAGATCCTCGCCTGCGAGAACAAAGTGTATGAGACCTTCCTCGAACCCCACCCCGACGTAGAAGCCTGGCAAAGGCTAACCATGCCGGATTACCTTTACATTAATTTCAGGGGTGTCATCTGGACCAGAGAGGAAAACGCTATTTCCTTAAAAAGTGGTGCGCGCAATTCTTGATTAACCCGCGTCGTTCCACACCATCGTTCGCTCACGTGGTGGAACCGGTACCAATCAAAATAGCGTGCTGGGTGATCTTTTACCGTACCGGCTTCCAGCCTGACGGGAAACAGCGCCACAGCTCAGACAACGAATACGGCAACTTAGACAAGAAGAAATATAGGCCTGGCAGATAGTGGAGTTTATTCTCACTAACATGTTGGGCGGCGAAAATCACCGCGACTACTCCAGTAAAACCAAGAATTTTGAGATAGCCATTAGAAGGAATCTCATGAAAAGAACGCGATTAGTCTTAGCTCTTATGACGCTGTTTGCTGGAAATATGAATGCTGGGACCGCGGAACAGCAATAAACCTGTCGACCAATATTAGGATATTGTCATTAACCACGTTTTGAAGTTCCCAGTCGGGAGCAACAGCTAATAGAGAAGACGAAAGAGTTGGTCAGAGGTGGCCCGTTACCAACAGAAGCGGTGGGCCGCATGTATCAAAAGCTGGTTGAGGAAATATCCAGAAGGGACGCCGCTCGACGTGTAACGCCCTTGATGCTCAACCACGCACCGTAAACACGACAGGCAAAAGTTAAGCAAAACATTTTAGGAGATTCAATGAGGGTCGCATTTGTAGGTGTTCGCGTACCAGGCCATCTCAATCCAATGACGACGCTTGCGCGCAAGCTGAAAGCACGCGGGCATGATGTCGTGTTTATCGCCGATCTCGACAGCGAACCTACCGTTCGCGCAGCACAGCTTCCATTCATCTCATATTGCGAGAACGAGCTTCCACTAGGATCGGTTCGCCACACCTCAGATCAGTTGAGCAAGCTACAGGGTAAAGCCGCATTAGAGTTCGCCATTCGCTCTGTGGCGAGTCACCTGGAGCCGTCCTTCAGGAATTTGCCTCGGACGCTGCTGGAAGCTCGCGTGGACGCATTGGTGTTGGATCAAGTCGATTACGGACTTGGGTTAGTTCCGATGAATCTTGGCATACCGTATGTCCATGTGTCGAACGCTCTTCACCTCGATTATTCAGGGAACACCCCACTTTGTACTTTTGACTGGCCCCATGAAACGACTCCAGAGGCACTGGCTCGAAACCAGGCGGGTGTGCTGGGGTTTATGCAGGTACTAGAACCAGTTACGTCCGTGGCGTACGCTTATGCGGCGCAGGTTGGATTGAATATCGACTGGACCGATCCCCTCGCTACTATGTCCGAATTGGCATGGCTCACGCAGGCGCCAAAAGAGTTCGATTTCGAGAGCCCACACTGGCCTTCCCAGCTTCACCACACGGGGCCATTTCATGACGGCCTTGGCCGGATCGAGTCGGACTTTCCGTGGGATCGTCTTACGGGTGAGCCGCTAGTCTATGCCTCGATGGGCACTTTGCAGAACGGCCTAGAAGCAGTCTTCAGCGCGATTGCGCAAGCGGTCAAGCCTCGCCCTGGGATGCAGTTGGTGCTTTCTATCGGCGACAGCCTCGATGCTAAGCAGATCAGTTCATTGCCAGCCAACTGCATTGTTGTAAACCGCGCGCCACAGATCGAGCTGCTTAAGCGTTCGGCCTTATGCATCACCCACGCCGGTCTGAATACTGTACTTGAATCTCTGACGCAGGGAGTTCCGATGGTTGCGATCCCGGTTACGAATGATCAACCCGGCGTTGCCGCCAGAATAGCCTATACGAAAACTGGCGCATATGTACCCATACAAGAGACGACGGCTTCTCGCCTATCGGCTCTTATCGAAGAGGTCTTGAGTAATCCCGAGTTCCGTCAAAATGCCAACAACATGAAGCAGGTGATAGCCGAAACAAACGGACTCGAAAAGGCAGTAGACTTATTAGAACTGGCTTTCAACCTCGCCTAGCCACTGCAAAGGAATTGAGGCACACGCCGGCTGGCCGAGAAACCCCCGATCTGAGCGTGTGCCGGTTCAGCGTCATCTCATAACACTAGTAATCCCTGTTTTCTTGCCTATTGCCTTTGCGCGAAAACGCGGCAACAAGAAAGCGCTTTCTGCGGAGAAAATGACGCACCTTTTAACGAGTACCGTGCGTGGATTTAAATTGGTGGCTAAAGCGCTACGTGAGCTTCATAAATTGAATCGCGACATGGTTGTGATCATTCTTACCGCCTAAGAACTACCAACTTCTTATGCTCGGATCGAATGCTTTGCGAAGTGCAGCCCCAGTCTGATAGATAAGAACCTTGCCTGCGTCGAGCACGCCTGCCAGGGAGGCAAGGCCATGAACCATGCCTGGCCAGCAAGTGGGATCCACAGCGACATTTGCGTCCTTTAATTTTGCCGCATACTCATCTCCTTCATCACGCAGAGGATCGTGATCCGCGATGATGATGAAGGCACGCGCCACGCCGGTGAGGTCTGTTGCGAAGAGTGGGGAGACCTCCAGGGCTTTACGATTTATCCCCTCTGGTAGACGGGCGTCGTACCTTTCGATCATGTGGGCATGCGAAATGAGATACGCGCCGGTTCCCAATTCTTTCCACGAAGGCCTAGAGGTGGTAGCATCGAGATTTGGATAGAGCAGCATCGACTGCCGACACGCCGATTTCGAATCGCAGTCGGTTCCTCCTTCGCAACACCTGCGCATCCTGTTTCAGACGTTCGACTTCAGCCGTCAGCGGTTTGCGTAGCCAAACGTCTTTGGATCTGAAGGCGGTTCCCGTTCGATAATACAAAGCTCTTGTTGTCATAATCCTTTTCCTTTCTCCAGCGACACCGATGCGATTTCATCTTCGGTTCGCCTCACGTATATGTTAGTGATAACAACTGCTAGGACTTGAGAGTCCGGTCGATTTGAAAGAAAAAATAAGTGTCAAAAAATTATACCAGAGTTAGCTAACCCTGTCCGCAACTCGAACGTTGAAGTGCCTCTTATTGCAGTCTAATCAGGGCAGCCTGTACATGGCGTCGTTGGCTACAATCAACGTTAGCCGCATCACTCCATTGTTATCGCCCGCGACAGAAATGCGCGGGTTTGCGATCCAAAAGGAGGCCGCAAAAAGTGCTCGGCTTGCGACGATCTGCTCTGCCGGTAGACGGAGCGAGCGTGAGAAAAAGTAAGAAAGCCAGTCTTACCGTGGTAAGCGCCCATACCGGAAGGACCAATTCCGCCAAGCGGAAGGCTATCGGTAGAACCATGAGAAATGCAGTCATTGATGGTGACGCCACCGGATGTTGTTCCGTCGAGAACAAGGCGTTCTTCCGCGAAGTCATTACCGAAGTAGTATAGGGCCAGGGGGCTCGGGTGGTTTCGCACATAAGTGATTGCCTCTTCGATATTGTGGTAGGTCTTGATCGGGAGCAGCGGACCAAAAAGCTCGTCCTGCATTACCGTCATTTCTTCGTTCACGTCGAGAATCAGGCTAGGCGGCAGTCGATGAAGATCATTGCTGGCAAAGTCCTCGTCGGCCGGATTTAGCTCGATGACACGAGCTCCCTTATGCTTCGCATCGTCGGTCAAGCTTCTTAGCCGGTTGAAGTGCCTCTCGTTGATAATCGACGTGTAGTCGCCGTTCTCTTTCAAAGCGCCGTACATCTCGTGTACCGCCTTGGTCGCGAATGCCACAAACGCATCTTCGCTACCCTTGGGTAGCAGGACGTAATCCGGAGCGAGACAAATCTGGCCTGCATTAAAGGTCTTTGCTTTCATAACTCGACGCGCCACGTCACCGATGTCGGCGGTCCGTCCGACCAGCACCGGCGACTTGCCTCCTAGCTCAAGGGTCACGGGAGTGAGATTCTTCGCGGCGGCTTCCATTACCGCTGCCCCGATTTTGGCTCCTCCGGTATAAATCAAGTGATCAAAAGGCAAAGCCGCAAAAGCCGTCCCTGTCTCCGGGCCACCCTGCAGAACGGTGATTTCGGTTTCGTGGAAAAATTGTGCGACCAACTGGCCCATCAGTTCAGACGTTCTTGGCGCCAATTCTGATGGCTTCAACATGCATACGTTACCAGCAGCGAAAATGCTGGCGATGGGGCTGAATGCAAGTGCCCAGGGAAAATTCCAGGGACTTACAACTCCAACGACTCCCTTTGGCTGAAATTCAACTCGGGCTATCGCGTCGGGCAAAGGAGCTTCATGCAACTCCGGCTCCATCCATTCCCTCAGGTGAATTTTGTTATACTTCAGAGTGTTAACTACGACTAGGACCTCTGAAAGCGATTCTTCGATGCTGCGCCCTCCATAGTCTTGGCTGAGCGTAGCGGCAATCTCATCTTTGTTGTCCACCAGGAGCGCGATCAATCGATCCATGCGTTCGATCCGTGTAGTGCGATCCGGTATTCCGTTCGCCAGCCAGGTCTCTTTTTGTTTCGTGAGCAAGAGGCGCATGTCCTCCGCGTTCAATTCAGTCTTGAAAAATGGGTTCTGTACTTTGTTAGCGGTACTCACGATTTTCTCCTTCGTGCGCGATATGTCTCAGATTAGTGATCGGCTAAGCGATTGTGGGCGGGTAGGTGGCGTTTTAGTCGGTGTTGATGACAAGCGGCTCCGGGTGATCTTTCGGCCAAAGCTGGTGGATGAGGTGAACTTTGCCGACCAACTGCGGTCAGAGTTCAATCCACTTGGTGAACCAGCCGGCTATGGCGTAGCGCCGGACCTTCAGCCGGTCGTAGTAGTCTGACCACTGGCTAATTTTCCCATTCTTTATCTGCACGACAGATATGCCTCGCTCGCAAATTGGCACCTTCCGCAAACGTCCGTCCAGAAAAGGTTCAGTCTTCGTAGCCGTAAGCGTCCATTCACTAATAACGTGGTCTCCGTTACTGAGGATGGTCTTGTCCCTTCTTTCGGAATCCGGGAAGAGTTCCCGTATTTTGGCCAAGAATCCGGTCAAGCGCCCCTTGTCCATAAATTCGAGTCCGAGCGCATGGTCATTGAATGTGAACTGGTCATCAAACTGATCTACGACTTCAACAAAGTTCCCTTGCCTCCAGGCTGCTAAAGCGATTTGCAGAACTCGATCAGAGATAGTCGCTTCTCCCGAAGCATTGTCGCGAATCGTGCTGTGTGTGTTCATTACAATTTACTCTTTCTTCTGACGTCTGGCAGTTTCATCTAACTGTATCGGCTTGGTTTATAACTTATGATCGGCTTTCAGTATTTCTCCGGCGCTCTCGCCGATGATGACGCAGGGAGCCATGGTGTTGCCGGTGGTTACACGCGGCATGATGGATCCAGCGGCAATACGCAGGTTTTCGATTCCATAGACTTTGAGCTTGCGTCTACAACCGACATGGAATCGCGTTTCATCTTGGCGGTACACGCCTGATGCCAGTAGGACATCGCCGCATCTGTTCATAAATGGGGCGCTAGCGGTTTCTTGGCTGTATTCTAGATAGCTGGCAGGTCTGGATTGCCCGCTAGGCGCTTCTGAGCAATACGACTCCTGCTGTCTTATTTGATTGAACAATCTGTGCTGCTCTATGTACGTGCTTTGTGCGCCGCCGGAATTGATCAATTGCATTTGCGTTCTGGCGTGAATGTTCGTTGAACACATTGTGATTCTCTTGGAGCTTCCTGTGGTTCTTTGGTAGAGGAGCTTCCAGCGGTTCTTTGGTAGAAAACTGCTTTTCGCAACAAACCAATGAAGGGAGGCATCGTCGTCGGCGATGGCTTCCGGCCAGGCAGCGCGGGATTTATCGGACATACACGTCCACTTTTTCTAACCCCGCATTGGATCCAGCGGTCGAAGGCAAATCAATGATGATTCAGGGTCCAGGGAAATCGGTCACACTTGGGTGTTCAGACGCGAGGTGCCGAAACTATATGAGGACAGTGGCAAGCTCCGTAACTACCGTAAACTTGCGAGTTTCTTTGTCTTAGGCGATCGGTAGATCCGCGCAAGCGGAGACAAGAGCTGCGCAGTTAAAACAACGATTGCGACAACTCGGACAAAACCGCCTGGTCTCTAAACTTTGACGTTAATGTTTTTGACTCCATCGGAAGTAAGGGATGGCGAAGTCTACTTGGCGCAAAGCTGGCAACGAACGTTTCACGCCGATTCACGGTAGAGTGAAGAACTACAATGAAGTACCCGCACAGTATTCCTCTCTGGCGCGCGAACGGAGAGCTCCTACCTGGCAATGCCTTTTCTCAGGTTGTTCTCTCGAGCGCCGGCACCAAATGGAAGGACGTGGTGCTGGAGCAAAAACGCGATTTTCTCGGCATCGAATTGGCTGATGTAATGTTCAAGCGGCATGTGGTTGTTATCAATATCGGCCACTCCGTTACTTGGGAATTCAAGAAAGAGGGGCGGTTTCGGCGGGTGCTCAAGGAAAAAGATGCGATTTCCTTCTTCCCAAGCTGTCAGCCTTTTTCTGGTCGGCTGAAACTAGAGAGGGACGTTTTTGGGGCCTTTATCCGTCTGGGTCTGGACCCTATTTTCGTGAGCCGCATTGCTGAGGGGATGGGATTGGATTCAGATCGTATTGAGCTGGTTGAGCAGCGACGAGAGACCGACCCTACACTTCACCACGTTGCTTTGGCATTGCGGGCCGAAGTCCAGACTGGCGATGCCGGTGACCGGATGTATGCGGAGGCATTATCGACAGCGCTCGCCGTCCGCCTCCTGCGCGAATATGGCGCAGGACGGCCAAAGCTGAAACGGCGGTATGGTGGGCTGCCGCGCAAAAAACTGGTGCGTGCTGTCGAATATATTCAAGATCAGCTGGACACAGACTTAACTGTTTCCGGGATTGCTCAGGCGGTTTATATGAGTCCGTATCACTTCATGCGGCTCTTCAAAGAATCTACTGGCCAATCGCCGCACCAGTACGTCATTGAGGCTAGGGTAAGAAAAGCGACGGAACTTCTGGCAACAGGCAAGCTCACGATCAGCGAAGCTGCACACCATGTCGGTTTCGTCGATCAGAGCCATCTTACCCGTCATTTCAAGAGAGTTTTCGGAATGCCGCCTAAGACCTTTCTGTCTTGTGGCGAGAGCAGCTTTCTACCAAAGAAGCGCACGAAACTCCAAGAGAATCACGACATTTTTCAATGAAATTTCCGGGAAAAACTACCTCCCGTTGCCGATCTTAAAAAATTGAGTTACTGCCGAGTCGCACGGTGCGATTAACGCGCAGGCAGGTGACGGTAAGGATTCGAGTAAAAAACACACAGATTGCGTCTCACTAAAGTTAGGGGAGCTTACTTGCTTTGATCGCTAGATAAAAGTGATACTAAATCCGTATCCAGTCTGGTTAGGTTAGGCGG
>Ga0209240_1000620_pt1 | contig 14803 bp, 11 predicted proteins | sample GraSoi_2013_80cm_FD_185828 | JGI IMG/M metagenome (GOLD analysis project Ga0209240, IMG submission 185828) | Grasslands soil microbial communities from the Angelo Coastal Reserve, California, USA - Sample 9_17_2013_80cm (SPAdes) (version 2) | ecosystem: Environmental > Terrestrial > Soil >...
AGATCGGTTCCTGGCCCAAGCACCGCCCAGTGCGCGCCAGCCCCGCCGTACGGCATTCCGATGCTGCCCGGGTTGACCACGAGCCGCCGGTGCGCCAGCCGGGCAAACGGCATGTGAGTGTGGCCGCACACCACGGCGGCGACGGAGTCGTCCAGGCCGGCAAAGACCTCAGCCCAGCGGCCGAGCCGGGAGTCAACGAGCACGACCTCCTCATCGTCCCGCGGCGTCGCATGGCAGAAGACGACCGAACCAAGCCCGCTGATCTCGACAGTCGCCGACAATGGCAGCCCGGCAAGCAGATCCACCTGGTCGTCGCGCAACTGCTCGGCGGCCCATGATGACAGCCCGTCGGGGACCGAGGGACTCGTCCCCCTCCGGCACTCGACAAGCTCCCGGTCGGCGTTGCCGCGGATCCAGACCGCGCGCTCTCCGAGCCCGGACAGCAGGTCGAGGGTCTCGACCGGCTGCGGGCCGGTCGCCAGATCCCCGGTGAGCGCGATCAGGTCGGCCGCGGCGACGTCGGGCTCGGCGAGCACGGCCTCGAGCGCCGGGAGCACGCCGTGTATGTCGGACAGAACCGCGACCCGCACCGAACGGCCCGGGCTAGCCGAGTTTCTTGCCGGCCGAGAGCAGGTCCTCGCAGGCGCGGACGACCCGGGCCGCCATCGAGGCCTCGCCGGCCTTTCCCCACGAGCGCGGATCGTAGGCCTTCTTGTTACCCACACCGCCGTCGACCTTCAGCACGCCGTCGTAGTTGACGAACATGTGACCGGCCACCGGGCGGGTGAACGCGTACTGGGTGTCGGTGTCGACGTTCATCTTCACCACGCCGTAGGAGATGGCCTCGCGGATCTCCTCGAGCGCGGAGCCAGAGCCACCGTGGAACACCAGGTAGAACGGCGTCGGCTGGCCATAGGCAGCACCCACGGCGTCCTGGATCTCCTTCAGGATCGACGGCCTGAGCTTGACGTGCCCCGGCTGGTAGACCCCGTGCACGTTGCCGAACGTCGCGGCGAGAATGTACCGGCCCCGCTCACCGAGCCCGAGCGCCTTGGCGGTTTCGAGCGCGTCTTCCGGCGTGCTGTACAGCTTCTCGTTCATCTCGCCAGTGACGCCGTCCTCCTCGCCGCCGACCACGCCGATCTCTAGCTCCATCACGGTCTTGGCGCTGGCGCACTCGGCCAGCAGTTCGGCCGCGATCCGCATGTTCTCATCGAGCGGCACAGCCGAGCCGTCCCACATGTGCGACTGGAACAGCGGCTGCTCGCCACGGGAGACGCGCTCCTTAGAGATCTGGATCAGCGGCCGCATGTATTTGTCGAGCTTGTCCCTGGGGCAGTGGTCGGTATGCAGCGCGACGTTGACCGGATACTTGGCGGCGACAGTATGCGCGAACTCAGCCAGCGCGACAGCCCCGGTCACCATGTCCTTGACCGACCCCGACAGGTACTCCGCGCCGCCCGTCGATACCTGGACGATGCCGTCACTGCCGGCGTCCGCGAATCCTGCCAGCGCGGCATTGAGCGTCTGACTGGATGTCACGTTGATCGACGGGTAGGCGAAACCTTGCTCCTTCGCGCGGTCGAGCATCTGCGCGTAGATCTCCGGTGTCGCGACAGGCATGTCAGCCGCTCCCTCCGCTCGGGTCTGCGCCCCCAGTATCTCGCGATCCCGGCCTAGGGGCAGCAGATGGTCCCGCCCGATGCGGCAGGTGGTCACGCCCGCCGGGCGGGGCTGCTAAGGCCGAGTAGGGGCTGGTGACCCCGCGCCCTGCCGACCAGCGGCGTGGGCCGTCTTGGATTAGCCCAAACCGAGTTCGGCGACGTCGAACGCGGCGCGATATGTCAGTCCGCGCTCCTCGATCATCGGCCGCGCTCCCCGGTCGACGACCACGGCGACGCCGACGACTTCGGCGCCTGCCTCGGTCAGCGCGTCGATAGCGGTCAGGACCGACTTGCCGGTCGTAGATGTGTCCTCCACCGCAAGCACAGGCAGCCCGGCGACTTCCGGACCTTCTATCCTGCGCTGCAGGCCGTGCGGCTTGCCCTCCTTGCGCACGATGAACGCGTTCAGCGGCCTGCCTCGCTCCGCAGCGGCGTGCATCATCGCAGCCGCGACGGGGTCCGCGCCCAGGGTGAGGCCGCCGACTGCGGCAAAAGCCAGGCCGTCAACAAGGTCAAGCATGACCCGGCCGGCCAGCCGAGCCGCGGCTCCGTCAAGCAGCACCCGCCGCAGGTCCACGTACCAGTCAGCCTGCTGACCAGACGACAACGTCACGGCTCCGTGGATGACCGCCTTCGCCTTGATCTGGTCGAGCAGTTCGCTCCTGTCGCTCACGGCTCAGAGCGTAACCGCAGCGTCAGCCGCGCCATGCGGCCGGGCGAGGTGTCCCCTCAGTCACATGAATCGCGGTAGGCCTTCGGCGTCGCACTCGGACTGGTAACGTCATACCAGTACATTCCGGCCGACATTGCTGCGCGTCCGAACCGGTCTGGTTGGCCGCGATCATGCGGAGATCATCCGGAACGGAGCGCTGCGATTGCGCCAGCCGAATTGCCAGCAGAACACCAGCCGTACCGTTAGCCAGACCGTCCTAGGCCTGTGATCTGCGCTATAGGTCACGAAGGCCGCAAGGCGCTGGTAACGTCTCGCGTCAGGGGAAAGGATGGTGTGGCGTGGATCGCTGTGCGCTATTCGTTGACGCAGGCTATGCCCTCGCAGATGGCGCCATGGCCGTTCATGGCACGCGCCGTCGGGACTCCGTCTCGTGGGACCACGCCGGCCTGCTCAAGCTTCTCGCCGGATTGTCCAGAGACCGCACCGGGCTGCCGGTACTGCGCTGCTACTGGTACGAGACAGCCGAGGGCGGCCGCACCGCCGAACATGACGCACTGGCCGAGATGCCCGGTCTCAAGCTCCGCCTCGTCAACACGAGGCCGGGCAGGCGCGAGGGCATAGAGAGCCAGCTACGCCGCGACATCGTGACGCTCGCCAAGAGCGGCGCGATCGCCGACGCCTTCATTGCCAGCGCTGACGAGCACATCGCAGAGATCGTCGCTGAAGTGCAGGACCTTGGCCTGCGGGTAGTTGTCCTGCACATCGCGTCGGACGGCGGCTGGACCATTCCGCAGCCGCTGCGCCAGGAATGCGACGACATCGTCGAGATCTCCGGAGTACATCTAAGGCCGTTCGTCGACCTGATCCAGGGAGCTGAGCCAGCGACCTCCGACGAGCAATTCGCCGGGGCAGGCTACGGCTCGCACGCGAGCGCCAACGGCGACGGCTCGATGACGGGTGCGATGCGGCACGGCGGGCTCCCCGCCGCGGCGCTGCCCGCTCCGGCGGGTGCGTACCAGACGCCGGTCAGTTCCGATTATGGTTCCGCGCAGCGCTACGCGAACACCGGATCGATGCAGGCGGATGCGGCTGGGGCGTACCGGCTCGCCGGCCAGGCTACCGACGTCGGCGTGCGGTCTGACCAGGCCATCTTTGCCTCGCGTGGCCCGGAGTCCGATGCTGATCCTAGGCAGGACGCTGGCCAAGGCCAGGCAGGCAACACCGGCCAGAACGGCACGCCGCAGGCCGGAGCCGGCGGGCAGGCCGGAGCCGGCGGGCAGGGCGGCGGATACGGGCAGCACGCGGCACCGAGCGGGGCCCCGCCGCAGTACTCCTCCGCCGGTGCGGCCGTGCCGCAGCATGCCTCGCAGGGGCCAGATATGCCACAGCATGCGCAGAGCGCCGGCGCTGGCCAGCACGCCTCGCCGGGCCAGGGCACCCCCCAGCACGCGTCCCAGGGTCCAGGAATGTCCCAGCTTTCGCAGGGCGCGGGCGGCCCGCAGCACGCATCACAGGGCTTTCCGCAGCACGGGTCGCACGGCATGCCGCAGCACGCGGCCCAAGGCGGCGTTCCCCAGCATGCGACTGCTGCCGCGAACGGCTCCGCGTACTCCGCGAGCGCCCAGCCCGGCGGCGCGCAGCCGGGCGGCGGGCAGCCGGGCGGCGGGCAGCCGGGCGGCGGGCAGCCGGGCAGCGGACAGGCCGCGAGTGCCCAGGCCGACAGCGCGAAAGCACCCAGCCCGCAGTCCGGCGGCCAGTTCTGGAGCGGACAGACTCATATGTCGCCTAACCGGACGCAGGACAGCTCCTCGCCTCAGGCAGGCTATTCAGACTCCGGGGCCAGTGGCATGCACGCCCAGGGCGGCGGATACCAGAACGGCGTGGGCTACCAGAACGGCACACCTCAGAACGCGCCCGCCCCAGGCGGCTACCAGAACGCCGCGCCACGGGCCGGCTATCAGGGCGCGGCCGGGCCTGCAGGATCCGGGCCTGGCATGCCCGGCCAGCCGGGCTACAACCTGTCCGGACTGACCAGCTACCAGCCAGGTTCCGGCCAGAACGGCTACCCGGATCCGGGGACCGGCCCGGCGTCGAACGGCAGTCCCGCCCCTGGCGGTTATCAACTCGGTTACCAGAACGGATCAGGACACAATGGCGCCCTGAGTTATCAGGACGGACCAGCCCAAAGCGGATCAGGTCCTTATGGGTCGCTCGGCGGCTATCAGCCTGGCGGCGCCCAGAACGGGCCGCTCGATGGTCGCGGCGTCAATGGCGGAGCTCCGCACAACGCGCCAACTGGAATTGACCGCGACTCGGCCTCTCAGCCGCAGCTCTACGGGCCTTCAGATCCGGGTTACTTTCCCGGCCAGCCGGGAGCGCAGGGAGCGCCGGGCTCGGCCGGGACGACTGGCTCCCATCAGCGGGCGAGCACGGGCTACCCGCCTGCCAGCCAGATGCAACCGGGCCGACCGTCCCAGCCGCAGTATCAGCCGCCGCCGCACGAGGTATCCCCGCTGCCCGCAGTACGCCCTCCGCAGCCGATCGCTGTCTCGCTTGCCGAGGCGGTGAAGGCGGCACACAGCGAGGGATTCTCCTTCGGCGAGTCGGTGGGCAGGGAGGCCCCTGGCCTGTGGCTCGAGGCCGTGCTGGCGCGTAAGCCGAGGATGCCGTCTGACCTGGAGGCGAGGCTGCTCCAGGGTTCGGTGCTGCCGATTGACTCGCTCCTCCATGACGAGGTACGCCATTCTCTGCGCCGCGGTTTCTGGGAAGCGCTGGAAAGCGCACGACGGTAACCGGTGCATTGGAGCTGACTGCCGCGTTGGAACCCGCTAGCCGCTGGGTACGTTCGTGAACGTGGCCGTCCTGAATCGTGACGAATTCGATGCGATCGAATTCGACGCGGCCCTGACAGGGGACCACAAGGCGGCGGCCGAACGCATGGCGGCCCTGGCGGCGACGGGCATTCAGAGCGAGTCAATGGCGCGGGCCGAAGCGTTTGTTCGCGCAGGTGAACAATGGCTGCTCGCCGACAATCCCAGTGCCGCCGTTAAAGGCTTCCGGATGGCGATCGCCGATGGCGGGCCGGTCGATGTCGACCCGCGAGCTCCGCTGTGCCGCGCGCTATTCCAGCTCGGCAGCAGCGACAAGGCCAACGCGCTGATCGAGACCATGCGGTCCGAGGGCCGGACCGATCCGCGCGCCTGCGAGATGATCACGGAGCTTCTCATCGAGCAATCGGACCTGACCGGCGCGCTGGACTGGGCGACCGTCGGCGTCGAACTCATCCTGCAGGGCGCCGGCCAGCCCGACGGCGCCGCCTACGCCGGGCTCAACGAGTTGCTCAGGCTCCGCTATCGAATTCGCAATGACCTTCGGCTGCCTGAGGACGAGTACGACCGGATGCTTACCGCCTGACCGGGCAGCTAGCGGCGGACCGCCGGGCTGCGGAGTGCGGTGACCGTGAGCGTGTCGGAATCCGGATCGAGGTCGACGAGTACCTCGCTGCCGTCAACGATCTCCCCGGCGAGGAGCTTGCGGGCAAGCTGATCCCCGATCGCGGACTGGATCAACCGCCGCAGCGGCCGCGCGCCGTAGACAGGATCGAATCCGGTGACGGCCAGCCACTCCTTGGCCGCCGGCGTCACTTCGAGCGTCAGGCGCCGGTCGGCGAGGCGCCGCGTGAGCCTGGCGATCTGCAGTTCGACGATCTGAGTCAGCTCCTCGGTGGAGAGCGCCTCGAAGAGGATCACGTCATCGAGCCGGTTCAGGAACTCGGGCTTGAACGTCGATCGGACAACGGACATCACTTTGTCCCGCTTCGCCTCGTCGTCCAGCGTCGGATCGGCAATAAACGCCGAGCCGAGGTTGGAGGTCAGGATCAGGATCGTGTTCCTGAAGTCCACGGTGCGACCTTGGCCATCGGTGAGCCTGCCGTCGTCGAGGACCTGGAGCAAGATGTCGAAGACCTCATGATGGGCCTTCTCCACCTCGTCGAGGAGCACGACACAGTACGGCCGCCGCCTGACCGCCTCGGTCAGCTGACCGCCTTCCTCATACCCGACGTATCCAGGCGGGGCACCAACGAGCCTGGCCACCGAGTGCCGTTCGGAGTACTCGCTCATGTCGATCCTGATCATGGCCCGCTCGTCGTCGAACAGGAACTCCGCGAGTGCTTTAGCTAGCTCGGTCTTGCCCACCCCGGTCGGCCCGAGGAATAGGAACGAGCCAGACGGGCGGTCGGGGTCGGAGATGCCGGCCCTGGATCGGCGGACCGCATCGGACACCGCCTGCACGGCCCTGGCCTGGCCCACGATCCGCTGGCCGAGCTCCTGCTCCATCCGCAGTAGCTTGCCGGTCTCGCCCTCGAGCAGCCGGCCAGCGGGGATTCCCGTCCAGGCCGCGACGACATCGGCGACGTCGTCCGGCCCGACTTCCTCCTTGACCATCGGGCTGCCGGATAGGTCGACGGCAACCTCGGCGCCGTCCACCCCGGCCACGCTGACCGTGCGCGCATCGTCGCCGGCCTGTGCCGCCGCCTGCGCCAGGTCCCGCTCTAGCGCCGGGATCTCGCCGTACATCAGTCGCGAGGCCGTCTCGAAGTCGGCGTCCCGCTGCGCGCGCTCTGCCTGCCCGCGCAGGTCATCGAGCTGCTTCTTCAGCTCGCCGACCTTGTTCAGGCTCGACTTCTCCCGCTCCCAGCGGGCCAGGAGGCCGGTCAGCTGCTCCTGCTTGTCTGCGAGGTCGGCTCGCAGCCGCTCGAGCCGCTCCTTGCTGGCCGGGTCGGCCTCCTTGGCGAGCGCGAGCTCTTCCATTTTCATCCGGTCGACCGCGCGCTGCAGCTCGTCGATCTCCACCGGGCGGGAATCAATCTCCATCCGCAGCCTGGATGCCGCCTCGTCGATGAGGTCGATGGCCTTGTCAGGCAGGAACCGAGCGGTGATGTAGCGGTCGGACAGCGTTGCGGCGGCGACAAGCGCGGCATCGGAGATCTGCACTTGGTGGTGTGCCTCGTACCGGCTCTTCAGGCCGCGCAGGATCGCGATGGTGTCCTCGACCGACGGCTCGCCGACGTAGACCTGCTGGAACCGGCGCTCGAGCGCGGGGTCCTTCTCGATCCGCTCCCTGAATTCGTCAAGCGTCGTGGCGCCGATCATCCGGAGCTCACCCCTGGCGAGCATCGGCTTGAGCATGTTGCCAGCATCCATCGCACCCTCGGCCGCGCCGGCGCCGACGACGGTGTGCAGCTCGTCGATGAACGTGATGATCTGGCCTTCGCTCTCCTTGATCTCGTTCAGCACGGCCTTCAGCCGTTCCTCGAACTCGCCGCGATACTTTGCCCCGGCCACCATCGCGCTGAGGTCCAGTGCGACAAGCCGCTTGCCGCGCAGCGACTCGGGCACGTCACCGGCCACGATCCGCTGTGCCAGCCCTTCCACCACCGCGGTTTTGCCCACGCCGGGATCGCCGATCAGGACGGGGTTGTTCTTGGTCCGGCGGGACAGCACCTGGATGACCCTGCGGATCTCCGCGTCCCTGCCGATGACGGGATCGAGCTTGCCTTCCCTCGCGAGGCGGGTCAGGTCAATGCCGTACTTCTCGAGCGCCTGGTAGGTGCCCTCGGGGTCTGGCGAGGTGACCCTGGCATGCCCGCGTACTTGCTCGAAGGATGCGAGTAGCTGGTCGGGGGTAGCGCCTGCCTCGCGGAGCACGGTCGCCGCCTGGCCGCCTTCTGAGGCCAGGCCCACGAGCAGGTGCTCGGTGGAGATGTACTCGTCGGAGAGTTCCTTGGCCCGCTTCGCCGCGGCGGCAAGCGCCGCCAGCAGAGGGCGTGAGGTTTCCGGTGCGCTGAGGGTCGCTCCCGCCGCCCGCGGCAGCCGCCCGATCAGCTCCCTCGTTCTGTTCGCCACGGCGACCGGGTCCGCGCCCGCGGCGCGGAGCAGGGGGGCTGCCGTCCCGCCCTCCTGGTCCAGCAGCGCGGCCAGCAGATGCAGCCCGTCAACGCTCGGGTTGCCGGCGGCCGAGGCACGCTGAAGCGCATCGCTTAGAGCCTCCTGGCTCTTGCGAGTGAGCTTGTCGTCCGCCACCTCTCAACTTCCTTCCTGTCCCATCGGCTCGCTGGCCCTGGTACCAGGCGTTCGCACCGGCACCAGGGTGCCGCCTGCTGTCCTGCTGCGCAGCAGCCCAGCCAGCCGCGCCGCGACCGCCCTGGTCGACTCCAGCTCCGCCCTGAGCTGGCTGATCTCTTCGTGCAGCTCAGCGAGCCGGATCCGGCTGCGCTGCCACTCCGACTCCAGTTCGAGTATCCGCTTGATGCCGGACAGGTTCACGCCGTCCTCCTGGGACAGCCGCTGCACCTCGCGCAGGATGATGATGTCCCGGAGCGAGTAACGCCGGCCCCGGCCAGCGGATCGCCCAGGCGAGACCAGCCCGAGGCGGTCGTAGGCGCGCAAAGTCTGCGGGTGCAGGCCGGAAAGCTGCGCGGCGACCGAGATGACGTACACGGGAGTGTCGTCTGTCAGCTCGAAGTCGTTCGGCATATCTTCGCCTCTCCGCGGCCCGCGCCCCGACTGCCCTGCATACGTCATTACGCCCGGCCCTTACGTAGCAGCTCGTCTCGCGGATCGGTGCCGGTTGTCGCTTCCCTAAACTTCTCCAGGGCGGTGCGGGCGTCGTCGCTGAGCTCGGTCGGCACCTGAACATCGACCTTGACCAGCAGGTCGCCCTGCGTCCCGTCGGGCCTGCGGACGCCCTTGCCGCGGACCCTGAACGTGCGGCCGTTAGGCGTGCCACGCGGGATCCGCACGTTGACCGGCTGCCCGCGCAGCACAGGCACCTTGATCTCGGCGCCGAGCGCCGCCTCGGTGAAGGTCACCGGTACGGTGACCGTCAGGTTGTGCGCTGACCGGCCGAAGACCGGATGGCCAGCCACGTGCACCCGCACGTACAGGTCGCCAGGCGGCCCGCCGCGCTCGCCAGGCGCGCCCTTGCCCTTCAGCTTGATCCGCTGCCCGTCAGCAACTCCGGCCGGGATGCGGGCCTGGATAGTCCGCGCGCTCAGCGCACGTCCGCTGCCGCCGCAGGTGGCGCACGGGTCATCGACTACCAGGCCACGGCCTCGGCAGGTGGCGCACGGCTCGGAGAACGCGAAGCTGCCGAGGTCGCGACTGGACTGGCCGGTGCCCTGGCACGTCGGGCAGACCTTGGGCACGGTGCCAGCTTTGGCGCCGGTGCCGCGGCACACCTTGCACGGGCCCTCGTCGGTCAGCCGCAGGCTCACGGTCGCCCCGTCGATCGCGTCGCTGAAGGACAGCGACGCCTCGGTTTCGACGTCAGCGCCACGGCGCGGCCTGGCCTGGGTGGTCGTCCGGCTGCCCCGGCCGAACATGCCGCCAAGCAGGTCACCCAGGCCGCCACCGGATCCGCTTGACCCGAAGATGTCGCCGAGGTCAAAGCCGCCGGCACCGCCAGGCACTCTGGCACCCGCTCCGAACAGCGATCTCGCCTCGTCGTACTCGGCGCGCCGCTTGGAGTCAGACAGCACGTTATAGGCCTCGGAGATCTCCTTGAATCGCTCCTCCGATGCCGCGTCGCCCTTATTGGCGTCCGGATGGTACTTGCGCGCGAGCTTGCGGTAAGCCTTCTTGATCTCCTCGGCCGACGCACCTTTACTGACCCCGAGAGCCTTGTAATAGTCCTTCTCGAGGAAGTCCTTCGTACTCAACAGGCCCCTCCTGGTCGGGGGTTAGTCGCCTTCGTCAGGCGTGCGGTCGGTCGCGTCGGCGTCGCCCGATGTGTCTTCCTCTGAGCTGTCGGCGGGCTCTGAGCTGTCGGCGGGCAGTGTGTCATCGCTAGCGGTCCTGGCTCCTGCCGGGTCCGTTGGCTCTGCCACCGCCACCCTGGCGGGGCGCAGGATCCGCTCACCGACCTTGTAGCCAGGCTGCAGCACCTGGACGCAGGTCGGCTCGGTTACGTCCGCCGAGTACGCGTGCATCAGCGCCTCGTGGACGTTCGGGTCGAACGCCTCCCCGGCCTTGCCGAACGTGGTCAGCCCGAGCTTGCCGACCGCCGACTCGAGCGATTCGGCGATGGCCTTGAAGCCGCCAGTGAGCTCGTCGTGATCGCGGGCTCTGCCGATGTCGTCGAGCACGGGCAGCAACTCGATCAGGACGCTGGCCAGCGCGAGCTCGCGCACCGCCGTCCGGTCCCGGTCGACCCGCTTGCGGTAATTGGCGTATTCGGCCTGAAGCCGCTGCAGGTCAGCCGTCCGCTCGGCCAGCTTCACGGCGAGATCGCTCGCCGCGCCGTCACTCCCGGCAGTTCCGCTAGCCGCGTCGGCGTTCTGTCCGCCGTCGGCTGTGTCCTGGCCGGAGCCGGCCGCGCCATGCGCGGCTGCGCCGGATTCCGGCGCGGCCTCGCCAGCCGGCTGCCCGGCCCCGGCAGCCTCCTGGCGGAGGCTGCCGGGCTTGGACACCGAATGCTTGCCTGGCCTGGCCTGACCAGGCCCGCGCGGGGCCTGGCCCGTGCCAGAGGCCTGCGCTGGCTGCCTTACCTGGCCGGTGACCGGATCGATGCGCCTGCGGTCCCTGATTACCGGGCCGCGGCTCTCCTCCTCTGATGCCGACATCAGGCCGTGCCACCTCCCGAGCCTGGCTTCTCGTCCTCCACGATCTCGGCCTCGACGACCTCGTCATCTGCCTGGGTCTCGCCGGCCGGCTCGCTGGCCGTCTGAGCGCTGCCCTCGGACTGAGCCTGCGCGTAGATGGCGGTGCCCATCTTCTGGCTCGCCTGGGCGGCCTTCTCCGTGGCGGTCCTGATCGCCTCGGTGTCAGTGCCTTCCAGCGCCTTCTTCAGCTCGGCGATCGACTCGCTGACCTCAGACTTCACGTCCTCAGGCAGCTTCTCCGAGTTCTCGGAGAGGAACTTCTCCGTCGTGTAGGCGAGCGTCTCGGCCCGGTTGCGGACCTCGGCCTCGTCGCGGCGCTTGCGGTCCTCGTCGGCGTACTTCTCCGCGTCGGCCATCATCCGCTCAATGTCGTCCTTGTTCAGCGCCGAGCCGCCCGAGATGGTCACCGACTGCTGCTTGCCAGTGCCGAGATCCTTGGCCGACACGTTGACAATGCCGTTCGCGTCGATGTCGAAGGTGACCTCGATCTGCGGGATGCCGCGAGGCGCCGGGGCGATCCCGGTGAGCTCGAACATGCCGAGCTTCTTGTTGTACGCGGCGATCTCGCGCTCGCCCTGGAAGACCTGGATCTGCACGGACGGCTGGTTGTCATCGGCCGTGGTGAAGATCTCTGAGCGCTTGGTCGGGATCGTGGTGTTCCGCTCAATCAGCTTGGTGAAGATGCCGCCCTTGGTCTCGATGCCCAGCGACAGCGGGGTCACGTCGAGCAGCAGGACGTCCTTGACCTCGCCCTTGAGCACGCCGGCCTGCAGGCAGGCACCGACGGCGACAACTTCGTCCGGGTTGACACCCTTGTTCGGCTCCTTGCCGCCGGTCAGCTCCTTGACCAAGTCCACCACGGCGGGCATCCGGGTGGAACCGCCGACGAGCACGACGTGGTGGATGTCGCTCAGCTTGACGCCGGCGTCCTTGATCACCTGCTGGAACGGGCTCTTGCACCGGTCGAGCAGGTCGGAGGTCATCTTCTGGAACTCCGCCCGCGACAGCTTGGTGTCCAGGTGGAGGGGGCCCTGCTCGGAGTGCGTGATGTACGGCAGGTTGATCTGCGACTCCATCGAGCTGGACAGCTCGATCTTGGTCTTCTCCGCGGTCTCGCGGAGCCGCTGGAGCGCCATCTTGTCCTGCGACAGGTCGATGCCGTAGCTGTTCTTGAAGTCCTTGACCAGCCAGTCCACGATGCGCTGGTCCCAGTCGTCACCGCCGAGGTGGTTGTCGCCGCTGGTCGCCTTGACCTCGACCACACCCTCGCCGACCTCGAGCAGCGAGACGTCGAAGGTGCCGCCGCCCAGGTCGAAGACGAGGATCGTCGCCTCGGTCGCCTTGTCCAGGTGGTAGGCAAGCGCGGCCGATGTCGGCTCGTTGATGATGCGCAGCACGTTCATGCCCGCGATCTGGCCGGCCTCCTTGGTGGCCTGCCGCTGGGCGTCGTTGAAGTAGGCGGGGACGGTGATGACCGCGTCGGCCACCGTCTCGCCCAGGTACGACTCGGCATCCCGCTTGAGCTTCTGCAGGATGAACGCGCTGATTTGCTGCGGGGTGAACTTCTTGTCGTCGATCTTGATGGACCAGTCGGTGCCCATCTGGCGCTTGACGGACCTGACGGTCCTGTCGACGTTGGTCACCGCCTGGCGCTTCGCGACCTCGCCGACCAGCACTTCACCGTTCTTGGCGAACGCGACGACGGACGGGGTTGTCCGCGAGCCCTCCGCGTTCGCGATCACCGTGGGCTCGCCGCCCTCGAGAACGGCGACGACGGAGTTGGTCGTCCCGAGGTCAATGCCTACCGCTCGTGCCATGTGTCAGTCCTTGGTGTGTGGTTTGAAGCTTGAGTCTAGTCGACGCAAGTTTGCCATCGTGACCAGCTCAAGTCAAATGAGTTGAGTCTACTAGGCTCAACTTTCAGGGATTGGTCAGAATTCCCGCTGGAGCGCCAGAACCAGGCGATCAGGAGCGCCGTCCAGAACGCCGCCGGCCGGGTCATCGGTATCTCCGTCAGCACGTATAACATCGCGCTCGGGGCGAATGATGTCCCGGATTACGAGGCCGCTCAGCAGCAGCACCGAGCAGAACCTCTGGCGAGCAGGGCGGTGAAGTAAAGGCCCGGGCCCACGGCCCCCGAGGCGTGCGGGTCGGGGGTCACGAAGATGAGGTACCCCCAGATCGCGTAGAAGTAGGCGACCTCTGCGGCCTGCCAGATCAGGTAGCCGCCCAGCCGGGGCCTGGCGAGCACCACCAGCGGCACCAGCCAGACGACGTACTGAGGCGACCAGACCTTGTTCGTCAGCAAGAAGGCGGCAGTCAGCAAGAAGATCAGCTGAGGCAGCCTTGGCCGCCTGGGCGCCGCGAGGGCAAGCACCGCCACCCCGACACAGGCGGCCAGGAAGAGCGCCGCTGAGGCGATGTTGATCGTCGCAAGCGACAGGCCGCCGAGCACGGGCCAGTGCTCCGCCTGAAAGAAGTACCACACCGAGCCCCAGTCGACCCAGCGCTTTGCGTTGAAAATGTAAAAGGTTGCCCATCCCGCTGGTGCCGCCAGCATCACTGGCAGGTTCACGGCCAGCCAGGCGGCAGCCGCCGAGCCCGCGGTCAGCCAGAACTCCCTCAGCCTGCCCGCGCGCAGGCACAGTACGAACAGCGGCACGACGCAGATCACCGGGTAGAACTTGGTCGCCACGGCCAGGCCGAGCAGCAGCCCCGCCACGACCGGCCGCCTGGCCGCCCAGGCAGCCAGCGCCGCCATCGTGAGGGCCATCGCGAGCAGGTCCCAGTTGATGAATGCCGCAAGCACCAGGCCCGGCGACAGCGCGACGAGAAGGCCGGTCCACCGCCAGTTCCGCCCGGCGCAGTAGGCCGTTGCGAGCACACCGACCACGAGGCAGACAGCCAACAGCGCAACGGTAACGTCGTAGAACTCTCCCCCCCTGGTCGCCGGATCGGTGACGGGCTTGACCACCCAGGCGGCCGCCTGCATGACCGCTCCCATCACGACCGGGTACTCCACGTGATGGCCGATGTAAGGGACCTGGCCCGCCGACAAGCCCTCACCGAAGTACAGCGGGTAGATGTCGGTGTAGCAGTGTGCCTGGTACTGCTCGACACCCACATTCCATGCGCCCGCCCGGCATGCCGCCTTGGCGACCGAGCCGAGTGCGCCGCCGAGCAGGCTCGCGATGATCAGCGCGGCGACCGAGCCGGCTAGGACCCCGTACCTGACAGATGTTGCGCTTGCTGTTGCGCGCTGAGCCGACATTCGCTTCCTGTATCCCACCGGTGTCCGGCGACGGGCTTCTCCGTCCGTGTAATGCTCGTTTTCCCGTCGGATGCCTTCTACCTTTACCTTTGTTCATGGCGTCGGCTGTGAGCGGCTGCAGTAGCTGGTGACCTTCGGTAATCTTCGCGTGCCCAGGCTAGCGGCCTGCGAGGCGCGAATCTAACTACGAGGATGCTGGAGCGTTGGCCGGACGACGTGCGGTGACGGAGACGGAGTCCCTGGCGGCGCGTAGCGATGCCATCCGGCATGCTCCGGGTGGCCGGCGGGCCGCGCTCCTGGTTGTTAGTTGCTACCTCGGTGCGGCACTCGTCCTGACCTGGCGCCTGTGGGCCGATCCGGCGTCGCGGACGGTCGCGGGCAACCCGACCGACGCGGACCAGTTCGCCTGGTTCCTGCGTTACGCCGCTACCGCGGTGCGGCACGGCCATCTGCCCGCTCTCGTGACGACCGCGATGAACGCGCCCGTCGGCGTCAGCATGATGTGGAACACCCCGTTGCTGCTGCCGGGCCTG
>Ga0209240_1000623_pt1 | contig 14754 bp, 28 predicted proteins | sample GraSoi_2013_80cm_FD_185828 | JGI IMG/M metagenome (GOLD analysis project Ga0209240, IMG submission 185828) | Grasslands soil microbial communities from the Angelo Coastal Reserve, California, USA - Sample 9_17_2013_80cm (SPAdes) (version 2) | ecosystem: Environmental > Terrestrial > Soil >...
TACCCTTGGTGCATTAGTATGTTGCTTAGCATCTAAGGCTTGCTTTAAACCTTTGATGATCTCGTTGATAGATTTACCAATGGATAGGTTGTTAGTGTACTCTTTCCAGAATGAACGAGGTTCCTTCTTCTTCTGTCCATCCTTAACAACATCAACACTAAACTTATCTACTCGCCTTGTGATGTTGTCCTCTTCGATCGGTCCTAAGTCTTTATCATCTGAACTACGAATGACACGACCATTCTTTGCTTCAGTCCCAGGTATAGGTAATACATCAAGTCTAGATGTATTGACATACTCGGAACCATCTGCATTCCTTTCTATCGTTGTGTATTGATCAATGATATCCTTCATCATGATGACCGCAGCACGTATGCTAATCTCTTTAGCATCTAGAGATCTCTCAGTGTGCTGGTTAAACACAACGTTATCATCCATCTCTCTAGCTAGAGTGATGGCTAAGGCTTGGTTAGATAAGTCCGACCCTGTCACATCGTCGCCGCTTGGTTCACTGCTAGGCTCTTCATCCATGATTGCTGCAAAGATATCATTGATGTCAGTGCTATCCGAATACTCTTGAAGTATATCGGATATTGCATCATCGGATATATTGATAAGTCTGTTGCGACTAGCTTCGAACTCAGACTTAACCTGTTCCAACGTAAACATAACAGTAACTCCGTCTGTTTTGGATCGTTGACATTGCCTTCATCTTGCCCGTCGTTTGTTAGATGTTTAGTAGTAGTCGTTTAGTTCTAAAGGATATGTACACATAGCTTCAATAACAACCGGCCAATCTGCACCAGTTGTTATCATGTCTTTAGCAGGAACGGGGTAGTTTGGAAGTTTATCTCCCCATTTATATTTACAGTAACAAGCAGTATAACACTCATGTTTGCATATCGCATCGTTTTGATATGTACATACAAAACATATGCTCATTGCTTTCTCCTTTAACGGGCAAGGTGGTGGCAATGCCTTCGATCCGATTAACGATGAGAAACAACCCGTGCGTTGTGCTCGGTCTTTTCTTATTGTCCCCATTATATACCTGACTATGGCTAAGTCAAGGCAACATTGTGGTTATACCAAGGTATTTCACACATCGTGCAATTTCAATGGGTTATAGCAGTTAATTCATTGCCAACTCTGCCTTTAACTAATCGGTATAAGCTATTGATTTAATACGTATTCTACTCTTAGTTGGATTCTATAGGCAATACAACCTAAGGTTAATAGGTTCTGTTATAGGACTATCGTAGTCCTATATAATAGGCATACGTCATACCTCAGGTATGACAGGTCGCATCAGTTCGCACGTCATGGTCAGACTATACTATATATACTACGTAAAGACTATCCTTCGGCTAACTATCAGACGTGGGTTATTATATGTAGGTATCTATGGGACTGGTCTTATCTATATATAGTAAGAAATAAGGCTTGTCAAGTGTTATTTTACATATAATGTAATAAAAGTTAAGATAGTAGAGTCTTAGCCTTGACTTAACTATTAGTTGTGTTACAATACTTATACTGAGAAAGCAATTGCTTGACCAGAACATGGAGGAGAAGATGAACAGACTACCAGGCTACATCAAGCTAGATGCAGTCACATGTAGACGAGGTAAGCTAGGTGAAGCCACCTATGATGCTGAGATAGCGTTTCATGATAAACACTATCTAGTTAGTACAGGACATACGGATTGGAAGGAAGCTAAGGCAGCAGCACAGAAAGCTATAGATGAAATGGAACCTTCACTGTTGGAGTGTGGTCGTACGTTATTAAGCCAGTACTCGGAGGCAAAGGAATAGCATCAGTCAATCTAATCTAAATGTGGGAGACTGAACATGTTAGCATACATATCTGAGATAGGTCGTAGATCTAGGAGACTGACTCATCGTGTGTTGGAGGATGAGATAACTCCATCGACTACGATAGTACTTGATATTCCTAAGTTCCCAATATCTAATCCTCGTGTAATTACAAGAGAACGAGGAGACATACCTGGTTGTATTAAACCAGAGAGACAAGATACATTCTTAGAGTCTAACAATATCAAACAATGGCCTAAGTTCTTGAATGGTGAATATGATACAGACTATTACATTGATCAATATGTAGAGGTAACTCAACGTTATATAACTCAGTTGCCTATGACTATGGGCTATGATGAGTATAAACGTAAGAGAGATAATATAGGATTGATCCGTCCTATATCTTGATTGTAGCGACACTGTGCATCTACATGGTGCACAGTACGGTACAATCATCCCGATTGTACTTAACAGGAGCCAATATAATGGCTAAGTCAAACGTTAAGTCCAAGCCTGTATGGCATATGATGGCTAGAGTCAACGGGGTAACTGTTCAAACTAAGAAGTATATCGAAGAGTTTGCAACAACTCAAACTCTCCTGCAAGAATCTTTCTTGAAAGATATGAAGGGAAGAATTCCCGTAGGTAAGAAAGTAATCTTTGCTTATAAATGGGGCATACCTTCAATAGCTGTTGTACCTAAACCATCTTCTGTTGATCTATCAGATGAAGTTGATCCGTTTAATTCCTGAACATCCTTACGTTAACTGCCTCTTGATTGGGTAAGGATGCAACTTAGCCCATAGCAATATGGGCTATTCTTTTAGGTGGGAGATAAACATGAACGAAAAACTTAAGCAGAGACGAGTAAGAGCTAAGAAGATGAAAGAGTATCGTCGAGAACACAGTCTTATCAAATCGAAGGAGAACTTCATAAAGGATGGAGGATGTGTATTAAATGCTAAGACTACACATTCTGCTAAGACTCAATGTAAACGTTTGTTTCCTTTAGGTTGTTTACTTAAAGGTTACGTTAATGTAGTCAATATTGATTTAACAGATCCATATCCTGAATGTATTTACGAGTGTGTAATCTTACCTCAAAGTAGTAAACTACCAGGAGGTAGATCAGCATTCAGTAATAGAGAAGAACTGTCTAAACGATATCACGGTATTAAAGGTCAACCATTAGAGTGGATTAAACCTGAATGGTTTGAAGTAGAACTATACAACTAATGGAGCTGACTATGTCCTGGAAAGATAATCTATCTGAGGTATCTTACTGGATAGTTTTAACTCTAGCTACTGCTCTGATCTTAGTAGTAGCATACTCATGTGCTCATGCTTCTAACTCCTCGCTAAAGCTCGGAACCTGTTGGTCTGAGCCACATCACGTAACAGATAAATATACACATAGGAAGATCGCTGGTGAGAGTAAATTGTGCTGGCACCCCAGTACCACCCATACTAAAATAACTCACCCACGGGCTTCCTACGGGCATGGCGAGCCATCCTATAAGCAGTCCTCCAATGCTGCTATTACGGTCTTAACCAAACCTGTATTAAGACCAGCTACGATGAAAGCAATCAATGACTTTCTTCTGATGCGGGGATTATCTCATGATCAAATGTTGAAAGATTATTTAATCCATAAAATGATTGAGATACAACAGAGGAGTATAGAACCATGAATATAAAAGATCTTTACTTCTGTATGCAGGCTAAGAATCCCAATAAGATCCACTGCTCAGACAATACAGATCCAGACAGTAGACAGCAGTGCGATACCTGTCACATGTTCGAACGTGAGCAAGCTGCTGAAAAAGCAGAACATGATCCGTTGAATACAATAGCTAGCATATGTCGATCACTCACTTATGGTGAGATGATGGAACTAGGTAGACAATTAGCTTTCGCTCATACTGGAGGCAGTGGAGAAAATCTGTCTAAATCAATACACAAATGGAGTAAGAACTATGGGATGGATAATATTAGCGATGGTAACAGCAGCAATATTGATTCCGATATTACTGCTGCTATTAATGATTTGTACACACAAGACAGTAATCGAAGAGAACCCTAAGCCATATGGGAGCCATAACCAATGGCAAGATCCAGACCACAGAAAGGACACTACGTAAACATATCTGGTAAAGGTAACTATACTATTACCAGAATCTTCTGGGATGAAGGAGAACAGATATGTGTTATCGAGAATATGTTCCCTCCGGATGAGCTAGAACCAGAGAGATATCGTCGGATATCTGCTGATATAATGGAAAGAACTAGGAAGTTCTGGCCTGAAGGTGGATGGTTAGTCGATGGAGACTACGTATGACATACGATAATTTAACAATAGATCAGTTGAAAGAAGAACTTAGAGTTTGTGCTAATAGATTAGAAATTCTAGCAGGAACTACAAAACTATGGGCAGAGAGATTTAAAGAGCTAGCTGAGGCTTTAGATACATTTAATGCACAGAAACCTGAGATAAGCAGTTCAGATCCTTGACTTAACTATCTACTATGTTATAATATTGATACTGGGAATTCAACTGAGGGAGAAACCAGTATGGACGGATTAGAATATTGGGTAGGAAGACCTAGACCACCTAGGGAATCAGGTGACTACAACGTATTCGATATACGTAGTGGCCAGTGGATGTGTGTTTGTTGGATGGACTTAGCCAACGGTAACTGGTTCTATGACTATTACATCAACAGATATGGTCCACATTTCATTCTATTTACGCGGAGGAAGAAACATGGGACAGGCTAGCAAGTTGAAGTGGAAGAACATGTTGTCAGTCAATTGTCCTAATTGTGGACAAACTACTAGCCAACTGTGTATAGATCCCAATGGCAAGGAAGTAAGATACGTTCATCCGGAAAGGTTTGAACTGTATGAGCAAGCGGAGAAGGCCAAAGCGACAGGCAAGTAGAAGAGCTTATCTCAAGAAGCATTCTACTAGGTTTAATCCTATATGGAGGAAACTAGCTAACGATGTTCCATTTGATCCTACATCTCTCAACATTAGAGAGAATGAGACGACATGGAAGTCTGACTTTGCTCAAGGTATTGATGAATGGCATACCGTTAATATACGAGTAGGACACTATACAAGAACGTATATGAAGTTTTGTGGTAATAGATATTTCTTTGAAGAATATTACAAATCAAGTATAGGTGAACAGAAGTGGGTAAGTATAGTCTATCCTAATAGAGATATGGCTATGCTAAGGTACAATACCGGTACTATACACTGGCTGGAAGGGGAGATATAAGGGCTTGCTCGCAAGAGCTCGCAAACGGAGTAAACCTCATGGCTATTGGCATTTGTAAATGTGGACGGAGAACCGTCAAACATGACAACTGCGCATATACCTTCAAATGGTTATGTGAAGATTGTCGTCAAAGAATAAGAGAAGAAGTAAATTTAAGTAATCTACATCCAAGTCTAAAAGAATTATTCAATTCAGTTCTGAAACGTAGTGCATGACTCCCTCAGATACCGTGCACTACGTTAGTCTCCTCAGCCCCCCACACTGAGGAGCAGACTCCGGTGGTTGAGTGGTGTCACACGCTCCCACCGGAGTTTCTTTCTCAGCTCTCATGGCGGAATAGGTAGACGCATCAGACTTAAAATCTGATGGATAATATCCGTGCCAGTTCGAGTCTGGCTGAGAGCACTCTTGTCTATAAGCGGGCCGCTGTACCCTCTTGCACGATTTGGTGTTGGTGCAATAGAAAGGTAAACACCCAGCGGTCCACCTATGTACGGAGAAGTAACATGCGTGAAGAGTATGCGCTAATAGTAGTCTTTGGCATGTTAGCTATCCTTATGTACTATATGGTTAGGAACATAGTTTCCTACTATCAATTCATTCCTTACTTTTATAGGAAAAGACTTAAGAGGAAATACAATATGACACCGGAAAGAGATAAAGAGTTGGAGACTTTAGTTGCAGATCTGTTCCTCGAACAGGTAGACAAAGCTTACCTAGATGGGAAGGTGACGAACGATGAAAGATACTTCCTTTATGAAAAGTATGCCAAGGTGTGGTCTCTCGATGATCTTAAGCCAAGCATCAAGGATCAACCACCCTGGGATGAGGTACCTGTACGTGGAGAACTTCCTAAAAAGAAGTCACTCCGTGAACTATTCAATCAATAGAAACTGGGAAGACGGAGAAATACCTATGACTACCGATCTACACAGAGGTTCACTCTTAGTCAAAGAAGCTACCTGGATAGTTCCAGAAGCTGTGATGAAGATACAGGTAGAGAAGAATAAAGGAGGTTGTGGAGCAATTATACACAACGGTACTGAACTGCAATCAGTTCCTGCTGATCATCTCACCCTTGATAAATGGATGACTCTTCAGGAGTCTCTTAAAGATCAGAAGGCCATCTTCTACCTGTCAAACATCACCAACGTCATCCCAGAGGAAGATAAACAGCCTATTGTTCTTCTATCTAATGACGCAGGAGATCCTCTTATCATAGGAGTATTGGAAGGAGAGTTTCCTTCATCCAACGATAGTTCTGCTCATACTCCTGAATACAGAGCAGCACAGAAACTCATGCTCCGGTTCAAGAAAGAGTATAAACTCTTCGAAGGAGATATGACTAAGATGTGGGAGAATATCAAAGATCCTTCCACTCACGATGAGATTGTCTCTGGTCTTATTGGACATCGTGGCGCTATTGGTTTATTCCTTTCTACAGGTAATGCTATTACTTTTGATAAAGATAATAGTTTGGGTGGTGATTTCAGATGGGGCTATGCTTCCAATGCCTTCGGTTATACCGAACAGAATGAAGCAATGACCGATGGTACTAGAACTACTCCAAGAAACTTAGAGGCTAAGAATAAACTAGCTGCCCTGTTGGGTAAAGATCCTTCAGATACTAAAATACCAGATAAAGCTGGTATTGAAGAAGAATTCGAATTAATCGAACCTCCGGTCAACATCCAAGGCAAGAACAGTCTAAGAAACTGGTATGAAAAATTAATGAGAGAGGGAAGAATATCTGCAGTACCAGCTAACTTCAAAGATAGACCTAAGGTCAGAGCTAAGAAGGTTGTCGAGAAGGTTACAGCTAAGTCCTTTGATGAAGCTGCGAGGATACTTCAAGATAAGAAACCTGTCGGACCTTCATCTCCTCTCCCTAACGTCACTTTTGCCGAGAAGCAACAAGCAGTTCTCGACAAAGATCCTACGGCAATCATCCCGACCATAGACGCAGTACAACGTACAGACTTCTTGGATGTCTTCATGAAAACCATCGATGTCAATAATCTAGAGATCATGGATGTTCAGCAAGTAGCTGACTTCGAGACAAATTGGCCTACTTTGTCTCAACAGATGGGTATACCTGAAGAATTAGCCAATGGTCTCAGGATGTCATTCGAAAAGAAGTGTGATCTTGCTGATGCATATCCTAAGATTGCTGCTGTTGGTTGGCAGAATTTAGTCAGTCACCATATACGTCTGTTGGCAGCTTACACTAAGGCTACTGCAGATCTTAAAGCTGCTGAAGAATTACTCGGTAAACCTGCTGATAAGGCTACTACTTCTGTTCCTCTTATCGGTAAACAGAGGTTCGGTATTAGGTAGACTATGCTCTGAACAACTAAAGTCTACCTATAGGAGAGTAGGGAGAGCCGACCTTCCTACTCTCCGACTTATCTTAGCAGGAGAATACCATGGCTATCTTTAAGTCTAAACAGACTGTTGCAGTTGAAGAGTTAGATTTTCGTCCTCCTGCTGAAGTCAATTGGCATAAGCTAGGAGCTAAACCATCGGCAGCATGGTGGAAGAATGCTGAGTCTGAGTGGAATGTAGAAGGAATGCATTGTACTCCTGACATCAGTACAATAGAAGATAACATGTATAATCTTCTATTCGTATGCGATGATCTTCTACAAGGTAGAAAGAAGTTCATACGAATAGAGAACAATTGTATTTTAGTAGCTAACTGCTACACAGTAAATAACTTCGAGTTCTGGTCTAAAGATTTAGGAACTGAGACATTTCCTATTCCTTTAGAAACAGACAAGAAACCTATGTTCGAAGACTGGGCTGATCTTAATACAAGTAGATTAGCTCAACCTGCTAAGATCAAAGGACAGTTATTAGCAGTCAGAGGAAATACTATAATTTCTCTTGACAAAGAGTATGCTAATACTGTACAGTATGAACGTAAGAAGGTCCATATACATATACCTAATAGACGTATAGAGTATAAGAATGATGGTCAGACAGATATTAAGATGGCTGACATAGGTATGTGGGTATGGATGTATGTTGGTATCCAGACCTACTGGTCTGAGTTAATTGATATGGGATTTAGGTGTAAACCTGTCACGATTTATAGAGCAAAAGCAATGATGAAGGAGCCGTATTATTACTTCCCAAGTAGTTAATTTACACATTCCATGTGAAGTCTGTGGTAGTTCAGATGCTAAGGCTACCTATGATGATGGACATGGGTTTTGTTTTTCATGTAGTCATTATTTTCCGCCATTAACCTCTCCTTCAACCAAGGAGTTCACCTATGAGTATTGTCCATGGCGTGGCGTCAGTGCGGAAACTTTCCGCTTCTATGACGTCAAAACTAAAATCGATTCCGACGGTAAGCCGGTCTCGATTGGCTATCGCTATCCGAACGGTAGCTACAAGGTTAGACAGCTTAGCAACAAAGATTTCTCCAGCGTAGGAGAGATTAGCAAAGCAGGACTATTCGGATCAGATAAGTTCAACGCTGGTCAACATAAATATGTGACCATCACCGAAGGAGAACAAGATGCGTGTTCCCTTTACCAAGTACTACATCAACCTGTGGTTTCTGTCCAGTCTGCTTCTAGCAGCATACGTGACTGCACAGCATGTAGATCCTGGCTTAGTAGCTTCGATCGAATCTACCTCTGTTTCGACAGCGACAGTGTGGGCAGAGAAGCTACAGCAGCAGTTTCTAAGCTTTTCGACTATGGCAAAGTCTTTGATGTAAAACTAACATCAAGGAAAGATGCCAATGAATACCTTCAGAATGGTGAAGGTGAAGTACTCAGGAACACATGGTTTAATTCCCGCAAATACTTGCCCGAGACCATCGTCTCTTCCTTCGACGACTTCAAGACTATTCTGAAAGGTAAAGTACGGTACGGTATCCCCTATCCATTCCCTACCTTAACCGAAAAGACGTACGGGCTAAGGACAGGGGAAATCGTTCTAATTACTGCTCCGGAAGGAGTAGGTAAAACTGAATTAATGTACAACCTCGAACATCATTTGTTAAAGGTAACAGATGATAAAATAGGATGTATTCTCCATGAAGAAAGCCCTAGAAGGCACCTCCAAGCTATTGCTGGACTTGAGCTCAAAAGACCCGCGCACCTTCCCGACAGCGGTCTCGAAGAAGATGAAATCTTTTCTACTGTCTCCAAGGTTATTCGCATGGATGAGCGGTTGTACCTTCATTCTAGCTTTGGGGGCGACTCTGCAGAGACACTCTGCGACACTATTAGGTTTCTCGTTTCTGCCTGTGGCTGTCGTTTTATTCTTTTCGGTAACATTTGCATGGCCATTCCTCTCTTGGCGGGAGAGAATGAACGCCAGGCTCTTGACCAAATCTCCACCAGATTAGAAATGATGGTCAAAGAATTAGATTTTGGATTAATAGTAGTTAGTCACGTCAACGATTTTGGACAAACAAGGAGCAGTAGAGCAATTGGTAAAGTCGCAGATATTCGGATCGATCTGGCCAGAGATCTCCAATCTGGATCTAGAGAAACTTTGGTCACGGTCTCCAAGAACAGATATTGCGGAAGAACTGGGATGGCTGGTTCACTTACTTTCGATCCATTTACATACACCCTCTCAGAAATGGTTTCATCTAACGACAATCAAGCTGTAACCGAAGGGGTAGCAGCGTGAATGATATAGATACGTGGGAAGACTTAGACTTCTGGAGATCAAAGGAGTGGGAAGATGTCCAATTTAAACTTGATAATCTTGAATCTTTTAGAACTTTCTACAATCCTCTTCGTCATTTACTTTTTAATGCTTTTGATCTATCTCCTTTCCAGAGCACTAAAGTAGCAATCATAGGCCAAGATCCTTATCCTAATCCTCAATATGCCACAGGATTAGCCTTTAGTACTCCTAAGGATTGTATTAATAGGCCGGAATATCCGTTCCCACCTACGTTAATAAATATTTTCAAAGAGTTAAGAAACGATCTTCACTACGATATGCCTAAGTCTGGTAACCTAGAACCATGGGCTGAACAAGGTGTCCTATTATGGAACGCGATACCGACTTGTCTGCAATTCTTATCACTCTCACATCTACATTGGCAACAATGGCGATCACTTACAGTGGAGATCATTTCACGACTCAACAAAAAAGGCATCTGCTTCGTTCTATGCGGCAGTATTGCCAGAGAATTGAAAGAATTTGTGGACGAGAGATACTCAGACTTGATAGAAGTGAGTCATCCGAGTCCTAGAGGTTTCTGTGCTGGAGAACATCCATTCTCTGGTAGTAGAATATTTAGTCGAGTTAATGCATTTTTATCTAGAGATAAATTAGAACCTATAGATTGGAAATTGTGATGAAAGCGATCAACATCTCTTCCTGTGCAGATAAGGATTGTTCTAAGTGTCCCTTCCATAGGCCTAATAAGAAATGTTTCTGTATAGATGAAACAACGCTAGAGAAGGTCGCTGATGAACTTTATATCTTTAGGCCACTACCCTACCGGGGTATGTAAAATAACTCACCAGTGAGCTTCCTACGAGCTCCTAGAGGCATTGTAGAAGGAGACAAGCATTGTCAATAACTGATACTGAAGATGAACGAATGGATAAAGAAGAAGAAGTACGAAAAAAGCGTAAAGCTCTTAGAGTAGTTACAGGAGGTAAAGGACCACCAGATCCTCCAGATGAAGTAATAGATTGGTTAACTCCTATGAAGAGATTTACAGTCTTTTTAGCTTATTCACCTAAGTTAGGTCTTGACTTATTAGAGTACCATGTTATACTTAGATGGAAGAAATCAATTAAACTAGCTGTCAATGAAGGACAGATCATTAGATGGGTAGATCCTAAAAAGTTCTGTAAAGATTGGATCTTACATGAGATTATACAAATTCCAGTAGAGGAGAAAGATGAGTAATATTATCGGACCTATTAATTCAAATGATTGGTATACTATGAGACAATTACTTAGTGATGTTAAGTGGATGAAGAACAGAAACTCTGATAAGTTTAAGTCTGCTATAGACAAGGAGAGTAGTTATTATAATAAATTAAAATCTCAATATGCAATTAATAGTTGATATTGAGTGTGATAAATTAGAAAATCCTACTAAGATATGGTGTGTCGTTTGTAAAGACACAGACCAACAAGAAGGAGAATATTATGTTTTTAGAAATCTCCACGAAGATCAAACAGAGGTGGAGAAGTTTAAAACCCTGGTTAAAAGATGTACACGACTGGTCGGTCACAACATTCTTGGTTATGATTACCCTGTCTTGTGTAATCTTATTCAGTTTTATGATTGCATTGCTATTACCAATATTATTGATACCCTTATTATTTCTAAGTTATTTAACTATTCGCGCCAAGGACATTCAATAGAAGATTATGGAGTTGAATTTAACTTACCTAAAGGAGAATTCAATGACTGGTCTAGACTCACTGATGAAATGGTTACGTATTGTATTAGGGACGTCGATATCTGTCAGCGTATTTATCTTAACTATCTTGATAGCATCAATAATCCTAAGTACCGGAATGCTATTACTTGTGAACACAAGTTCCAAATCATTGTTAATTCTCTGCACGATAATGGGTTTTATTTTGATATTACAAAGTGTAATAAGTTACTTGAAAAAGTAACCTTAGAATTAAATAATTTAGACGAAGAGATACTTAAATCCTTTCCTCCTAAACTTGTCTTAGTTAAAGAAATTCATCCAGAAAGAACTAAACATGGTACTTTACATAGAAAAGATTTCAGGTGGGTTCAAGATGGAGATCTTACAGAATTCAACGGATACCCTTTCTGTAAATGTGAACTCAGATCCTTTAATCCATCTAGCCACAAACAGATTGTGGACGTTCTTACAAGAGCAGATTGGAGACCAACAGATAAGACTAAGACACACATTGAAGCGAACAGACAGGGAATAATTAGAGAAGATCTTAATAAATATGGGTGGAAGATCAATGAAACTAATATTAATACTCTTCCAGATACTGCTCCTAAGTCAGCCCGTACTCTAGCAAGAAGAATTCTCTTTGAGTCCAGACGAAGAACACTAACTGAATGGTTAGGTCTTGTCCAAGAGGACAATCGCATACATGGCAAGTTCTTAGCCATAGGAGCGTGGACTCATAGAATGGCGCATCAGCGCCCAAACATGGCCAATGTCCCTAATGAATTAGATACGCAGGGCAAGGTAAAACTATTAGGCGCAGAAATGCGATCTTGTTTCTGTTGCCCACGTAGAAAACTCCTCGTGGGAGTAGATGCAGAAGGAATTCAGCTTAGAATATTCGCTCATTACATAGACGATCAGGAGTTCACAGATGCCATCGTTAAGGGCTCTAAACATGACGGAAGCGATCCGCACTCGCTTAACCAGAGAATTCTTGGAGGTATCTGTAAATCTAGAGCTGCTGCCAAAAGATTTATCTACGCTCTTCTTCTTGGAGCAGGGATTAAAAAACTGGCTGAAGTTCTCGACTCGAATGAAGACGAAACGAAAGAAGCTCTTGCTAATTTATTGGGACGATACGAAGGATTCGCTAGGCTCAAAAAGACTATTATTCCTAAAGATGCGAAGAGAGGCTATTTCTTTGGGCTGGATGGTAGAAAGGTCAACATTCTGGGAGAAACCGAAAGTGAAAGACGACACTTAGCTATGAGCGGTTATCTACAGAATGGAGAAGTAGTAGTAATGAAGCATGCCACGATCCTGTGGCTAGATAAGATGGAGAAGAGATATGGAAGCTTACGATCTACATCAGGCATGGCTGATGTCCATTCCAATCTTGAGAATACTATTAGTCTTAGGAATTTTATACGTAGTGAGATCCATTGTCCGAAACTCGTCAACTTAGTTCATGATGAATGGCAGACAGAAATGCCATCCAATGATCTAGAAGAAGCTCGTTGGATGGCGAATATAAAATGCGATGCATTGAGAGAGGTAGGTGAAATGTTTGGACTTAAGTGTCCTCTAGCAGGCTCATATATGAATGATGGTAAAGAAACAATAGGAACAAATTGGAAGGTAACACACTAATGTATCATGATTTTTGGGGTAGAATTAGATTTAGGAAAGATGTCTTTCTTCATAGATATATGCTTGAGTTCAGAGGGGCTGAAGCAGAATTAGAAGATCTAAAGAAAGAAGCATTGAGTGTTTGGAACTTTATTCAGGAGAATAAATAATGATGAAATACAGAGTACATATTGAATATGAAGTACCTATGTTTGCTGAAGTAGATGTAGAGTCACACGATGCAAATTCTGCTGAACATTTAGCTATGATGGAATTTGCAAGTAATAATCCGGAGGCTCTTGATTATACAGTAGTCAGAGTCGAGCTTATATAATGGCTACTAATAGCGTCTATTTACAAGGTATTGCTAAATGGGTCAGGGTTGCTACACCAGATATGTATGGTAAGTACGCCATGGTGTTATATCCTAACGAAGAATCTCTAAATAAGATTAAGAAACTGAAGGAGATACAAACTATAAATGGAAGACAATATGAAGGATTAAAGAACAAATTAAGACGAGATGAGGATGGAGATAACATGGCCTTCGGTTGCCATGCAGAGAAGATTATCAAAGGTGTACGTAGATTATATGCTGCACCTATGATATTAGATAAAGATAATTTACCTTATCACGTTAATGTTGGTAATGGTTCTGAAGTGACTATTAAATTAGAGACCTACAGTTATAGTCCTCCTGGAAGTAAAATGGGAGGAACAGCAGCTAGATTAGTTTCTATCAGAGTAGATAAATTAGTCCCTTATGAAGCAAATAGTAATAGGGAACCTAAGGAAATCAGAGGCTTTAGTAAAGTGCCTGCTGATAATCCTGAATTCTAGGAGTTGAAAACATGAATAAGTTCTGGTTAGCTTATGATCCCAACTACGGTTATATCCGTGGTGGGATTAAGGTCACCGATGATATTAATGGCTGGACTACGTTAGACACAGCTATTGCATCTGCTAAGAAGCATTCTTCTAAGCATCGTAATGATGTCTTCATTCTCGAGGCGACTAAGTTAGTATCCTTTCCGTTTCCGACGGATATGTTGGTTACCGACCTGGTCATCGCGAATGATAACGAGCCGACTAGCGCAACCGAGGATACTTCGGTTGAATTAGCTGCCTAACTGTCAACGAGAAGAGGATCCTTATCTCCGTGGGGATCCTCTATCTCTACCATGGAGAATATCATGAAACGTAAACGTACCCATTACGATTACAACCACTATTATACAGGTATCACTCCAGAAGGTAGACCAGACGGAAGAAGAGATAAGTCTAAGACCAAATGGGGTACGGAGACATTCAGATGAAAAGACCTCCGATTAAGAATAAGATAAAGAAATCTGATGGACCTTTACCAATGACTTCTCATCATAGAATGATTGAACGTCAGGTGAAAAACAATGTCCAAAAGAAGATACAGTACCAAAGGATGTTGGATTTTAGAACAACGATGGACCAAGACCTGTAGATCTAAAGGAAAGAATAGAGAAAAAAGAATTAAAGTAGTACCTCACTATGAGTTAGTCTATTATAGACGTCCAATCTATGAGGTGATGTGAACTGAACGAAGTGAAGTTTTTTGAACGAAACGAAGTGGAGTTCTAAGATGAACGAGAAATTCTATGCTG
>Ga0209240_1000627_pt1 | contig 14700 bp, 20 predicted proteins | sample GraSoi_2013_80cm_FD_185828 | JGI IMG/M metagenome (GOLD analysis project Ga0209240, IMG submission 185828) | Grasslands soil microbial communities from the Angelo Coastal Reserve, California, USA - Sample 9_17_2013_80cm (SPAdes) (version 2) | ecosystem: Environmental > Terrestrial > Soil >...
CCCCGCCGGTACCGGCCGGTGACGGCCGGGCTGGATGTCGCCTTCACGGACGGGGGAAGCCCGGCCGCAGGACCGTCAGGTGATGCGCTACCATTCGGTATGGCATCCTGCGCATGCGGCTGCGACGGGCAGCCATCCCGCGGCCGCTTCCTGCAAGGCCACCAGTGGCGTGACCCTGAGATCCGTGAGAAGCGGGCCGCGAAATTGCGCGGACGTCCCCTGACTCCAGAGCACAGGGCAAAGCTGACCGCCGTCCGCACCGGAAAGCCGCACAGTGAACAGCGGCGCAAGGCAATCGCCCAAGGCCGCATCGCCGCGCGTAGCGAACCGTATTACAGCGCCGAGGATCGCGGCTATGCCACAGCGTGCTGGGTGTGGACACGGGCACCTCTTAAAAGCGGTTATGGCGCGGTGCGCCGGGGTGGCAAGACCCTGCGCGCTCATCGCTGGATGTACGAGCAACACTGCGGGCCTGTCCCGGCCGGGCTAGAGCTTGATCACCTCTGCGAGGTGAAACTGTGCGTGAACCCGGATCACCTGGAACCGGTCACGAAAGCTGAGAACCAGCGACGCCGCTGGGCACGGCTGCGGACACGGACTGCTGCTTGAGCATGTGACCGTGAATGACGTCGATGCGTGCTCGCGCTTCCGCCGCAACGTAAGGGTCTCTAATGATCGTAAGCTGATTGTCTTGCAGCGATTCGCCGCCACCCGACCAGTTCGTGCTGCCGGTGACGACGTCGAGGCCGTCGACGATGAGGAGCTTAAGGTGCATGATGGCTCCGCGTTCGGAGCGGCCGATGGCGACGGTATTCGACGGGAACGCGTCCCTGGTGAGCAGCGCAGCCTCATGTTTCCCGCCAGCCTGGCTCGAGTCGAGGGTGAACTGCACGAACACCTGCTCACTGTCAAGCTTCGCCAGCATGGCGGCGGCGAGGTCGTCGTCGTCGAAACCGTACATGCAGCACACCAGCGACTTGCTAGCGGAGGCGATCATGTCGACCAGGACGCCGTGGACGTCGTCAACCGGGCTGTAGAACGTCGGCTGCACCAAGACGGGGTAGCCGGGGGCGAACGGGACAGCTTTGTGCTTGCCGAGGACGGACAGATCAGCGAGGGCCATCAGGTCCCCTGACCTTCCGGCGATCTCTGGTCACGGCCGAACCTGGTGATCAGGTCCGCTTTGTTCATCGCCTGCGCCTCGCCGCGGTCCACGCCCTGCGACACGGCGTGGTCGACCCAGGCGGCTTTCGGCGAGTTCACGATCGGCTTGGCGGTGGCGGCGGATACCGGTGCCGGGTCAGGTCCGGAACGGAATTCGGTGTACGGTTCCTCTGCAACCGGCACGGCGAGGCCGGCCGCGCACAGGTGGGCACCTTCAGCGGCGTCGACGTAGAAGTCGGCGCCGGGGTCAGGCCAGTCGGTGCCGTCGCCGCGGCCACCGGAAATCTTGATCAGCATCCGGATCTTCACGCGAGCACCTTCCCGTACGCATCGGCCCATTCCTGCCAGTGATCTTCGATCGCGAACTTGCGGGCATGTTCCCGCGCCGCCGCGCCCATCTCCGCCCGCAACTTGCCGTCGTTCGCGAGCTCATCGAGCCGTTTCAGCCAGTCATGGTCGTAACGGATCAGGAACCCCGTCACGCCGTCGACCACGAAATCGCGGTACGGTTCGGCGTCCGTAGCGAGGACGGGGATGCCGCGGGCCGCGTACTCGAGGGCCTTGATGTACGACTTGGACCGGTTGAACACGCCGCCGCCGGGGTCGAGCGGCGCCAGGCCGATGTCCCAGTCAATGCGCTGGTAGAACGCCCGGGTCTCATCGGTGATTTTCACCCACGGCGTGAACGTGACCCGTTCGTGGCGGATCGTGGGCCGGTAGTCGGTGCCCATCAGCCGCATCGACCAGTCCGGGTTGCGGTCCAGGAACCTGCGGACGGGTGCCGCGACTATGGCGATGTCCAGGGCGTGGGACGCACCGCCGGCCCACCCGACCGTCAGGCCCGGTTCGCGGGGCAGGTCACAGACGTAGCCAGGCAGGTAGTTCGGCAGGACAGCCACATTGTCGTTCCAGGCCCGCATCACCTCGGCGAGCGGTTCCGTGGTTACTGTCACCAGGTCCGCGACTTCGGCGGCGTGGGCGACAGCGTCCTGGGTGTCGCGCTGCGAATATGTGCCGTACGCCTGCCAGTTCACCGGGCCGACGTTGAAGATGTCGTCGTCGATCTCGTATATGAGTTTCGATGTGGCCCGCAGCCGCCGCCACGGCGACAGCGCATCATATTTGTCGATCCGCTCGGCGATGATCAGCGGCCACGTGGCGGCATCGCTGACCCGGACATCTTTGCCGAGCACGATTTTCACGTCGTGGCCATGGCGGGCCATTTCGGTGAGTGGCAGGGTGATCCTGTAGTAGCCGCAGCCGCCGCCGTCATGCATCGCGAAGACACGCATGTCAGATGTCCCCGGACTGGTGATGCCAGTGGATAGTGGTCTCCGGAATGAACTCGGCGGTCGCGCCGGCGGCATGCCACCGGCCGATCACATCCCAGTCAGCATCGCCACCCCACCGCCAGTTCGCTACCGCCAGCAGCCCCGCCTTGTGGACGACCATGTTCCCGTCGATCTGCCCGTGCCCCACCTGGCCAGTGCCGATCACGTCCCACGGCCGGCCGTCGAGGTGCCGGAGCATCTTCGTGAACACGAAGTCGGCGCCGGTGGCTTCCAGCGTCTTCGCGCACACCTCGAGGTGGTCTTCGCGGAACAGGCAGTCCGCATCCAGGTAAGCGATGTACTCACCCGCCGCCAGATGCGTTCCGATCAGGGCTGCCGCAACTGCCCGCGAACCGCGGCCGCCGCGGGCACCCGGTGAACCTGGCGGCTGGCCGCCGTGATCACCGCCGAGGAAACCATGCCAGTTACGGCCGAGCTCGATGAACACCTTTTTGCCGGCAGCACGGTAGCCGCGGGTGCGCATCTCATGCCGCAGCACCGGATCCTGGCCGTCGGCGACAACCACATGCTGCCAGTCCTTATAGATCTGGGCGTTCAGCGACGCGATCGCTCCGGCGAGCTCGACCCGGTTCTGATAGGTGGGCGTGACGACCGAGATCACAGTCGGCCCGGGCGCAGCACGCTGCAGCACATCACGTCAACAGTCATGCCGTCGCGGACCAGGGTTTCCGTCACCTCATAGCCGATGGAGTGACAGATTTTCTGCTGGCCTGCGTTGTCGCGGCGGACCTCAGCCCACATCGGGACACCGTGGGCGTGGGCAAGTTTCACGTTCTCGATCGTGACCGTCCGGCCGAATCCCTGGCCGCGGCTGGCGGCTTTCACGCCCGTCGATGACCAGGCCCGGTGCTGGCCGTCCCAGACGAGCAGCCCGTAAGCCACCGGCACCGCATCGGCGAGCATCAGGAAACCTTCGATCTTCCCGGTGGTGATCTTCTGCCGGTAAAACTCCTGCTGCCGTTCCGCCGTGATCAGGCTGGTGTCCCAGGTCATCCATTCGGCGCATTCATTGCGCAGCACCCGCAGGTCCTCGGCCCGTTCGGGGCTGTCAACCGGCTCGAACGTGATCATCCCGCCGCCTCGCAGAAGCCGGTCACCGCGGTCGCCACCCGGCCGCGGTCTTCCCTGCTCAGTCCCCAGTGAACCGGGATACAGCACATCCGCTCATAAAATTCGTCTACGCCCGGCAGTGGCCCGGCGCGGAATTCGCGGAAACATGAGTGGCCATCCAGCCGGGCATGTACCTGCGATACCCGAATACCCCGCATCGTCATCCACCCCGTGAACGCTTCCCGGTTCCACCGGTCACGCAGCAGCAGCGTATACAGCCACCACGCGCCCTTAGCCGCCGCCGGGACCGGCTGGCGTGCCCCCAGGACATCGTCGTAAAAGGCTGCGTTCGCCCGGTGCGCTGCCAGTACCCGGTCCAGGTGCCCCAACTGGGCGAGGCCGATCGTCGCCGCGACGTCGTTCATGTGGAACTTGTAACCCCACTCACCGATGTCCGCCTCAATCCGGGCATCGGCCTGATCTGCTTCTCTGTCGATGCCATACCAGCGCAGCAGCTTCCCGCGCCGGTAATCGTCCGGGTCGCGGGTGGCGAGGATCCCGCCGTCGATCGTCGTGATGTGCTTGATCGCCTGCAGCGAGAAACACGTAAAGTCAGCGAACGGGCCGCCAACCGGTTCGCCGTCCCATTCCGCGCCGAGCGCGTGAGCGGCGTCGATGATCACCGGAAGGCCATGCCTGCGTCCCGCGTGCATGAGCGCATCCATGTCGCACGGCTGACCGCCCCAGTGAACGGCCAGGATCACCTTCGTATCAGGTTCGATTTTCCGTTCCGCGTCCACTGGATCGATGTTCCCGGTGGACGGGTCGATGTCCGCCCAGATGATCCGCGCGTTCTCGGCCAGGACAGGCATTGCTGTCGCGGCGCATGTCATCGGCGTGGTGACGACGCTGCCGCCGCGGACCCCGGCGAGACGCAAAGCGAGCTGGATCGCCGAGGTCCCCGAGTTCACTGTCAGGACGTTCCGGTTCCCCAGAACCCCGGCTAGGGCGTCCTCGAAGCCGGCGACCTGCGGGCCCTGGCCGACGTACCCGGACCACAGCACCTCTTCCAGCGCAGGCAGCAGCTCCGTTTTCGGCGGCATGTGAACCTTGAACAACGGCACTACCGCCGGAGTGTTCAGATTTGCTGCCAGGCGTCAGACGACGGCCAGTCACTGGTGATGGCGCCGTTCATGTCACACGGGCCGGAGTCGAGTTTCACCCACGGGCCGAGCATCGACCCGTCCGGCATCGTGGCGTCATATTGCGGGCTGGCTTGCTGCGGTGAGCCGACCATGATCGGCGGGTTCGTGTCAGCCATATCAGTTCCTTCCGGATGCGGTCATGTACTTCCACCTGCCGCCAGAATCCGGCTCACCGGATGACGGCTGCCGGGTGTCCGGCACGGGAATCGCCGGGCCTTCCCGCGGCACGCTGTTCTCCCCGCCGGGAGGCACTGGCAGCGGCCCGATCGGCTCACTGCCCGGCGCGGTCATCGCCGCCGCGTTCGTGACACCCCAGATACCAGGCTCCTGCGACGTGGGCACCAGGCCGGGATTGGCGAGACGCTGCACCATCACCGGTTCCCCCTCCGGAACCCGCCGCGCAGCACCCGTCCCCCGCCGGCGCCCGTCGAGGTGGGCTGGTTGCCGACGATGCCGGGCAGGTTCAGGTTCCCGCCGTAGGAGCCGTCGTGGGCCTGCGTCCAGTCACCGGTACCGGAGATGTCGTCCCGGACAGTGTCCTGAATGTTGGTGCCGGTCAGGAACGACCCCGGCCGGGTGTAACTGATCGAGTCGGCGCCGCCAGCCGGATCCATCCCGGAACCCTCAGTGCCGGGCGCGCCCGTGTCAGCGGTGTCAGCCGGCCCGGTGCCGGAGATCCCTTCGGTCAGCTGACCGGGCTGGTTAGTCGGGTCAGCGCCGCGGCCCGCGCCAGCCGACCCGGGCGCACCGGTTCCCTGCGGCAGGGCAATGCCAAAGATCGAGGCCGGGTACTGGCCCGGCTCACTGGTGACCTCACCGCCGTAGGCGCCGGCTGACTGCGCGCCGCCCGCACCGGACACGTTGCCGCCGCCGGGCGGGTTCTGGCCTGGAATGAGTGCCATCGTTCTTTTCCTTCCGCCGTTGAATGGACGGTCCGGTGAACGGCGGCCAGCCGGGCGAGGGAACCGGCTGGCTGCCGAGAAGACCGGCCCTTTTTCTAGGTTGCCGGGCCCTTGTAGGTCTTGATTGCCCCAGTTTGGTCTACTAGGACACCGTCACCGCGGAGCACGGCACGGAACGCGACGAGGTCCGTGTCGAACTTGAAGTCGTCGGACCGCTCGAACCGGACCCCGCCCACCATGCGGACAAAGAACTGGCTGAAGTCCCCGAACGCCACCGACTGCGCGGCGGTCACCGTCGCGGGCATGAACGGATCCGCGACCAGCGGCTTGCCGAGCAGCAGGTCCGGTGAGCCGAGGACCATCGACGGTTCCCAGATCGGCCGGTTGTTCGAGTCGAGGATCTTCCGGAACCCGCCGATCGTCTTGTCCGCCGCGATCCAGTAACACGACCTGGACTGGCGGTACGGGGCGATCACCGAGTATTCGAGGTCGACCAGGTCGGAATACTGGGCTGCGCCGCCCTTGCCGGTCGTGGTGCCGGTGATCCCGATGGTCGCTGATGTCATGAACCCGGTCGGCTGGCCGGTGCCCGTACCGGTGACGAGGTCGGCGCCGAACTTGTTCCCGATCGCCCGGCCGACAGACATGGCCAGGTAGCCGACCAGGTCAACCCCGGAATCGTCCAGAAGTTCGCGGGCAACGTAAACCATGTCGGCGTACTTGAATGACGACAAAGACGCCAGGGCCAGGGCCGGGTCAGATGAGGCCAGCGTCCCGCCCTGCGACGCCGACGCCGCCGCCGTGTGACCGGTGGTCTTGGGGATCTGAAGAGTTTCCCCGCCTGCCGTGTTAAGCACGGTGCAGCCTGTCTGGAGTACACCCGACACCTCGATCAGGTGACTGATCAGCTGGTCGTAGAAGTCGGTCGGCACGGCCGCCGACGCGGCAGCCGTGTTCGTGAACAACGTCCGGTAGTTGATCGGGCCCAGGGCCGGGTTGTGGGCGAATTCCATCGACCGCTTCCCGGTCTCGCCCTTCAGGAACTGCCGGACCTCAGCAGCGGCGTCCCGGCCGCCCGAGTCCGCGTAGCCGGCGGCGGCGGCCAGGGCCGGCTTGCGGCCAATCACATCATCGAACGACTTCTCCGCCGTCTGGGCGCGCTTCTCCTGGTCCAGGACGCCGCGGATCTTCTCGTCGAGCTTGTCCATCTCCTCGTTGTACGCGGCGATCCGGCCTTCCTCCTCAGAGGTGAACGACCGGTTCTCGTCAGAGACTTGCTCCAGGAGCGCCTTGTTCTCGTTCCACACGTTCAGCCTGCGGTCACGCAGGCGCTTGGCAACCTCGCTCATCGCGGATAGTCCTTTCCGATGGTGCTTGCGATGGATGCGAGGTGGGCTGGTCCCTGCCTCAAAGGGTGATACCTGCCAGCTGCGGCGGTGGGCTGATCCCTGCCGCCGGCTTCAGCCGGTGTTAACTAGGCCTCGTCGAACGGGTCGGCTCGGCGCTCCAGGAGCGCCTTCATGGCCTGCGCCTGGGTGAGGGCCGGCCGCTTCGGCGCGCCGCCATCCTTATCGGTACGCACGAAGAACTTCCGCAGCTCATGCGCGTCGGCCAGCGACCGGACCTCCTCCAGCGGCGCGCCCACATGGTCAGCCAGTGACCGCAGGCCCGCAGTCGTGTCGGCATAGGCGGGGGTGACGACCGGGGCGACATCAACGAGCTGCCCGGTGTGCAGCCTGCGCAGCGGCCCGCCGTCGCTGGTTATCGTCCACTCGTCCTCGAGGCACCGGAACGCGAAGGAGGATTTCTGCACATCGCCGCGCTGCACTAGCTCGACGATGTACCGCATCGTCGTCGGGGGCTCCACGTCATACAAAAGGCCGTCACGGTCACACCCGAGTTCGAGGGTGCGGCCCGCGACGGTGCCGAGCAGCTGGGCGTCCTCATGGTTGAACCGGCAGATCACGTCCGGCCACCCGTCGCCCCGGGACTTGTTGAAGAACGCCGGCTGGACTTCCTCGACGAAGTGACCGAGGTCCCGGCTGTAGCTGTTGAACTTCGCGGCGTAGCCGCCGATCCGCTTCGGAACCCCGTCCCGCGCTTCTTCCGCGCCGCCCCACATCGCCGCCACTGAGGACATGGTGAACCGGCGTTCCACATCCGGGCGGCCAGCCGAGCGTCCGGAGTCCTCCATGACCTGATGCCCGTGCTGTTTCATCGCTGACCTGATCCGTCCCTTGATCGCCGAAAGCTGCTCAGCCGTGTACTGGCCGGCGTCCTTGTCCTGGTTGATGTACGTCCACGCGGCCATGACCCTGGCCGCGTCGAGGGGATACCGTTTGACGCCCGGCTTGCCGGACTTGCTGACCTGGTCACCATCGGCATCCAGATAGCCGGGATCGCCGTACGGAACGTCGCCGTAGGGTGCTTTAGCCATGAGGCTTTCCCTTCCCGTTCACGGCGGGGACCGGCGGCGGGATCTGCTTCACCGGCCCTGGCATCGGCTTGACCTGGCCGGGCTGCGGCGGGGCGCCCGGCTCGGGGATGCCGCCGGTCTTGACGGACTGCGGCGGCGGCGCGCCTTCCGGCCCGACCCCGAGCTCGCGGGACAGGCCGCGCGCGGCGGCGACCTGGATCTGCAGCGGCGTGTAGTCCTTGCCGTCATAGTCGGAGTCGTTCGCCGGCTTCGGCAGCGGTTCCCGGTCCTCGAGTTCCCGGACTTCGTCTACGTTCAGGACGCCGATGTCCCGGCCGACCCGGTACACGTCATACCGGGTGCGGATGTCATGCCGGATCCGGGCGTCACGGTCGAACTCCGCCAGCTGCGGCCGCGGCAGGCACTCGAAATACGCTTCCTCGAACCTGACCAGCCACGGATCCAGCGTGTCGGTGACCTCGCTGATGGCATCCATCTCCACGTTGCTGTACGTCATCGAGTCGCCGTGCACGCCGCCCGCCCGGCGGGGCTGCACCCCGTAGATCGACGCGATCTGGGTGGCGTTCAGTTGCATCGACTGGATGAACTGCGCCTCGTTCGGCGGCACCGTGATCGGCGAGAACTCCCAGTCCGAGCCGTGGACGAGCGGCTCGTGGCGGCGGATGGCCCGCACCAGCCGGCCCTTGATCTCAGAACTCTGCTCATCCGTGACTTCGTACTGGCTGTTCCGGAATACGCCCGGCGGGAACCCGCCTGACTTGTACCAGCCGTTTCCGTACTCGAGCGCGCTGTGACCGGATTCGATGTACGCCTGGAACGCCCGCAGCGGCGAGATCGCCTCCGTCCGCCCCGGCACCGACAGGCCCCGGATGATGAACAAGTCCTCCCGCGCAACCGGCCGCCCCGCGTAGTAATACTTCGTTTTCAGCGGGTTGAACGGCTGACTATCGACGATGGTGACCTGATCTTTAGGCAGCCACTCGGCAGACAGCGGGTACTGGTATCCATCGCGGCTCGTCACCAGCGCGATACCCATGCCCTGCAGCAGCACCGACGTCATGCCGACGACTTTCCAGTCGAACGGCCGCAAATAGTTGCTGGGCGACGTGATGAACGGGCCAGGCGGCATCTTCACCTTCCGGGAACCGGTGTCCCGGTACTGCAGGACCGGGGTTTTCCCGACGCCCTCGGCGATGAAACGCACGCAGCTGTACACCGGCTGCAGGGCCAGGGCGCCGTCCACGCCGCCAGCCCCTGACCGCGACGGATGTGCCGGGCCGCCCGTATCGAACCTCTGCCACGGATCGTTCCACGGCTGCCAGGGCACCCCGCCGATAACCCGGGTCTCGGCGAGCGCGGTGTTAACCCGGTCGACTAGGCCCATGCTGCACCGTCATCCCGCGGCCTTCACGCCAGCCCTCGCGCACCGCCACCGCGCACCACGCCGCAGCCAGCCATCCGATGCCGAACGCCTTCGCGACCAGCCAGCCCGCACCGAACAGAACCCCTGCGACCACCGTGAGGACCGTCCGCCAGAACCTGACCTGCCGGGCCTGCTCGGTGATCGCATCCAGCGGCACGCGCTCGAGCACTGCGGTCATCCGACGCTCCTCAGCATGTTGTATGGCGGTATCCGTGACCGGCCGAACTTCGTGAACCCCCACGCCGCCAGCGTCACCGCCACCAGCGGGCTGATGTCCTCCGCCGGAGACCGCCGGTCCCACGCCCACGCATCCGCCAGCAACCGCGTCACCGAAGACCGCATCGCCAGATTCAGCGACGACTGCCCCATATGCGCCAGTTGCCCGGCCTGCACCGCGTCATAAAACTGGCCGCACGCCTGCGCCGCGTCCCTCGCAGTGAATGGTGCCGTCACCTCGACACCCGCCGCCGCCAGGTCCTCGATCAGCGCACCTGCCTGACTCGACGGGTCGATCACCACCGCGCATGGCCGGTGCCGGCGCCGCAGTTCAGCCACCCTCGCCGGAACCCAGCTCGTCCCCGGCTGGTAGTCGATGACCTGAACATGCGTACGGCCATCCCGCCCACGACCCGCCGCCGCGACCGCAGCCATCGTCCGCCCTGGCGCGACCTCCACCGCGAACGACACAGGATCAGCCGGAGACTCACCGTCAGCCAGCACCCGCCACGCGTCCTCAGTGATCACAGCCCAACCCGGATTCGCGACCTCCGGCCACTGACACCCGTACGCGCGGCGGAACTCAGGCATCCCCATGTCATCCAGGTCCGTCGCGACCGTCTCCTCGGTCACGGTGATCCCCAGAGCGGGCATCCGCCGCCGCCACGTCGCCGGATCCGCGGGATCCTCATCATCAGCAAACGAGTAGCCGACATAGCAGGCCCTGCCTGCCACGCCTGACTCAGCGCGCGCCCGGGCTTCGTCAACCTTCGCCCGGAAGTAAGACGACTTCTCCGTCCCCGCCGCACTGACCACCAGCAACTGCCCTGCAGTCGTCATCAGAGTCGGCCGCACCGCCGCCTCGACATGGTCATCCTGATGCGCCCACGCCTCATCGATCACAGCCAAGTGCAGGCTGTCACCATGCCCCGACGTCTCCGTCCCGGAGATCAGGCTGAGCATCGACCCGTTCCGGAACAGCAGCGCCTCACTGCCCGACCCGCGCCGCACATCAATAAGCGGAGGACCGAGTTTGCTGCGCTTAATCCGCGGCCACCACGAATCCAGCAATCGCTTACGCGCATCCAGCCGCTTCTGCGCCGAATACGCGATCTGCGTCCCCGGCCGCCGCAGGCCGTACGCCACCATCAGCGCCAGCAGATCGACCGTCTTACCCTGCTGCCGCATCACCTCGAGCACGCCCTGCCGGTAAACGAACCCGCCAGACGGATCCATCTCCGTCACCAGTGCGTTCCAGTCGTGCTGCCACGGCATCAGGCCCCGGCCAAGCGACGTCTCGAAGCCGAGCAGCACCGCCGTCTTCGCGATGCCGTCCGCTAGGTTCGGCCGACCGGGAGTGACGGGCGTGGCGAACCTAGGTGCGCAGCCCTGCAAACAGGTCGTCAAGCTCACCATCCAGCGTCTGGCCGCCGGCGGCAGGCAACAGGGCCTGCAACGTCATCCTCAATTCCCGGGCAAGCAGCGCATTCTCCGGCTGAGCCCGGTAAGCAACCGCCAAAAGGCCGGCAAGCTGCCGCAGCTCTGCCTCAGCATCCGCAACCGGTGTGATCCCTTCTGGATCAGCAGTCACAGGCCGGACGGCCGCACAGCGCACGCACAGCGAGTGATCCCCGGCCTTATGGGCCTTAGCGCGTCTCACACGCAACGCACCCGAGTCGGCCATGGTCACCGTCCGTAGCCAGGGGTAACGTTAACGGGCAGGTGCTGAATGTATGCGCTGGAAGGCCGGCATCTCAGCAGGAATGACTACCAAAGAAATAGGAAACCCTCTGAACTACGCAAACATCGCGAAAGCGTGGCGCTGACCTGCGGCGACGGCGACGGAGGGCCTGGATGGTCGTCAGGACACCCGGTTGTGACGTTAGGTGACATCGCCGGGAGTGTCGGGATGGTCAGCACCATCCGCGCGCAGCACGACCATCCTTAAGGTCTGTGCGCCGTCACCAGATGCGTGACCGGCGGCGGGTCCTCCGCATGCGCGGGGTGGTTGGCGGTCGTGCCTTGTTGCCCATGGTTGCGCCTGCGCTGGTGTTGCAGCGAGCATGCTCGAGGCCGCGCCAGGCGAGGGGGTTGTGGTCGTCGTGGCCGAGGTGGATGTCCCTTGAGCGCAGGGTGGTGATGGGGAGGCTGCATCTGGCGCAGAGGGTGACGCCGGGTATGTAGCGGGCCAGGAGGTAAGCACGGAGGCGTTTGTGCTGCTTACCGTAGTCAGGCATGGCCTGTTATCCGGCGGACCCGGCGATCAAGTGCATCCATCTTGAGTTCCCGCAGGTCACGGCAATACACGCATAGGTTCGGGTAGAGGGAACTTACGGACCCATCGGTGGTACCGCAGTCTGTGCATGTGTAGGGCGGCACGCCGTAATCAAGTCTGGTCATAGTGGCGGAGACGGGATTTGAACCCGTGACCTTCGGGTTATGAGCCCGACGAGCTACCGGGCTGCTCCACTCCGCTGTGTTCCGGGCAGTGCTGTCGCGTGCCCATTACGATACGTTACCTGGAGCCATGGCACTAGCGCGGCGTGCAATCCCGTCAGATCGTGCCATGGGTAGGTGGGTGCTGGCCTGCCGGAGCGGCCGGTGTGGCGCCATCCCGCGGGCGGCCAGCCGAGTGCGGTGACGATGTGGCGCAGTTGCCGTTCGGTCATGGGGGGCTGGAGGATTGTGGCGGCTTCGGTGAGGGTGAGCGCCGCATCCATCTGCCTATTATCGGTTTTACTGCGCCGATCGTGCCGCCGGCCGCGATGAACGCCCAGAACGGTGCCTCGGGCCAGATGGCGTTGATGGTGACGACGAGCACGACAATGACCAGGATTTCGCCGATGCCGAAAGTGATCAGGATCTCGTGCCGCAGGATTTTTTCAAGCCTAGTCATGTGATGGTTCCGTCTTCCTATCGGTCCATTATCCGGCGGCGGCCCGATATCGGGGGCTACGGCGAGACGCACATCGTCCAGGGCGGCCCACACGGGCGGCGGCAGGTAGGGCACATCTTTGAGCGCCATCAGCAGATTGCGGACAGCCGCGAGTAGTTCACGGAGATCGGTGGTGTGCCCGCCCATTTCGGCCGTGAGGCGTTCTTCGTCTTTCTTGCCGTACTTCGGGAGGCTCACGTGATGGTTCCGTCTTCCCATTGGACGCAGCCGTCGGACACGGTGCCGGGCATGATCCGCGCGCCGCGCATACACCCGAGGCACGCCAGCTGGGCGGGCTGCATGTGGTCGCCTTTGCGGTACCGCAGCATCGGGCGACCGCAGTCGGAACGCGGGCACGGTCCCGGGAGTGTGCGCCAGGGCTGCTCGAGGTCGACGGCGGGGAGCTGCATGATGGCGGTGACCCGGCTGTTAATCAGATGGGTGGCGTGGTGGACGGTGTCGCGGTCGCACGCCTCGGCGAGGCGGGTGATCGCGGTGAGGGTGCGGGCGGCGTGCCGGTAGGCGGGATCCCACACGTACCGGCCGTGCACCGCGTGGGCCATTTCGAGGTGAATGTCGGCGAGGACGCCGATAGTTTCGTGGATGACCCCGGCGGCTTCAGCGTTCCACGGCGGCTTGGAACCGGGTTTGGTGCGGCCGATGGGGGGCTGGGTGTCGGGCTGGGTGATGAGCGCGGCGGCTACGGGCAGCCAGGCGGTGAGGTCGGCGCACGCCTCAGCCAGGTCAGTCACGGCGCACGCTCACGTAGGCGCGGGCCAGCACCGCCCCCACCTGCGGCCAGGTATCGAACAGCCTGACGCGCAGCGCGTTGAGTTCGTCAAGTTCGCTGACGGCGAGCTGGTCTTGCTGCTCGAGGTCGGCCAGCCGCCGGATGATGGTGACGAGCTCAGGTTCAGGACGCACGGCTCGCCTCGAGGAGTGCGGCGAGGTCGGCGGGTGTGACCAGGTACTCAGCAGCGTCTGCCATCCACTGAGCAGACTCGAGGAATCCGATAGCGATATTGCAGCCCTGGCAGAGCAGTCCCCGCACGCGACCTGTCAGGTGATCGTGATCGATGGCCTTTGCTTCACGTACGCAAGACGTGATCGCGCATTTGCCGTCCTGGTCGAAGTACATGGCTTCGAACATCTGCTTGTCCACGCCGTAACGCTTGACCAGGCTGCGGAACCTGACATCCGGGGCACAGGTTCTGCAGATTTGCGTGATGTATTTGCGACCACGGGCAGGCGGCAAAAGCTCACCGCACTGACCACATTCAGCGCCGCGGCCTGCGTACGTTGAGCGTGCCCATTCGCGTCGCCAGTCCCGGTTGTAGAGGGCCACACACTGACGGCACCAAGACCGCAGGCCATCACGCATACGCCGCTCAGGACAGAATGCCTCCGCTGGCTTGACCTCATCACAGCGCTTGCATTGCTTCTCGGAAGGCACGGGCCTAGGAATGATCATGGATCCATTTCGCGAGGTCAGAGGGGGTGACATAGCCATTCCAGCGATGGTCGGCATAGAGTTGCACTCCTGCGTCCTGATAACACCTATCAACAAGTTGCGAGCAAATTTGGTGCCCGGTTGCCGCTATATAGGCGCGCAGCCCTGGCACCGGGATGCGGAACCGGTGGGCGGCGAGGGCGACGTAGTCAAGGAACGAGTAGTCGACCTCGGCGGCCGCGTAGGCGCGGGCTGCGGCGACGATGAGCTTCCGTTCCCCGTCGCTGAGGGCCACGATGCCGGTTGACCAGAGTTCTTCGGCGTGGCCGCGTAGTGGCCGGATGCACGCCCCGGCGGGTTCGGCCTGGACGATGTGGTCAAAGCCGATGTAGATGAAGGCGTGCTGGTACTGGCTGAACGCTGAGCCGTTCAGCTTCTCGCCCCATGCGACGAGCCTGCCGGCGGTGCCGCCTGCGGAGACGACCGCGAAATCGCCGGGCTCCGGGCCGGTCACCACTGCCGGGTCACCTTCAGCCATGCGCGCATGAACGGCGCCCGGATGCGCA
>Ga0209240_1000628_pt1 | contig 14628 bp, 15 predicted proteins | sample GraSoi_2013_80cm_FD_185828 | JGI IMG/M metagenome (GOLD analysis project Ga0209240, IMG submission 185828) | Grasslands soil microbial communities from the Angelo Coastal Reserve, California, USA - Sample 9_17_2013_80cm (SPAdes) (version 2) | ecosystem: Environmental > Terrestrial > Soil >...
CGTCTGCTTACGCCCGGTGATGTCCTCGACCAAAGCGAAGACCAGCGACGGCCCTTCAACACTCCTCAAGATCGAGACGTTGAGGCGTCCCCAGATTTGTGTGCCGTCCTTTTTCACATAACGTTTTTCAAGCGAGTAGCGATCAATAGGGCCCGTCCGGAGTTGCTGAAAAAGTGCCCAATCGTCTTGGGAATCTTCCGGATGGCTGAATTGGGCGCAGTGCATGCGACATAGCTCCTCGTTGGAATAACCCAGCATGGAGCAAAAAGCGCGATTGGTCAGCAGCAGCTTCCCTTCGGTGTCCTCCACTGCGATTCCTAACGACGCTTCTTCGAAAAGATAGCGCCATAGTTTTTCTGTGTCCTGTTGCTGCCCTTCCAAGAACATAACGACTCGGCGAGTTAAAGATGTACTTGAACTCCAAAACCAAGTAGCGCCAACGCGCCTTCAGGGATGGTAAACCTGGAAAAACCGCAATCCAAGCAGACTAAAAGCCTCGGGAATACCTGGACGCCCGGTTTGTCCAGATTTTTCAAGCCTGAGAAATGGGCCATCATCTCAGCTGCGAATTCCGCCTCATTACGCGACCCGCATAATAGGCAACATATAGCGCCTCCCGCGGCACCCGACGAATTATGTGAGTGGGCTCGTGCTGGACTAATAGCACAATCGATTTATACCATCTAATTCGCTAAGGCAAAGCGTACATATACGATTCCGTCGAAAACCGCTTTCCTCGATTTGGATGCCTTTCGACCGAACTGCGAGATCTTCGCACGCAGCTCTTGAACCGTCATCAATGGGTGTGCGGACGCGAGTGGAGAGCGCATTTGCAAGCCATTGCGATCGCCTAGGTGCCATTTCCCTCGAATCGGATCTGTGGGTCCCCCCGGAGAACACCCTACTCACCCCTACTGGTACTTTTAACAGGTTCTTTACGGCGTGCGGCAGTGCGAGTGTAAGAGGGATGGTCAGAAGAGTAGCACCAAGTCCGGCACACATTCGTTCTCCTTTATAGAAGCTTCTTACCAGTTCAACTTTAGGCTAAGACCTCCGATGTCGTTCCGTAAGCGAGTACGTGGCACGGAAGGGAAGGGACGAGGTAGAAGCTCCTCTTCCGTGCGGTGGTTCGAAACCTCGCCTTGGTCTATCTTAAGCCCTCGAATTTCCGATCCGTTCGAAAGGGCTGGGCATTGCGCCCATCGTTCGTGGTGGGTTGCAGTGATGATACGAACTATGCTGGCTGTCTTCAGCCTGTCTTTCGTCTGTGCAGCTCAATCCAATGAGCTCAAACAGGTCCTGATTCTCTCGCAGGAGGACCTCAGTTGGCCCGCTTTTCGACTGATCGACGAGAATGTCCGCACCACCCTGCGCACCGGCTCTCCGCAAGGGATTCTAATTTTCAGCGAACACATGGATCGCGTCCACTTCCCAGATCCTGACTTTCAGCGACGGCAGACAGCTTGGATTCGGCGCAAGTACGCGGACGCCAAAATCGATCTCGTTATTGGGGTCGGCGATGTCCCGACTGACATGCTTCCAGACGTACCCCTGCTCTACTTGGGTACCGACTCCCTGCGCAAGCGCCCTAGTCGCACGGAGTCGTCTAAAGAAGTGGCCAGCATTTGGATGGAGACTGATGCGCGAAAAAGTCTGGACGCGGCACGGCTACTCCAGCCCAGGGCCCGGCAGGTTGTGGTCATTGGAGGTTCTTCTCCTACTGAAAAGAATCTACTGGATCAAGTTCGCGATCAAATCAGTACTGACTCGTATCATCTGTCGACCATTTATTTAACGAATTCCACTTTCTCTGAGATTTCTCAGACGGTCGCAGCCCTCGGACCAGAGAGCATCGTACTCTTTGCGACTTTGTCCCGGGATGCAGGTGGGCGCCGATTCATATCTGCAGAAGTAATACCTAAGATTGCCGCTGTCTCTGGGGCCCCTGTGTACTTCCTACTCGACACGCATGTCGGATCGGGAGCGGTCGGAGGGTACGTTACCAGTTTTGCCGAGCTGGGGAAGCAGGCTGGGGAGATGGGGCTTCAATTTCTCGCGGGCGAACACCCTAAGGACGCGGTTGCTTGGAGCGGTTACCTTTTCGATCGGCGCCAACTTCGCCGCTGGAAACTCTCAGAATCAGCTCTTCCCTCGGGCAGTGTAGTTTTATATCGCCAGCCCACCATCTGGGAAGGCTATAGGCGGTACATCCTTGGCGCCATCCTTCTGTGCATGATTCAGGCGCTGCTTATCTTCGGCCTGCTACGGCAGCGGACCAAAAGGAGAAAAGTCGAGGAGTCCTTGGTCGAGCGGTTAACATTCCAACAGTTGCTCTCAAATCTTTCCACAACATTTATCAACCTGCCCGAGGATCAAGTCGGTACGACGATAGAGAAGAGTCTAGGCTCGATTGCAGAGTTCCTCGACATAGACCGCGCTATTCTCTTTGAGTATTCCCGTAGGAATGCAGAGTTTATAGTGACATTTTCCTGGCGTAGTGAAGGAGTCCGGCCTGTTCCGACTGTCGTGAAGACCAACCGGTTTCCTTGGTGGACGGCCCTGCTTCTGCGCGGCGAGGTGGCGCTCGCCTCGGACTTGAACTCCTTACCTGAGGAAGCGGCGGCCGAAAGGGAGCATCTACAGAAGATTGACGCCATTTCGGTGGCGACGGTACCTCTGAAGGCAGGTAGCGAATTCTTTGGCGGGATTTCGTTTGTCAGTACGAAGCGTCGAGTGTTGTGGACTGCGGATCTGGTTGAGCAGCTCAAATTGTTAGCGGAGATATTTTCCAATGCCTTGATGCGCAAACGTGCGCAGGAGACGCGGTTCAGGCACGCTGCCATTGTGGAATCCTCCGATGACGCGATCATCTCCAAGAATCTGGACGGCATCATTTTGAGTTGGAACGCAGGTGCCGAACGTCTCTTCGCATTTTCCGAAGCAGAAGCGGTCGGGCAGCCAATTGCAATCCTCATTCCCGAAGAACTGCGCGATGAAGAGACCAAGATCCTGCAGCACTTGAGAGCTGGTGGAACCTTCGAACACTATGAAACGGTCCGTCTGACAAAATACGGAAAAAAACTCGATGTGTCGTTGACCCTATCCCCGGTGCGTGATTCGGCGCTTTCGTTTGGTTGCAAACACGGCTCCTGTGTTGATTTGGATGGCCGCAACAGACAGGCTTTGCACTTTTTTCAATCAGGGCTGGTTAAGCTTCACGGGCCGATCGATGGAACAGGAGTTGGGGGATGGATGGCTCTCGGGTGTGCATCCAGAGGACAGGCAGCGTTGTCTCGGAATCTACTCCGCGTCGTTTGACGCGCAGGCCGAGTTCGAGATGGAATACCGGCTCCGACGCTTTGATGGAGACTACCGTTGGATTGTTCACTATGGCGTGCCCCGATTTGAATCCGATGGAACCTTCTGTGGCTATATTGGTTCGTGCGTCGACATTACGGAGCGGAAGTCGTCAGAGGAATCTCTCCATGCCTTGAGCGGCCGCTTAATCCACGCTCAGGAGAAAGAACGCGCCCGCATCGCCAGGGAACTCCACGATGACTTCAGCCAGCGCTTGGCGCTCCTCGGTATTTCCCTCGGGCAGCTTTGGAAAAAGCTGCCCGAGGCAGAAGTGGAGGAACGAGCGACTGTCCGCGAAATGCTGAAACAGACCAAGGAAATGTCCTCGGACATGCATTCTCTCTCTCATCGACTCCATTCCAGCAAACTGGAACTCGTGGGTCTGGTGCCGGCTCTTATTGGCCTCTGTAGGGAGATAGGTGAGAAGTACAAGATTGGAGTTCATTTCACCGAGCTCGGATCCCTCCCCAATATCACGAAGGACGTGGCACTGTGTCTGTTTCGAGTGACCCAAGAAGCGCTTACCAATATCGTTAAGCATAGCCAGGCGAAAAGCGCGGACGTTAAACTCGGTGCCAACGCGAAGGGCGTCAGTCTTCGGATTACGGATACGGGCAGGGGCTTTGATCCTGATCTTAAGAATCCAGCCGCAGGAATCGGGTTGGTAGGTATGCGCGAGCGGCTTCGGCTTGTCGGGGGCAGCCTCTCCCTAAAGTCGGAACTCATGCAGGGGACGGAAATTTTCGCGGAGGTACCACTGACCGTCTACGCGAATAAGGCGCAAGAAAGAGCACAGGCCGTGGGGGAATAGATCTTGAAACGTCCTCGTGTACTGCTGGCCGATGATCATCAAATGTTGGTAGATGCGCTGAGGAGAGTGTTGGAGCCCCGTTGCGAAGTTGTGGGCACGGTGGGCGATGGGCGTGCCCTTCTGGAAGCGGCTGCCAAATTGCAACCTGACATCGTCGTGCTGGACATTGGCATGCCAGAGCTGAATGGGCTGGACGCCGCCAGACAACTCAAGCGCACTCTCCCCAAAGTAAGGCTTATCTTCCTGACGATGAATCAAGACCCCTACCTCGTGGGCGAAGCTTTTCGGGCAGGAGCTTCAGCATTTCTAATGAAGCAGGCAGCAGCGTTGGAGTTGACGGATGCGATTGAACGAGTGCTGAAGGGCGGTTCCTATGTGACGCCTAGCGCCACCGAAGGTTTGACCGAAATCTCTTTGCGTGCTCCCGGCTCCCGCGAACATGCCCCTGAACCCACGCCTCGACAGCGGGAAGTCATTCAACTATTGGCGGAAGGGCGCTCCATGAAAGAAGTAGCTTCCGCACTGAAAATCACCACGCGGACTGTTGCAGCGCACAAATACGGCGTGATGAAACTTTTGCAGCTGAAGACTAATGCCGACTTGGTACAGTACGCCATCAAGCATCACATCATCTCCATCTAGCCCCGAGCGATTTTGTTCTCCTACTTGTACGTTTTTACCTCGCTTTTCGTCCCAGCTAGAAACTCCCTAGGGCCAAGAGTGAGCTCCACCGCGGTGGTTTCCGGCCTGCAGGACGCTGACCGGGCGCGAATATCTGTCATTTTTGACAGTTACGGCTCGTGCTTTCTAGGAACAGCATTAGCGTCGGTGAATGCGTCGCATTGTGAAGCGATGGAATCGGCAGCATTGATTTTCTGCCAAGTGAAAGAAGAAGTAGACCGACCGGTAGTGGAATACAAGTATGAAACAGAAATTGGGAGGAAGGCATGATTAAGAGCTACTACCCTTGGATCGTTTTGCTTGTTCTGTTGGTTGCTCTGATGACGGTGCTCGCGTTGCTCCGCCCCATCGACGCCAATGCTCAGCCTCAATACCCGATCATGGACAAGGTCGCCAACAAGGTCATCCTGAAATACCAGCAGTCAAGTTGCCAGCAGTTGCAGCAGAAGGAAAGCCAAAAAGCACCGCCGAGTGCTGAGGAAATAAGAGCGGTGCAATTTCTCCACAACGATCCGCAGATGCGCATCGCATTCATTAACAAAATTGCACCGCCCATCGCTAACAAGCTGTTCGATTGCGGATTGGTTCCCTAAAAGTATCAGACCCACTGGTCTAATCGGTTGATCGAGGGAGTCGTGCTACTAGGCGCAGGTCATTTACCGGTCCAGAGTTGATGTGTCGATACCCGCACCGCAGTGGATTTCAGCTACGAACCGCCGTTCGTCTTCAACGGCACAATCGACAAGCTGACATACAAACTGGGACCGAAGCAGTTGGCGGCAGAGGATAAAGAGGCTGCCGCCAAAACACTGGCAGCTGCCCACGATATGTCCGGCAGTGCCTAGCAAAGGAGATCACGCGATGAGCCAGAACCACTTCACCCTCAGCTTTCCCTTGAAGGCGCCCGCGGACGCAAAGGCACTGGCTGAGCAGCTTCCCCCACTGATGCCGGGGTTATTCCAGGCGGCGGATACCATAGGCACGATTCACTCCTCGCGCTTCACGGTTCTGAACGAAAAAACTCTGCTGTTCCTTGGCGACTTCGACGGCGAGTTCAGCCAGCTCATGGACGAACTCGCCAAGCACGCAGGACCGGTGTTCGATGCCATTTCCCACCATGTCGATAGTCCGCCGCCGACTCCCGTTGCCGATCATGCTGACGCTTTCGTCGAATGGGCTGCAGGGCATCTTCTCCGTGCTGCAACGCTCTTCACCGCCTATCCAGACGTGACCGCTAAAGAGATCAAAGCCCTGGCGGCCGCCGCCGATGTCACTGGCGCCACCCAACAGCTCCCATTCCTGTTGATCCTGCCTATCAAATCAAAACTTGCGTACATCGAGGTAGAACTGCTCCTGAACGCTAGGTCGCACAGGACCCAGAAAGATCTAGCAACGGTCGGCACACCCCACTTCGCGCAGTTCGTGCCCCTGGGGAACAACGAGGTGGGTTTCTTTACCGTATATGATGGATCATTTGATAAGTATATCGCCGATTTTACTAAATACATTGGGCCGGTCTTCGATCTGGTATTCAAATTCACTAAGGACCCGCCGCCATCGCCATGCAGAAAGTACGTCCAGGAGTTCATTGACTTTGGGAAAAGGATCAACCTCGTTCCGATCGGCTTCTACCAGGCGTATCCAGGGCTAAGTGTTCAGGACATTCATGCCCTGATCGCCGATAACAAGTCGCTGTCAGCAACCGCTTGACGGGGAGGCCTCCGCGGCGTTGCCGATCCGGAGCTACGGTCGCGTGGTCATGGGCGCGGATCATGTAAGGAGACAGCAATGAGTCAGGAGAACGCACAAGTGCCAGAGGTAAAAGAAAGTGGGGGACTCTTCCACCGCATTTTTGGGCGAGGCGGACATGAGGCCCCGAAGCCTAACGGCCATTTGGGTCCCGGCGAGAAAGGCACGCTCGACCTCACTGATATTCAAGGCTTCATCCTCCGCGGCTACCGGATGCCGATGGTGCGGCATTTTCTGCTAACCGTAAACGTTCCCGGGGCCGCCCGCAAGATGCTCGGACGTCTCATCAACGGCGATGAATCGGACGCGCCCCAAATCACCACTGCCGAAGACTGGCACGTGGGCTTCCAACCGGGACCTAACGATAATCCTGCCGATGTCCCGCGCCGCAAGCCCGACTACTGCCTTAACGTGGGTATCACCTGGCCCGGCCTTATTGCGTTGGAAATCAAAGACCGCGTCCCCACCGTATCCTTCAAGTCCTTCGGCGCGTTCATCGCCGGAGCCGCCGAACGCGCATCTTTAGTAGGTGATACCGGCGCAAGTTCGCCTCAAAACTGGGTCGGCTCCTTTGGCAAGGGAAGCGATCACGTCCTGGTGACCCTGCACGCCCTCAGCCCGGATGCAATGACGAGCTATAGCGAACGGCTCTCCGCTCTATTTGCCGAAAAGGGCGCATTTCGCGAGATCTGGCGTACCGATGGAATGGCCTGGATCGAAATGCAGGATGGCAAGCCTGCCTTTTGTTCAAAGGTTCCCTTCGGTTACACCGACGGAATCAGCATGACCACTGTTCGCGGCGGCCCGGAACGATATCCACCCGATCACCAGCAGCCATGCGATCCCTGGCTTTTCGTCCTGCAGGACGATGCCGAGAATTACTTCGTGCCGGAGCCTCGGGAACTCGGACTGAATGGCAGCTTTGCTGTCTTCAAGATGATTAAAACCGACGTTGTTGGGTTCGAGAATTTCCTGCAATCGAACAAAGACAAGATTGATCCCGAACTCCTGGCCGCCAAAATTTGTGGGCGATGGCGCAACGGTGTTCCGCTTGCGTTGTCTCCTGAAACGGATAGCCCTCCCGGTGGAATTCCACTAGAGCAGCTGAACGACTATGAATACATAAACGCGGATGGGTCAGGCGATCCCAAGGGTGTGCGCTGTCCCGTTGGCGCGCACATGCGCCGCATAAATCCACGCGGCCAGCCCGTCACGGGCCAAGGAGAACCCGGCGGCAGCAACAATACTCACCGGGTGATCCGTCGTGGCATGCCCTACGGGCCGAACTTTGATCCGAAGCAGCCCTATGACGGCATCGAGCGCGGGCTTCTTGGCTACTTCATCAACTCAAGCATCGAGAATCAATATGAGTTCGTGCTGGGGCATTGGGTCAATGACAGCGAATTCGCGGGGGCGGTCAGGCTGAACCCAAAATCGAAGGATCCTATGATCGGCACTCAGGATCCAGCGGAAAGCATTTTCGTAGTCCCGCAGGCGAATGGCGCGCCCCCGATCAAGGTCACAGGGTTCTCAACCTTCGTAACGACGAAAGCCGCCGCCTACTGCTTTCTGCCAAGTATCACGGCGATCAAATTCATTGCCCAACTGAGTTGAGGAGACCTTCCATGTTGTTTCTCACGAAATGGTTCGGAATAACTGGCAGCGACGCTGAGCGGAACCTTGCTAGGGAAAAATCGGAGATCGAAGAGATCGTCGAGAAGAGTCTCTTACTGCAGAAGAATGCTGCTGCCCAGCAGCACCGGCCGCTCTGCCGTGGAACCCACGCGAAGGGTGTTTGCGCCCGAGCCGAATTCGAAGTATTGGATGTCGCCCCCGGTCGGGACCCTGTATTAGCGGCGCGGCTCGCGAAGGGGATTTTCAGGAGGCCCGGCGTATATTCCGCTACTGTGCGATTTGGGAACGCCGATCCGAAAATAAACTCTGACTTTAAGCCGGACGTCCGATCGCTGTCTTTCTCGGTCGACCTCACTCGTGATGGCACGGCTGCTCGCGGCGCGACCGTCGGCAGACAAGATTTCTCATTGCAAAACACGAAGACTCTGCCCATTAACGACGCAACTGCGTTTCTCGCGATTATGAAACTGCTTACGGCCCCGAACCCGGCCGTCGGCTTGTGGTCTCTGCCGTTCAGGGACAAGTTGAGAGTGCTGAGGACCCTCGCTTTGGTGCAACTACAGACACACCAGAAAATCAAACCATATCAGCAACTGAGATATGAGAGCAACGTACCGTTTCGTCACGGACCGGTCGATATCGTGAAGTATTCGGCCACACCGCTCCCGGACAATCCGGCGCGTCCTCTCCAGAGGAGTAACCCGAAGGGCCTGCAGGACGAGCTGATCCGGCACCTCAAGGAAGACGGCAAGATGAGCGGCTTCGACTTTGGAGTCCAGTTCCTCGATGCCAACAAGATGACCTATTGGGGCAGGCCTCGAGACGCCAACTTCTGGATCGAAAACGCGAGTGTCGACTGGAAGGAAGCAGAAGCGCCTTTCCACACGGTCGCGCGGCTTACCCTGTTACGGAATTCGCAGCTTCAGCCAGCTGCCGGCGAAACGACATATTTCGATGTCACTGGGAACTCGACGCCCGACAGCACGCCGGTTGGGAGCATTAATCGTGCCCGCTGGCCCGCGGAGGTTGCCAGCAGAAAAGCACGCGCCCATGCGGATAGCAATTGTGAAACAACGCCGGTGGTGCACAGTTTTCGCTGATGGAGATCGGCGGGTTCCAGGTAAGCCGAGATTGCGGAACAAGTGGGCACCTCTTGAGGGGCGCTAAGCGTCACATTCCAAATCGCGAAGGGTTAAAACTTCGCGATTCAGCGGAGATCCTCGGCTTCTAGTCCTCCGATGGAGAGGAAAATGACTCGAGCCCACAAGACATTTTGCAGATGGGTATTGCTCTTTTGTTTCGCGTGCCTGCCGGCGCGCGCGCAAAACGTTGAATTTCTGCCGGAAGTTGATGCTCATTTGAAACTGAACTCCAACGTTCGCGTTTATTTCGAGGATAAGAACGATCGGGACGGTGGCGATCCTACTCAACTTACCTTCGGTCCGAGCATTCAGCTCTATCTGAAACCCTTGATCAAACTCAGGCACGTTACGGCTTTTGATCTGGACGACTCGAAGTCAAGAGCGTTGGTTCTCGAAGCCGGATACCGCCGCATCATTACTCCGGGTGACCCGTCCGAAAATCGTATGCTGACTGCTGTGACCTCGAACTTTCCCATGAAGGCTGGCTTCCACCTCTCGGACCGCAACCGCGCGGATCTCGACTGGAAGAGCGGCCGTTTCACCCGGCGCTATCGGAACAAATTGACCATCGACCGAACTTTTTCGATTCACTCCTATCACCTCATCCCTTATGTCGCCGTCGAGCCATTTTACGAGAGCCAATACAATAAATGGAGCGCCACTGACATCTATGCGGGTTGCTTGTTCCCCGTGGGCAAGCACGTCCAATTCAACACCTACTATGAACATGAGAACGATACGAGCAAACGCCCGAACAAGCAGAACAATTTCATTGGTCTGGCGCTCTATCTTTACTTTTCCCCGGAGAAGAAATGAATGTCGAAGTCAGACTACAATCCGGCCTTACCCCATAGTAGCGCCACCGCACCACGGTGGTGTAGTTCGATGCGAGTGCAGAAGGCTCTGTCACTTTTGACAGTTACCTCCGCTGGCCGCCAAACGCAGCATTGGCGAGTGGAATTGTAGCGCGCAATTCAGAGAACGTTCCGCCGAATCATTCTTTGGCAACGTAGAAATACGGAGGACAGCTATGACTTATCCTGATCACGCGTGGCGCCGCGGTTCAGTTCTGTTTATGTCGATTCTTTTCGCTTGCCTTGGAGCTTCGGCTCAAGATGCAAACGATAAGATGCCTCACGAAATCCAATTGCCGCAGCCAGCGGAAGCACCGCCACGCGCAAAGTATAAATTCGATTTGAGCAACAAAACTGATTCCGTCGAAAAGGGGAATCTTCCATCCAAAGGCTTGGAGCCCGATACGAGGGCTGCAGCGCCAGGCACCGGTGGCGTACGCAAACTCACTTTGGAGGAGGCCAAGGCCCAAGCTTCTTCGGCGAACAATCCACTCGCCCGCCTGGCTCACTTAAGCGTGGAAGCCGCGAAGCAGCACCGCGAAGGCGTTCAGGCAGATTACTTCCCTAAGGTGGGCCTGATGCTCTCGAACTTTCACTTCAACAAGTTCATGGGACAGGAGATTCAAGTCCGGCGCCCGATCGCGGGCGGGACCGCCGCGCTCGCGGTGCCGTTATTGAATAAAAACGAGACTCTATTCGCGGCGACGGCTACGCAACCTATCACGCCACTCTTCAAGATCCGTGAAGTCGTGAATCTCGCCCGCGCAGATGAACGCATCGCGCGCGCCAAGGCCGGCATGCCCGTGGAGGAAACGGCCATGAAGCTCGAAAAGAACTATTTCGACCTCTTGGTCGCGCAGTGTGAATTGGTCGCAGCGAGGTCCGAAGCGAAGAAAATTGAGAGCAAGCAAATGATTGCGAGCAACGGGGCCGTACCGGTCATCACGGACGAGTATCGGAGCGAATTGATTCAGGCTGACAAAGTTCTAGTGAATGCCGAAAGCAAAGTGAAAGAGCTTACTGCATCGATGAACGAAATGCTTGGTTGGGCCGAAGAGACGCAGCTTGAACTAGTCCCACCCGATCCGCTGGAAGAGCAAATCTCATTGCGGGAAGCGGCCGGAAAGGCCCTTGTTGCAAATCCCGACCTCATCGAAGCGGAGCAGAATGTCGTAAAGGCCAAGGCAGGTTCAAAGCTTTCAAAATTGGATTATGTGCCGGACATGGCGGTGATCGGCGGATTCACCAATCAAAATGCCGTGCCACTTCTGCCGAGGGACTTTTCTTTTGTCGGTTTTATGGTTTCCTACAACCTATTTGACTTTGGGAAGCGCGAACACACTGTCAAGGAGCGAACAGCCCAACGGGAGATGGCTGAAATTGCCGTGCAACTGACCAAGGAAAAACTGTCTGCGAGCGTGAAAGAGAGCTACTTCGAATTGGAGCGTTCCAGGCAATTTGTCCAGCTGGCGCGCCGTCTAGGCGCGACCGGCCAAACCCTGAGCGTGAAATTTGACCCGAATGATCCGGACGCCACGAGCGCAAAAGCAAAGATGGACATGGAGCTGTTCCGAGCTGAATATGACCACCGCCAAGCGTACTCAAGGCTCAAGGTTCTCATGGGTGCGGAATAGGAAATCTTGCAAACCTAACGTCGCATCGACTCGCCTCTGAAGAGCCCTACGTCGGATGGTCTGCGATTGAGAAATGTAAGCTCCTTGCGGTGCCCTGCCATTGAAGCCGGCTCTCACGAACTGAGTGATGTCGGGCACCCTGAGGTGCGTTGGCAAGGACACTGGTGAGAGGAAGAACAAGAATAGCGATGGGTAACCTATGGTCCGTCAGAACGTTGGTATGTTCATTTCTCGCTATCCTTTTGTTTGCAGGATCAACTCTTGCTCAGGAGAGGCCGAACTCCGCTACAGAGGAAAACCGAAACGAAGCTAAACCAGGCCGAGGGAACTCGGAAACAGCAAAGGCGGAAGAACAGGAACCCGCCGCAGGCGGCGGTACGGAAGCTCTTCAGAAAGCAACGCAAAACCCCGTCGCGAGTCTCATCAGCGTCCCTGTCCAGAACAACAATAATTTTGGAGTGAGTCCTGGTTACCGCACTCAGGACGTTCTGAATATCCAGCCCGTCGTACCAATCGGCATTTCGAGAGACTGGAATCTGATTATTCGGTGGATTACGCCAATCATCTGGCAACCGCTGCCCGGTCCACCGTCCACGCCGGGAACGGGCGTGTTCGGCTTCGGAGATATGGTACCTACTCTTTTCCTATCTCCGGCGAAGCCAGGCAAGTTGATCTGGGGAGTAGGCCCAGTTTTCCAGTTACCCACGGCAACGAGCACATTTCTAGGGCAGGGGAAGCTGGGAATGGGGCCGTCCGCCGTTGCACTGACGCAACCCGGCCACTGGACGCTGGGGGTTCTAGTAAACAACATCTGGTCTGTGGCCGGTTCGGGCAGCCGTCCGCCGGTCAACCAGTTCTTGCTGCAGTACTTCATCAACTACAACTTGAAGAAGGGCTGGTACATCACTTGGCAGCCCACCCTGACAGCCAATTGGGAGGCCACCAATGGCGGCCGATGGGTAGTGCCGTTTGGTGGGGGCGTGGGAAGAATCATGAAACTCGGATTCCAGCCGGTCTCTCTCACCGCACAGTTTTATTGCAACGCCATTCATCCTCCGGGCACTTCGCCTTGGGGCATGCGGTTACAGATTGCGTTGCTCTTCCCCAAGTTGAGTAAGGAGATGCAGCAGATGCTACTGGAGAAAAAACTGAATCAGCTAAAGCAGGAGCAGCCGCAAAACAATTAAATGCGAGCTAAGAGTGCTATCCCTATTACGAAAGTGTGGCAATCGTAGGAGTCAGAAGAATGACTACTCCAATTCTTGCGTTCCCCAGTGTGAGCCGTTTTTTCCTCCTCGTGCCTCTCTTGGCATTCCTCTGTTGTCCAGCTCTGGCAAGACGACAGGACGTGGTCGTCATGAACAATGGCGACCATTTCACTGGGCAAGTAAAGCGCTTGAAAAACGGCTTGTTGTTCATCGAGACGGACTACGCGTCCGGTAATATTGGCCTGGATTGGGATCAAGTGCAGTCGGTACAAAGCACTGCTACCTTCCAAATTGTGTTAAACAACGGTCAAAGACTCGTGGGGAAGATTGAAAAGGCTTCTGTTGAGAACGCGAAGCGTGAGGACTTTCTGATTCGCGAAGCCACCGGGGAAGTTCAGGTCCCGTCGGCATCCATAGTGAACATTGACTCGAACAAGCCGACATTCTGGCGGCAATTGCAGGGAACCATCGATTTTGGTTACAGCTTCACCAGCGGAAATAGTCAGTCGTCATTGAACGCGGATACGAGCGCGACGTACCGGGCCAAGGGCTGGGAGGCCGCGACTTCGCTCGATTCAACGTTTAGCGGCCAGTCGGGAGCGTCCAAAACAAATCGTGAAGACCTGCAGGCGACGTTCACCAAATTTCTAAACAGGAATTCCTTCGTCGCGGGTCTATCTGATTTTCTTCACAGCAGCCGGCAAGATCTGATCCTGCGCACGACCCTTGGCGGCGGTTATGGACGCTACTTAAAGCGCACCACCAACAGCAACTTGGCCTGGCTGGGCGGGGTTGCATACATTCGCGAATCCTTCGGCACCACCGCGGGTAATCCATCGGGCCAGAGTATGGAGGCTGTGGTGGGGTTACAATACAACTATGTTCGCTTTAACTTCGGAGAGTTCCAATCTCAGGTGCGGACATTTCCGGGGCTAACGGACTCCGGCCGCCTGCGCTTAACCACGAACAATTCAATCACCGTCAAACTAAGAAACAACTTTTACCTCCAATTCACATTCTGGGATAACTTCGATAGCAGACCGCCGGCGACGGCAAGAAAGAATGAGCTCGGCACGAGTTCGGGAATCGGCTGGTCCTTTTAGCTGCGATTCCAGCCGCTGATAGATTTCAGGAGCGTTGGTCGATGACGCTCTGTTTTTCCAACTCTTTAATCACTACCTTAATCAGTTCCTTGATCACTTTCATCGGCGAATTTGCATCGAAAGTATTGGTGGTTCCCGTCCACACGAGCTCGCCATCGGGTTTTTCGGTCGAATAGAAGTTTGTCTCGACCTGCGCGCTTTTCTCTTTCACCAAATATCCGGGGGAATAAACCAGGGGACACCGCTCCGTAATAGGCGGCCAAGCTACCATAATAAGGATACGGACTATAGACCTGGCCGGGGACATATGTGGTCTTCTTTTCTGCTTTGGTCAAGCGCGCCACGACAATCGCGTCAAACCCCTGTTCCTGGATCACCGCCTTCAAGTCGTTCAAGTCGATGGGTGTCGCGTTGGGCCGCGCCAGGAACACATAACTCTGAGTAGCCTCAATTC
>Ga0209240_1000638_pt1 | contig 14531 bp, 36 predicted proteins | sample GraSoi_2013_80cm_FD_185828 | JGI IMG/M metagenome (GOLD analysis project Ga0209240, IMG submission 185828) | Grasslands soil microbial communities from the Angelo Coastal Reserve, California, USA - Sample 9_17_2013_80cm (SPAdes) (version 2) | ecosystem: Environmental > Terrestrial > Soil >...
CCGGGTCATCGGCCAGCGAGCCGCGGGAGATGACCGCCGGGGTGGGATGAGCGCGGCCATGGACCGCCACAGCCGCCTCCTAGCTCAGATGAGCCGCTTGCCCACCCAGCACATCGTCCCGGCATCGAAGTCGGACAGCCGGTATGTCACCGTCTGGCCGACGGCGCTGATGATCAGCACGTGGTCGCCGCGCAGCATGTCCAGCCGGGTATCGGGGTGACCCTTGCCTGCCTTGATGTCGCCGAGCATGCGCTCGGGGATCAGGACGCCGGGGTCGGCGCGCTCGACGTGGAGCCGGCCGCCGATGTTGTGCAGCAGGCACAGGCCCGGGCCGGGTACGGTGACATCCCGGATCAGACCGGACAATTCAACATCTTTCGAACCACATCGTGGCATTGGCGTTTACCGCAGCCGGGGCGGTGAGCCGGATCGTCACCGCCGCGGATACGGGCGTGTCGTGGGTGCTGCCGAGCGGCCAGTCGTAGATCACCAGGCCGCCGTTCGGGGTCAGCGTCCAGCGGTCGAACGCCGTCTGCACGGTCGGCTCGGCGGAGGAGTTGTAGAACCCGGTGAAGCCCGGCGTGATCGTCCGCCCGTAGTTCTGCGTCGGCGTGCCCGCCGTGGTGTTGCCGGTGCCGACGACGCCGTTGGTGGCCAGCGTGTTGTCGGTGAGCTCTACCAGCACCGGCACGGCGGAGGCGGTGACGCCGTCGAAGCCGAGCCGGATCTTGGTCAGGTCGATGCCGAACTGGGCGGGCGCGATGACCGTCAGGACCGACTTCACGGTCGTGGCGACCAGCGGGACGGCCGCCAGTGTGGTGAGTGAGTAACCTGCCTTGGCCATCGCGGCGCCTTCCTCCGGTGGGGGTTCACGGCAAGCGTAGACCTGTCACCAGCACGCGGCCTGCATGACAGCGGCCTGGGGCACGACCACCGCCGGCGGGGCGCCGCCAGCCGGCGCGGCGGCGATGCACACCGCCTCGACGACGCAGGAACCCGACTGCGCTGCCGTGGAGGTTTCCGAGCCGATCGCGGTCGCTGCGGTCAGCTGCTGGGTCAGCATCGTGACGCTGTGCTCGGCCACCCCGGCGACGTTGGTGGCGTTCGTGCCCAGGTTCGTGACCGTGCCGCCGGTCCCGCCCGCCGGGAGGGTGGACAGCGACGGCGCGGCTGCCGCGGTCGTCGGCCGCATCTCGATGATGTAGACCAGCAGATCGGTCGCGTTCGCCGGCGTGATCGCGGGGTAGGTGACCGTCGTCGACGCGGCGCCGCCGGCCAGGGCGGCATCCACGGGAGCGCCGGAAGTGACCGCGCCGGAGAACGTGGTGCACGTCGCCACGCACGGGGTCGCACCGGACAGCACGAACGCCGGGTTGGCGTCCCCGGCCTGGAAGTAGCGGTAGTAGACGGCCAGCTCGGCGCTGGTCTGGTTCGTGTTGTGCAGCAGCGTCCACCCGGACGGCGGGGTGGACAGCGTGATCGTGCCGTTGCTGCTGCCCCAGGAGCACGCGGCGATCATCAGCTCACCGGGGAGCGTCCCCGACGTGATCGCCGGGGTGCGGGATGTGGCGGTAGCGGTCGAGCCGGCGCCGTCAGTGCCCGGGGTGCCCCGGATGGTTACGGCCACGCCGGGCTCTCCTCAGCGGGGGGCTGTTCGCTCACTGCGAACCCTACGCGCCAGCCAGGGCCGGACGGCTATGTGCAACGCGCATAGGTCGACGGCGTCCCATTTCCCCGGCTCGAGCTCGGGCAGGCCGAGCAGCGTCACCAGGCCGCGGAGCAGGTCAGCGTCGGCGCGGGGGGCGAGCACGGCGGCGGCCTCTTCCGGGGTCCAGGGCACGCCGAAGCAGGCCGGACGAGTCGGGGGCATGGCGCCGATCTTAGCGATCTGGCACGTCAGCCCGCGCCCGGCCCGCGTCAGTGAGCCCCCAGAGAACCGGCGGCCTGCCCGGCTTTCCCGTGCGCTGCACGCCCGCCCGCTCGACCGCGCCCTCCGCCTCTGCGTTCCGCAGCCAGGTTCGCACCGTGCCGACCGCAGGAGGCGGCCCGTCCGGCCAGTTCCTGATGCTGAACCTCGGCCTGGCCTGATGGCCGGGGGCGCGCTGCCTGCGCTTCTTGTGGTTCCGGGGCATCGCTACTCGTGGCCGTGGCCGACCGCGCCGGGCGGCTTCTGCGGCTCCTGGCCGGCCCTGAGCGCCTCGGCCATATGCCGGTTCTTACAGGCTGCCGGGCTGGAGTTCAGGCACCGCTCGCAGAGGCGGCTGTGCGGACGCAGCCTGCCGGTGCTAACAGCGGGTACGGACAGGCCCCAGGTGGCGCAGCACCAGCACCACACCGGCTCGCTCACGGCATGCCCTCACCTGGCCGGCGCTGCGCCTCATGCCGGGCTCGCATCTCGGCCAGCTGCCTGCGCACGTCCATGACGCCGACGTACCCGCCGCCGTGCGGCGCCGCGACGATGCCCAGGCTCGTATGGCCGTGGTGCTCGTGGTTGAGCCGGTGCCACGCCTGCGCGGCCTCGCGGGTCGGGTACAGCCAGGCGATCGCCTCGTTGACGTTCAGGCCCGCCCCGGCGCCTCCCAGCAGCCGCAGCGCGGTCGCCTCGGGGTAATGCCGCCCCTGGCCGTGCTGGGTAGTCAGGGCCTCGCGGCGGGCCTCGAAGTCATCGTTCACGGCGTTCCTTTCCCGGCGTTCTTGCGCCGCATGGTGATCAGGGCTCCGGCGATGAACCCGGCCAGCAAGCCCACCGCCAGGCCCCGTTCGGCGTACCGGAAGTACAGGACCGTCCTGACCTGGGCGGGGCCGTGGGGGCCGTGCACCTGGTCCCAGCCGTTCATGGCTGGCCCGGCGTCAGGGTGAGCCAGTGAGCCGAGCCGCACCCATCGCAGGTGTAGGCGACTTCCTGGGCAGGGATCGTGCCGGGCGTGCCCGGCGGGAGCTCCCGGCCGGTGCGCGGATCGACGGGCGCGAACGTCAGCAGCGTCACCGTGCCGCAGTCGCACGTGGCGACCAGGCCGCCGCGTCCCTCCGGGTCATCGGCCAGGGTGGCCGGGCGGACGTGCAGCGAGCGCGCCGGCTCGGGCAGGCACGGCCCGCTGTTCCACGTCACCGGCTGCTCCCCGCCAGCAGGGCGGGCACCTCGCCGGAGCCGTAGACGGCATCGAGCTGCGGGTGCAGCTTCTCGCCGAGCGTCAGCCCGTCCGGCAGCACCACCCAGCCCAGGAACGCCTGCTCGGCCGTCACCACCCCCGAGTCGATGGCCTCGCACTGCGCCTTGATCCACAGCCCGAGCGCGGCCCACCGCTGCCGGAGAGCCTGCTGCCAGCGCTTGTCGGCTTCCAGCTCAGAGCGCCGCACCCACGGGCTGGATTCCAGGTGCGTGAACTTCTTGTCCTGCCGGTCAGGCGACGTGACATCGAGCCGCATCTGGCGGCCGTTCATCTCGAACACCACCTGGGCACGGTCGCCGGAGGTGGCGTAGCCGAACGCGGTCGCGCCGTAGCGGGCCAGGGTGCGCTCGATCTCGCCGCGCCGCTGCTCCGGGCTGACGGTCGTCCGCTCGGCGTACTTAGCCATCGGTGCCGTCCTCCTTCACGGGCGGGCCTTCCGCCGCGAGCGCGTCCATCGCATCAGCGGCCTTCAGGCACCGGGCAGCGACCGCGCGGGCCTCGTCCGCCGAGTCGAACGCGATGTCCGTCGCGCCGATGTCAACGATCGACCAGACCGTGCCGTCCTTGTCCGCCCAGGTGTGCTCGCGGTCAAGGGCGGACAGCTCGAGGTTCCCGTGCACGCTGACGTAGCTCACTGGTCGTCATCACCTCTCGGAGTGCAGATGTGGCCGCCGCAATCGCAGGGCGGCAGGTGGCCGCAGTCAGAGCAGCGGTCGGCGTCATCCGGCATCGGGGCGGTCACCGGAGCTTCGCCCGCCGTCTGTGAGCGTCGCGTTTCGGGGCTGCGCCGCGCGCCGTCACCCGGGGCTCGATCCTGGCGGGGCCGTCCGGATGGATCAGCCCCAGCATCCCCAGCAGGTCACGGGCCTGGGCGGGCGCGCGGCGGCACACGGCCAGGGCGGCCTTCTCGGCGAGTTCAGCGTCGACGGACAGGCCGGTGCGCGCGGTGTGGCGGCCGAGCAGGTCCAGCCGCAGGTAGCGCTTCACGCCGCCCTCCCCGCGTACGCGGCGCGGCATCTGGGGCACATTTCCATCGCCGTGCTCACCCGGTGCTCGCCCATCCCCGGCGTCATCTTCACGCCGCACAGGGTGCGGGTCGCAAAGTCGTAGGCGGCGTGCCAGTAGCTGGCGTTAGCGGTCGCCACGCGGCAGCCCGGCCAGGGCGTCATGACGACGTGTCCTTCAGCAGGTCGGCGAACTCAGCCATCGCTTGCGAGGCGATCGGGCTTTGCGCGGACAATGGGGCGCTCGCCTGGTGCAGGGCAAGCTGGCGAATGCGGTCACGTTCGGCTGCGATGATCGGCCGCGCGGCGGTCTCCAGCGCGTCTTCAAGAGAGTCCCCGGCTCTGAGCGCGCCCCAGAACTCATTGAAGGCTTCGGGCGGGACGCTCATGGCCGGTTCGCCGCGTCGATGAAGGCGAACACGCGCTCGGCAGCCGCGCGGCATGATGCGTCCTTCCCGGCCTGCGTCCGCGCGTTGCGCGCCTTCGCGTTGCGCATGAAGTCGGCTGCGGCTTCGCTGACCGGCTGGCCGTCGAGTGCCGGGCGCTTGCGCGCCTCGCTGATGATGGCCTCGGTGCGCGCGTCGTGCTCGTCGGCGTCCAGCGCGGCGGTGACCTGCGCCACCGGCTTGCCCAGCCTCGCGGCCATGTAGCTGTCGAGCGGGTCCGTGTCTTGCGTTGCTCTAGTCATATGACTAGTATCTCGGGATGTTGCCTACTTGTCAAGTGACTAGTAGCATGGTGCCTATGGTAATTGCCGTGCATCACCTCGTGGGATCGGCCGAGATCGCCAGCCTGCTCGGCGTCAGCCGGCAGCGGGTACAGCAGCTGATCTCCAGGCCCGACTTCCCCAGGCCCGACGTGGTGCTCGCGATGGGCAAGGTCTGGAAGCGCGAGGCCGTCATCACCTGGGCCAAGGCCCACGGGCGGCTCGCCGAGGACTGACCCGCTCACTTCTGCATCTCCCTGACCCGCCGCAGCAGCCATCCTGAGCACAGGTCAGCCGGGGTGCCGTCCGCCTTGTAGGGGATGCCGAACTCATCCAGCGGCGGGCTGTAGGCGGCCGGATGGCCGGGGATCTCGGCGCCGGACGGGTGCACCCATCGCACCGGGCGGCGGATGCCCTGATGGCAGGCGAACGGCTCGCCGGCCGTGACCATCTCGTCCAGGGCGTCAGCGTCCGCCGCGTGACCCGGCTCGCCGCGCCGCTCCGGCGAGTCCGGCCGGAACGCGCAGTCGCCGCACATGCGAGCCGGTATCCGCGGCATCATGACGCCCGGCATGACCGGCTGCTGCTCGAGGTCGTAGGCCGGCTCCCAGCAGGTGCAGCGGTCCTTGCCGTAGATGGCCGCGCCGATGCAGCAGGCACCCTCGCCGGCGTCGGGAAGGTCGGGCGGCTGGCCCTCCAGCCCGCAGCCGAGTTGCATCACGCCACCTCCCGGTAGCTCATCGGGCATTCGTGGCCGGCGTCCCAGCAGGCCCGGCAGCCGACCGCGCCCGGCTCCGGCGCGTGCTCATCGCAGGTCGCCCGCTGGCGGACGTGCCCGTGCTCGCAGGCGTACTCGTAGACCGCCGTCGCCGCCTTCCCGCATTCCGCCCACTCGTGGCGGACGTGATCAATGATCGGGTCGCCGCCGGCAAAATGCCCGGTCGCGCCCGCGAACCGCGGGACTGCCGCCTCGCAGGTACCGGCTTCGGTGACTGGCTGACTGGTCATCGCGTCACTGCCTTCCGCAGGGTTTCGCGGCGCACGGCGGTCACTGAGGGCCGGTCGCCATTCAGCCGCCGTGCCCGCAGACGCTCCGATTCCGGCGTCACCGGCTTCTCGGCGGGCAGCACCCGCACCCGGGCCGCGTAGTCGTCGGCCTGGGCGAGGATGCAGTCCATCGCCGCCCGCCGTGCCCCGGGGTCCTGGGCCACCAGCCAGTGCGCGTTGGCGCGGACGACCTGCTCGAGCAGCTTGCGGGCGTTCATGACGCCGCACCGAGCGACTCGTCGAGCCGCGCCTTCGCCTCAGCGGCGTGGCGGGCGTTGGCGGCCGGGCTCAGCGGCCGGGCGTTCCGCTCCAGCGGGCTCGCGATCTCGGCCAGCAGATCCCGCGGGTGGGCGTCCGGGTCGGCGAGCAGCCGTGCGGTCGCCAGGAAGGCCCGCGGCCACGGCCAGCCGTTGTTCGCAGCTGCGGCGAGCGCGCCGGGCAGGTCCCGGGGCGGCCAGTCGGGGCGCATGGCGGCGGCCAGGTCGAGCAGCTCGTCCCGCGCGGACTGGATGGCGGTCACGGCCGGCTCGCCTGCGCGGCCCGGTACTGCGCCAGGTTCGCCCGGCGCCCGGTGGATGACAGGACCGCAGCGCGGTCGAAGGCCGTGTACCGGTCGGGCGTGTAGGTGGGCATCCGGTCGATCGGCAGGTGCCAGGGACAGGCCCCGCAGTAGCACCGGGGCGGCACGCAGTACCCGCCGGGCGCGGTGCGGGTGCAGGGGATGCCGGGGTGCACGGCGTGGCAGGCCGGCTGGATGGCGGTCACCGGGAGCGCCACGGCCAGCGTGCCCGGCGGCCGTCGGTGGGTTCGTCGCACGGCTCGGGCCGCGGCGACGGGTCCTGCAGGTGCGGCAGGTCGTTCCAGCCGTCACCGGTGATGACGCGGGCCGGGTGCGCCAGCCGGGGGCAGCTGTGGCCGAAGGCGAGCGGGTCAATGCAATCGCAGCGGGTGACTTTCATGACGGTGCGTCCTTCAGCGGGTGGCAGTTCGGGCAGCGGCTAGGGCTGTCGGGGTCGCCGGTCTGGCGCGTAAGCTCGTCGCACTCGCCGCACCACGGCGGTTTGGGTTTGATTTCGGCCGCGCGCGGCGCGCCAGCGCCGTTGTCGCGCGCGCGGCCCTTCCTTCCCGTAAGGGAAGGGGGAAGGGCGGTGTCTTCTGGTCCGTCTCTAGACGCGTTATGAGACGGTCTACTGGTGCGTCTTGAGACGCGTCTCTCTTCTGACGTGCCCGGATGCTGCTTTCCGAGCCATTTCCGCTGCCGCTCGGCCTTCGCCGCACGATCGGCGAGCACCTTCTCCCGGGTCGGGTTCCCGTGCCTGAAGTACAGCGGCATGACGAACTGACCACCCGGAACCATCTCCCACAGGCCGGCATCGGTGAGCCGCTTGATCCACTCCGGGGTGCCGTACTGGGCGGCCACCTCTGACGGCACCAGGCCGTCGAGAAGGTGCCGCGCCACGTAGACACCGCAGCGGTAGTAGAGCCCTACGGCAGCCGTGCCGGCCCGGGAAACGGCCGGGTCATCGTAAAAGTTGTCATCCGTCTGGAAACGGGGCATTGACTGAGGCCTCGCCCTCCATTGCATGAGCATCGGGATAGGTGACATCGGGCTGATCAGTTGTCTGCTTTCCACCAGGACGGCAGTTTTCTGCCGCCGCGCCCGTGGTTGATCAGCTCGACAGCGGCTGCGGCGACGCAGTGCGCACGCAGATTGGATTATCCATTCAGAATCTTCTGCATCCCCGCGCGCTCGGGAGACGGCGCGTTGGCATGCCGCAGAGCAGTACAGCCTCGGCCGGCTCGCGCTTGAATCGATAGGCCTTTGGCAGCGACGGCAGACTGTCTGAGAATTCGCCTGCTGCTCTGTCTGAGAATTCGCCTGGGCTGCGCGCACAAGCCAGTAGTGGGCACGTTGCGCCGCCGCTTTACACGGCTTACAGGTGCTGCCCAGGCCATCGCGCTGCGCGCGATTACGAGGGAATTCCGAGCCTGCTTTTACCAGCCCGCACGACGAACATCGTTTGTCCACCTGGATCTCTGTCACGTGTCGGCCTCCGGGCTCGGGCCACTTTCCCTGCGTAGCTGGTTAATCTCGCCCTGCAAATAAGCGATTCGGCCGCGCCGCTTTCGCTCGGCGACGGCGGGGCTGACGGCGACGGCCGACGAGATTACGTGCCTGAGGTGCCTGTCGAGCCAGCGCAGATCGCTGAGGACCGTGTCATCCTTCGCAGCCTCGGTGCCGAGCTTTTCCAGCTCGCTCACCAGCCTGATGAACTCGCTAGGCATCCCGCGCCGTGGACGGCATGCCAGCGCGCCGCATTTGCGCAAACCGGATTCAGCCATGCCGCACCCCTATCCCGGCGAGCGCGGCCAGCTCCCGCGCGATGGTGCCGTCGAGCAACTGGCCAGGGCGCCAGACCCGCGTGGTGCAGCCCGCCCAGGTCAGCGCCTCAAGCCACTCCTCCTGCTCGGGAGTGACCTTGCCGTTCTCGCTCTTCAGCTCGGCGAAGAGAGCCGCGCCCGCGGAATAGCCCTTGATGTGGCGGCGGGCGATAACCAGGTCAGGCCAGCCGTGCGGAGATCTCCTGCTGTCGTGCGGGTGGTACCAGATCAGGCCGAGCTGGGCGCACAAGCCGGGTTCCCGTCTGGTGCCGCTGGTGATCCGCAGCTGAAGGTCGGCCTCGGTCATCGCCGACGCCAGCTTGGCCACTGCCGCGGTCACGGGTTCACCGCCAGCGTTCCCTGCCGCTCCACCAGGCCCATGACGCCCGTGCCGGGGAACAGGTCGTCAACGGTGTCGCCGTCGATGTAGCCGAGCAGGTCAAGGATCCAGCGGCAGAACGCCGGCGGCTTGGCGCCGGTGAGTCCGGCGCGTAGCTGGATGGGCTCGCTCAGGTGGTCGCGACCGACGGACGCGCCGTCCTTGCTGGAGTCACGGCCGGGCCTGAACAGGACTGGTTCCCAGGTGTAGGCGATGCGGACGTTCCGCTTGTACGCGGCAAACGGTTTCACCCACGCAGCCACGCGGACGCCGCTAGGTGCTAGCGGGAGAAGCAGGGCGAGCGATGGCGAGCTGAGGCTGCAGGCCCAGCCGTCGTAGTCGCGGTCAATCTGCGCCATGAGCATGCCGTGCTCGGCGGGGTCATTCCAGCGCGCCGCGTCGGGGTGCTCGGGGTACAGGTGCGCGCAGCCGAGGTACGGCGGATCCGCAAACGCCAGCCGCATCACCGGGCACTCCCATGGTTGGTGCGCGGCCCGGCGGGAATAGGACCGGGCCGCGCACCGTGTGACCGCCTCATGGCCGGAACCGGGAAGGGGCCACTGCTGAGAGCCTTCCCGGTGTCATCAGCCGCCAGGAGACGGCCAGCCAGCCCCACGGGGGAGTGGGCTGGCTGCTAGCGGGGCACAGGGTCATGGCCGCGCCCTGAGGGCGAGATTCACCGGGACCAGCGGCGTCCCGGATGGCAGGTACAGCGGATGCTTCGGCTCGCCGTCTCTGGTGATCCCGAAGGCATGCAGCTGGATGCCGTACCCGGCCAGCATCGCGAGGACGCGATCGCGGCGCGGCGCGAGCTGCGGATGAGCTGCGCGGCAGCCCCAGGCCGCGACGACCTTCCGCGGCTCACCCTGGCCGAAGCAGGCCAGCATGATCTGCTCGTCGTTGCCCGGCCCCGTGACCTGCGCTATGCCGTCGAGCAGGAGGTGGCGCGGATTCCGGGCCACCAGCGCGAACAGGTTGACCATCGTGAGGCGGGTGCAGCCCTCGCGTCTGGCGAAGCCGGCACAGCGGCGGATCGTGGCGTCGTTGACGCTCGCGGTCGCGGTCGAGGGATTGAGCCCGATGACCACCAGATGGCCGCCAGTACCGAACCAGGAGCGTGTCAGGCTGTACCGGTAGCGGCGGTCGCCGGAGAACACGGCCTGTCCCTGGCAGCCCTCAGCCTCGCCGCGCTCAGTGATCCAGGTCCCGCTCACCGGGTCATCGCCTGCGGCATGTGCCGGTACGGGCAGCAGCGGTTCCGCGCCTTCATCCGCGAGACGCACGCCATCCCCGGGCCGGTCCTGATGACCGTCCAGGAACAACTGCAGTCACAGGGAATGCTCAGGGTGGGCTGCACGATGTCGGGCGGGCTGATGGGCAGCGGGTCCGCTTGCTGCGGCCTAGACATGGGGCACCGGGACCGGGATGCGGGCGGGCGGCATCCGCCGGGCCAGGGCCTCGACGCGGGCGCGGGATTTGGCGCCGAGCGCGCGGATGGCCCTGTCGGGCCGCTTGTGCCGCCACCACAGCCAGGCGGCGGCGATGAGGGCACTGGCGGCGCAGCCGAGGGCGAACGGCCAGTCGCGGATCGCGGCGTAGATGACGGCGAGCGGCAGCGCGTTGGCCAGCCAGAAGGCCAGCATTTCACGCAGTCCCCGCATGCTGTGCGGGAGAGCCGTGCGCGCGATGAGCGCCGCGAAGGGCGGCCAGCCCAGGCCGAAAGCGATACCGAAGATGGTGTTCACTGCGGCACGTCCGTCGCCTGCAGGGTCAGGCCGACAGCGTGCGCCATCGCCTCGATGAGCGCATGGCTGCCGGCACGGCTGCCGGTGAGTATCCGGCTGACGCTCACCGGCGACACGCCGAGATAGCGTGCCAGATCCTGCTGAGTGCAGCCGTCGGCTTGCAGCTCGTTCCTGATGGCAAGCTTGATCCTGGCCAGGTCGCTCACTGCGGCACGTCCGTTCTCTCGGCGCTGGTCAATTCCCGGATGGCGCCGTCGAGGTCGCACAGCAGCACGTCGGCGGCGTGGGCGCCGTGCCGCCTGACCGCGATCCAGGCGGCGGCGGCGAACGCCCGGCACATGGCGGCCTGCTCGGCGTCGCTCGCGGCGCTGCTCATGCGGAACAGGTCGGCGAGCTGGCGGCCCTTGTGGTCGTGGCGGGCCAGGCAGACCGGGCCGGGGTGGGCGAGCCGGCCGGCACGGGCCGCGTGGTCGCGCCACTGCCGGGTCGCCTGCCGGGCGGCCTGCCGCGCGACCTGGATGACGAGCCAGACGCAGGCGCCGCCGAGCGCGAGCTGGATGCCCGCCAGGAAGTTGCTCACGACGCCGCTCCCGCTGGCTGGAACCTGACACCGGGCGCGCCGTTGGCCGTGACCTTGGCGACGAGCTGCTCATCCGCGCGGATCACGGTCTCCCAGCATTCGCCGCACGCCACCTTGCCGATGCGGCGCCGCCTGGTGTGCTCGCGGGCATCGCACATGGCGCTGGCCTTGCGGGCGAGAGGATGCCGGGCGTCGAAGTGGTCCGGTTCCCAGTGCACGCCGTGCGGCTTCTGGCCGGCCTTCTTGCGCGCGGCCCGACGGGTGCGGCGCACGCCGGCGATGGCGATGCCGACCGGGATCGACCCGTTGCGCACGCGCTCCTGGCTGGCGGCGTCTAGTTCCAGCAGCGCCAGGAAGTAGCTGACCGTCGCATCGGACACGCCGATGGACCGGGCGATCTCGAGGTTGGTCTTCCCGGCCTTCCGCAGGCGCCCCATCGCCTCGGCGCGCTCGATCGGGTTCAGGTCGGCGCGCTGGCAGTTCTCGATAAGCATGATCTCAGTGATCTGCGCGGGCGTGAGGTCGTCGCGCCGGATGGTGACCGGGATCTGCTCGATGCGTGCTCGCCGGGCCGCGTAGTAGCGGCGGTTCCCGGCAATGATCCAGAAGTGGCCGGGCTTGTCCTCGCGGGGGCTGACTACCAGCGGCTGGATGATGCCGTGCGCGACCATCGACGCGGCGATCTCGGCGATGTCCCCGACGTTCTCGCGGATGTTGTCGGGGTGCGGCTCCAGGGCGCCGATGTGGATCACGGTCGAGCGGCTCATGTGGTCAGCGCCCTAACGAGCGGCAGCGGCGCGGCGAGGATCTCGGCCACGTACCGCAGCGACTCGGGGACGCCGGTCCTCGCCAGGTAGTCCCACCGGGTTTCCGGCGGAGGCGGACCCCAGATGTTGCGGGCCTGATGGTGACCGCTGAACCGGATGGCGCCCCACTGCTCGGTGCGGTCCTCGTCCTTCTCGGGCGGCAGCGTGCCGTGCACGGGGCAGTCCTGCACTCCGGTTCTGGCGCGGTCGCCGTCGCTGCCGATGATGCAGGTGCACCAAGGGCCGATGGGCGTCCCGGTCTGCGCCAGGTAGGTGTCGCCGACCTTGACGGCTCCCAAGACCTGCGTCTCGGGCGGCTGGTGGTGCCCCGGCCCGGGTTGGACGCCGGGCATGGTCGCCAGGCCCGGCGCCTCCGCGCTGCGGCCTGCGCTGTCCCCGGGCCGGGGCACGTCTACAAGGGTGCCGCTCCCGCGTTGTAGAACGGGTTCATCAGGCATCACCTCCTCGGGTCCGTCGATCAGCCAGGCGAGGCCCCGCGCGCAGCCGTCGATCACTGCCGACACACCGCCGGAGACCCGCTCCCACCACGATGGCCGCTCCCGCTCCGGCGCCTCGATGGCAAGCGGCCGGGCGCACGCGCACTGGCAGGCAGGACTGATGCCGTGATCGCCGCGCCGCGCGTGGCTGCCCCGCTCGCAGTCCTCGCAGATCCACGGCAGAGGGGCACCGCGGACGCGCCGGCCGGGGTGCAGGAACAGCTTGCGGATCTTCACGGCTGCTTTCTCCTCTCGTAGTCCGGCTCGGGCGCGGCGCCGTCCTTGCGCCCCCACGACTTGACGAGCCGCAGGGATGCCTTCATCTCGCCCTTGGTGCAGGGCCTCCCGCCGTCCCAGCCCTCGCCGGGTGGCTTGTGCCGGCGGCAGGTTATGCGGCCGTACCGGACCTTCCAGCGGTAGCGGGGCCAGCGGCCGGTCAGCTTGTGCCAGCCGGCCCGGTGCCAGCCGCGCAGGCGGCGCAGGCCGAGAGCGATCGCCAGTCCCATCACGCCACCTTCGCTAGGGCGTCGAGCAGGTGCTTGCCGACAATCTCGGTGTAGGCGGGCGGGATGGCCTGGCTGAGCCCTTCGGCGTTCATCCAGTCGATCGACATGGCGCGCGCCCAGTCGATGGCCTCGCCCTTGTAGTGGGTGTTACCGCGCGGTGAGATCGTGCGCTCGCGGCGGGCGCAGGACTGGCGCAGGTCGAAGACGGGCTGCGAGAACTCAAACCAGCGTTCGCGCTCGAGCTCGGGCAGGCCGACGACGCAGCCGCAGAGTTTGAGATCCGGGCGCATCGGCGCGCCGGGAACATTCTCGATCACCCACGGGCGCCGCTGGCGCCTGAGCAGGTAGCGCGCAGGTGTCAGCAGGTCGCTGTGACGTTCGTGATAGCCGTACCGGTAGGACCATCCGGTCCTGGTGAAGGTCTTGCAGGGCGGGCTCGCATGGATAGCGTCCGGGCTGGGCGCGCCTGGCCACGGCTCGGCGTCCTCGGCAAGAAAGGTCAGCACCTGCATGGCGTCGGCCTGCACGAACTCAAACGGGTAACGGGGCTGAGGCTCAACGTCCACGCCGATGACATCAAATCCGGCGCGGTGGTAGCCCATCCCGGCGCCGCCCTGCTTGCAGAACAGGTCAAACATCTTCGGTCGGCTCATGCGGCACCTGCCGGGGCCTCGAAGATCCAGCGCCCGTCATCAGCCGGCCAGGCCAGCGCGCCGCCCTGCTCGCCGCAGATCATCACCGGCACGAGCGCCGGGTCCAGGCCCGACCGGACGGTGTAGCCGCGCGCCTCGTCGTGCGGGTCGCGGCGCGAGTCGATCCGCTGATGGCAGCCCGCGGTCCCGTCGCCCAGGACGGTCAGCAGGTTGCTCGGCAGGCTGCTGCCGCCCTGGCTGCGGCGCTTGCGGTGCTGCAGGGAGTACCGCTGGCCGATGACTGACCGGCCGCAGCACACGCAGCAATAGCCATCGCGTTTCAGCACGAGCCTGCGTACCCAGCGGGACGGGCCGGTATCCCGCGGTCGTGCCCGCAGCGGCGTCCTGCGCCTGAGCGGGGTGCGCTTCACGACGGCTCCTCGCGGACTTCGATCCAGGCGAACGCCTGATCGTTGATGCCGCCGAAGGAGATCAGCCGCCCCTGCACGCCGGGCCGCAGCCGCGCCCACTCGCGGCCGAGCTTGCGGCTCGCCCCCGTCACCCGCTCCAGGCCGCCGTCCCTGCGGCCGTACGGGTTCTTTTCCCAGGCGAGCGCCAGCATGGCGTGCACCTGCGCAACGGCGGCGATAGCGGCGGCGTGGTCGTCGTCGAACCGCAGCCTGTCCTCGGCCGTGGCGATGATCCGCTCGGCTTCCTCAAAGTGCTGCGGGCCGTCCATCATGCGCCGCCGCCGTCAGGCTCGCTGCCGTTGCCGCCGTAGTACGGGAACGCGCCAGGGTCAAGCTCGGCCAGCCAGGGCGATTCGGCCAGGATCTTCTCGGGGCCGTCCAGGTAGCGGACCTGCACCCACATGCCGGCGAAATGATCTTCAACGAGGATCAGCAGCGGCGCGCCATCCCGGCCGGAGTAGATGGTGAGCCGCTCGCCCTTGCGGACGGACTTGCCCCACTTGGCCAGGTGAATCGCCGACAGCGAGAGGGTCGGCGAGTTGGCGAGCGGGCGCGCCCACATCGCGGCGACCCTCTCGCTGTCGGCGATTCACCTGGCCAAGTGGGG
>Ga0209240_1000640_pt1 | contig 14525 bp, 16 predicted proteins | sample GraSoi_2013_80cm_FD_185828 | JGI IMG/M metagenome (GOLD analysis project Ga0209240, IMG submission 185828) | Grasslands soil microbial communities from the Angelo Coastal Reserve, California, USA - Sample 9_17_2013_80cm (SPAdes) (version 2) | ecosystem: Environmental > Terrestrial > Soil >...
CGAGGTCGTCGAGCTTGATGCTGGCCGGGCTGCCCGACCACAGCCCCGACATCTTCCCGGCGCTGATCACCAGGCCAGCCTCGGCGAGCATCCGCTGCAGCTGGCTGGCCTTCCAGATGCCGCGGTTCGCGGCAGCCAGCCGCAGGTTCCACTTCACGGCGACAGTCCCTCCAGCCGGCCGGCCGCGCGCTGCTGGCCGGCGATCCAGGCATCCTCGATGTGGGTGGCGTGGACGTGGATGTAATTCATGGTCGTGGCCACCCAGGCATGACCCAGGGCCTGCTGGATCGCGACCAGGTCCATCCCGCCCAGGTACAGCTGCGAGGCGCAGAAATGCCGCAGCACATGCGGCGTGACACGATCGGGCCAGCCTGGCAGGTACGCGGCCGCCGCAGTGGTCAGCGCCGAGCGGAGCGTCTCGTTACCCACCCTGGCGGCGGTCCCGTCGGCGTTGCGGCGCTCGGAGCAGAACAGCGGCGCGCCGGGCCGGGCGTGATCATCGTCGAAGCAGCACCAGACGTCCTGGACATACCACTTCAGGGTCGCCCCGGCGCCGTTGATCAGCGGCACCATCCGCTCGCGGGGCCCGGACGCGCGGGCGCCCTTGCCGATGCGCACATGCAGCTTGCCGAACCGGCCCAGGTCCCACTTGACATCGGCCAGGTCAAGATGGCTGACCTCATTCACGCGCAGCCCGGTCTCGGCCATCAGCCGGGCCGCCGCGTAGTTACGGGCGGCCGGGGCGAACTTCCGGCAGGTCGCCAGCTCCGCCCGCCACCCGGCCAGCAGAGCATTCACCTGCACCGCTGAGGGCGGGATCCGCAGCGACGCCCGGCCCGCTCCCCGCGGCCGGTTCATCTCACCGGCCGGGCATTCGGCCACCCGCCCGGTCAACTGGTGGATCTCGACCTTGTGCCGGATCTCCAGGAACAGGAAATAGGTCCGCAGCGCCTGCGACCGGCCCAGCCGGGTGCCCTTCGCCGCGCCCCGCAGCACCGTGCCGAAGTAGGCATCAGCGTCGGCAGGAGCCATGTCCCATAGCGGGCCGCCGAACCACGCCCGCACCTGCTCCAGGTGCAGCACATCGGAACGGATCGTGGCATCAGCCAGCCCGGCCGCCGCCCGGGCCAGGACGAACCCGGCCAGCACGTCGGTCTCGAATGCCGCCAGCTCATCCGGCCCGGCCGGCACGCGCGCTTCACGCAGGTCTCGTACGACCGCCAGGCTCAACCCGTCCTCCTCGTCTTCACTGATCCAGGAAGATCAGCACTAGAGACGATAGAGCATCAAGAACCCTGAAAAGACTTCGGAAGACAGAACCAGCATGACCGGAGAACATACGCCCTGGTCCTGGGGCTGGAACGCCGGAAAGGGCCTCAGGGAACTCTGGGGTTATTTATTAGAAACCCGCCGGTGGAAACACCGGCAGGGCGCCCCGGTCCGACCTCACCACGTGAACATCCGGCTGGAGGAGCACAAGCTGTGCCTGCTGGTGATGATCGGGGTGCGGGCCGACGGCCGCAAGGAGCTGATCGCCCTGGCCGACGGGTACCGGGACTCCGCGGAGTCGTGGGCGGACCTGCTGCGCGACTGCGCCCGCCGCGGGATGCGCGCCCCGGTGATGGCCGTCGGGGACGGCGCGCTGGGTTCTGGACCGCGCTGCGGGAAGTCTTCCCCGAGGCCAGGGAGGCCCGCTGCTGGTCCCGCAAGATCGCGAACGTGCTCGCCACGCTGCCGAAGTCCGCCCACCCCGGCGCGAAGAAGGCCCTGGCGGAGATCTGGAACGCCGAGGACAAGAACCACGCCCTCGCCGCGGTGAACGCGTTCGATGCCGCCTACGGCGCCAAGTTCCCCAAGGCACCCGCGAAGATCACCGATGACATGGCGCAGCTGCTGGCCTGCTACGACTACCCGGCCGAGCACTGGGTGCACCTGCGCACCACCAACCCGATCGAGTCAACCTTCGCCACCGTCCGGCACCGGACCAAGGTCACCAGGGGCCCCGGCTCACGGGCGGCCGGGCTGGCTATGGCCTTCAAGCTCATCGAATCAGCCCAGGACCACTGGCGCATGGTAAACGCACCACACCTCGTCGCCCTGGTCCGCGCCGGAGCGACCTTCATCAACGGCAAGCCCGCCGAACGACCCGGCGAGGAAGCCCAGCCGGAAGCCGCCTAAAAGATCTTGATCCACAGGTCTTGACTATTGCTCCGCGCCGGAGCTACCCGACTGTGCCGCTCAACCGCGGCGCGCCCGCAACTGACGGGCGGCACATAGTCGCTCGGCGTGTCATTGGTCCAGTTGGCAGGGTCCAGGACGATCACACTCCGCGACCGCGCTGCACGCCTGCAGCACATGTTGAGCTGTGTCAAGGAATCCTTGACAGGTCCTCGAGTTGTTGATCACGCGGCGGCGGTCTTGATGTCGGTTGCAGCCCTGGGGGCGCGCGGTAGCCCAGTTCGGAATGGGGGCGGGTGCCGTTGTACCAGGCGACGTACTCGGTGATGGCGCGCCGGGCGGCAGCGCGGGTGGGCCAGGTCTGGTCGTCGAGCAACTCGCCCTTGAACGAGCCGAAGAAGCTCTCGGCGGCGGCGTTATCCACCGTCGTCAATTACGCCCGATCATGTCGCTGCGGACCGAGTTGTGCGGGTGACGCACCAGTTCCACCCGCCCAGCGACGATGTTGACGCCGACGGTGTTGTCGTTGACACAGTGTAGCCGACCACCAGCGAGCCAGCCGAGTTGGGGCCGCCCGTGGCGGCGCTGGCTGAGGCAGCTGGGCCGAGCAGGTCGGCCGTCACCGCCAGCAGGCTGTCGGCCGCTGCCAGGCAGGTACGGATGTGCATGTGCTTCTCCTTCTAGGAGGGAGGATCTGCAGTGATCTGCCGACCCACCTGGATAAGCGTGGCGTAACGACAGTCTTCTTGCCGCCGCCTGTGTGACGTCACAGATCCGTAAGGCCCCGCTGGCGGCGCTCCCCTTGCCTGCAGCGGCGGCGGCACGTGTAATGCGCTGCGTGCGTAACACATTCACCTCGAGCGCCGTCGGCCTCGGACGAGGCACGCCGCAGCTGGCTGGCGTGGCCTGGCCGGCCCCGATTCCGCCGCGCGCGCGGAGGGTCGCCACGCGGGTCGGGCCGCGCGCAGTGCCGTGGGCTGCGGCGCTGGCCGGGGTCGCTGCGATCGCCGCTTATCTGGTCATCGCCCTGAGCCGGCTGACCTACCCCTTTCCGCTCGAATGGCTGGAAAGCAACTCGCTGATCGAGGTGCATCGGATACTCACCGGCCGCGAGCTCTACCCGGCGCCCACGATCGGCTACGTACCGGATGGCTACCCGCCGCTGTACTTCGTCGTCTCAGCTGCGGTGGCCAAGGTGCTCGGCGTGTCGTACGTGCCGCTGCGGCTGGTGTCGCTGACATCGTCGCTGGCCTGCTTCGCGCTGCTGGCCCAGCTGATCCGGCGCGAGACCGCGAGCGCCTGCGCCGGGATCGCGGCGGCGGGACTGCTGGCCGCGACCTACTTCGCCGCGGGCACCTGGTTCGATGTGGGCCGGGTCGACTCGCTGTTCCTGGCGCTCAGCGTCGCCGCCCTTTACGCCGCCCGCCGGATGCGCCGCGCCCGCGGAGCGATCGGTACCGGGCTGCTGCTCGCGGCGGCGTTCCTCACCAAGCAGACCGGGCTGGCCGAAGGCGTCGCAGTGCTCGCAGCACTGGCCTTTGGTCCGCGCCGGCGGCTGGCGCTTCAGGCCGGGCTGACCTACGGCGCGGTGCTGGCGATCAGCACCGCGGTGCTGGGGCTCGCCAGCCACGGCTGGTACCTGTACTACGTGTTCGTGCAGATGAGCGAGCACAAGCTCAACTATTCCTACCTCGGCTGGTTCTGGACCGGATTGTTGCTGCCCGCACTCGGGATCGCCTGCGGTGCGGCGGTGCTCGGAGCCCGGCGTGCCGACCGGGTGCTGCTGACCGGCTGCGCCGCGCTGCTCGCCGAGAGCGCCGCCACGGTGGTGCACAGCGGCGCCAGCAGCAATGACATGCTGCCGGCCTACCTCGCGGTGGCGCTGCTAGCGGGCCTCGGCATGGGCCGCCAGCCGGATGAGCGGACAGGTTCCCGCCTATGGCGTAAACGCGCCGAGGTCCTCGACGGCCCCGCCCGCCCGATCCTGCGGTGGGCGGCCCTCGCGGCCAGCGTTCTGCTCGTCGTCCAGACCGCCCTGCTGCTGAGCGGCTTTCATCCTGGCCGGGCGGTGCCGCCGAGCTCAGACCGGGCGGCCGGCCAGCAGCTGGTGGCGGGCTTGCGCGAACTCGGCGGCACAACCGCGGACTTCTCCGATCCTGGTCTCGACCTGGCGGCAGGACTGCCGCCCGTGGCGCACCAGGGCGCGGCTGACGACGTCCTTCGCGCACCGGGTGCGGGGCTCGCCAGCTACGCGCGCAGTGTCGTCCGCGCGGTGACCGAGCGGCGCTTCAGCGCGTTCATCACCGACTACGGGGGAGCGCCGCGCGGATTCCCCCCGGACCTGGCTCGCTACTATCGCCGCTGTCCGCAAAGGCTGCTGCCCGGCCCGCCGCACGCCGTGTTCGAGTCGGTCGTGGGCGCCCTGGCGCGGCCAGCTTTCGTCTGGCTTCCGGTAGGCCGCGGTTCCTGCGCGCTCACGGTGCGCACCCTGGACGGCGCGCCGGCCGGAGCGTCAGCGACCTCGCGACTGCGCTCCGCGGGCTGAGCGGGCGGCCGTCACGGCATCCGGTCCGTCCCGCCGCGGCTCAGTTCGGTGAACCAGCGGCCCGCGTCGGCCCACACCTGCCCCACCTGGAGGGCGGATGAATCGGCTAGGGCGCCGATCTGGTCGACGCCGACCCAGGCCCACGGGAACCAGGCACCGGAGCGGTCGGGTGTCCGCAGCCGGACATGCTCACGGCGAAGCTGCGCCCCGGGGGGCTCGATTTCGGCCACTATTGTGCCGCCGGGCTTCAGCAGGCCCCGGCTACGGCGCAGCAGCAGGGCCGGATCTCCGCCGATGCCGATGTTTCCGTCCGCGAGTAGCACCGTGGCCCAGCGCCCTGTCCCCGGCAGGTAGCCGAACACGTCGCGCTGCAGTGCTAGCGCGCCGCAGGAGCGAGCCAGGCTGACCGCATACGGCGTGACGTCGATGGCCAGCGCGGGAACCCCGCGCTCAGCCAGCGCGACGGTCAGCCGCCCCGGCCCGGCGCCCACATCCAGGGTGGGCCCGCTGCACCGGCCGAGCAATGAGTCATCGCCGGGAGCGGCATGCAGCCAGCGCCGCGCGGCCAGGGGAATCGCGTCGCCGTCTGGATGCTCGACCACCGGTTGCTCCAGCCCGGCCAGGGCCCGCTCATAGAGCTCGCCGATCATCGTCATCCCTTCGGATTCGCGGCGCATGCCGCGGGCGAGCCGCTGTCGGCAGGACCGTCAGCCTAACCTCAGGTCTGGCTCGCGACTCTTACGAAGCTGTGACGGATTCGCCGCGCCCGGGATGGCCGCCGTGTTGCGGTTACCGTAGGTGCTGTGAGCTGCGAGGGCGCGCGGCCGCGCAAATGTCGCAGTGGAGCCGCCGGATGCTGAGTAACCCCGACCCGCCGGGCCGGATCATGGTCGTTGATGACGACGCGACGATCGTCGACGTCGTACGGCGCTACCTGATCCGGGACGGTCATGAGGTGGAATGCGTGCCCGACGGCGCGGCGGCGCTGCGCCTGGTCGAGCAGGAGCCGCCTGATCTCGTCGTGCTGGACCTGATGCTGCCGGGTATCGGCGGCCTGGAGGTATGCCGGCGGCTGCGGGAGCACTGGCTGATCCCGGTGGTGATGCTAACCGCGCTCGGGGAGGAGACCGACCGGGTTGTCGGCTTCGAGACCGGGGCCGATGACTACGTCACCAAGCCGTTCAGCCCGCGCGAACTGGCGCTGCGGGTACGGTCGGTGCTCCGCCGGGCCCGCGGCGGCGGGCTGGAGGGCCGGCCGGCCCGCGGCACGGTCGGCGACGGCGAACTCGGGATCGACCTCGGCGCGCACGAGGCCCGGCTCGGCACCGCGCTGCTGGCGTTGACCTCGCGCGAATACGACCTGCTGGTGTTCCTGCTCAGCCACCCGCGGCAGGCATTCAGCCGCGAGCAGTTGCTCGAGCAGGTGTGGAACTGGTCATTCGGCGACACCTCGACGGTCACGGTGCATGTGCGCAGGCTTCGGGAGAAGATCGAGCGGGACCCGACGCTGCCGCAGCGGATCGTCACGGTGTGGGGAGTTGGTTACCGGTATGAGCCAGTGGAAGCCTGATGACAGCGGCTGACTGGTGGACGGTGAGCTACACCGTCGCCGTGATAGCGCTGGTAGCCTTGGCCGCCGGGGTAGTCGCGGTGCGAGTGCTGGCGGCGCGCTCGGTCGCCACGCTGATGACTGTTATCGCGGCGGTCACAGTCGTGGCCACGCTGGCCGGCGTGGTGGTCATCGCCCTGAAGATGTTCATCTCCCGCGGCGATCTCGACGTGGTGCTGGCGGTGGTCCTGATCGCCGGGATTGCGGGCTTCGGCGTATCGGTGATCGTCGGCCGGCGCGTGTCGACGGCCAGCCGCCTGCTGCTGGTAGCAGTCCAGGCGGTGGGTGACGGCAGCCGGTACCGGCCGCCGGGCCAGATGCTCCCGGCCGAGCTGGAGGGACTGTCGCGGGAGCTGGAAAGCGCGCAGAACAGGCTGGCTGAGGCGCGTGACCGCGAGCGGGCGCTGGAGGCCAGCCGCCGCGAGCTCGTCGCCTGGGTCAGCCACGATCTGCGGACGCCGCTGGCGGGCCTGCGGGCGATGGCCGAGGCGCTGGAGGACCAGGTGGTGACCGACCGGCGGACCGTGCGCCGCTACCACAGCCAGATCCGCGGTGAGACCGATCGGCTGACCCTCATGATCGATGACCTGTTCGAGCTGTCGCGCATCCACGCGGGCGCGCTGCGGCTGTCCCGCTGCCGCGTCGGCCTCGATGACCTGATCGTCGAGGCCCTGGCCAGTGCCGAGCCACTTGCCAGGGCCAAGGGCGTGCTGCTGTGCGGCTCGGCGGCCGGCGGCCTGCCCGTGTGGGTGGACACCGCCGAGGTCGGCCGGGCGCTGCGCAACCTGGTGATCAACGCGATCCGGCACACGCCTTCTGACCGTTCGGTCGAGGTGGTGGCTGGCTGCGAGTCGGGGATGGCCATGGTCAGCGTGTCGGACTCTTGCGGCGGGATCCCCGCCGACCAGCTGCCGCGGATCTTCGACGTGGCGTTCCGCGGCGAGACCGCCCGCACGCCCGGCCCCGGCGAGGGCGCTGGCCTCGGCCTCAGCATCGCCCGGGGCATCGTGGAAGCCCATGCCGGGCAGATCGCCGTGCGCAACGCCGGGCCCGGCTGCCAGTTTGTGATCCGGCTGCCGCTTGCGTCAGCCCAGACTGTGGCCGATGGCCAGCCGGGCCCCCTCGGCGGCCCGGCGGATCGCCCGTCCCGGCCGCCGGATCAGCCGTTCCCCGCGCCAGGGCCCGGCGGAAAGCACCTGGGGCCGGGCTAGGGCAGGCGGCGTGGCGGCGCGGCGGCTCGGGCAGGCTCCCTGAGCGGCACCCGGGCGAACTGCGCTATCCCGGCCGCGAACTGGGTCTGTGCCCGGAAGCCGAGCTCGCGCTCGGCCAGCTCAGGCGAGGCCACGACGTGGCGGACGTCGCCGATTCGGTATTCGCCGGTGACTTGGGGCTGCGGGCCGCCGAAGGCGCTGGCCAGCGCACTGGCCATCTCCCCGATCGTGTGCGGCTCGCCGCTGGCGACGTTGTAGGCGCGCAGTCGGCCAGGCTGGCCAGCTTGCAGCGCCGCCAGGTTCGCCGCCGCGACGTCGGTCACGTGCACGAAATCCCGTCGTTGCGCGCCGTCCTCGAACACCCGCGGCGCATGCCCCGCTTCGAGCGCTGACCGGAAGATGGCCGCCACCCCGGCGTAAGGCGTGTCGCGCGGCATCCTCGGGCCGTAGATGTTGTGATAGCGCAGTGCTAGCGCGCTGCCGCCGGTCATGTCGGCCCAGACCGCCGCGAGCTGCTCTTGCGCTACCTTGCTGACCGCGTAGGCGTTGCGCGGGTCCAGCGGCGCGGATTCCGGCACCGCCGCCGTGCTGAGGTCGGCACCGCACCATGGGCAGCGGGCCTCGAACCTGCCCTGTTCCAGGTCGGCCCGGTCGCGGGCGGGCGGCCGGACCTGGCCGTGCGCCGTGCACCGGTAGCCGCCCTCGCCGTACACCACCATCGAGGAGGCCAGTACCAGGCGGGATATCCGCTGGCGGCCCATCTGCTCAAGCAGCACGGCGGTGCCTGTGATGTTGACATCGCTGTATCCGGGCAGGTCGCCGAGGTCCACCCCGAGGCCGACCCGGGCGGCCTGATGACAGACCGCCTGCACGCCCTGCAGGGCGCGGCTGACCGCCGAGGGGTCCCGGATGTCCGCGGTGATCAGCTCCGCGCCACCAGGCCAGTAGCCCGGCACGCCGTCGTGCACCGCGGGTGCCAGCGAATCGAGGCCGCGGACCACGTGCCCGGCAGCGAGCGCCGACTCGGCGATGTGAGAGCCGATGAACCCGGCCGCGCCGGTGATCAGTATCCGCATGGCCGCAGCCAAGCATGCCCAGGGAGGCCTGTGGCTGTCTGTAAGCGCATCGTAAGAGTCGATCATGGTCGGCCGCCGCTAGGGTCAGGCACATGCTGATCGATGTGGTGCTGCCCTGCCTCGACGAGGCCGCGGCCCTGCCGTGGGTGCTCGGCCGGATGCCGCCCGGATTCCGGCCGATCGTGGCCGACAACGGATCCAGCGACGGTTCCGCGCAGATCGCGCGGCGGCACGGGGCCCTGGTGGTGGACGCACCGCAGCCGGGTTTCGGTGCAGCGTGCCACGCGGGACTGCTGGCCGCTACCAGCCAGGTCGTCTGCATCATGGACGCGGACTCATCGCTCGACCCGGCCGATCTGCGCCTGGTGGCCGGGCCGGTCCTGGACGGGCTTGCCGATCTGGTGCTGGGCCGCAGGAAACCCGCCGGGCGAGGGGCGTGGCCGCTGCACGCACGACTCGGCAACCACGCCATCGCGGCGGCGATCCGTCGCCGCGCCGATGTGCAGTTGCGCGATCTCGGGCCGATGCGGGCCGCCCGCCGTGACGGGCTGCTGGCGCTCGCCCTGGCGGACCGCAGGTTCGGCTATCCGCTGGAGATGGTCATCCGGGCGGCGGAGGCTGGCTGGCAGATCGAGGAGCGGGACGTTCCCTACCACCCGCGGGCAGGCAAATCCAAGGTCACCGGGACGGTGCGGGGGACGCTGCTGACCGTGCGCGACATGCGGCGGGTGCTCGCGGCATGATGGTGGCGGCCCAGCAGACGGCGCGCGCAGCCGCCACCCCCCGCGCGCAGGTCATCGTCATCGCCAAGCAACCGTTGCCCGGCCGGGTCAAGACCAGGCTGACCCCGCCGTTCAGCCCGCGACAGGCAGCCCGGCTCGCAGCGGCGGCGCTGGCGGACACCCTTGCCGCAGCCGCGCAGGTCCCTGCCGTCCGGCACGTGCTCGCGCTAGAGGGGACGGCCGGAGATTGGCTTCCGCCGGGTTTCGACGTCATCGCCCAGCAAGGCCGCGGCCTGGATGAGCGGCTGGCCGCCGCGTTCGGGCAAGCGTACGCACGGTTGCCAGTCCCCGTGGTCCTGATCGGCATGGATACTCCCCAGGTGACCCTCGGGATGCTGGAGGCCGCGATCCGCCCGCTGGCGACCGGCACCGCGGACGCCGTGTTCGGGCCAGCCGCTGACGGCGGCTTCTGGCTGCTCGGCCTGCGGCGGCCCGACCCGGCGCTGCTGCTGGGAGTGCCAATGTCGGCGCTTGATACCGGCGAAGCGCAGCTGGCCAGGCTCACCGGGGCCGGGCTGCGGGTGCACCAGCTCCCGCTGCGCACCGACGTGGATGACGCGGCGACTGCGCGCGCCGTGGCTGCCCAGATACCGCGCAGCCGCTTCGCCGCGGCCCTGCGGCCCATGCTAGCCGGTCTGGGACGCCCTGCCGCAGCCGGCGGCCTCGCCGTCCCGGTGCGCGGCCGCGAGCCCGAGCTCGGGTCTTACGGCAGTGTTACCGCACCGGCGCGGTGCTTCCGGTGATCCGCGGCGGATGATCGGCTGCCTGAATATGGCCAGGGGAACAGCAGCACAAATAGCCGCCGGTGCGGTCCGCGGCGCGCAGCGTGCTGCCGCCTGGTCGGCGCACCGGGCCGACGCCGCCGTGCGCCGGGCCGCCGTCGCGGCGCGCGGCGCCGCCGTCCGCCAGCCGCCGGGGCCGTTCCAGCCCGGGTTCTGGCGCAGCCCGCTGCGCGGCCGGTGGCTGACGTCGCTGCTCGGCCTGGTGCTGCTGGTGGGCCTGCCGGTCATCGCGATCACGGGCCTGCTGTCGTACGCGGCCTACAACCCGCGGCTGCACGGCAACGACGAGACTCCCGGCGCGCCGTTGCTGAAGTTCTTCCTGTTCTCCTGGCCCACCCACCCGGCCTGGGTGTACCGGGTGGACCAGGGGGTGCACGTGACCCTCGGCCTGGCGCTGCTGCCTGTCGTGCTGGCCAAGCTGTGGTCGGTACTGCCGAAGTTGTTCTCCTGGCCGCCGGTGCGGTCACCGGCGCAAGCGCTGGAGCGGCTCAGCCTCATCATGATCGTCGGGGGGGTGCTGTTCGAGTTCGCCACCGGGATTCTGAACATCCAGGACTTTTATGTCTTCCCCTTCTCCTTCTACACCGCTCACCTGTACGGCGCCTGGGTCTTCATCGCCGGCCTGGTCGTCCAGGTGGCCCTGAAGTTCCCGAAGATGATGGCCGGTCTCCGCTCGCGCAGCCTGCGGCGCGAACTGCGCACGCCGCTGGCCGCGACCCAGCCCGAGGCGCCCGATCCGGAGAGGCTGCGGACCGCCGACCCGGCGCCCCCGACCGTGTCGCGCCGCGGCATGCTGGTCGCTGTCGGCGGAGCGTCGCTGACCCTGGCCGCGCTCGCGATCGGCCAGTCGATCGGCGGGTGGACTCGCCGGACAGCGCTGTTCGCCCCGCGCGGCCTGTCCGCTGCCGCGCCAGGCGCCTTGCCGGTCAACCGCACGGCCGCGGCGGCCCGGATCGTGGCCGCGGACACCGGACCCGCCTACCGGCTCGTGGTGACGGGACGGCGGACGGTGTCGCTGACCAGGCACCAGCTCATGGCGCTGCCGCAGCACACCGTCGTGCTGCCGCTGGCCTGCGTCGAGGGATGGTCCTACTCGGCCGCCTGGACCGGCGTGCCGTTGACGGAGCTGACCCGGCTGGTCGGCATCACCCAGCCGGCCACCGCCCTGGTGGAGTCGCTGGAGCAGGCGGGCTCGTTCCGCAGCGCCACGTTGTCGGCTGGCCAGGTGAGCGACCCCCGGTCCATGCTCGCGTTGTGCCTCAACGGCGTGGACTTGCCGCCCGACCACGGTTACCCGGCCAGGACGATCATCCCGGCCGCGCCCGGCGTGCACAACACCAAGTGGGTTAACAACATCACTTTCACGGCGGCGCAATGAGCTCCCCGCGCGGCTCGTTGGGAGCAGCGGCGCGATCCCTGAATGCGGCGGTGAGCGCCCGCAGCCGCGCGGTCCGTGCCTGGTACGGCGCCCGTCCGCTGCACCTGCTCGCGCTGCTGGCCGCTTTCGCGCTCGCTGGTTACGCGCTGCGGGCGGTGGTCGTCGCCCACCAGTGGCGCGGTTTCGCCGTCTGGTTCATCGTCGCCATCATCGGTCACGACCTGCTGCTGTTCCCGCTCTACTCGCTGGCCGACCTGTCAGCGCGCCGGCTGCTGCCCGGCTGGACCGCCAGGGGCGGCGCGGCCCGTCCCGGCCCGGCGGCCTCCGGCCAGCCGCAGGTGCCGGTCATCAACTACATCCGGGTGCCCGCCGGGTTCGCGCTGCTGCTCCTGCTGGTCTGGTTCCCGCTGATCCTCGGCCTGTCCGCGACTACTTATCAACGGGCCAGCGGGCTGGTCACTGATCCCTACCTGTGGCGCTGGCTGGCCGTCACCGGGGTGATGTTCGCCCTTTCCGCGGTCAGCTACGCGCTCGCGCTGCGCCGCGCCTCAGCGCGGGCTCGGCGAGGTCGCCACGGGCGCTATAGAAAGCGGCGGCAGAACCCGCGGACGCGGCCTGGCCGCACTGGCCGCCCGGCCGCAGCATGGCTACGGGATCATGACCTACGTCGCGCAGATTTCCGATGGCAGAGTAAGTTGCGGAGCGGCCTACCTCGGCTGCCGCGTCCGCGGCGAGCCGGGCGCTGAGCACTCTTTGCAGCCCGTCGGCCCGGTCGGCTGCGGCGTCCTGGCCGACTGAGTGGCTGACGCCCGACGTTGACACCAGCGAGTGCGGACATCAGTCCAGTCAGGTCGCGCCGACGAGGTCTTGCAAGCGGGTGATCTGTTGGTTGAGGAAGCCGTTGGTTGCTGCTAGCGCTGCGGCTCGGTACGACTCGTGGGCGGCCGCAGGTCGTCGGCCATTTCGAGCAGGTGGCCGCGGACCGCGTGAAAGCGACGATCGGCATTGATCCGGGCGGTGTTGGCGAGGCAGTCGGATGGGACGCCGCCGACGACCGGGGTGCTGTTGAGCACCGTCAGCAGGAACTCCTCGTCAGGCATGTCTCGCCAGCTGGGCCCGGTCCGGCATCGGCAGCGTAACGGTGCCGTCGGCGTTGACGCTGGTCAGGTCGAGTCCGAACTGAAGCTGCGCGTCACGTGCTTCTTCAGAGGGATGGGTGCGGATGCCCAGGTGCCGGGCGATGACGTTGCCGGGGTCGGAGAGCACGGTGAAAGCGAGGTCGTGTTTTTGCTGCATGGTGAGCGACCCATCTGCCGTCTGAGGGCTGATAGCAATTAGCCGGACGCCGCGGTCGGTCAGCTGCGGGAGCAGATGCGACTGGTACGCCGCCAGCGCGATGTTGCAGTACGGGCACCAGGCACCCCGGTAGAACACCACCACTGCCGTGCAGTGACCCGTCGCGGCATACAACGTCGTCGCAACGCCGAAGGGGTCGACCAGCTCTGTGTCGGGCACGATGGTCCCGGCAGCAGCTACGCCAGGCGGCAAGCCTCTGGCTAGCATGGCCTGTTCCCGCCTGAACGGTGTGGTCTCTTCACCAGACGGGGTGGCGGCCGCGGCGTGCATCTCGGCGACACGAGCGGCGATTGTCGACGGGCTTGTCATTCCTGAGCTCCCTCGGCATCTCGGCTGACCGGGTGTGGGAGCCGGGGGACGCCCCCACAGTCCTTTGGCGTGAGCACGACACCGCCGTCACCCTCCAGCGCAGCCTGCTGCCCCGGGCCACCCCGGAAGAAGCAGGCCTCCAGATTGCCTACCGCTACCAGCCGGCTAACCGGTCCGCGGAGGCAGGCGGCGACTGGTTCGACGTCATCCCGCTACAAGACGGCCAGGTCGCGCTGGTCATTGGCGACGTCACCGGCCACAACATCCGCGCTACGGCGATCATGGGCCAGTTCCGGATGGCCACTGCTGTCCTGGCTCGCACAGGCCGCACGCCGCAGGAGATTATGCGCCAGCTCAGCCGCCTGCTCGCCAACTTCGACTTGGAGGCCGGAGCAACGTGCCTGTACGCCCTTTACGATCCGCGGACCGGCGAGCCCGCTTCACCAGCGCTGGCCACCCGCCACCCGCGGTCCGTTATCCCGATGGCCGGGCGGAGTTCATCGATGTGCCCCAGGGCACGATCCTAGGCTTTCTACTGATCCACGGGGTAAGACATCGAGGTGCGGCGCCGCTAGCAGTTACACACCCAAAGTGGCTGTAGGCGAGAACTGATACAGGGGGTTTCCAAATGAAAGCGATCGTGGTGACCGACCAGGCTGCGGGAACGGCCGGGATGACGCTGGTGGAGCGGCCCGAGCCGCAGGCGGCGATCAACGATGCCGTCGTTCAGGTTCATGCGTCGGGATTCGTCCCGACTGAGCTGGCGTGGCCCTCGACCTGGACCGATCGCCGCGGCCGTGACCGAACACCGTCGATTCCCGGGCACGAGCTGGCCGGAGTGGTCACTGCCCTCGGCTACGGCACGACGGGTCTGTCTGTGGGACAGCGGGTGTTCGGCCTCACCGACTGGACTCGCGACGGCACCCTGGCCGAGTATGCGGCCATCGAGGCGCGCAACCTCGCGCCGCTGCCGGGCGACGTCGACTTCACGGTGGGCGCGAGCCTGCCGATCTCGGGCCTGACCGCGTGGCAGGGACTGTTCGAGCACGGCCGCCTTCAGGCGGGGCAGAGCGTCCTCGCGCACGGCGCGGCCGGCGCAGTCGGCTCGATGGTGACCCAGCTCGCGCGTGAGTTCGGCGCCTACGTCATCGGCACCGGACGCGCCGCCGACCGTCAGAAGGCGCTCGACTTCGGCGCGCAGGAGTTCGTCGACCTCGACAGCGACGCCCTCGAAGACGTCGGCGGAGTCCATCTGGTTTTCGATGTCATCGGCGGCGACATCGCGGAGCGGTCCGCAGG
>Ga0209240_1000643_pt1 | contig 14499 bp, 9 predicted proteins | sample GraSoi_2013_80cm_FD_185828 | JGI IMG/M metagenome (GOLD analysis project Ga0209240, IMG submission 185828) | Grasslands soil microbial communities from the Angelo Coastal Reserve, California, USA - Sample 9_17_2013_80cm (SPAdes) (version 2) | ecosystem: Environmental > Terrestrial > Soil >...
ACCGGCATCGCGAAATACGCGCTCTTCTGGAGGGCGTTGTGCTTGCCCTGTATCGGATGATCGCGCCGGAGAAAGAGATAGAACCGGAGCATCTCGATCGCATCGCGCGCGTCCCCTTTTCTGGGCACCACGTCGCGCCACTCACCGTGCAGGAACAGGAAGACCAGGTACGCCAAACCGTTCAGAACGAGGATCCACATCATCGCGAAATGCCAGTGCCGAGCGCCGCCGAGCCAGGCGCCGAACGTCAGCCATTTCGGGATGGCATGGCCCTCCCAAGGATTCAGTGGAAAGCGCTCGCCGGGCCGCGCGAAGGCGGGATGCGCGTTGAAGATGCGCATGCCACTGCCGGCCATCACGATGATCGCGACGACGTTGACCCAATGCGTGACGCGCACGACCCAGTGATTCCGCCGGACGAGATCGGCCATGCTGTTCAATAGTCGTAGGACGCGCAGGCGGTTCCCCTCGGAGCCGTCTGACGCGACAATTGTATCAGTCCGCGCCTTCTGCGATAGAGGCCGATGAGCCAAGACTCGCGACTGATCGCGGGGTCCACCGAGTGCGTCGGATGATCCGCGCGTTCGGGTGCATGTGGGCGCTCCTGCTCGGCGCCTGCGTACGCGCGACGGCGAGTTTGCCGGAGTCTCACTCGGAGCCCGAGTCACTGGCGTCGGCTCGACAGCTGGTGGTCGTCGTCACTCCGTCGTGGGACGCGACGAGCGGTTGGCTGCGGCGCTACGAGCGCGCCGCCAGCGCGGCTCAGTGGTTTCCCGTCGGAGCGCCCACGCCGGTCGTCATTGGACGCACCGGTCTCGCGTGGGGAGACTCACGACTTGCGGCTCGACTCGATCAGCCGATCAAGCGCGAGGGTGACGGCCGCTCACCGGCCGGTCTGTTTCCTCTCGATACCGCGTTCGGATTTGCCGAGCGCGAGTTGATGTTGCTTCGCGTCCCGTACGTGCAGCTTCGCGACGACAGCGACTGTGTGGACGACGTGCAGTCGGTGCACTACAACACCGTCGTGGACCGATCGCGCGTGCCGTCCATCGACTGGAGCAGCGCGGAGCGAATGCGACAGATCCCGCAATACCGGCTCGGTGTGATCGTGGGTTACAACGCCGCGCCTCCGGCGCGGGGTCGCGGCTCGTGCATCTTTCTCCACATCTGGGGTGGCCCGTCGTCGACGACCGCCGGCTGTACGGCCATGGAGGCGGGCGACATGGAGTCGCTCGTGCGGTGGCTCGAGCGCGCTCGGCGTCCGGTGATCGTCCAGCTTCCCGACAGCGAGTACCAACGGCTGCGAGGTCCGTGGAGACTTCCGTCCCCATGAGGCGTGGAGGACTCGCACTGGTGCTGCTCTGCCTGGTGGCGTGCCGTGAGCGCAGCAACGCGGATCGGCAGGCACTCGCCATGCGCGACGATACGGTGCCCGTTTTGGTCGGCGCCGGAGACATCGCGAATTGTGAAACGGGAGGCGACTACGCCACGGCGCGCATTCTCGATACGATCCGCGGCACGGTGTTCGTCGCGGGTGATGCGGCGTACGTGACCAAGCGGCATCCGCTTCCCTTTCAACAGTGCTACGCGCCCACGTGGGGCCGCCACTTCGCGCGTACGCGCCCGGTGCCCGGCAACCACGACTATGACGGCGAGAGCGCGACACCGTACTTCGAGTACTTCGGCACGCGAGCCACGCCGCCGCGCGGATACTACAGTTACGACCTCGGCACCTGGCACGTGCTGGCGCTCAACACAGCCGCGGCGATCACGGACTCCTCGGAGGAGTTGCGCTGGCTGCGCGCGGACCTCGCGTCGCATCCGGGCCGCTGCGCCGTCGCCTACATGCACCATCCCAGATTCAGCTCGGGGCCGCACGAGCGGCGCGAGCGTATCGCTCCACTCTGGAACACGCTCGATCGATATGGCGTAAGCGTCGCGATCGCGGGACACGATCACATCTACGAGCGATTCGCGCCGCTCGACTCCGCAGGACACGCCGATCCGGGCAGTGGTGTTCGCCAGTTCGTCGTCGGCACCGGCGGGGCGCGGCGGTATGACGTGGGCGCGCTTCTCGCTGGCAGCGAAGCCCATTCGACACGGGATTTCGGCGTCCTCAAGCTGACACTGCTCGCCGACCGATATCGCTGGGAATTCATTCCCGTGACACCGGGCGGATTTCACGATCGCGGCGAGAGTCGCTGCCATCCCACACACGTCGTCCCCTGACGTACGCGGCGTGAGATCTCTCTCCGGCTCGCTGGCCACGCGCATCATGCAGGTTGGCGCGATCGCGGTGGTGCTCGCCGCCGCGCCCTACAAGACGTTCGAGCTCGACCGGTTCTTCGCTCCGAAGGAGCTCGTCCTCGCCGTGACGGCGCTACTCACCGCATTGCTCTGCATCTCGCGCGCGACACGTTTGTCGATCGGCCGGGCCGATCAATTCCTCATCGCGGCCATGGCGCTGACCGGAGTGTCCGCCGGCTTCGCAACGAATCCCTGGCTCGCGGAACGCGCCGTGGCGGTGTTTGCGGGTGGCCTCGTCTGTTTCTGGTGTGCACGGTCGCTCTCGAGAGCCGGCTACTCTCACGCACTCGTCGCGGCGCTCGCGCTGGCCGGTGTTGCCGGCGCGGCAACCGCGCTGCTGCAAGCGTACGGCGTGCGCACGGATCTCTTCAGCCTCAATCGCGCGCCAGGCGGCACGTTCGGCAATCGCAACTTCATGGCGCATGCAAGTGCAATCGCGTTGCCCGCTCTCGTCTACTCGGCGCTGCGCGCGAACTCGCGCGGCGCGTACATGCGATGGTGCCTCGGCTTTGCGGTGGTGATCGCCGCGCTCATTCTCTCGAGAACACGCGCGGCGTGGCTCGCGCTGCTCGTCGGCGGCGCGGTGCTCTTCCTCGCTGGCGTCGTGGCGATGCGCACTCGCGACGGAACCGTCGCGCTGTCCAGACTCACGGGTCTTGCCGTCGCCGGACTGCTTGGCGCCGGCGCGTCACTCGCCATGCCGAACACCCTGGACTGGCGCAGCGAGTCACCGTATCTGGAGACCGCGCAAAGCATCGTGAATTACAAGGCCGGCAGCGGACGCGGGCGCCTGGTGCAGTACGGCAACAGTGCACGCATGGCGCTCCGGCATCCGGTCATTGGCGTTGGGCCCGGCAACTGGCCGGTCATGTATCCGCGGTTTGCATCGGACAACGATCCGTCTCTAGGGCAGGACGGCATGACGGCGAATCCGTGGCCGAGCAGCGACTGGGTGACGTTTCTCTCGGAGCGAGGCATTGCGGCCACGCTGTGTCTCGCGCTGGCGTTCGCCGCGATCGTGCTCGACGCGATTCGCGGACTCGCGAGCGAATCCACGACCGAGCGCAGGGTTGGGGCGGCGGTTTTGCTCTCCACGCTCGTGATCGTGATCGTCGTCGGAGCGTTCGACGCCGTCCTTCTGCTGCCTGCCCCCGCACTCATTGCATGGTCGCTGCTCGGCGCATTGGCCGGTCCATGTCGTGAGCGCGGCTCATACGCGCTGACGGTTCCCCGCCGGCTCATGCTCAGTGCAATCGTTTGTGCCGCCTTCGGGCTGGCCGGCGTGCGAAGCGCGGCCCAGGTCGCCTCGATGAACGTTGCGTCCACCGCTACGAGGGCAAGCGCCCTGGAACGTGCTTCAGCGCTCGATCCCGGAAGCTTTCGGCTCCACGTGCGTATTGCCGAGCGCTACGGTGCGAGGGGAAATTGCGCGAAGGCGCGCCCGCACGTGGCCGCCGCGCAACGTTTGTTTCCATACTCTCCGGCTGTTAGGCGGGTCGCAAACGCTTGCGGGGGTTGAGTCTCCGCGGTCGCGACGGTGCACTGTGATCCGGATCACGGGCACGATGAGTGCTGAAAAACTCTCCATGACGCCCCACCGCCGATTTGAGAATGAGGATTCGAGCATGTGCGACGCCTGGGACGTAATCCCAAGTTGGGGAGAGCGCCGCGTCCTCCAGCGACGTCAAAAAGACATCGGACCTCCAATGCAGACGGGCGAGCGCCGTAAGGCCGAACGTCGCCAGAAGCGAGGAATCAGGATCGCTCTCACGGCCGGGCTCGCCGGCGGCTGGCTGGCTTTCGAGTCCGATAGCGAGCGAAGGCGGCTGGTGCCGATTCCGGGCGGCTGGCACGAGCTCGCGGAAACGGAACTGCGTCGATTGTGGCGCGAGGCGGAGGTGTTGCCGCACCGGAAGCGCAGACTCATCGAATGACGAACGGCGGTCTTCAGTCCGCCGCGTCGAGCACTTCGCGGACGCGTTTCGTCAGCTGCGCTGGTGTAAATGGCTTCTGGAGGAAGTCGATCTTCTCCTGAACGACTCCACGCCGCAGTACGTCGTCGTCGGTGTAGCCGGACATGTACAGCACTCGCAAGCCCTGCCGAGTGGCGGAGAGACGCGCGCCCACTTCGCTGCCGCTGGCCTGCGGCATGACGACATCCGTCAACAAGAGGTGAATTCTGTCGCGGTAGCTCTCGCCGATCGCGATCGCTTCGCCGGCGGTCGTTGCCTCGATCACCGCGTAGCCGGCGTCCGAGAGGATGCGTGTCATCCTCGACCAGGAGGATGGTCTCCGATCCGATGCGCGCAGGCCGCGACGTGCGACGGCGGGCGGTGTAATCGCCGTTGGAATGTGGCAGGCGTGGCAGGTAGATGTCGAACGTGGTGCCCCGTCCCGGTTCCGAATCGACGAGGATCTCGCCGCTGAACTGCTTCACAACGCCATACACGATGGAAAGACCGAGGCCCGTCCCCTGTCCCTGCTCCTTCGTGGTGAAGAATGGCTCGAACAGGTGGTCTCGCGTCTCGCGCGTCATGCCTGAGCCGGTATCGACGACACTGAGTGTGACGTAGTCGCCCGGCGGCACGGATTGGCCGTCGCGCAGGATCTCATTCGCCACCGTGACGTTGGCGGTCCGCACCACGAGGCGTCCGCCGTTCGGCATCGCGTCGCGCGCGTTGAGCACGAGGTTCATCAATACCTGCTCCAGCTGCCCCGGGTCCGCACGCACTTCGCCGAGATCGTGCGAGAGATCGAAGACCAGGGCGACGTCTTCGCCGATGAGCCGCTGAAGCATCTTCTCCATCTCGGATGCGACGGCATTGAGATTCACCGTTTCGATCTGCAACACCTGCTTCCGGCTGAACGCGAGCAATTGGCGTGTCAGGCGGGCCGCGCGATCGGTGGACGAGCGGATCTCGAGCATGTCCTGATAGAGCTCGTCCTTGGCGTCGAGCCCCTCGAGGGCCAGCTCCGTGTAGCTGCTGATGACGGTGAGCAGATTGTTGAAGTCGTGCGCGACGCCGCCCGCGAGCCGCCCGACCGCGTCCATCTTCTGCACGTGCAGCAGCTGTGACTGCGCGAGCTCCCGTCCGGCGTTCGCGGTGCGCGCTTCTTCCGCAGCCTCGAGCAGCTCCTGGTTGGAGATCTCGAGCTCGTGCGCCATGTCCTGCGCGTCGCGGTAATGCTGCTCGAGCTCCTCGCCCTGCGCCGCCATCTCGTGCTTGGCCGCCTCGACCTCTTCGCCCATCCTGTTGAAGGACGTCATGAGCAGGCCGATTTCGTCCCTTCGCGTCGTGCCGACCCGGCGGCCGTAGTCGCCCGAGGCGAGATCGTCCGCCGCACTGCTGAGCTCGAGCAGCGGGCCGGTCACGTGATTGCCGATGACGATCGCGAACACCAGCCCGATGAGGATGATCGCGATGCCGATGCCGAACATTTGCTGGAGCGCGCGATATTGTCCCGCTCGTGCGGTGGCGACCGGCACCTGCACCCATACGAACCACGGTGTCGCCGCGACGCGTAGCGCGACGCCCATCTGCTCGATGCCACCGGCGGGCTCATAGTACGCCGGCGCGGCGCCGAACACCCTGGCGCGATCGGGGCCCGACGTCGGTGTCGAGAGGTCCGTCCAGACGCGCGCCCCCTTGGCGTTGCCGAGCATGAAGGTGACGTCGCGTCCAATCAGCGCACTGATCATGCGCCCGCCGGTCGGCGAGGTGATCGTGCGCACCTGCACCAACGTACCGAGGGTATCCGTGCCCTTTACGACTGGCGCGATCACCGCGTAGAGGACGGTATCTCCACGAATGACGAACGGTTGAACCCAGGCCTGCCGGCCCGCTCCCTTCACACTCACGAGCGGTGAGTGGGCCGGACAGGTCTTGAGCAGCGCGGATTCCTTCATCTCGCCTCCCGAAGCGACGAGGCGACAATCCTTCGCGAAGAGCGCCCGCGACGCCGCTTGCAGGGGAGGGAACTGCTTCGCAAGGAGGCTTTCTGCCGCGGCGGCGGTTTGCGGCGTCGGGTTCATGAGCGATGCGACGAGTATCGGATCGCCGGCCTGTGAGGCAAGTTGATTTCGAATGAGGCCGGTCTGTTCGGCAAGCACGCTGCCCAGGCGCTGTGCGGCGACGTGGAGACGATCGGTCGCCATGGCCTCGAATGCGATGTGCAATTGGCGGTTCGCCAGAAGGCCGAACGTCGCAACGGCCAGGGCGATGAGCCCCGCGATCAAGAGCGGAAGCTTGCGTCGAAGCGGTTGAAGAGCCGGAAACCACTCAGTAAAGCGCACGAAGAAACCTGTGTAGGAAACTTGCGGTGGTTTCCGCAAACTCAAATGACGACAATTACCGTCGTTGAGTGTCGGCTGGCGAGACCGCTTTCTACACTATGGACATCGCAAAGGGGGCCCGGGTTTGCCGGGCCCCCTTTTGCGACGAGTACCGCATGCCGGATCTACCGGGCACGCGGCTATCTCTTAGAGCATTCTCAACGCAGACGCGTCTTCCGGTCCGCGGTGTCCACGAATGCCATGTTCTCGCCAACGTAGCCGAATCGGAGACCGGCGCTCGTGGCCACCTGCTGGACCGCCTGCATGGCCGAATCGAGCGAGGCCTTCACCGTCACCGGCCGCTTCAGCAAGGCGACGTCCGCGACGCGAACGTCATACCCGTACCAGCGCTTGAGCGCCGCGACGCCATCCTTGAGCGTGCGATGCGAGAGGGCCAGCGAACCCTTCCGCCATGCCGTGACCTCCTCGATCTCGTCCGCCGTGGCCGCACGCGTTCCTGACGCCGAGATGACGACGCCCGCCCCCGCGTTCACCGCCTGCGGCTGATCGCCGACACGTACCTCGACCGACCCTTCGCCGACGACCACCGTGCTCGTGGAGTCGTCGCCGTAGGCTTGCACCGTGAACGAGGTACCGGTGGCCACCACGACGGCGTTCCGCACATGGACCTGGAACGGGTCCTTGAGTCCTGGTGCGACGTCGAACGTCGCGGCGCCCTCGATCTTCACGCCACGGAGCTGCGGGCCAAAGTCCTTCGGTATGCTGAGCTTCGAGTCCGGTGCGACGTGCGCGATGCTTCCGTCGGCAAGACTGATCTCGCCGGCGCGACCTGGAGGCGTCGGCACGACACGCGCATCGCTGGCGTTGACGGCCTTGGCGATCTTGCCCTTGGCTGCGACCACATCCATCACCTTCATCCCGCCGAGCACGGCCACGGCCGCGGCGACGGCGAGTCCAACGGCGATGGCGATGCCGCGATTGGAGCCCACCTTGGCGATGTGGCCGGCGGCCTCGTGACGGGACGCCGCGGCGACGGCCGCGAGCGTGCCCGGTGCATGTGCTTCACCATGCAGCGCGTGCTGGATGTGCAGCCACGACTCGTCGGGGTTGATCGCACCGCTGCTGGCGTGGTGTGTTTCCGCGTGGCCCGCGAAGCGGTGCGCCGCGGCGCGTCGGCTGAGGGCGCGGGCGGCGGCGTGATGCACGTCCTGCGTGAGAAAGGTGGTCAGCTCCTCAGTGGTCTTGAACTGCGCGCGGGCGTCCCACGCGCGGACAAAGGCACCTTCCACCACTTTCGGGGCAAGGGCAAAGGCATCCGCGCCAAGCTGGGCGCGGGCTTTTTCACCGAGCGACGCATGCTGGGCGAAGAAGAATCGCTTGAGGGCGTCTTCGTCGCGCAGCGGAACGTCCGGCTTTACGGGTGTCGTCATGGCAGGCTCCAGCCGTGGTGTGGTTCGACTGAATTGCGCGTCCGAACACTATTGTCCGATTCCCTGACTATATACGGAAACTTTTGTGTGCCGTCCAGAATGGGGCGAACAGACTCAGCAGTTTTGAGGTAGGACCCAGGACGCTAGGACAATAGACGGCAAGCCCGACTGTCCTACCGAGCGCGACCATAAATCGTTGCTCCACAACACTTTACATGCGACGCAGGACCTATTAGCTTTATGACTCCCGCCTGAAGCTCGCCGGGCGCTTTTCAGCGCCAACGGAGTATGACGTACGTCCCCGCCTGGCGCCCATCGCGCCGCAGCCGACAAGGAGTCCATGCGTCCATCAAGGCACTTTCAGCACGTGCTCGCCGGTACGAGCGCCCTCATCTTTGCTGGTGCGCAGGTCGCACCGAGCTCGTCCGCGACGGGGCCCGTGCTCGAGGCCGCCGCTGCATTCGTGTCGCCGCCGGCAAGCCCATCTGCAAACGTACACCCCACGAACAGCGTCGCCGCCGTCACGCATTCGGCTCTCGTCGCATTCACGAACGTGGTTCGGCCGCTCAGTCATCCGCAGGCCCTCGAGAGTGCGTTTCACAGCTATTTCGCGTTCAGGGCGGCGCACGCCGACGACGTGCGGAAACCATATCTGTACTTCGTCGATTACGGCCTCGCCAGCACGCAGCCGCGCGGCTACGTGTTCGACATGGAGAAGCTGACGATCGTCGACGGCCCCTTCACGGTTGCACACGGTCGCGGATCATCCGTGTCGCAGTACGGTGTCCCGACGCGCTTCTCGAATTACTCGGGAAGCAGCACCACGTCGCTCGGCCTGTACGTCGCGCAGTCGACCTACGACTTTCACGGGCACGCCGGCGGCGGAACGTACAGCGCCCTCGGCATGCGACTTCAGGGCGTGTCGCGCGGATTCAACGACCAGGCGCTTGCACGCGGCGTCGTGGCGCACGGCGCTCCGTACGTGACCGCGACGAAAGCGGGCCGCAGTCAGGGCTGTCCCGCAATGGAGCCCGCGCGCGCGCAGCGCTTGCTGCCCAAGCTCGCGGATGGCGGTCTGGTGTTTCTCTTCGCGCCCGATGCCACGTGGCTGCAACATGATCCATGGGTGAGTGCGACGACCGACTGATCGCAAGATTCGACGACCGACGGACGGTGAACGGTGAACGCTGCCGTTCACCGTTCTGCTTTTCTGCTCGTGGCTCCCCTTTCGCGTGCCGAGATCCGCCGCTACGATGAACGACTCTCCGCACCCACGGTACCGCGCGCGCCTGTGACCCATCCGCGCGAAACCGGGTGAGTGTGTACGTAGGTCGCGTTCCTCGAGCGGCAGTTTGCAGTTTGAGCGGACGAACATTCCTCCAGACAGGATTTCCTTTCATGCGAATGGTGCCAGCCAGGATGGCGGCGAACGCCGTGGCGTTTGCGCTTCTGTTCCTGATCTCGACCGCCGGCTTCGCTGCGGCCCAGGGCACGATCACCGGACGGGTGACTGCTCAGGGTACCGGCGAGGCCATCCTCGAAACACGTGTGCTCGTCGTCGGTACGAGCCTCGTGGCGACCACAGGGACCGACGGCCGCTACACCCTCCGCGGCGTGCCGAATGGCGCGCAACAGATCCGCGTTCTCCGCGTCGGCTTCGCCGAGCAGAAAAAGGGCGTCGACGTGGCGGCCGGTCAGACGGCGACACTGGACTTCGTGTTGTCGGCCGTCGTGGTCAAGCTCGCGGAAGTGGTGACGACGGCGACGGGTGAGGCGCGCCGCGTCGAGCTGGGCAATACCGTGAGTAACATCAACGCGGCGCAGCGCACCGCGACGGCGCCGGTGAAGAGCCTCGCTGACGTGCTCGCCGGCCAGGCGCCCGGCGTGCAGGTCGCATCGGGATCCGTCACCGGGTCGGGCGCGCGGGTCCGCATTCGCGGAACGAGCTCGCTCTCCTTGTCGAGCGATCCGATTTACGTCATCGACGGCGTGCGCATGACCAGCTCCACCGGCTCCGTGAGCCCGAACATCTTCGTCGGCTCCGGCGACGGACGCGGCACGCAGACGCGCGCGCTCGACATCAATCCGGACGACATCGAGAACATCGAGATCGTGAAGGGACCGTCGGCGGCGACGTTGTACGGCACCGACGCGGCAAACGGCGTCATCGTGATCACCACGAAGCACGGTCGCGGCGGCCCGCAAAAATGGACGGCGTTCGGGGAAACCGGGCTGCTGAAGGATCGCAACACCTATCCGACGGCGTACACCACCCTCGTAAAGGGTGCGACGGCCCTGAGCCAGATCTGTCGCCTCACGGCGCAGGCGGCGGGGACCTGCACGCCCGACTCGCTGCGCTCGTACAGTCTGTTCACGGATCCGACGGCATCTCCCATCGGCAGCGGCTCGCGCCGCCAGGGCGGCGTGCAACTCAGCGGAGGATCGGAGACGCTCCGCTACTTCTCGTCGGGACAGTTCGAGGACGAGATCGGTGTCTATCAGATTCCGTCATACGAGATCTCGCGGCTCGACACGATTGGCGGCACCCGCGAAGAATGGATTCATCCCAATCGCCTCTCGCGCCAGAATCTTCGGGCGAACATCAACGCGTCGCCGAGCGGCTCACTCGACGTCTCGGTGAACACGGGCTTCGTGCACAGCACGACGCGCATTCCGCAGACGGACAACAACTCGCTCGGGCTTCTTTCGCATGCGTACGGCGGCCCGGGCTTCGTCAGCATGCCGAGCGTGGGCTACAACCTCAGCTCGACGGGGGCGCAATTGCACGGTTATCGCGCGTCCACGCCTGGCGACATCTTCCAGAACACCACGACGCAGGAGATCAACCGCTTCATCGGCAGCACGAATGCGAACTGGCGTCCGATCTCCTGGCTGGCGAACCGCGCCAACGTCGGCATCGACTACACGGCGCGCCAGGATCAACAGCTGTGCCGCCGGGGGACGTGTGCCGACATCGGCAGCACGCGGCTCGGGTTGGTCGAGGACGACCGCGCGAGCATCAACACCTTCTCGGCGGATGTCGGCAGCACGGCGACGTTCGCTCCGGCCGCATCGATGAACTTCAAGACCACCGTTGGTGCGCAGTACGTGAATGCGTACTCGGGCCGCAACGGCTCGGGCACCAGCAATCTCGCGCCGGGCACGCAGACGGTGAGTGCGGGGGCCACGCCGTTTTCCGACGAGGCGACGTCCTCGAGCCGCACTCTGGGTCTGTTCATCGAGGAAGCCGCCGCGTTTCGCGATCGGCTCTTCCTCACGGCCGCGCTTCGCACGGACCAGAACAGCGCGTTCGGCACGAACTTCCAGCGCGTCGTCTACCCGAAGCTGAGCGCGTCGTATCTCATCAGCGAAGAGTCGTTCTTCCCCAAGCCTCGCTTCCTGTCGGAGCTTCGCCTCCGCGCCGCGCTCGGTGAATCGGGCGTGCAGCCCGGGCCGCTCGACGCGCTGCGCTTCTACGCGCCGGCGACCGTAAACATCAACGCCGTGGATCAGCCCGCCGTGCAGTTTTCGACGCTCGGCAACTCCGACCTGCGCCCCGAGCGCGCTCGCGAGTTCGAGGGCGGGTTCGACGCGCGGATGTTCGATAGCCGCGTCACGCTCGAGGCGACCTACTACAGCAAGGTGACGAAGGATGCGCTGATCTCCGCGGTGATCCCGCCGTCCGCGGGCTCCGGCGCCACGACGCGCCGGCAGAATCTCGGCTCCGTCAAGAACGCGGGCGCCGAGATGAGCTTGAATGCCCAGCTCGTCGACCGCCGGAACTTCGCTTGGAGCACCACGCTGAGCGGCTCGATGAACGAGAACAAGCTCGTGACGCTCGGCGAGGGCATTCAGCCCATCGTCGGCGCGACCATTCGCCAGGTGCCGGGCTTTCCGCTGAACGGCTACTGGCAGCGTCAGATCCTGAGCTACGACGACAAGGACAAGAACGGCATCATCACAGCCAGCGAAGTCGTCGTGGACACCGCCTTCTCGTATATCGGCTACTCCATTCCGCGCTACGAAGCGACGCTGAGCAACGGCATCGAGACGTTCAACCGGAAGGTGCGCATCAACGCGATGTTCGACTACAAGGGCGGCAACATGCTGTTGAACGGCACGGAGCGCATTCGCTGTCAGAACCGCAACAACTGCCGCGGTCTCTTCGACCAGACGGCGCCGCTGTTCGAGCAGGCACGTGTCGTCGCGCTGCGCGACGATCCGTCGCGGACGCAGGCCGGATACATGGAGGGCGCCGGCTTCGTGCGCTTCCGTGAGCTGTCGGTCACCGCGGACATGCCGCAGATCGTCGCGGCGCATCTGCGCGCGAGCACGGCGAGCATCACCTTCGCCGGCCGGAACCTGTTCAAATGGACGAGCTACAGCGGCATCGATCCGGAGAGCAATGCAGACGCGGGCGGCGGCGGAACGCTGAGCGCACCGAGCGATTTCCAGACGTCACCTCCTGTGACGTTCTACACCGTTCGACTCAATCTCGGCTTCTGACGCCGCGGAGGAATACAGACACATGAAGATCTCGATCAGACATCGCGGCCGGACAGCAGCGATGCTCGGCGTCCTGCTGCTCGCGGCGAGCGGGTGTCACGCCATCAGTGACCCGCTCCTCGATGCGCCGCAGCCGGACATCATCAATCCGAACGACGTGCAGAACGCGGACGGTGCCGAGGCGGCGCGTGTCGGCGCCATCGGTCGGCTCAAGACCATGACGGCGGGCGACGAGAGTACCTGGATCATGGGCGGACTCTTCGCCGACGAATGGAAGTCCAGCGACACCTTTCAGCAGCGGGACGAGACGGATCAGCGTCTCGTCGATCCGACGAACGCGCAGATCACCACGGCCTTCCGCTTCATCCATCGGGCTCGTCTGTCGTCGATGCTGGCCATCGGGCTGCTGCGGAAGTACAAGCCGGCACCTGCGTCGAACGTGGGTATGATGTTCTTCGTGAAGGGATTTGCCGAGCTGCAGTCGGCGCAGGACTTCTGCGATGCGCAGATTTTCAGCGACGCCACGGCGGAACCGATTCAGTATGGGTCGCCGATTACGGTGGCTCAAGCGTTCCAACTCGCGTCGGCGTCGTTCGATTCCGCCCTCGCCAACGCGGGTACGGATGCGGGCAGCGCGCTCGTGAACAACCTTGCGAAGCTCGGCAAGGCACGCGCGCAGATCGGGTTGAAGAACTACGCGGGTGCGGCAACGTTGGTGGCCACGGTGCCGACGAACTTCGTGTTCAACGAGACCTACCTCCAGGTCTCGGGCGACAACGGGATCTGGGCGCTCAACAACAGCGTCAAGCGGTACACGGTGCAGGATTCGATCGAGCGGAACGGCGCTCTCGCGGGTACCGCCATCCCGAACGCCCTTCCGTTCGTTTCGGCCAAGGACCCGCGCGTTCCGACGTCGCGGCCGACCACACGTGGCTTCGATGGAGTGACGCTCTTTGACGCGCAGCAGATCTGGCCCACGCGTGAGACGGCGGTTGCGCTCCTGTCTGGCGTAGAGGCTCGGCTCGACGAAGCGGAGGCGGCGCTCAAGGCCGGCGACGTTGCGACGTATCTGCAGAAGCTCAACGACCTGCGTGCGGCCACCGGCGCGAACAGCGGCGGCGTGGCGGGACTGACTCCGCTCGCCGATCCGGGCACCCAGACAGCGCGCGAGGACCTGCTGTTCCGCGAGCGCGCATTCTGGAATTTCGGGCGTGGCTCGCGGCTATTCGATCTTCGCCGTCGCATTCGTGATTACGGCCGCGCAACGACGAGCTTCCCCGGCTCGGGAGCGCCGTTCCACAAGGGCGGAAATTACGGAACGCAGCTCAGTCTCCCGATTCCGCAGGCGGAGCTGAACAACGCGAACGCACAGAGCTGCGACGCGACCAAGCCGTAGTCGCGTGTGAATGCGACGAAGGCCCGCGACGAGTGTCGCGGGCCTTCGTCTTTCCAACAAGCACGAGTTACGGCGCAATACCTGGCCGATAACGGCGAATCGTGCTTCGCTCAATCTCCGATTCACTCCACGCCACCGGCTTGAGCTCCTTCCGCGCAAACATCGCCGCCTGGTCGGCGTGGTACGGCGAGTCCGGACGCGGGCTTTCACCATATGCCAGTACCGAATACGCGTGCGGCCGATCAGAACCGAATTCGATGGCCAGGATCCACCCATCGCCGCCTGTGGCCGAGCGCTTGCCGTCAGGGTCGTCCTTGAACCACAGGACGCGAAAGCAGCCGAGGTCGCCGTTGCAGCCGCCGACCGGGACATCGACGTCGCCGACGCGCACACGATGGACGTCGCCCCACGCAACGTCGAACGCGCCATACCGCTTCGTCGCTTCTCGCACCGCCCAGGAGAATGCGTCCGTCGCTCGGCTCGCAGTGCGAATGCCGTGCGGCGTGCTCGTCGGGGCGGACGCGGACCATGCCACGGCGAACATGGTGTCAGGGCGCGCGCCCGCC
>Ga0209240_1000644_pt1 | contig 14482 bp, 12 predicted proteins | sample GraSoi_2013_80cm_FD_185828 | JGI IMG/M metagenome (GOLD analysis project Ga0209240, IMG submission 185828) | Grasslands soil microbial communities from the Angelo Coastal Reserve, California, USA - Sample 9_17_2013_80cm (SPAdes) (version 2) | ecosystem: Environmental > Terrestrial > Soil >...
ACTCCCTCTTGTCAGTTGGTCCGGAATTTCCAATGTTACAGCTGCCCCGGACGAGGCCCACCCTCGTCCCAACGCACTTTCATCGCCGCCTGCGGCTCCCACCGCCGATACGCTGCGCCTCGTCGTTCGACTTCTCGCGTGCTCGGCGTTGAGCACGTGTCTGTTCCCTGAGCCAGCGTCCGCATCCGCGGACTGCGCGGTCGTCGAATCGCGCTCGTCGCTCAGCTCACTGAGCGGCACCGTCATCACATCGGTAGACATCGTCAGCGACGGCCCGTCGCTTCCCGGGCTGACGTCGGCGTTCGGCCTGCTGCATCCCGTGTCGCAGGCGTCGATCATCCGGCGGCAGCTTCTCTTCGCGCCGGGCGATACGGTCGATACGCTGCTCGTCGGTGAGACGATGCGGCGACTTCGCGCGCAACGCCTCTTCGCGGACGCCGTGATTCTGGCGCGGCGCTGCGACCCGTCCGGCGGCGTCGCCCTGTCGGTCAACACGCGCGATACCTGGACGCTCCGTCCCACGGCGCGCATGAAGTCGCAGTCGCAACTGTCCTTCGGCATCGAGGAGCGAAATCTTCTTGGATCGGGACGCTCGATGTCGCTCACGCGCGAGATGACGTTGCGCGGCAACGGGGCGGCGTTCGCGCTCACCGATCCGTTCGTGTTCGGACAGGACGTGTCGGGCCATTTCCGCCTCTCGAACCTGGCGGGTGGACATGCGTTGCGGCTGGGCTTGCTCCGTCACGACTACAGCGTGTTCGATACCTGGCGTGCGGAGGGGAACTTCGCGCGCTCGTCGTATGGTGATACGATCATCGGCGAACGCGCGTTACACACCGTGAGCGCCATGACGCTCGTCGGGCGGCGCATCGACAACAATCCGACGTCGGTGCTGACGCTGCTGGCCGGTGCGGAGTTCGACAGCGCGGCGAGCATCTCGCCGTCGAAGCGCAAGAGTGCCGTGCCGGGACAGGCGCACGTCCGCAGCTTTCTTGGCGCCGACGTCGGGCTGATGCAGCGAACCGCGCAGTTCGACACCGCGAGCTGGATCGTTCCAGGCCGGGGCTTCCTGGACGTGCCGATGGGCTGGGAGGGTGAGGCCGTCATGGGCGGCGGCTACGAGCGCGACGCCCAGGCGGCCGCGCTCAAGGTCGACGGGTGGACCGGCCGCGTGTTCATCCCCGAGCGTGGTCAGATCCTGATGGTGGACGCGTGGGCGTCGATGTACTTCGGCCATGGCGTCGACCGCAACCAGATTGCGCGCGCCTCGCTCTCATGGTTCTCCGCCGCGAGCCGCGGACTCTGGGGCGTGCGGGTCACGGCGGAGGATCTGTACGAGCTCGATCCGGACCGCCGCGGACTGTCCCTCATGCCGCTCGCAGACTACACGACCCCCGTCCTGCGCTCGTATGCCGTCCGTGCACGCCATACCGTCGCCGGCTCGATCGATCGGGACGTTCGCCTATTCAACGTGGCCGCGTCGTCCGTGCTCAACGCGGGCGGCTTCATTGCGGGATCGTACCGCTGGGACGTGGACAACAATGGCGGCCGGCCGATTCAGGCGGGCGTGATCGGCGCGCGACTGCGTCTCCTTTCGGCGAACGGCGCCGTCTCGAGCACGCGCCTGGACATTGGATTCCCGGTGCTGCGCAACGAGGTCATCGCACGCAAGCCCTTCGTGGTCCTCACCTTTGGCTCGCTCTTCGACGTGAGCCGCCAGCGCGACGGCCGCCGGGTCTTCTAGGCCCGTGGTTGGCCCGTTACGGGGCGGGGGTGCCGGAACTCCCCTCCTGTAAGCGAAGTTAGGTCTGAGGGGAGTTTCCTGTTTTTCTCACCTCACGACCGCCCGAGAGACCTGCAATGAGGGGCACTGTCACACCGGTGACGTCACCGATCGTCGCCAGCGCGCACGCACAACGGGCGATCGCATCGCTCGAGCGAGCGCGGCGTCACACGCTGATCATCATGTCGCCGCTCGACGACACCGACCTGGCGACGCAGCACGATCCGCTGATGAGCCCGATCGTGTGGGACCTTGGACACATCGCGGCGTTCGAGCGCCTCTGGCTGCTCCGCAACATCGACGGCCCGATCGAGTTCGCCGAAATGCCGGGGACGTACGATCCGTTCGAGCATCCTCGTGCGACGCGCGGCGCGCTTCCGCTCCCCTCGCTCGACGAGCAACGAGCGGAGCTGGCCGGCGTTCGTGCGCTGGTCGAGGCTCGCCTGTGCGAGCTCTCCTTCGACGCGGAGTCGCCGTTGCTGCGCGATGCGTATGTGGTGAGCATGGTCGCGCAGCACGAGTGGCAGCATCAGGAGACGATTCTGCAGACGCTGCAATTGAAGCAGGGCGCTCCATATCGTGCACCACGCGCTTGGGCACTGCCCTCGGCCGCGCGAACGTTTGCGCGTGGCGCAATGGTGCGATTCCCGGGCGGGCGCGTGCGCATCGGCACGGACGACCGCACACAGGCGTATGACAACGAGCGTCCGGCGCACGACGTCGAGCTCGCGCCATTCGACATCGACGTCACGCCGGTGACGAATCTCGACTTCCTCGAGTTCGTGGAGCGCGCGGGATATGATACGCGCAAGCACTGGAGCGACGCGGGGTGGCAATGGCGCACCGACACGGGCATTCGCGCGCCGAAGCACTGGACACGCGACGCACGGGGCGCGTGGACGGCGCGCACGATGGACCTCAACGAACCGCTCGACCCGCTGAAGCCGGTGTGTCACGTGTGTTACCACGAAGCGGACGCGTACGCGCGCTCAGTCGGCAAGCGTCTTCCCACCGAGCAGGAGTGGGAGGCAGCGGCGACGTGGAACGCGGAGACGGGACAGCAACAGTTCGCTCCATGGGGAGATGAGGCAGCCTCTCCAACGCTTGCGAACGTCGATCAGCTCGGGTTCGGCGCTGCGCGCGTAGGTGCATATGCACGGAATGTGTCGCCCGTGGGCTGTTACGGAATGATCGGCGACGTCTGGGAGTGGACGTCCAGCGACTTCACGGGATATCCTCGCTTCGCGGCATTCCCCTACGCGGAGTATTCCGAGGTGTTCTTCGGGTCCGAGTACAAGGTGTTGCGCGGAGGCTCGTGGGCGACGTCGGGCGACGTGGCGCGTGCGACGTTCCGCAATTGGGACTATCCCATTCGCCGCCAGATTTTCGCCGGCTTCCGGTGCGCGCGTGATGCATGATGCATGATGCACTGGCGGTTTCCACGGCGGTTGACGCGCCCACACCGGCGCGGACGCGCATGCTGGCGGACGTTCGCGACGGCCTGTTCCGACGCGGACAGAAGGAGCTTCCGCCCACATACTTCTACGACGCGCGCGGCTCGCGGCTGTTCGACGAGATCACGCGGCTCGAGGAGTACTATCCGACGCGCGCCGAGCGTGCGCTGCTCGAGACGCATGCCGACGCGATTGCGGAGCTGACGTCGCCGCGCGCGTTCGCCGAGCTCGGTGCGGGAACCGCGGAGAAGTCGCGCGTCCTGTTGCGGGCGATGCTGGCGCGCGGACCGGTGCAGTACCTGCCGATCGACGTGGACGGTCATACCCTCGACGAGACAGCGCGTGCGCTGCGCCGCGCCCTGCCGGCGCTCGAGGTCGCGCCGATCGTCGCCGACATGCGCGACGACGTCAGCGCGGACGGGGCGCGACATCCCCTGCTCTACGGCTTTCTCGGCAGCACCATAGGCAACTTCGATACGCCGGCGGCGGTTGCGCTGCTCCAGAGCATTCGCACATCGCTGCGCCCGGGTGACCGGCTGCTCGTCGGGATGGATCTGGTCAAGGACACGCGCGTGCTGGAGGCGGCATACAACGACGGCAAAGGGGTCACCCGCGAGTTCAACCTCAACGTGCTCCGCGTGCTCAATCGCGAGCTGGGAGCGGACTTCCCGCTCGAGGCCTTCGAGCACCGCGCGATCTATGATGAGGCGCTCGCCAGAATCGAAATGCACCTCGACGTGCGACGCGACTGTACGGTGCGCGTGCCCGGAATCGGCTGTCTCGAGCTGGTGGCCGGCGAGTCGATTCGCACGGAAATCAGTTGCAAGTACGATCGTGCGTCGGCCACAGCACTGCTCGCGGCTGGCGGCTTTCAGCTCACAGAGTGGTTCGTCAGCGCGGCACCGGAATTCGCGCTTGCAGTGGCCGAGCCGGTGGAATGATGGACGCGCGCGCCCGGTGCCGCTGGGTTGAAGAGATCGTGGCCGAGCGGTGCTTCAGGGCGGTTACCGGTCCACTGACTTTCGGCGCCGAGCTGGAGTTGCTTGCGTTCGATTCCGAGTCACATGCGATTTCGCCGATCTTTCCCGGCGCGAACGGCATGCCGGCCACGCTCGATCTCGCGCGCGAGGTCGGCAGTCGTCTTGGATGGGCGGAACATGTGTCCGACAAGGGCGTTCCCCGCTTTCGCGCTCAGCATGGTGGCGCGCTGACGTTCGAGCCGGGCGGCCAACTGGAGTACGCGAGCGGCGTACATCTGAGCGTGGACGGCCTCCTGCGAGATCTCTGCGCCGTCGAGACGGTGTTGACGGAAGCGGGCGACGCCCGGGGCATGCTGCTCATGCCGGTTGGCGTCGATCCGTTCAACGGTCCCGACGCGGCGCCGTTGCAGCTCGATGCTCCGCGCTATTCGCGTATGGCCCGCTATTTCGCATCCATCGGCATCGACGGCGCGCGCATGATGCGGCAGACGGCGAGCGTTCAGGTGAATGTCGGTGGCATTCCGGTTCGCGAACGGTGGGTGGCGGCAAACGCCATCGCACCATGGCTGGTCGCGTTGTTCGCGAACTCGTCACGCTACGCGGGAGTGGATACGGCTTGCGCGAGCTACCGATCGGAAACGTGGCGGGGCGTGGACGTCTCGCGCACCGGAGTGTTTGCGGGCGGTGATTCTGTCGGCGAGTATGCGCGTTTCGCGCTCGGAGCGCGCGCGTTTCTCGCGGACGATGCGGCGCCGCCATTCGGCGCGCTGCGCGACGACCAATTGTCCGACGAAACACTCGAAGCGCATCTCTCCACGCTGTTTCCCGAGATGCGGCCGCGAGGATATCTGGAGATTCGCTCGCTCGACGCGATCGGTGCCCAGGCGCGCACGGTGGCCGTAGCCCTGATTGCGGGGAGCCTCGCGGACGAGACGGCTGCGCACGAGGTTGCCGAGCTGCTCGGGCCGCCCGATGAGGATCTGTTGCGCAGAGCCGGCCGCTACGGGAGGGAGGACCCTCGCATTGCGGCCGCGACGCCCGACCTCATCGGGATCGCGGAGCGTGGCTGCCGGCGACTCGGCACTACCGTGATCTCCGAACGGTCGGTCGGCGCATTGCGCGATGTCGACCTGGCGGTACGTTCTTCGGACGTCCCCTGATCCAACCTCCCTCCATGAATTCGCACATGCGGCGCCTCACGTTTCTCGTCGCCGTCGCGGCGCTTCTGACGACGGTCCCGCGCGGCACTCTCCGCGCGCAAGACCCAGGCAAGATCCACCTCGACACCTTCGCGCTCGCCAACGGGTTGAAGGTGGTTCTCGCGCCGGATCACTCCACGCAGGTTGTCGCAGTGAACGTGTGGTACAACGCAGGCGCGAGAAACGAGCAGCGCGGCCGCACCGGGTTCGCGCATCTGTTCGAGCACATGATGTTTCAGGGCTCCGGGAACGTGAAGAAGGGCGATCACATGTCGCTGATCGAGCGCGCCGGTGGCCAGCTGAATGGCAGCACGCAGGATGACCGCACGAATTACTGGGAGGTGCTGCCGTCCAACCGTTACAGCCTCGGATTGTGGCTCGAGGCGGACCGCATGCGGTCGCTGGCTGTAACTCAAGCCAACTTCGAGAATCAGCGAGAGACGGTAAAGGAGGAGCGGCGGCTCCGAATCGACAACCAGCCGTACACTCCTTCGTTCCTGAAGGGCGTCACCAAGCCGTTCGACAGTACGACGTGCTTCGCGTACGGTCACGAGCTCGTGGGCTCGATGACCGATCTGAACGCGGCCAAAGTGGAGGACGTGAAGGCGTTCCACGACCTGTACTATGCGCCGAACAACGCGACGCTCACCGTCGTCGGTGACTTCGAGCCGGACGAAGCGCGCGACCTCATTCGGCGCTATTTCTCCGACATCCCGCGCGTGAAGGACCCTCCGCCGGTCGTCTGCCAAACGGCTTTCGACGCGGGAGAACGGCGCGAGACCGTCGTGGACGACAAGGCCACGTTGCCGGCGGTCCTTCGCCTGTATCTGGTACCGGAGTACGCAAACCCGGATCACGCCGCGCTGGAGCTTCTCGCCACGATTCTCGGCGGCGGCGAGAGCTCGCGCATGAATCGAACGATCGCGCGCGGCGCCAAGGCGGCGCTCGTGGTGCAGGTTGCGTTGGACGTGACTGGCCCACACCGCGGACCGAGCACGTTTGCCGCCATCGCCATCGCCAATCAGGGCGTCTCCACGGATTCTCTCGACAAGTTGATCGCGAAGGAGATCGCGCACGTCGCGGCGGATGGAGTTACCGGCGAGGAGCTCACCCCCGCCGTGCCGGGGAGATCGTCGGACGGCAGCATGCGCTGACGGTCGCGGAGGCGATTCAGAGCGCGAACATGTTTCTGGGCAGCCCGGCTGCCGTGAACACGGACCTTCAGCGGTACCTGACGGTGACGCAGGACGACATCAAGCGCGTCGCGCGGAAATATCTGCGTGCCGAGAATTCCATCGTCATCCTCATTGCACCAAAAGAGGGCCCGCGCCCATGATTCGAGCCTCGTCATTGACGCGCATCGCCGCCGCGACACTCTTCGCGCTCCCCGCGATCGCAACCGCGCAGCAGCCCAAGTCGCCGCCCGCACCCGCGCCGGTCAAACCCGCCACCATTCCTCCATTTCAGGAAGCGACGCTGGCGAATGGACTGAGAATCCTCCTGGTGGAGAGCAAACGTCAGCCGGTCGTTTCCCTCGCACTCATGCTCCCCGCGGGAGATGCGTACGACCCCACCGGGCGAGAAGGTGTCGCAACCATCGTCGCCAGCGTGATCACCAAGGGCGCTGGATCGCGCACCGCCGATCAGGTATCCGCCGCCATTGAAGGCGTCGGCGGTTCCATCGGGGCCGTCTCGGGCACGGACTTCCTTACCGTTCGTGCCAATGTGCTGGCCAACGATGCGCCGCTCGCCTTCGAGCTGCTCGGCGATGCCGTTGCCAGGCCGTCGTTCGAGACAAAGGAAGTCGAGCTCGCACGCACGCAGACGCTGTCGGCATTGCAGCTCGAGCAGTCGCAGCCATCCTCTCTGGCCAGCCGGTTCTTCGCCGCACAACTCTTTGGCTCGCATCCGTATGCGCGGCGCCCCACTGCGACATCGGTGCGAGCGCTCACGTCGGCCGACCTTCGCGCGTTTCAGCGCTCGCGTCTCGTGCCGGGTGGCGCTCTGCTGGTCGTTGCCGGCGACATCGGTTTGCAGCGCGCGCGCGAGCTCGCAGAGAAGGCGTTCGGCTCGTGGACGGGACGCCCGCCGACAGAAGTGACGCGACCGGCGCCGCCCACGAGAACGCGCACCGAGATCGTGCTCGTTCATCGGCCCGGCTCGGTGCAGAGCAACATCGTGGCGGGCAATCTCACGTATCGTCCATCGAGTCCGGCGTACTATCCGCTCAGCGTTGCGAGCCGCATGCTCGGTGGCGGATCGGACGGGCGACTCTTCAAGATTCTGCGCGAGAAGAAAAGCTGGACCTACGGCGCCTATTCGCAGCTCACGCGGAACCGCGACATCGGCACGTTCGAAGCGACAGCGGAGGTTCGCAACGCCGTCAGCGACTCCGCGCTCGTGGAGCTGCTCGGCCTCGTTCGCGACGTGGGGACGAGCGTCGCGCCCGCGGACGAAGTCGATGCGGCCAAGAGTGGGCTCGTGGGAAGCCTGCCGCTTCAGCTCGAGACGGCGCAGGGAGTGGCCGAGCAGGTCGGGCGGTACACGATGCTCGGCCTGCCGAAGGACTTCATCAGGACGCTGCGTCCGCGTCTTGCCTCGGTCACGCCCGAGCAGCTGCGCTCCGCCGCGAAACAGTACATGCGCGCCGACCGCGCACTCATCGTCGTCGTGGGTGACGGCGCGCAGATCTACGAGAAGCTCGCGCGAATAGCGCCGACGCGAATCGTCAATGCGCAGGGCGAGACGATGACAGCGGCCGATCTCGTCACGAGAGCGACTGCCCTTCCGGTGGACGTCAGCAAGCTCGGCGAGCGCGCCGACAGCTTCTCGGTGCTCGTGCAGGGGAATCCGCTCGGCTACCAGAAGACGTCGCTGACTCGCACCCAGCAAGGCTTCGTCTATCGGTCGTCGATGGTCATCGGACCCATCATGTCACAGAGCGCCGAGACCATCTTCGGCGCCGATCTGAAGCCTGTCTCCACCAAGGGTCGCGGCAAGGTACAGGGGCAAGACCTCGCGGTGGACGTCGCGTACGCGAATGGGCGGGCGAAAGGCACCGGAATGACGCCGAGCGCCGCCGGCATGAAGACGGTCACCATCGACACGACGATCGCGCCGGGCACGCTGGACGACAACATGATTACGGCAGTCATTCCAGGCCTTCCGTGGACGCCGACCGCAAAGTTCAGCGTGACGGCGCTCGACGCATCATCTGGCGCGTTCAACAACCTGACGCTCGCCGTTACCGGAACGGAAACGTTGACGGTTCCCGCCGGAACGTTTCCGGCCTATCGCGTCGAGCTGACCGGCCAGCAACAGCCACTCACCTTCTATGTGTCCACGACCGCGCCGCACCGGCTCGTGAAGATGACTATGACCGGCACGCCGCTGGAGTTCGTGCTCGTGAAGTAGCCGAAGCGCACCGGACATGCTGATCATCAGCCAGCAGGAGGTGGTTGAGCTGCTGCCGATGGACGAGTGCATGGCCGTGATGGCCGATGCGCTCACGTCGCTCGCCCGTGGAGATGCACTTCTGCCCCTGCGCACGATGCTGCACCTCCCGCGCGATCTCGGCATCCTCGCAACGATGCCGGGCTACCTCGGAGATCCGGAGGCACTCGGCATCAAAGTGATCACGGTCTTCCCCGGCAACCACGACACGGAGTTCGATTCGCATCAGGGGGTCGTCCTCCTGTTCGAGACTGGGCATGGCTCGCCGGTGGCGATGATGGATGCGAGCGCCGTGACGGCGATTCGCACCGCGGCCGTATCGGGAGTCGCCACGGGACTGCTCGCACGCACGGGTGCAAAGGATCTCTGCATTCTCGGTTCGGGCGTGCAGGCGCGCACGCATCTGGCGGCAATGCTGTTCGCGCGTCGCATCGACCGCGTTCGCGTCTGGAGTCGCAACGCCGAGAACGCCCGGATCTTTGCACGTGACGCACATGAGCGACACGGCATCGTGGTCGAGGTGCATGGAGACGCGCGCAATGCGGTGGAGGGTTCGGACATCGTGTGCACGGTCACGGCTTCACGCGAGCCAGTGCTGTTCTCGGAATGGCTCAAACCGGGGGCGCACGTGAACGCCGTCGGCGCCTCGCTCAGGACGGCGCGTGAGCTCGACAGTGCCACGATGGCGCGCGCGAAGCTCTTCGTCGATCGACGAGAATCCGCGTTGAACGAGGCCGGCGACTTCCTGATTCCGCGCGGCGAGGGACTCTTCGGCGACGATCATATCCGCGCCGAGATTGGTGAAGTCCTCGCTGGTACGCACGGGGGACGTGCATCCGAGACGGAGATCACCGTGTTCAAGTCGCTCGGACTCGCCGTGGAAGACGTCGCGGCGGCGCAGCACGTTCATTACCGGGCGCTCGAGCGCGGGCTCGGAACCACGGTGTTGCTCGGCGGACGGCGCTAGGCGAGCTCGGAACCGAGATCGTCGACGTCGGCGGCGGGCAGGCGGAGGACGAAGATGCTGCCGCCTCCCGGCCGCTCCACGTATTCCACGGATCCTCCCTGCCGCTCGGCCAGAGAGCGTGCAATCGACAGACCGAGTCCGGCATGTCCGCCATCCAGCGTGGCATCGGCCGGCCGATAGAATGCCTGAAAGATGCGCTCGCGCTCCGTGCGTGGGATACCGACGCCACGGTCGCCCACCGAGAGTACGATGGAGCCATTCTCCCGTTCCGCGCGGAGCTCGACGCGCGCGCCTTTCGGCGAATGCCGCAAGGCGTTGTCGAGCAGATTGCCCACGATGCGCAACGTGTGGACGAAGTCAAAGTAGCCGAGCAGCGCGGGCGATTCGAAGTCGATGCTGACGTCGATGGTGCGGCCGTTGCGAATGCCTTCTGCCTGGCGCAAGGCGGCGCCGATAAGATCCTCCACCGTGTTCAGCTCGGGCACGAGCGTAGAACCGCCGGCGCGCATGCGCGACATCTCCAACAGGTCGCTGACGAGGCGCGCGAGACGATCCGCCTGCTCCACGATCGCCGCCGATGAGCGTTCCCAGCGCTCGATTCCGCTCTGCGCCAGAACCTTGATGGTCGTCAGTGGCGTGCGCAGGTCGTGCGAGACGGCGGCGAACACCTCGTCCTTTGCCTGCTGCGCTTCCTGCAACGCTTCCGAGTACGCCGCCTCGGAAATCAGGCGCTGTCGCTCGATGCCGAGGGCCGCATAGTAGGAGAGCGCGGCGAGGTCCCCGCCTACGAGCAGGACGCCGATGTGCCGGTCTTCCGCACTGAGTGGCAGTGCCAGGGCGCGAGGACGCAGTGTGAGGTTCGCGGGCGTCCCGATGTCCGTGCTCACGTGCTCGCGGATGGTCCCGTCTCCATAGACGACCACGGGCCGGCCCGTCTCTCGCGCGCGCTCGATCGCTCGCTCGGCGACGTCGCCCGCGGTGATGTCGTCGGCGTGGGGATTCGTCGGCGACCGCACACCGCGCGCCGGAAGATCTCCCGGCAGGATTGCGCAGGACGTCGCGCCGATCGCGCGTTGGACCAGCGCAGTGATGGCATCGAATGCCTCCTTCGTGGACGCGTAACGCAGCGTCTCCGCACCGAGCCGAGAGAGGGCTTCGACTTCACTCGCACGTGCGCTCGCCGCATCGGCCTCCTGTCGTGCGCTCGCGAGCAACTGCGTGGTGACGAACGCCGTGGCCGCGAACGCCAGCAGCACGATGACGTCGAGCGGCTTCGGCACCGTCAGCTGGTTGTAGGGCTCCTGGAAGTAGTAATCGATGATGAGCGTGCTCACGACGGCCAGTGAGATGCCGAGTGGACGGCCACCGGCAACCGAGCCACCGAGGACGACGAGCAGCATGGTCAAGACTATCTGCGCCTGGTCGGCGTCCTGGCGTATACGAAGCAGGCCGGCGACGACGGCGACGAGGATCAGACTCCACGTAATCCACGCACGTAGCGGCGCGCCCACGGTCACGGTTCCAGCGCGGCGAACCGGTATCCGACGCCTGGTTCAGTGATGATGAGTCGCGGCGCCGCGGGCTCGCGCTCGATCTTGCGGCGCAGATTGGTGAGGTGCACACGCAGGTATTGCTGCGGATTGCCGAACGACTTCGCCCACACCGCGTCGAAGATCTGCTGGTGCGTGAGCGTGCGACCCGCGTGGGCAGCGAACGTCTGCAGCAGTTGCCACTCGGTCCGCGTCAATCGAATGAGCCGTCCATCACGTCGCACTTCGCGCAGCAGGAAGTCGATCGAGAGCCCGTCGCACTCGATCGCGCTCGGCGCCGCCACCAGCGCGAGCTGCGAGCGGCGCAGTTGTGCCTGCACCCTGGCGACAAGCTCGTCCAGACTGAACGGCTTGGTGACGTAGTCGTCGGCACCGATGGTCAGCAGGTTCACCTTCTCCTGTTCCGCGTGCCGTGCGGACAACACCACGATCGGCTTCGTGGACCACCGCCGAATCTCGCGGCAGACGTCAACGCCGGACATGTCGGGCAGCCCGAGATCGAGGATGATGAGATCCGGGCGCGCACGCGACGCGAGGGCGAGTCCCTCCGTTCCGGTTCCCGCCGCCAGAAAGCGGTCGCACAGGTGTGCCATCGCACTGGCCAGCGCTTGCCGGATATGGACTTCGTCGTCGATGACCAGAATGGCGCCCGCGCGAATCAGCGTGCGGGTCGAAGCGATGCTTGCCATTGTCGAAGCGTGTACGGCTCGCTGCACGAGTGTGCTGCGGAGCGCGTCGTCAACTCTCTCGAGAGGGGGCGCGGCCGTAAAGCCAGGGCGCTGACCCTTAGTGATTTCTTTGTGCGGCCCCATGCGCTCTCCCGCGCGGCGGTGGGTGGGCGTCGCCGCTATCCGTGCTTTCTTCTCGCGGTCGACGTCTGCTTCGCGCTCTTGGCGCTCAGACCGTGCGTTCCCCCACCAAATGAACGGTGGAGTATCGTCGCGGCGGACTGCAGCGATACATGGCCGACGGATGCAAAGTCCGTCCCTACGCCAATGGCGAAGCTCCAGGTGGGCGTCGCGCCGCTGATGCCCCGGCTCGCGTTCAGGGACAGTGAGCTCACATACGGCAGCGAGATGCTCACCCCTCCGCTCACGGATGCGGCACGCCCATAGGCCGGATCCACGGACCCGATGTCCCCGTCCACACCCGCACTCATCGAGAATCGGTCGCTCGCCTGAAACGAGAGGCCCGCGTCGCCGTACTCGGACGACGTGCCGTTGAAACTCGACTGAATGGTGAAATCGGTCAACGAACGGCCGGCGCTGGCGTGCACGCCGAGCTTGTCGGTGAGCGAGAGGCCGCCGCCGAGGGTGATGGAGCTCCCGACGCTGCCGGCGCCGAAGCCGCTCGCTGTGTCGCCGACCGGGAGTGTGATCCCGACACCGAAGCTCAGACTGGGAGACAGCGGCACGTCGAACGTGTGATCGGCGCCGATTTCGACCGGAATGTCTGTCAGACCGCTGGCGGTGGTGGTCTGCCTCGCCGCGGTAACGCTGGGCTGGGTGGAATGTGCAACTGTCGGCGTGACGCCGATGGAAAGCCATGGAAGCGCGCGCCACCTGACGATGGCACTCGTCGCTCGCTCCGAGCGACCGCCGTCATAGCTGAGTCCGCCGAAAGACACACCAGTTGTGATGGTCCGCGCTGGCTCTTCCTCGTCGTCACTGGTGCTGTCCGCGGCGGTCGAGTCCCGCCGAACAGCGGTGTCTCGCGAAGGCGCCTTTGGAACCTTGGTCGGCTGCTGCGCGGCCATCACGCCGCCGGCAAGGAACATGAGCGCCGCTATCGCAGCAGCAACGCGAAGACGAGCCGAGCGAGTCATAGGAGCGTGACCGTTGTCCAGGGTGGGCCGTCGGTTGAACGGACGTCACTTCTCTCTGAGTGACGTCCACCGACCCGGACGGTCACGCAAAGAATTCACAATAATACATGTCGTCACGCACACAGTTCCTCGTGATCGCCGGCGAAGACACCGACGAGCCGGTAGACAGCGAACGGTTTACGGGTGCTACGGCCCGCCGACGTTCACCTTGATCTGCACCGTTCGCGGGCGGCCAATCGATGGACCGCTCGTGAACGCGCCTTTCAGCACGTACTGGTGATCGAACACGTTGTCGACGAACACTGATGTCCGCAGCGTCGTCGAACCGACGAGCCAATACGTTCCGACACTCGCATTCCAGATCAGGCTCGGCGCCACCTTGATTCGCGGGTTGAAGTCAAACAGGCCCGTTTCGTTCGCCGCTGCTTCGGGGTGGCCGTTCGTCAGACCCGAACCGAAAACGCTCGTCAGGCTCGCGTAGCCCCACCGCGGTGTGTACTCGCCGCTCGCGAGAATCGAAAGGCGCTGATCGTGATCCTGGTCGAACCAACCCTCGGGATATGCCGTCGGAAAGAATCCGCCCGTGACGGGACCGTGCGCGGAGGCGTGACTGAGCGCCGCGTTGATGTATCCCGCGAGCTCGCCCCCTGAATGGAGCTGGATCACTGACTCCACGCCGGCAACCCGCACGCGCGCGACGTTCACGGTCGTCGTCACGGCGGTTGTCGCGGTAATAGCCGGCCAGCTTCGCCACGATGCCCGGCGCGAATCGGCGTACGACGTCGGCCTCCATGTAATGGTCGCGCTCGGGTATAGTCGGCAGACCGACTACTCCGCCTCCCGCTGCAGTCGCCAACACGTGAAAGTCCTCGACGTTCGATGGAACGAACAGTCGGCCGTAATAGAGCGACACCGACGTCGACGCGTCCGGAAAATAGACGAGGCGAATGCGCGGACTGAGTTGATGCGCGTCCCCGGCAAGAGGAGCTACGTGATGATCGAGACGCATACCGGTGCGCACCTGCCACTGTGCCGATGGCGCGATGACGGTTTGTGCGTACGCGCCGACGTCGCCGCCACGAAGACGTGAGTCCACAGAAGGCCCGGGACGATCGAGCGAATCGCGGGTCTGAAAGGCCTCGCGGCCCGTGACGAGTGACGCATCAATGCCTGTCTTGAATGCGACATGCGCCGTCACCGGCAAACTGTAGTCCACTTTCATCCCGGTGGTGGACGCCGCCCGATCTTCGCGCACCGTGTACCGCCGAGTC